>Ga0302140_10000396_pt1 | contig 53915 bp, 54 predicted proteins | sample I_Bog_E1_1_FD_202095 | JGI IMG/M metagenome (GOLD analysis project Ga0302140, IMG submission 202095) | Peat permafrost microbial communities from Stordalen Mire near Abisko, Sweden - I_Bog_E1_1 | ecosystem: Environmental > Terrestrial > Soil > Wetlands > Peat | place: Sweden: Abisko, Stordalen...
AAAACGGCCTCCAGACACAAAATTTCAACTGATCTTCAGCGAAAAGGCCGCTCGAAAACGCCAAAAAATGGGCCCAAAAAAGACAGCAGCCTGAGAAACAGGACTTTTTCCGCAGCCTGTAAAGGCCACCTATATTTTCGGCTTATTCAGGGGCCTGAAGAGGCTGCGGAAAAAGTCCATCTTTTGCGTAGAAACCGCGAGAAACGTCCCTCCGCGGCTAAAGCCGCATTGATTCTGGAGGCTTTATGCGGGGGTTAAAACCCCCGCCTCCCTCCGGATCGAGTTTTTCCGCAGCATGTGAAGGCCCCTGCTCCCTCCGCAAAAGACGATCTACAACTGTAGTACTAGTCCGCAAGAGAGGTTCGGGTTCCATTGGAAATTGCGTCCAGGGCTGTTTCAACACCTGAGAAGTGGACCGTCACCACGGTGATGTCGTCGGACTGGCCGAAGAGGCGCGCTGTCTCGGCAATGACGGCGGCGGGACTGGAGCTGATGGAGCAGGTGCGGTCGAAGCCGAAGAGTTCACCGGATTTCGATTGTGCCTCGACGACGCCGTCGGAAACAAAGGTCAGCCGGTCGCCGGGAAGCAGGTCGAATGCGGCGAACTCGTATCGGTTCGAGGACAGGATTCCCAACGGGAGAGACCCGGGAATGGAGAGTTCCCGGCCATTGAGGTAGGGCGGCAGGTGACCGGCGTTGGCCAGGGACAGGCGGCCCTGGGCGCTAATGTGAGCTGCCAGGCAGGTGGTGAAACCGCTCTGGGAGCGGCCCATGGCGAGGTTGTTGAGCGAGCGGAGCAGTGCGGCTGGGCCGGCGTTGTGAGCGGCTTCTGCGCGGATTGCGCCCACCAGCACGCTGACCATCATGGCGGCGGGCAGACCCTTGCCGCTGACGTCGCCGACCACGATGGTCATGCCGCCCTGGCCATCGGCGATCTGCTGAAAGAAGTCACCGCCTACCTGCTCTGCCGGCTGGTAGACGCACACGACGGTGAAGCCGGGGCACTGGTCCAGATGGTCAGGCAGCAGGACCAGCTGCACCTGGCGGGCAGCCTCCAACTCGCTGGCCATGCGCTCCTCCTGCCGCCGGGCCAGCATAAAGCGCCGGATGAGAAAGACCAGCATGGCCAACAGGAAGAAGAGGTGCAGAAGAATGCCGGTCTGCATGGTGAAGGGTGGCAGCGGGAGGGGCAGCTCCAGGATCCTGGGCATGGTGGTCCAGCCCGCCTGTGCGAGCACAATGGCGAGGTTGTCGGCCAGATAGTAGCCCAAATCCAGGAGCGCCGGAATCAGCAGCAGTCGCGCATCGAGGTTGCCGCGCAGGGTGCGGTCCACCAGCACGCACAGAATCCAGATGACGGCAGGCAGCAGGCAGGCGAGCTGCGTAGCCGCTGACGCGGGCGCTGAAAACCAGCCAGGCCAGTAGAAGACGCCGGGCAAGGGGCTGAAGACAACCAAGGCGAGGCAGATGCGGCCCACGACCCCGGCGCGTGCTTTCAGAACGCAGGAAAAAAAGCAGAAGGCAGCAAAGATGTTGATGGCCGCCAGGGCGCCGTCCGTCAAATCGTAGATTTGCAGTGGAGGCCAGGAGTAGATCTGTTGGCCGACGGTGAGCGCGTTGTCGGCGGCCTGCGCCAGCAGCATCCCCGCGAACCAAAGGTACTCGCGTTCGGCGGGCCGGAAAAGCAGCAGCCAGAGAATGGCGAAGCCGACCAGGGCGGCGGTAATGCTGTAGGAGTAGCTGTCAACAAAGGCGACGTTGCGGCGCAACTGCTGGTGGCGCTGCTCGGTGGCCAGCAGCCTGGGGTCGCCGGCCAGGTGTCCGGCCTGGAATGGCCCGCCGCCCACATAGGTTGACCAGATGGGCGAGTGCCACACGCGAATCGCCACCTGAACGTTTCGCTCTTGATTGCTTCCTTCCTGCGTGAGGGGGAAGAGGTGAAAACTGAAGAGTGTGGATGGAATCTCGGTGAGCATTTTCCCCGACCCGCCAGCGAGCCTGCCGTCGACATAGACCTCAAAGGAGGTGACGATGGGCGCGAGCAGCAGGGAGGTGGGCTTGTCTCCCGCGGGAACCCTGACCGCGAACCTGTACCATCCGAAGCCGCTCATGGACGGATAGCCCTGAGGGGACCAGGATGCGCTGCTTTGCAGGAGCGGCCAGCCTGAATCGTCGAAGCCGGGCGCGGCCCACAGCGGCGTTCGCCCATGGTCCTGTGGAGAGGTTTGGACGAGAGGGGAGTCGCCGGGATGGAAGCGCCACGGTCCGTCCAGCGAGACCACCGGTTCGCGGCCGCGGTCCAGATCAAAGGACTGGGCAGGCAGCCAGGCCGCGGAGGCAGCCACAGCAAACAGGACCAGCCGGCGAAGCATCGAGGCAAGGCGCATGGGGACCGCTTCTTTCCGGGGGAGGGGAGAAACGTGGTTTGATGCTAACCCAGGGAGGGCAAGCTGTGCGTTAAAGATTTTTTGAAGGGCCCGGCGCTTCCAGGCAGGGGCCGGGGCGATTAAAGTACTCAGCATGAAGAATGTGCGATTTTCCTTGTGGCTGGCGCTACTGGGGTTTGCCGTACTGGCGGTTGTGCCCGGTCGAGGGCTGGGACAAGCTGCCGCTGCGCCCAAGACTGCCGAGCAACCGCAGTTGGTAATTCTCGACACCGATATCGGTGACGACATTGACGACGCCTTTGCGCTGGCCCTGGCGCTGCGCAGCCCGGAACTGAAGCTGCTGGGCGTCACCACGGCTTACGGAGACACCGAACTGCGGGCGCGCCTGGTGGACCGCTATCTGGCCGCGGTGGGCCGCAAAGACATTCCGGTGTCTGCCGGCGTCCAAACCCCGCACGACAATGTTTTCACCCAGGCGGCCTATGCCCGCCAGGAACCGGAGCGGAAGCCCGCCGACGGGGTTGCCTTCCTGCTGCGCCAGATTCGCGCTCATCCGGGAGAAATCACGCTGATCGCCATCGGGCCACTCGTCAATGTGCAGGCGGCCATCGAGCGCGATCCGGCGACCTTCCGCCAGCTCAAGCGGGTGGTGCTGATGGGCGGCAGCGTCTATCGCGGCTACGACGGCAGCAACGGAGAGCGCCGGCCCCCAGACGCCGAATGGAACATCAACCGCGACCCGGCCGGTGCGAAGGCGCTGCTGGCCTCGGGCGTGCCGGTCTTCATGATGCCGCTCGACTCGACGCAAATCCACCTGGAGGCGGCAGAGCGCGAGAAGATTTTTGCGCACGGATCGCCGTTGACCGACCAGTTGACGCTGCTTTACCACCAGTGGATGGCCGGCACGGAGAATCACTGGCCTGCGCCCACACTTTACGATCCGGTGGCCGTGGCCTACGCGATACGCCCTGAACTGTGCCCGGTGAAGCCCCTCCATCTTGAAGTGGACGAGAAGGGCTTTACCCGCCCGGGCGCGGGCGCACCCAATGCGCAGGTTTGCCTTAAATCGGACGAGAAGGGATTTCTCCAATTTCTGCTGCAACGGATTGCCGGGGAAGAAGCCCGCTGAGCGGGGTGGAAAGCCGGTTCGATTGACCCGGGTTTCCAGCGGGCGGCGACCGCTTTTGCGCCCCCTGGAGGGAGATTCTTACAACTGTGAGCTGAGTCACTTGCAACTCCATTGACACTGGAACAAAGTAGGAGAAAAATGGCCAAGCGAAACAATTTGTACCGTTTTGAGCGGCGTATGGAGGGAAAGTGAAAAAAGCAGTGAAATTGCTATCTTTGGGTGCGGTAGCACTCTTGAGCGCGGGAGTGTTTCTTGCTGGTTGCAAGTCGGCTCCGGAGCTGACACAGGCCGATGCGTTGAAATTGATCCAGGCCAAGTATGACCAGGTTGATCCCGCTGGAACCAACATTACGGTGGACGATCTGGGCATGCGGCAGGGTGTTACTGCCAAGTACTGGGAACGGACCACGGTCTATCCCAACAAGTACTGGGCGGACTTCACCCTGACCGCGGATGGCAAGAAAGCGATCAAACTGCCCGGTGGCGGCAGCGTGATCCAGTGGCGCCCGGAAAGCGCGACCGACAAGAATTACTCCATCATCGTGGTCACCGCGGTTGCGAATCACCTGAAAGCGCATGACGTGACGAATCTTCAGGACGAAGTGCTTCCCGGCGTCACTACGGCCAAGGGCGCGACCTTCACCGAAGCTGCCAACCTGGATGGCGTGCCCGACGCGCTGCAAAACATCGCTCACAACCCCGGCAACAAGCTCAGCTCCAAGCGTCAGGCGGATTTTTCGTTTGAAGGCGGGGCGTGGAAGCTGCATTCGATCGAGTAGAGCAGGAGCAGGTTCTGGAAGAAGGACCGGCGGAAACCGGTTTCTGTTGACTTGGGGCATCGCCTCTGGCCGGCAGATGAAAGACGTGCAGAAAATTGAAGGCGCGCCAGGATGTCACTCCTGGCGCGCCTTTCTTGTTCCGATCGCTGGCGACTACTTGCCCAGAGATCCTTTTGTTTTTCCAGTGACACCCTGGATGAAAGGCAGGCCGTTCGGCTCGCCATAGCCGGTGACGTTGTCCCAGCCAGGAGTTACGGTCAGCGATGAGTCGGTGCCAAAGCTGAGCACCAGGGCATCCTCGGAATCAAACGGCCAGATGGCGCTGGGGAACACCGTCTGCGTGTAGAGTTCTCCGGGGTAGAAGAGGCCATCGGCGGAATAGAAGGTGGCGCCGCTGGAGTCGTAGACAGTGCCCGCCGGGTCGAATGGAACCAGGGCGGAGGTGGGCAGCACGTCGGTGATCTGTCCGGGTTTCAGCTTGGCAACCGCGGGAGCGGCAAAGCCGAGCGGCGTGCCGTTGTACTGGTCGGCGATGGCCCAAACGGAGGTGAACAGGGGGCTGGCCAGGCTGGTGCCTCCAACGCCGATCTCGGCATACTGCTTACCCTGGTAGCTGTAAATGACCACAACGCCGGTAAAGGGATCGGCCACGGCGGAGACGTCCGGAACCTGGCGTCCGGCTCCGGGCAGAGCACTTTGCCAGGAGGGTTTGGCAAAGAAAGCGCTCTCGCCGCCGCCTGCTCCGGCATAAAAGAAGCTGTAGGCGGTGGGAGGATCGGTGGGGCCGCCCAAGGCGATGTAGTCCAGATTGTTCCCCCATCCGGCAACGATGTCCCCGGTGCCGAGGGGATTGTTCAGGATGCTGGTGCCGCCAACCGCTGTGGCATAGGGGGCATTGGAAGGCACGCTGACGTCTCCGACCGGAGTGCCCAGGCCAAGATCGCCGCCATCGCCCGAGGAGAACTGGAAGGAAACTCCAGCGGCAGCGCCCTTCTTCAGAACTGAGTTGAAGGCGTTCTCTTCGGCGGGTCCGGAGATGATCTCGTCGTCGTTTTCCCAACTGCTGGATGCGGTGTTGGCCACCTTATTGGCGATGATGTACTGCAACGAGGCGATCTGATCTTCATTGTCCTGGCCGGCTGAAGCCACCATGACAATCTTGGCGCCGGGGGCGATGCTGTGGGCGGTCTCAATATCCAGCGCAATCTCCACGGTCCAACCGGTAAGGTCGGCAGCGCCTGGATCGAGCGGCTTCCCTTCGGGATAGATGGTCCAGAAGTTGGACGAGGTGAGCGCGGGCAGGCCGAAGATCTGGGAGTAGGTATTGGCATCCGCCTCGGCGGCGGCGTAGCCGTAGGCCTCGACCAGGGCGATGGTCTGCCCGGTGCCGTCATAGCCTTCCTTGATGAGCGGGGTCAGTCCGTAGTGGTCCTGCAACTGCTTGGGCGAAAGAGCAACGGTCAGAGCGGGATTCACGTCGTAGACCGTTCCATAGTAGACGCCCAGCGGCAAGGCCCCATTGGTGTAGTAGGTAAACAGGGAGGGGGCAGTGAGCGGAGTGCCGGTAATTTCTTTCAACAATCCGCCGCCGATTTCAGCCTTGGTCAGCGGCTTGTTGTGCAGCGGCTTGTTGGTGCGCGGGTCCCTTGAGACGGTGAGCTGGGGTCGGCTGGTGTGCCGTTCAAGTCCCGCCACGGACTCCACCAGTTCACCGGCTGCGCCCCTCAGTTGCGCGTCACTGGTGTGGGCGTCAAAGGTCTTTCCTTTGTAACTCAGGCTGTGGATCTGGGTCTGGAAGGCGCTTTCGGCTTTGGCCACCGTGCCATGCACGCGGATCGAGAACCGATTGGGATCCGAAGAGACCACGCTGAATCCCTGGTGGATCAGTTCCTCCTTGACGGCGTCGAACTCGGCAGCGGTGGGAGCGTATTTTGCAAAATCCGCGTCTGTAAACCAATGGTGAAAGGTGGGCGACGCAGGATCGTAGAGAGCCTCGACGGCCTTGTCGTATTCGTCCGAGTTGTGCAGCTTGAGCACCACGGTCAGGTTCAGTTCCTTGGTGGGCTCGGTGCGCCCCAGGTCGTTGGCCAGTGCCACAGCCTTGGGAACGTTGTGGGCGGGCAGAGCCTTGGCGGGAAGGGATGTCAGCAGGGAGAGCGACACGATTGCCAGGGCAGACAGGGAAGTTCCAAGCTTGATTTTCCTTGAAGTCATGATTCTTCCTCGAGTAAATCGGGTTGGGGGATTACTACCAATGGAAGTCGAGCGACCCACGATGACCTGGCGGCTCTTCCGCAGGGAAGGGCACGGGGAGTGCGGCCAGCGTTTCAGCGCAAGAATGAGGGGAAAGCATCGAGCGGTTAAGCGGTCTGCAAGGGACGATGACGGAGAACGCTCCCCCAACCGTCCGCCGCAAAAGTCTGAGTGGGATGCTTTGCGTGCTTTCTCTGAAAAAAGCGCAATCTTCCCCGTCAACAGTCCTGGGGCTGAAGCGTTCGAGCGATGCAAAGCTGTAGGTCAGGTTTTAATCAGAAGGAATGGTCAACAAGCGTTGATGGGGTCAAACCTTCGAGGCAGTGGAGAACGATGTGCCATGGGGGGATTGTGTCGAGAGATTGCTTGTGTGTCAATGAAAAAGTACCGCATTATAATACGCGGCAAAAAATAAATTGAGTGTCGCACTGTTCAGGGCTGGCGCGAAGGGGGCGTTGAAATCCGGCGAGGAGCTTGCCTTTCGCCTTAACGGTGAACTGGCTGGCTGGCGGTGATCAGGCGGTTGGAGGGGTTTTGACTTTGACCGTCGGCGCGGGGTTTTCAATCCTGGCGGGTTGATCGACAGGATGCACTTGAAGTGGTGCATCCTGGGAACTCGCGGACTGTTTGCGCGGGAAAATTGAGCGGAAAGGGCATTTTCCCTGTCCGATGGAGCGAAATCATTGACCCCACCCCCGTTTCTTGTTATTGTAAGAAGGTTCCGCAAGAACGCCTCCGCACGTGTGTCTTAACGATGGAAGCGTATGGGCGGCCCGGCCAGGCACCATTTGGCCCCGCCGGTCCCCGAGGCTAGGCGCAGTCAGCCAGCCGGACATGTCCCGATGGTTGCTCTTTCTTGCGAAGGGCGGGGACAAATCGCATCGGAGCCCGCGCGTTCTCCACCTTGGAGGGCTATGTGGGCCGGAACTGGCGAAACGGAGCTGGCTTTACCCGCAGAAACAAGCGGGGGAACGCCCGGCCACCGTCCCGGTTCTCGTCTGAGATTGGAACGAAGGCAGACGCGAAGCAGCAACTTGAGGTTTTCTGCGTGCGTGCGTGACTCTAGAAAAGTCTCGCTCGATCACGGCGGAAGACCCCATGGAGTATGCGCGCGGCGGTCGAACTTGAGGGTGGCACGGTTTTTTGGCGTAAGGAGTTTCAGGTTGCCTACATTCAATCAGTTGGTTCGCAAGGGGCGCACGGCCCCGCGGTACAAGACGGCGTCACCGGCCTTGCAGGCCTCGCCGCAGCGGCGCGGTGTTTGCACCCGCGTCTACACGCAGACGCCTAAAAAGCCGAACTCGGCACTGCGCAAGGTAGCCCGCGTGCGGTTGACCAATGGGATTGAGGTCACCACCTACATCCCCGGCATTGGGCATAACCTGCAGGAGCACTCGATCGTGCTGATTCGTGGCGGTCGCGTCAAGGATCTGCCCGGCGTGCGCTATCACGTGGTACGCGGCACTCTGGATTCGGTGGGCGTTGCCAACCGCAAGCAGAGCCGCTCGAAGTACGGAGCCAAGCGTGCCAAGGGTGGCGCGGCGCCGGCCAAGGGCAAGAAGTAGCAACGGTTCCGGGACGCGGTTTTGGACCCGGACTTGGGCAGTGAGCGGCGCTTGAGGCGCCAGAGGATTTTGAGGATTTATGCCGAGAAAAGGGCACATAGCGAAGCGGGAAGTTCCGGCGGATCCGGTTTACGGGTCGACGCTGGTGACAAAGTTCGTCAACTCGATGATGTGGGGCGGCAAGAAGTCGACGGCCCAGGGCATCTTCTATCAGGCGATGAAGAACCTTGAGGAGAAGGGCGGTGGCGAAGAAGCCATCAAGCTTTTCAAGAAGGCGGTCGAGAACTGCAAGCCTCTGCTCGAGGTGAAGACCCGACGCGTGGGCGGCGCCAACTATCAGGTGCCGATCGAAGTCAATCCCGACCGGCGCACCTCGCTGGCCATCCGCTGGCTGATCACCTACGGTCGCAACCGTGGTGAAAAGGGCATGACCGACAAGCTCTCGAACGAGCTGCTGGATGCTGCCAACGGACGCGGCGCGGCGATGAAGAAGAAGGAAGACGTTCACCGCATGGCCGAGGCCAACAAGGCTTTTGCCCACTACCGCTGGTAGGCGGAGCGCGACCGATACAGTTGTAGCTGGCTTGAAAGATTTGCCGGCTGGATGGGGCCCGGGGAACCGGACCCAGTGAAACGATGAAACCGCGGGCGGTCAGCGCCCGCAAGGAAGAATTGCCGTGGCTCGCACCATACCTCTGAATCGTTGCCGGAACATCGGTATCATGGCGCACATCGACGCCGGAAAGACGACAGCGACAGAGCGCATCCTCTTCTACACGGGCATCACGCACCGCATCGGCGAAGTGCATGAAGGCACCGCGACCATGGATTACATGGAGCAGGAGCAGGAGCGCGGCATTACGATTACTTCGGCCGCGACCACCTGTATGTGGCACGACTACCGCATCAATATCATCGACACCCCCGGCCACGTGGATTTCACCGCCGAGGTGGAGCGTTCGCTGCGTGTGCTGGACGGCGCGGTGGCGGTTTTCGATTCGGTTTCCGGCGTGCAGCCGCAGACCGAGACGGTGTGGCGGCAGGGCGACAAGTACAAGGTTCCGCGCATCTGCTTCGTGAACAAGATGGACAAGAACGGCGCCGATTTCGAGCACGTTCTGGATACCATCCGCAAGCGTTTGGGCGCGCGTCCGGTGGCATTGCAGATTCCTATCGGGGCAGAGGCCAATTTCAAGGGCATTATCGATCTGATCGAGATGAAGGCCGTTCTCTGGCACGACGAGGCCATGGGCTCGCAGTACGATGTCGAGCCGATTCCCGCCGCGCTGCTGAAGAAGGCTGAAGCTTTCCGCACCCAGTTGATCGAAACGATTTCAGAAACCGACGACGTGCTGCTCGAGAAGTTCCTGGAAGGCGAACTGCCGACCATCGAAGAGCTGAAGGCCGGCATTCGCCAGGCCACGATCGATCTGAAGGTCTTCCCGGTCATCTGCGGAACCGCTTTCAAGAATAAAGGGATTCAGACGCTGCTCGATGCGGTGGTGGATTATCTGCCCAGCCCGCTGGACAAGCCTCCGGTGGAGGGCATTGATCCCTCCAATCCCGGCCATATCCTGATTCGCAAGGCGGCTGACAGCGAGCCTCTTGCGGCGCTGGCCTTCAAGGTCATCAACGACCCGTTTGGCAAGCTTTGCTTTGTCCGTGTCTACTCCGGTGCGCTCAGGACCGGCGACACGGTGGAGAATCCCCGCACCGGCAAGACCGACCGCATTGGCCGCCTGGTGAAGATGCACGCCAACAAGCGCGAAGATGTGACGGAGATTCTGGCCGGCGACATCTGCGCCTGCGTGGGCATGAAGGATCTGAAGACCGGCGATACCCTGTGCGACCCGCATCACGCTATCGCGCTGGGCGCCATCACCTTCCCGGACACGGTCATCTCGGTAGCTATCGAGCCCAAGACCAAGGCCGATCAGGAGAAGATGGGCATCGCTCTTTCGCGGCTGGCCGACGAGGATCCCACCTTCAAGGTGCGGACCGATGAAGATTCGGGCCAGACGATTATCAGCGGCATGGGCGAGCTTCACCTGGAAATCCTGGTGGACCGCATGCGGCGCGAGCACAAGGTCGAAGCCAATGTGGGCGAACCCAAGGTGGCTTTCCGCGAGACCATCCGCAAGACGGCCGAGGCCGAGGGCAAGTACATTCGCCAGACCGGCGGTTCGGGCAACTACGGGCATTGCAAGCTGCGCGTCGAGCCCAACGCGCCGGGCAAAGGCTACGAGTTCATCAACGAGATCAAGGGCGGCACGATTCCGAAGGAGTTCATCAAGCCCATCGATCAGGGCGTGCAGGGAGCTCTCGAATTGGGCATTCTGGCGGGCTACCCGATCGTGGACGTGAAGGTGTTTCTCTACGACGGAAGCTACCACGACGTCGATTCGAACGAAATGGCGTTCAAGTTCGCCGGCTCGATCGCCTTCAAGGAAGCCGCACGCAAAGCCTCTCCGGTGCTTCTGGAGCCGGTCATGGCAGTCGAAGTCACGGTTCCCGAAGAGTTCATGGGCGTGATCATCGGCGACATCAATTCGCGCCGCGGGCGCATCGAGGGCATGGAGCACCTGGCAGGTTCGCAGGTGGTCAAGGCGATCGTGCCGCTCAAGGAAATGTTCGGTTACGTGAACGACATTCGTTCGTCCACCCAGGGCCGCGCCTCCTACTCGATGCAGTTTGCGCGCTACGAAGAAGCTCCGCGCATGATCGCCGATGAAATTATCGGCAGGGCGCAGGGCAAGTAAGCTGTCAGCGATCAGCTCTCAGCTGTCAGCTCGGTCGTCGCCGAATGGGCGATGCGGCAAGAGCAGGCAAGGTGAAGCTGAGGGCTGAAAGCTGAAAGCCAGGTTTTGGGGCTGGAGCCGGACGGCCGGCGCCCCAGGTTGAAACAGGCAGCAAGAGATACGAAAGGGATTTGGGTTTCTTATGGCGAAGGAAAAGTTTGACCGTTCGAAGCCGCACGTGAACGTGGGGACGATCGGACACATCGATCACGGCAAGACGACGTTGACGGCAGCGATTACCAAGGTATTGGGCAAGCACAACCCGAAGAATGTGTTCCGTTCGTTCGACTCGATCGACAACGCGCCGGAAGAGCGGGAGCGCGGCATTACGATCGCGACCGCCCACGTGGAGTACGAGACGGCGAACCGGCATTATGCGCACGTGGATTGCCCGGGACACGCCGATTACATCAAGAACATGATCACCGGCGCAGCGCAGATGGACGGCGCGATTCTGGTGGTGGCGGCGACCGACGGTCCGATGCCCCAGACCAAGGAGCACGTTCTGCTGGCCCGTCAGGTGGGCGTTCCCTGCATCGTGGTTTTCCTGAACAAGTGCGACGCGGTAGAGGACGAAGAGCTGACCGACCTGGTGGAGATGGAAGTTCGCGAACTTCTGACCAAGTACCAGTTCCCCGGCGACGACGTTCCGGTGATTCGCGGCTCTGCTTTGGGCGCCCTGAATGGCGATCCGAAGTGGGAAGCCAAGATCGACGAGTTGATGGAAGCGGTGGACAAGTATGTACCGCGTCCTGATCGCGCGATCGACCTTCCGTTCCTGATGCCGATCGAAGACATCTTCTCGATCTCCGGACGCGGCACGGTGGTAACGGGCCGTATCGAGCGGGGCAAGATCAAGGTGGGCGAGCCTTGCGAGATCGTCGGATTCCGCGAGACGCGGCAGACGGTTTGCACGGGCGTGGAAATGTTCAAGAAGCAGCTGGATGAGGGTATGGCGGGTGATAACGCCGGCATTCTTCTGCGCGGCATCGCCAAGGAAGACGTGGAGCGGGGCATGGTTCTGGCCAAGCCGGGATCGATTACGCCGCACACCAGCTTCAAGGGCGAAGTCTACATTCTGAGCAAGGAAGAAGGCGGCCGTCACACGCCGTTCTTCAAGGGATACCGTCCGCAGTTCTACTTCCGCACGACGGATGTGACGGGAGTTGCGGAGTTGCCTGAAGGCGTTGAAATGGTGATGCCGGGCGACAACGTTCAGTTGACGATCGAGCTGATCACGCCGGTGGCCCTGGAAAAGGGTCTGCGGTTTGCAATCCGCGAAGGCGGCCGCACCGTAGGCGCGGGCACGGTTTCTGAAATCGTCAAGTAGCGAGTTATCCGTAGTCAGTTGTCAGGCACGATTTCAAACTGGCAACTGACTACTGAAAACTGTTTTGCAATCGAAGTGCAGGGAACAGGGCCGAAGCAGTACTGCTGCCTGAGCAAGTCGGGACTGATTGCTGCTCTTCAACAGATCAGGTGCGTGGGTGGCGCAAGCGCCGCCTGCGGGGAAGATGGAAGTCATGGTAGGTCAGAGAATTCGAATTCGGTTGAAGGCATACGACTATCGCGTGCTGGATACTTCGACCGGCGAGATTGTGGAAACGGCCAAGCGCACCGGAGCAACGGTGGCCGGCCCGATCCCCTTGCCGACGATCAAGAACAAGTATTGCGTGCTGCGTTCGCCGCACGTGGACAAGAAGTCGCGCGAGGCTTTCGAGATTCGTACCCACAAGCGGCTGATCGATATTCTCGAGCCGACCCAGCAGACGGTGGACGCGCTGATGAAGCTCGACCTGCCGGCCGGTGTCGATGTCGAGATCAAGGCCTTCGAGAAGTAGCCACCCGCGGTAGGGTTCAACGCGATCTTTGAGCGCACAAATTCGCGGCAAGCGCGCGAAGCGGTAAAGAGGCTCGGAAGAGCCCCGGCAGTGCGGTGGATTCAACATCGCATGATGAGGCGAGGAAGACATGGCAGTTACAGGGATTCTAGGTAAAAAGATCGGCATGACGCAGGTCTTCGACGAAAAGGGCGAGGTGCACCCCATCACGGTGCTGCAGGCCGGCCCTTGTGTGATTACGCAGTTGAAGACACTGGCGAACGACGGTTACGAGGCCGCGCAGATTGGCCTGGTGGAGTTCGTGAAGGCCAAGAACGTGACCAAGCCACAGGCTGGCCACTTCGCCAAGACCGAAGCGCCGCCGGTGAAGGTCATCAAGGAAGTTGGACTTGAAGTGGACGCCGAAGGCGCCACACCCACCAAGGCCGGCGACCGGGTACTGGTGGACATTTTCGAGAACTCGACGTTCGTGGACGTCATCGGCACATCGAAGGGCCGGGGTTTTGCCGGCGTCGTACGCCGCCACGGTTTTGCCGGTGGTCTGGCTTCGCACGGACATATGTTCCAGGTGCAGGGCTCGATCGGCGCTTCCAGTTATCCCTCGCGCGTGTTTCCCGGGCAGAGAATGCCTGGCCACATGGGTGCCGCGCAGATTACGGTGCGCAACCTGCGCATCCGCGGCATCGATCTGGAAGAGAACCTTCTGATGGTCGAGGGCGCGGTTCCTGGATCGCGTGAAGGTTACGTGATGATTTCCAAGGCCAAGACTCCGCCGCGCGAGCGCCGTGGTTTTGCCGGATCCGGTACGGTCGATCCGTTGAAGGCCTCGAAGAAAGCCGGCGGTAAGCGCAAGTAGTTTTGCGACGCGGCCCATCGCGCCCTGACCGGCGCACAAGAGATTGAAGCTGGGGAAGCCCCTGGCGGAAGAAGAAGACGATGGCACAAGTAGATGTATTGAATCTGAACGGCGAAAAGGTAGGCTCGATCGAGCTGGCCGACGCGATTTTCGCGCCCGGCGAGGTGAACGAGGCTCTGCTGTGGGAAGCGGTCAAGCACTACCGCGCTTCTCTGCGCCAGGGCACGGCCGCCACCAAGAGCCGCACGGAAGTCGCCGGTTCCGGCAAGAAGCTGTGGAAGCAGAAGGGCACGGGCCGGGCACGTATCGGCTCGGTACGCTCGCCCTTGTGGCGTCACGGCTACACGGTTCACGGACCCCAGCCGCGCAGCTACGATTACGCTTTCCCGCGCAAGAAGCTGCAGGGCGCGCTGCGCTCGGCGCTGGCCGCCAAACTGGCCGACGGCAAGCTGACGATCGTGGACACCCTGGAGATCAAGGGCGCCAAGACCAAGCTTTACCGGGCGGCCCTGGACAAGTTGAACGTGACGCGTACGGCGCTGCTGGTGGAAAACGGCAAGACGCTTACCCCGGCCCTGGTGCTGGGCGCGCGTAACCTCAAGGGCGTCGAACTGGTGCTCAACAATGAGGTTCACCCCTACGATCTGCTCCGTTATGAGCGCGCCATTTTCTCCAAGGCCGCCATCGAGCAGTTGGCAGGAGCCCTGGAAAAGACCGTGTCGAAGCGCAAGCTCGCCGCGCAGACGGAGGCCGCGTAATGCCGACTCTCTATACCGTGATTCGCCGCCCGCTGATTACCGAAAAAGGGCTGGGCGTGAAAGAGACCGAGGGGACACTGGTTTTTGAAGTCGCTCCCGAGGCCACCAAAACCGAAGTCAAGCAGGCCGTCGAGACGCTCTTCAAGGTGAAGGTCGTCGGGGTCCGGACTTCCAACGTCCTGGGCAAGGAACGCCGCCGTGGCAAGTTCACAGGTTTCCGCCCGGACTGGAAGAAAGCATACGTCCGGCTGAAGGCCGGCGAGAAGCTGCCCGAGTACGTGAGCAACCTCTAACGGGTTGACTGGCTGTACGAGGCCAAGAAGAAGGATTATCGGAACCCGAAAGAAATCGGGCGGGTTCCGGAGAAGCGGGGGAGAGCGGCGTTTGAGTTTGGGCGCCGGCACTCCAAGACAGGTTTCAGGACAAAGACAATGGCAATCAAGACATACAGACCGATTACGCCGACGCTGCGCTTCAAGACCACGCAGGTCAACGACGACCTGACGACGGATACGCCGCACAAGGCGCTCCTGACGGTCCGGAAACGCACCGGCGGACGCAGCAATACCGGCAGGATGAATGTGCGCCACCAGGGCGGCGGCCATAAGCAGATGATCCGCCTGATCGACTTCAAGCGCGAAAAGTACGGGATTCCCGGACGCGTGGCGACGATCGAATATGATCCGAACCGTTCGGCCCGCATCGCGCTGATCAACTACGCCGACGGCGAAAAGCGTTACATCCTGCAGCCGGTTGGGCTGAAGGTGGGCGCCACCGTCAGTTCCGGTCCCGAAGCCGACATTCTGATCGGCAACGCGCTGCCCCTGAAGAACATTCCTTCCGGCACCGTGGTGCACGCGATCGAATTGCGGCCCGGCAAGGGTGCGCAGATGGCGCGCTCGGCAGGAACCCAGGCCCAGCTGGTAGCCAAGGAGGGCGAATACGCCCTGCTCAAGCTGCCTTCCGGCGAGACCCGCAAGGTTCTGGCCGAGTGCATGGCCACCATTGGCCAGGTAGGCAATACGGACCATGAGAATGTGTCCATCGGCAAGGCTGGACGCAACCGCTGGAAGGGCATTCGCCCTGCCAACCGCGGCGTCGTCATGAACCCAGTGGATCACCCGCACGGCGGCGGCGAGGGCAAGACCTCAGGCGGCCGTCACCCGGTGACCCCGTGGGGCCAGCCAACGCGCGGCTACAAGACACGCAACAACAAGCGGACCGACGCCTTTATCGTCAGCCGCCGGGCGAAGTAGAGGAGCGGAAGATTTATGGCACGTTCGACTAAGAAGGGCCCGTTTGTAGATGCGCACCTCACGGTAAAGATTGAGGTGCTCAACCAGGCCAACGACAAGAAGGTTGTAAAGACCTGGTCGCGGCGTTCGACGATCTTTCCCGAGTTCGTGGGCCACACCATCGCCGTGCACAACGGCAAAAAGTTCGTCCCGGTGTACGTGACCGAGAACATGGTGGGACACAAGCTCGGCGAGTTCGCTCCGACGCGCACGTTCAAGGGGCACACCGGCGGCAGCAAGGCCGCCGAGACCACCGCCAAGCCGCGGTAGACGAAATTCGGTGCACGGGGCTCAGGTTCCGGGGGCGCTGAAGAGATTGAGGAAGGCATACCAATGGCAGTCGAGACAAAGGAATACCGGGCCGAGGCCAAGTTTCAGCGCGTGTCGCCGCAAAAGGTGCGCCTGGTGCTGGACTTGATCAAGGGCCGGGGTGTTCAGGAGGCGCTGGAGACAGCGGCCTTCACCAAGAAGCGCATTGCCCCGGTGATCCACAAGTTGTTGACCTCGGCGGTGGACAACGCCAAGTATGTGGCCGGTGAGCAGGGCACGGATCTGGACGTGGATAACCTCTACGTCAAAACCGCCCTGGCCAACGACGGACCGCGCTTGAAGCGCATCCGCCCCGCCCCCATGGGACGCGCATTCCGCTACCAGCGCCGGACGACGCACATTGTGCTGTCGGTGGCCGAGCGCGAGGTAGCTGCGGGTCTGGTGACCAAAGCGGAAGAGCCGAAGACGGCGGGCAAGGCAACCAAGACGAAGGCCGGCAAGAAGGCCTAGAGGGTTTTGAGGAAAATAGCATGGGACAGAAAGTCCATCCTTACGGATTCCGGCTGGGAGTGAACAAGCCGTGGCGTTCGCGCTGGTTCTCTGAGCGCGACTATGACAAGCTCTTGGTCGAGGATGTCAAGCTCAGGGCTGAGTTGAAAGACAAGCTGAAGGCTGCAGGCGTCAGCTCGGTGGAAATCGAGCGGCCGGGCAACAAGCTGCGCTTCCTGATCCGCACCGCCCGGCCGGGCATTGTGATTGGCCGCAAGGGCGCGGAGATCGAGAAGCTCAAGACCGAACTCGGCAAGCGCACCAGCCGTGATGTGTTTATCGACATCATCGAGGTGAACAAGCCGGAGCTGGATGCACAGCTGGTCTCGGAGAACATCGCTCTCCAGCTTGAAAAGCGCGTCAGTTTCCGCCGCGCCATGCGCAAGAGCGTCGATTCGGCGCTGCGCTTCGGCTGCAAGGGAATCAAGGTGCGTGTTTCGGGCCGCTTGAATGGCAACGAAATTGCCCGTTCGGAGTGGTACCTTCAGGGCCGTCTGCCGCTGCACACGCTGCGGGCGGATATCGACTACGGTTTCACCGAGGCACACACCACCTACGGCGTAATCGGCGTCAAGACCTGGATCTACCGCGGCGACATTTACGAGCAGAAGCGCCGCCAGACTCCGCCGGTTGCAACGTCGGTATTTTAAGAGCAGCGATCAGCTCACAGCTATCAGCGGTCAGTGTGATCGGCCGAAACTTGTGACGCACGAGACTGAAAGCTGACAGCTGATGGCTGACGGCTCATGATTTGAGGATTTGCTATGTTGATGCCAAAGAAGGTGAAGTTCCGCAAGCAGCAGAAGGGCAAGCGCCGCGGCAAGGCGTGGAGAGGCTCTTCCATTTCGTTCGGTGAATACGGCCTGCGGGTCCTGGAGTGCGGATACATCACCGACCGGCAGATCGAAGCCAGCCGTATCGCCATGACCCGCTTTATCAAGCGCGGTGGCAAGATCTGGCTACGCTTGTTCCCGGACAAGCCGATCACCAAGAAGCCGGCCGAAGTCCGCATGGGTTCGGGCAAGGGCTCGTTGGACCATTGGGTTGCAGTCGTCAGGCCGGGCAAGATCCTTTTCGAGATGGAAGGGGTTGCTCCCGAGGTTGCCGAAGAGGCAATGCGCCTGGCTTCGAACAAGTTGCCGCTCAGGACCAAGTTCGTGATGCGGCCGGGTGCTGTAAGGGTAGATGCCACGGTCAAGCAGGCCTAGCAACACCATTTCCGCAATCTTTGCGGAAAGGATGGGGCAAGGAACCGGGCAAGTGTGCAGGACGCGCCGCAAGTCTCCACCGGGGACAGGCTGAGCGCCGGAGAGAGAAACAGAGATGGAACTCGAGAAGATTCGCAATTTGAGCGACGAAGAACTGGTTCACCAGGTGAAGACCACCGCTGAGCAACTGTTCCGGCTTCGCTTTCAGGTCTCTCTGGGGCAGAACGACGGAGTGAAAAAGCTTCGCGAACTGCGCAGGGAGATCGCCCAGATCAAAACCGTGGCCAGGGAGCGCGAACTGGGCATTCGGAGCGCGGCTGGTGACACGGCGGCGAAAGCCGGGAAGGAAACCCGCTAAATGACGGCGACAACAGAAGCAGTACAGGCGCCGGCGACAGCCTCGCGGCGCAATGAGAAGGTCGGCCAGGTCGTTTCGACGAAGATGCAGAAGACCATTGTGGTCGAAGTCGAGATGCGCAAGCCGCACCCCAAATACAAGAAGATCATGCGGACCACCAAGAAGTTCTACGCGCACGACGAGCAGAGCTCCGCGCGCATGGGCGATGTGGTGCGTATTCGCGAGACCCGGCCGCTGAGCAAGTTGAAGCGCTGGGCTTTGGAAGAGATTGTGCGGCGCTCGACCCTCGGCCAGATTGAGGACGCGGCTCCGAAAACCGGAATCAAGGCTGCCAACTAACTCGACCGAGTAAGGAGAAGAACTCATGGCTGTACAAATGAGAACCATGCTCGTGGTGGCCGACAACTCCGGCGCCCGCAAGCTGCAAGTGATTCTGCCCTTGGGCGGCGGGCTCGGCAAGATTGCCCACCTCGGCGACATTGTGACCGCCGCGGTCAAGGAATCTTCGCCGGACGGCACCGTGAAAAAGGGCACCGTGGTGAAGGCGGTTATCGTCCGCACGCGCCTGGAGCATCGGCGCAAGGACGGCACCTACATCCGCTTCGACGAGAATGCGGCGGTGGTGATCGACGATTCGCACGAGCCGGTAGGCACGCGCGTCTTCGGGCCGGTGGCCCGCGAGTTGCGCGAGAAGAAGTTTTTGAAGATTGTTTCGCTGGCCCCGGAAGTCGTTTAACAGCGGTCAGTGATCAGTGAACAGTTGTCAGTTGTTACTGTGGTGCTTGCGGCTGTGTTCTCTCGATCAGGTTTTGTTTGACAGATGCCGATTGCGGCAAGGAATGAACTGATCACTGACCACTGACCACTGTCCACTTTATTTGGAGAAGAGATGCCGAGTTTGAATATTCATCGCAACGATACGGTCAAGGTCCTGAGGGGCTCCGACCGCGGCAAGACGGGCCGTGTACTGCGCGTATTCCCCGACAAGGGCACCGTGCTTGTCGAGCATGTCCGCGTGGTCAAGAAGACGGTTTCGAGCAAGCAGGGACAGCGGACCAAGGGCGGCATCGCCGAACAGGAATCGCCGATCAATGTCTCGAACGTCGCGATCATCTGCCCCAACTGCGGGCCGGTGCGCGTGGGCTACAAGGCTGAAGGCGACACCAGGACGCGGGTCTGCAAGAAGTGCGGGCAGCCGCTGCCGACCAAGGCCAAGTAACGGGATCCCAAGCCGGACTGGAGAAGCGCAGGTTGCGCAACATCCGACTCGGCAAACCCCTTCCGCAACGGTAAACGGCCGCAGAATGCGTGCCACTCCGGGCGCCGGAAGAAAGAGAGCGAAGCACAATGGCTGCAAGGCTGAAAGAGAAGTACCTCAACGTAATCAAGCCGGCTCTGCAAAAGGAGCTGGGGCTTGAGAACGCGATGGCTGTGCCCAAGCTGGAAAAGATCGTCATCAATATGGGACTGGGCGAAGCCACGCAGAACACCAAGCTGCTGGATCCGCTGGTGGCCGATCTGGCGGCGATTGCCGGGCAGAAGCCGGTGACCACCAAGGCCAAGAAGTCGATTGCAGCCTTCAAGGTAAGAGAAGGCATGTCGATTGGCGCCATGGTGACACTGCGCAACGAAAAGGCTTACGAGTTTCTGGACCGCCTGATTTCGACGGCGCTGCCCAGGGTCAGGGATTTCCGCGGCGTTTCGACCAAGAGTTTCGATGGGCGTGGCAACTACACGATCGGCCTGCGCGACCAGTTGATCTTCCCGGAGATCGATTATTCCAAGGTGGAAAAGCTGAAGGGCATGAACATCACGATCGTGACCACGGCGAAGGACGATAACTCGGCGAGGGCGCTTTTGCGCCACTTCGGCATTCCCTTCCGCCAGGGTGCGTAGGAACAGCTTTTAGCTTCCAGCTTCCAGCCTCCAGCTATTTCGAGGCGGAGCGAGCGGCTGAGGCATAACGATTTTAGGCTTGTTCGGGGCGCGTTGAGCACGGAACGAGCTTGGAGCTATCAGCTAGAAGCTGGTAGCTGCCGTTGAAGAGGATTATGGCAACCACTGCAAAAAGGGTAAAGGACGCGCGGAAGCCGAAGTTCAGCTGCCGCAAGCACAACCGGTGCCAGCTCTGTGGGCGACCGCGCGGTTTTCTACGCAAGTTTGGTGTTTGCCGCTTGTGTTTCCGCGCTTTGGCGCTCAAGGGCGAGATTCCCGGCGTCGTCAAGTCGAGCTGGTAGCGATTGAGTTGTCAGCCATCAGCTTTCAGCCGTCAGTGATTGACTGAATTGCTGAAAGGCGGCCGATGAAACCGAAGAGCCGCTCACTGATCGCTGATAGCTGACTGCTGATAACTGTAGTAGGCATTCCCGCTGGTTCTCCCGGAAGCCTGGCAATGAGGGCGGGGAGCGAACGGGGAATGAAGGAGAAGGAATGAGTCTGACCGACCCAGTAGCAGATTTTCTGGCGCGGATCCGGAATGCGATCCGGGCGCGTCATCAGAAGCTGGATGTACCGGCTTCGAAGCTGAAGACCGAGATTGCCCGCATTCTCAAGGAAGAGGGCTATATCTCGAACTACAAGACCCAGGAAGAAGAAGGCAAGCCGATTCTCCGCGTGTACCTGAAGTACGGCGGAACCGAAGCTGCCATCCGCGACCTGGCGCGCGTCTCGCGTCCCGGCTGCCGAGTGTATGTCGGCCGCGACGAGATCAAGCGCGTGCAGGGAGGCCTTGGCATCTGCATCCTCACCACGCCCAAGGGCGTGATGACCGGACGCCAGGCACGCCGCGAAGGCGTGGGCGGCGAGTTGCTTTGTGAAGTTTGGTAAGTACAGCTATCAGCCGTCAGCGATCAGCAATCAGACAACAACCTGATGCTGGAAGCGGACGGCAGAATGCTGATAGCTCTAGTACGGGCTGCAGTGGAACGATGAGACCTTAAGCTGAACGCTGATAGCTGAACGCTGAAGGTTGTCTCTCGAGACTCGCAAGCCGCTCAAAGGATTGAATCGATGTCGCGTATTGGAAAAAAGCTTATCCCGCTGCCCGCGGGCGTGAAATATACGGTTGAGGGCAACACGGTTCTGGTTGAAGGCCCCAAGGGCAAGGTCTCGGCGTTGATTGCCGAAGGTATCTCGCTCGAAACCAAGGATGGCATCCTGCATGTCAACCGCGAGAGCGACAAGTACGCCGCCTTTCATGGTCTGACCCGCGCGCTGGTTTTCAACGCCGTGCAGGGCGTGACCGTGGGTTGGAAGAAGGAACTGGACATCGTCGGCATCGGGTATCGCGCCGAGCTGAAGGGGAAGAGCATGGTGGTCTTTACGCTGGGCTACTCGCACCCTATCGAGTTTCCGCTCCCCACCGGCATCGAGGTCGCAATCGACCCCAAGCTGACGCACCTTGTCATCTCCGGCATTGACCGGCAGAAGGTTGGCCAGGTGGCCGCCGACATGCGTTCGCTGCGCAAGCCGGACCCCTACAAGAACAAGGGCGTGCGCTACTCGGACGAGAAGCTGAAGAAGAAGGCCGGCAAGACGGGCTCGAAGTAAATCCAGCGATCAGCCATCAGCCATCAGCCGTCAGTTGCGCAAGTTTCAACTAAACTGACGGCTGAGGGCTGAAGGCTGAACATCAACCGAACGGGACCGCAAGGCGGCTCCGCTGATAGGACGAGAGATCATGATTACCCAGACCAAGAGGAACGCAATCCGCCAGCGCATTCACGACCGTATCCGCCGCAAGCTCGCGGGTACCGGAGAGCGTCCGCGGCTGAATGTATACCGCTCGCTTACGCACATTTACGCGCAGGTGATCGACGACCAGAAGGGCGTGACCCTGGTTTCCGCCTCTTCGATGACGCTGAAGATCAAGACCGGCGGCAACGTGGCCGCGGCCAAGGAGACCGGCAAGGCAGTCGCCGAGCTGGCCGTTGCAAAGGGCATCAAGAAGGTGGTCTTCGATCGCGGTGGCTACCTCTACCATGGGCGCGTCAAGGCTCTGGCCGACGCCGCCCGCGAAGCAGGCCTGGAGTTCTAAAGGCAGCTAACAGCCGTCAGCTAACAGCCGTCAGTTCCTCGGTTGTAGATATCTGATAGCTGAAAACTGATAGCTGAGAGCTGAAAGCTGACAGCTCAAGAAGAGACGAGAGAGCAATGACGATCTTGAAGAAGAAACTCGATGCCAACCAGTACAACCTGAAGGATCAGGTGGTCTCCATCAATCGCGTGACCAAGGTGGTCAAGGGCGGCAAGAATATGTCGTTCGCCGCGCTGGTGGTGGTGGGCGACGCCGCTTCAGGCGTGGTCGGCTACGGTTCGGGCAAGGCCAAAGAAGTCCCCCAGGCGATTCGCAAGGGGATTGAAGCGGCCAAGAAGAACCTGGTCCGGATCAACCTGACTGAGACCTCCATTCCGCACCTGGTCCTGGGCCGCTATGGCGCAGGTCAAGTGCTGCTCAAGCCGGCTCCCGAAGGCACGGGCGTGATCGCAGGCGGCGCAGTGCGCGCCGTGATGACCTCGTGTGGCGTGCAGAACGTGCTCACCAAGAGCCTCGGCACTGCCAATCCCCATAACGTCATCAAGGCCACGTTCGACGCCCTGGTGCAGTTGCGCGACCGGGCCGATGTAGCCGCCATGCGCGGCAAATCGGTCGAGGAGCTCTAATCATGGCTGAGACCAAGACGATTCGCATTGAGTATTACCGCTCAAAGAACTCGACGCCCAACAAGCACAGGTTGGTCGTCAAGGGCCTGGGCTTTACCCGGCTCAACCAGATTGTCGAGCGCGAGGACACGGTGTCCATTCGCGGCATGGTGAAAGCCATCCCGCACCTGGTCCGGATCCTGGAAGACTAGGACAACCAGCTGCCAGATCCTGTTTCTCAGCTCACCGTATGGATGAGAGAGAGAATGGACTGGCACACACGGCTAGAAAATAACCGTCGGCAGCCACGAGCTGCCTGAACGCGAGTCGGCAGGGGATTTGAAGCCCGGCCGGCGCTACAGCGAGGAAAAATCATGGTAAGGAATTTATCGAATCTGCGTTCGCCCAAGAAAGCTAACACCGGGCGCAAGCGTGTCGGCCGCGGTATGGGCTCCGGCATGGGAAAGACCTCTACCCGCGGCCATAAGGGCCAGGGCTCACGCTCCGGCTTCAGCCTGATGCGTGGTTTTGAAGGCGGCCAGATGCCGCTGCACCGTCGCTTGCCCAAGCGCGGTTTTACCAACATCTTCCGCACCGAGTACACGGTGGTGAACCTGGACCGGCTGGTCGAACACCTCGAAGGGCAGGCGCTCACCGAGATCGGCGTGGACGACTACAAGAAGCTTGGCCTGTCTTCCAGCAAGAAGGCGCTGATCAAGATTCTTGGCTCCGGCGAACTGACCTCGGCCCTCACCATTTACGCGCACAAGTTCTCCAAGTCCGCCGTCGAGAAGATCGAAAAGGCGGGCGGCAAGGCCGTGCTTCTGGGCGGAGACGCTCCGGCAGCGCCCAGGGGTAAACTGCTCTCCAAGGCCGCAAGGCAGAAGTAGTCTGTGACACTTGGGGGAGCTGGTTCCTTCGGCTCCCCCTGGCTGCGCTCAGGGTCGCTCGGGATGGCAGGGTTGATGGGCGGCAGGACACGCAAGACCCTGCGCGGGTAAGATGGTCAGTGGCAAGATTCAAGTGGCGGCAAACGCCCTGAAGCGGATAACCAACTATGCTTGAGAAGTTTCTCAATATCTTCCGGATTCCCGACCTGCGCAAGCGGGTTTTGTTCACCCTCTTCATCCTCGCCATCTATCGGTTGGGCGCGCACATTCCTACCCCGGGCGTAAACGGCAAACTGCTGGAACAGCTCTTCAGCACGCAGGGCGGATCGGCCCTGGGGCTGATGGACCTGTTCGGCGGCGGCAACCTGCGCAAGATGACCATCTTCGCGCTGGGCATCATGCCGTACATTACGGCGTCGATCATCTTCCAGTTGCTCACCGTGGTCTATGAACCCCTGGCGCGCGTTCAGAAGGAAGGCGAGCTGGGCCGGCGCAAGATCACCCAGTGGACCCGTTACATGACGGTCATCCTGGGCGCCCTGCAGTCGATCGGCATCGCTGCCATCCTGCAAAAGGGTGGCATGGTGTTGAATCCGGGCGTCAGCTTCAGCCTGATGACGGTCCTCACGCTCACCACCGGCACCGCCTTCATCATGTGGCTGGGCGAGCAGATTACCGACCGTGGCATTGGCAACGGCATGAGCCTGCTCATCTTCACCGGCATCGTCGCCGGCCTGCCCCGCGGCGCGGCTGAGTTGTACTCGAAGGTCCAGACGAATGCCTGGGGCACCTTCACCTTCTTCGCAGTGCTCTTGCTGGTTGCGGTCATGGCGGCTGTGGTGGCCTTCATCGTCTTTGTCGAGCGCAGCGAGCGGCGCATCCCCATCCAGAGCGCACGGCGCATCGTCGGCCGTCGCATGATGGGCGGCCAGTCCAGCCACCTGCCCCTCAAGGTCAACTCCGGCGGCGTGATGCCGGTCATCTTCGCCAGTTCCATCCTGTCGGCTCCCATGCTCTTCAGCCAGGTGGAGTTTGTGCAGAACAGCCGCTTCCTGCAGCCGATCGTGCAGGCCCTGCAGCCCGGCTACCCCTGGTACGAGACTCTCTACGTCCTGGGCATCATCTTCTTTGCCTACTTCTACATCTCCATCGTGATGAAGCCGGACGACATTGCGGATAACTTCCGCAAGTCGGGTTCCTTCATTCCAGGAATCCGCCCCGGCAAGCGCACCTCGGACTTCATCAACGACATTCTTACCCGCATCACGCTGGTTGGCGCACTCTACCTGATTGTGATTTCCCTGGTGCCTACTTTCCTGATCTCGGGCATTCGTTTCGACAAGCTCTTCCTCGTCGGCAGGTTCTTTGAGAGCCTTCCGGCCTGGGCGACACACGGTTTGGGGGTCAACTTCTACTTTGGCGGCACCTCTCTGCTCATCGTGGTGGGTGTGGCCATGGACACTGTCAACCAGATCGAATCGCAGCTGATCATGCGACACTATGACGGCTTTTCCCCGCGCTCCGGTCGCATTCGCGGAAGGAAAACCTGGTAATGACTTCATCTGAAGTTGCTGTCGAGGAAGGCCGGGAAACGGATCGCAAGACCGTTCCCGGCCCGATTCTTTTGTTGGGCGCGCCGGGCGTGGGCAAAGGCACCCAGGCCAAGGAACTGGTGAATCTGTGGGGCATTCCGCAGATCTCCACCGGAGATCTGTTGCGCGCCAATGTGTCCCAGGGAACCGACCTGGGCAAAGTCGCCAAGGAAATCATGGGACGCGGCGAATTGGTCCCCGATTCCCTGGTCAACGAGATGGTCGCGGTGCGGTTGCAACAGCCCGACACCGTCAACGGTTACATCCTGGACGGCTTCCCGCGGACCCTGCCGCAAGCCGGCTGGCTGGATGGCCGCCTGGCAGCCCAGGGAACACAGCTCCCGGTGGTTGCTGTGAGCATCCAGGTGGACTATAATCAGTTATTGCGCCGCATCACCGGGCGCAGGAATTGTCCTGTCTGCCAGCGCATTTATAATATCTACTCGCATCCTCCCCTGAAAGAAGGCATTTGCGATGTAGATGGAGCAGCGCTGGTCCAGCGAGCCGACGACACGGAGCAGGTCTTCAAGGAGCGCATGCGCTCTTATGAGGCAATGACCGCACCGGTGGTCGAGCATTACCGGACCCTGGGACGATTTGCGGAAGTGGCTGGAGACGGGCCGATCGCAGAAATCGCGGCAGGCATTGTTACCGCCGTCGAGCGGTTGCGGAAGTAGCGCAGCCGAACGGCGGGTTTGTGCGTGAGTCATGAGTTGCCAGTGGTCAATTCTCCGGGGTTGTTTGAGACTTTCGAGAGCTGATTGCTGACAGTTGATCGCTGAAAGCTGGTTGTCAGAGTGGCAGTTGTACTGAAGTCGCCTCAGGAAATCGAAAAAATGCGCCACGCGGGTCGAGTGACCCACGATGTGCTCCAAGTGCTGCGCGCCCATGTGAAGCCGGGTGTTACGACCCAGGATTTGGACAAGGTGGCCGAGGAAGAACTGGCCAAGGTTGGCGCCAAGGCGGCATTCAAGGGTTATGGCGGATTTCCGGCAGTGCTTTGCGCCTCGATCAACAGTGAGGTGGTTCACGGTATTCCTTCCGCCAAGCGGGTTCTGAAGGAAGGGGATATTGTTTCCCTCGATTTTGGGGCGTTTGTGGAAGGTTACTGCGGCGATTCCGCCATCACCGTGATCGTAGGCGAGAAGGTCGATCCGGAGACGGCGCGCCTGGTCAAGGTGACCGAAGCGTCGTTGCACGAGGCCATCAAGGTGGTTCGGCCGGGAGCTACGCTGGGCGATATAGGCTCGGCGGTACAGAAATATGTTGAGGCGGAGGGGTTCTCCGTGGTTCGGGATTTTGTGGGCCATGGCATCGGCGTCCACATGCACGAAGATCCTCAGGTGCCGAACTTTGGCCAGGCTGGCCGGGGCATGAAACTGCGCGCCGGCATGGTCATTGCCATTGAGCCCATGGTGAACGCGGGCAAGCCGGACGTGCTGGTGCTGGGCGACGGCTGGACCACGGTCACCGCGGATGGAAGCATGAGTGCTCATTTTGAGCACACGGTGGCGGTGACTGCCACCGGAGCGAGAGTTCTAACCGAGTAGCACACTCGGTCCAACAGGCCGGTAACGCCCTTCAGGCGTTCTGGCGGAAGCGGGACACAGTTTGTCGAAGGAAGACGCGATTGAGGTAATGGCGGTGGTCACCGAGACCCTGCCCAATGCCATGTTCAAGGTCAAGCTCGAGAATAATCACGAGGTGCTGACCCATGTTTCCGGAAGAATGCGCAAGAACTTCATTCGCATTTTGCCCGGCGACCGCGTGGCCGTGGAGCTGAGCCCCTACGACCTGAACCGCGGGCGGATCGTGTACCGCTACAAGTAAAGTTTTCGAATAACCGCGCCCTTACTGGATGCGCGGGGAAGGGCAGCAAGAGATGAAAGTCCGTGCATCAGTAAAAAAGATTTGCGTCAAGTGCAAGGTCATTACGCGCCATGGAGTGGTTCGTGTGATCTGCGAGAACGCAAAGCACAAGCAACGCCAGGGCTAGTTCGACTCTGACACAAGCGAAACCCTCCGCGTCGGTGAACGGTTCACCGGCCACAAGGAAAAGGGGCTAGTTAGCCTGAGTCAAGGCTTGCGAGGAACCCCAGAGGCGATTCGCTCCACCCGTGCGAGCCGGTTAAGGCCGGAGGCACACAACACAAGAAGCAGCAAAGGAATCAGAATGGCACGTATTGCTGGCGTCGATCTGCCCCGCAACAAGCAGGCTCGGATCGCGCTTACATACATCTTCGGCATCGGAGATCCCCGTGCGCGCAAGATCCTGGAGAAGGCCGAAGTTGACGGCTTCAAGAAAGTTCAGGACTTGGGCGAAGACGAGGTAAACCGCATTCGCCAGGTGATCGAGGACGAGGGAAATGTGGAGGGCGACCTGCGCAAGGACGTCCAGATGCACATCAAGCGCCTCATCGACATCCAGAGCTACCGCGGCACGCGTCACCGGCGTGGTTTGCCCGTGAACGGTCAGCGCACCCACACCAACGCACGCACCCGCAAGGGCCCCCGTAAGGGCACGGTGGCGAGCAAGAAGAAAGCGACGGCGAAAACCTAATGGCGAAACCAGAGCAAAAAGCCGGCGCCGGCAAGGCAGGCAAGAACAAGAAGTTCAAGAAACGCGAGCGCAAGAATGTGCCGTTTGGCATTGCGCACATTCAGGCCACGTTCAACAACACCATTGTCACCATCACCGACCAGGTGGGCAACACGCTGAGCTGGAAGAGTTCGGGTTCGCTGGGTTTCCGCGGCTCGCGCAAGGGCACTCCCTTCGCGGCGCAGCAGGCAGCCTCGAACGCCGCCAGCATGGCGCGCGACCACGGTCTGCGCGCGGTCGATGTGCGCGTCTCCGGTCCGGGTTCGGGCCGCGAGTCCGCCATCCGCGCTCTGGCCGCTGCCGGCGTTGAAGTTCGGTCCATCCGCGACGTCACCCCGGTGCCCCACAATGGTTGCCGTCCGCCCAAACGGCGGAGAGTGTAAGACACGCAGCGAACAGCTGACAGCTATCAGCAAACAGTAACCCGCCTCTGGCGCGTTCTAGCTGTTGGCTGTTAGCTGTTAGCTGACAACTGAAAACCGGGCCGGGACGAAATGTCTTCCGTACATGTAAACCGGCCGTCATCCGAAGTAAGGAGAAAGAATGGCACGTTATACCGGAGCAGTCTGCCGCCTCTGCCGTCGTGAGGCTACCAAGCTTTTCTTGAAGGGCGCCAAGTGCGCCAGTGACCGTTGCCCGCTGGAGAAGCGTAATTTTCCTCCCGGCATGCACGGCAAGGACCGCAGGGCCAAGATCGTGGGCTACGGCCTGCAGTTGCACGAGAAGCAGAAGGCGAAGCGCATCTACTTCACCCTGGAAAGCCAGTTCCGCGAGTACTACGAGAAGGCCAATCGCGCCGCCGGTGTCACTGGCGATCTGCTCATCCAGCAGTTGGAGCGCCGCCTGGACAACGTGGTCTATCGCCTGGGCTTTGCCATCTCGCGCCGTCAGGCCCGCCAGGTTGTTCGTCACGACCATATCGAGGTGAACGGCCGCAAGGTCAATATCCCCTCGTATGAAGTGAAAATTGGCGATGAAATCGCCATTCGCACCCCCGCCAAGAAGTTCGTCATCGTGGAGCAGGCTGTGCAGTACGCCGCGGCCAATCCCATCCCTGGCTGGCTTGAAGTCAACTTTGAAAACCTTTCGGGCCGTGTGCTCGCGTTGCCGCAGCGTAAGGACATTCAACTGCCGGTCAACGAACAGCTCATCGTCGAACTGTACTCGAAGTAAAGCAGTCAGCCTTCAGCAGTCAGTTCTCAGCGCCGGTTTTTACTGGCGGCTGAAAGCTGATTGCTGACGGCTGCAATTCCAACCGAAGGAGAACTTGCGCGGCCGCCGCAAAATGCATCGCGACGTACATGCCGCGCGGGAAACGTGAGATTTATATGCTTTGGAGAGGATTTCAAAAGCCGAAGCGCCTGGCAGTCGATGCCGAGACGCTGACCAACACATTCGGCAAGTTCAGCGCTCAGCCCTTTGAGCGCGGATTTGGCACCACTATCGGCAACGCCCTGCGCCGCACCCTGCTCAGCTCCATCGAGGGCGCCGCAGTTACCGCGGTTCGCATTGAAGGCGTTCTGCACGAGTTCCAGTCGATGACCGGCGTGGTGGAAGACGCCACGGACATCATCCTGAACCTCAAGCAGGTTCCCTTCAAGCTCAACGGCGAAGGCCCCAAGGCGCTCTATCTGCGCGCCGACCAGCCTGGCGTGGTCACCTCCGGCATGATCGAAGCCGACGGCGACGTCGAAATCCTGGACAAGAGCATTTATATCGCGACTGTTTCCGAAGGCGGCAAGCTGGACATGGAGATGCGCCTCAAGCGCGGCCGTGGCTATATTTCCGCCGACAAGAACTTCGACGCCGATCTGGGCATTGGCTTCATTCCCGTGGATTCGGTTCACTCGCCGGTTCGCCGCGTCAACTACGTGGTGGAAGCCGCCCGCCTGGGCCAGATCACCGACTACGACAAGCTGACCCTGGAAGTGTGGACCAACGGGGCCGTGCTGCCCGCCGACGCCGTCGGCCTGGCCGCCAAGCTGCTGAAGGACCACATGAACATCTTCATCAACTTCGAAGAAGAGATTGTGGCCGAAGCGCGCGGCGAAGAAGGCCGTACCCTGCTGCGCAACGACAACCTCAACCGCTCGGTCGAAGAGCTGGAGTTGTCGGTTCGCAGCTACAACTGCCTGAAGAACGCCAACATCCAGACCATCGGCGAACTGGTGCAGAAGACCGAAGCAGAAATGCTGAAGACCAAGAACTTCGGCCGCAAGAGCTTGAACGAGATCAAGGAAATCCTTGCTCAGATGGGCCTCTCGCTGGGCATGAAGATCGACGAAAACGGCAATGCTGTCCCCGGACCCACCAGCATCGCTCCCGCCGCCGCACTGGCCGCCAGCTATGGCCACTACGACGACGAGGACGAACCCCTGGATTCCGTGGATCTCCAGTTGCCCACCGAGACCGAAAACTTTTAATCGTGAACAGTAGACAGTGTTCAGTGACCACTTTTCACTGAACACTGACCACTGCACCCTGACTACTGATTCGAAAGAGAGCTTCACCATGCGCCATCGCAATGCAGGATTCAAGCTCGGACGCAACACCAGTCATCGCCGCGCCCTGTTGCGCAACCTGGTCACGTCCATCCTCACGGAAGACCGCGTGGAGACAACCGTGACCAAGGCCAAGGCTGTCCGTCCGCACGTAGAAAAAATGATTACCCTGGGCAAGAAGGGCGATCTTCATTCGCGCCGCCAGGCCCTCAGCTTTCTCATGACCGACAAGGCCGTTACGCGGCTCTTTGAAGTCGTAGCGCCGCGTTACGGCGATCGCCAGGGCGGTTACCTGCGCATCGTCCGCACCGGCTTCCGCAAGGGCGACGGTGGCGAAAAGGCCTTCATCGAACTGCTGGGCGCCGAAAAGCAGCTCGATGCCAAGCGCCAGAAGCGCGACGATCTCAAGGCCAAGAAGCGCGCCGAGCTCGAGAAGCAGCTGGAAGAAAGCAAAACCGACGAAGAGAAGAAGGAAAAGGGCGGCGAAGAGGCCGCGTAAAGCGGCTCCTCTCTGACGTTTTTCACCCTATCTCTCGGAAGGTCAAACGGGCGCATCCCCTTGCGGGATGCGCCCGCGTTTGTTCATAGCTTGCTTCGGAGAACTGCTCTGGTGCTACAGATTGCAAATTGTGGACTCCGGAGGAAGCAGGGGGCTTCGGCCCCTTGAAAGAGAGCGGATTCGCTGGGCCTCCAGGCCTGGGCCTCGCTGTTCCTCCACTCCACCCCAGCCACCTGCGGCGTGTCCCGGAAGAGATGACCGCAGAGTAACTTCCGGATTGGCGACGATACAGGTGGGACCTTCACCGTTGATCCTGGGGCGTTTTGGGGAGTAAGCCGGTCTGTCTGTCGGACTGAGAATGGATGATTCTGGGTTGTCGGGGACACTCAGGTTAGCCGACAGGGATATCTTCCACAACCTGGTCTAACCGATTCCTCCTTCACTCGCAACTCCACAATGCGTCGCGCCGCAAGGACGGAACATCTACGCGGTCTTCATCAGTGTCGCTATCAGTGAATCCTTGCGTTGGTTAGCGTTGTCATCCGAGTAGTGCAATACACGCATCCAGACAAAGAATGCGCCCACGGCCAACGCCAAGAATATGGGCACGGGTAGCCAGCGGCTCTTCAAAGACCAGCAAAGCCAAAACACCAACAACCCGACTCCGAGCAATCCCAACTGAATTAACGCGGCTGGCAACGTATTCGCCTGCGCTCCCGCGGGCCGCGTGATTCGGCCGGGATTGATGCGGTACGGCGTTGTGAGTGAAAAGATGATTCCCGCGGCCAAATTGCACGGCAGCGCAAAGACAAGCCACGCGCCGGTATCCGCCAACACCACAAACGGCGGAACTCCCAGCCGAAGACAGCTCAGGAGGCCCGCAGCGAACCCTACGAGGACGAACAAGACGGAGTGGAGCAGATTCTTGGCCAGGAAAACTGTCCTGATCGGAGTAGGAGAAAGGAACAACAACTGAATCCCAGCTCCTTCAGCACCTAAATTGTTGTAAAACAATCCCGTGAATCCAAGGAGTGCGTAAGCCACGCACAAGGGAAACGCATACGGAAACGAATTCATGTCGTTGGAGGAGCTGTGAGGAAACACGCCTGCAACCACAAGCACGAACAGCACAGGTACACTCATCGCCCAGAGTAAGGGCACTGTACGCAGCAGACTCCGCAACTCCTTCTCCACAATTGCGGCAAAGGGACCAGAGCCGTTCAATGTCCAGCCGCCCCCGCGTTCGATAGGTTTGTCTCTGCTCGAAGCCCAACTCAAGTTTTGTCCCCGGTACTGGGCCTTGAGACGGCCTGCCAACGCGCTTCCCGCAAGAACCACCCAAAGCCCGAGCATACTCAGTGACGCAAACCCCGCCAGAGGTTTTTGTTCCGTGACCTGCTGCAAAGTGCGAGCACTCAGTCCAGGCGGCAGCCATTGCTGCACCTTGTTCGCAGTCTTCAGCAATGGAGCATATTTGGCCATTGCTTCGCGTACGGGCGCGGCCTCTTCCCTGTAGCTCTTCGAGCCCTCATGGCGCTTCTGATTCCACACTGAATTGATCACCAGCAGGCTAACCATAAGCACCATGCATACTGCCCCCAGAATCTCCCGAGTCTTTCGTTGCGCCAGCCAGCGGTCAATCCAAGCAAAGACAGCGCGCACCAACAGAATGCAGAAGACCGCGAACAGGGACAGACCGAGCGTTGCCCACAAATATAAATCCGGTCGCGCGATGACGATTCCAAGCCATACGCCCAAACAGCAGAGCACACCCACAAAGGTGGAAGGCTCCATCAGACCGGAGATCAGATTCAATAGAAAGTACGACTCGAAACGAACCGGAAAGCGTAGCAGAGTGCCCAGGTCGGACTGCTCTTGAAATGAGGCTACAGCGATCGGTAACATCAGCCAAAGAAAGCTCACTACCCAAAACAGAATTGGCAAATACTGCCATGATGTGCGTGATGCGAACGAGTAAGCGGCAGCGCAGAGGCCAACTCCCAAAGCCAGGCCAAAGAGGGAATAGAACATCCACGTGATCCCAGTGGCGCCCAAATCAAGTAGGCCGTGAATAGAGCGAAGACCATTCCTGAACATCAGCCAACGCATTCGAGCCATGGCTGCGTACTGCGTCCGGGCTTCCCGGCCGAGCATTCCTCCGACTTCCCGGTCCACGCCAACTCCGGTTACGCCAGCCATGATAGTTCCTGCGTCGACTCTCGGTGACCATCTGCTCCCAAAATTGCCAGAAAAATCTCCTCCAACGTGAGCCGTTGCCCCTGCTCGACACCGGGCAGTGCGCTAGCCACGCCAGCCCTCAACTCGTCGAGCGATCCAAAGGCCACCAGTCGCCCTTTTGAGATGATTGCCACATGACTGCACAGCCGCTCCACAATCTCCAGCACATGAGTGGTGAGAAAGATCGTCGCCCCGCGGCTGATCATCCCTGTCAACATGTTCTTCAGCATTCCCGCCGCAATCGCGTCGACGCCCTCAAATGGCTCATCGAGAAATAACACCTTTGGCCCATGAATCACGGCGGCTGCCATTGCCAGCTTCTTCTGCATTCCATGCGAGAAGTCCGTCACAAGTTTCCGGTGTTCGCCGGTCAGTTGCATAAATTCAAGTAGTTCTTCCGTTCGCTGATTGGTCGTCGCCGCATCCAGGCCGTACATGCTGCCCACGAAGTGCAGATACTCTGTTGCAGTCAACCGTCCCAACAATGCCATCCCCTCAGGCACAACCCCAATCTGCCGTTTCAATTCTCGGGTTTCTGGACCAAACCGCTGGCCCAGAACGTCAATCGTCCCTGCGCTTGGCTCCAATAACCCGGTTAGCATCTTGATGGTGGTAGATTTCCCCGCACCGTTTGGCCCCAGAAAACCAAAGAACTGCCCCGGAGCCACGCTGAGGGTGACATCCTCTACTGCTGCAAGCGCACCGAAGAGTCGCGTGAGCCCGTGGGTTTGAATTGCAGGAGTTTCCATTGCTGCCAGACTAGCAGGGTGGCTCCTACTATGGTGTAAAGTTCTGATTCGTCGCAGTCAATGTGAGGAAGTGGGCGAAAATTAGTGGCCGAACTGCGGTGAAGTTTATCGCGCCAAATCACACCATGGGCGAGTGACCGGCTGCTTATCAGTTTCCACTTGTGCACCACCCTACACGCCTGGCGGCGTAACGTTGTGCAAGGCTGCGGCATTGATTGTATTCAGGAACCAGAACTCTATTCGACCCGGGCCAGCCGCTTGGGCTTGAAACTGCGCATGAAGACGTAGACCACAAGCTGCAGCACAATCGCCCCGCAGCAATCCAGCAGCACATCCCAGGGCGACCCTGTCCGATTGGGCAGAAACGTCTGGTGGAACTCATCGGAACTGGCCACCATCGCGGTTCCCAGCAAGGCCAGTGTCGCGTCCGTCAGGAAGTGCGAATGGGGCAGCGTCATCCACCAGGCGCGCAGCCAAAGCAGCCCCATCATCCCATATCCCAGGAAGTGGCCGCTCTTGCGGATGACCATATGAAGGATCTCCCACCTGGCGTTGGATACGTGCCCGAAGAGGTGCTCAAAGAGCCACCTGAACGGACCGCTGGTGTGGTCGGCTCCCATCATCTCGGTCGATTCCAGTGCGATAACGCAGATTCCAGCAACCACTGGGAGCCACACTTTTACCCAGTAACGAACGTCGCGTTGGTTACTCTGCATGGTAGTTGGGCGCCTCCCGGGTGATGATTACGTCATGGACGTGGCTCTCGCGCAGGCCTGCTCCGGAGATGCGCACAAAGCGAGCTTTCTCCTGCAATTCCTGGATGGTGCCGCAGCCCAGATAACCCATGCCGGAACGCAACCCGCCGACCAGTTGAAAGACCATCGCCTCCAGCGGTCCGCGATAGGGCACGCGCCCCTCAATGCCTTCGGGGACGAACTTGCCGAGCCGGTTCTGGTTGGTGCGCTCGCGCTGCACCACGCCTTCGCTGCCACCTTCGGCGCTGGCCAGGTCGGCCGCGCTTTGAAAGTAGCGTTCGCCCGACCCCTGGCTCATGGCCGAGAGCGAACCCATCCCGCGATAGCTCTTGAAGCTGCGCCCCTGATACAGAATGGTCTCGCCCGGGCTCTCATCCACGCCGGCAAACAGGGAGCCGATCATCACCGTGCTGGCGCCTGCCGCAATGGCCTTGGTAATTTCGCCGGAGTACTTGATGCCGCCGTCGGCAATCACCGGAATGCCGCGCTCGCGAGCCGCCCGCCAGGCTTCGGAAATGGCCGTCACCTGCGGCATTCCCGCCCCGGTGACCATGCGGGTAGTGCAGATCGAGCCTGGCCCGATGCCCACCTTGATGGCGTCCGCTCCGGCGTCGATCAGCGCCATTGCGCCCTCGTAGGTGGCCACATTGCCGGCCAGCAGCCCGACGTGCGGAAAATTCTTCTTGACCGCGCGAACCGCTTCCAGCACGCGCGACGAGTGCCCATGGGCCGAGTCGATGGCCAGCACGTCGGCGCGGGCGTTTACCAGCTCTGCGGCTCGCTCCAGATAGTCGCCAGTGGCTCCGATCGCTCCACCCACGCGCAGCCGGCCCTGATCGTCCTTGCTGGCGTTGGGAAACTTCAGCTTTTTCTGGATGTCCTTGACCGTGATCAGGCCCTTCAGATTGTACTGATTGTCCACCACCAGCAGCTTTTCGATGCGGTGCTTGTGCAGGATCAGCTCGGCCTCTTCCAGGGTGGTGCCCTCGGGGACGGTGATCAGGTTTTCCTTGGTCATCACGTCGCCGATCGGAATGTCGGTGCGAGTCTCGAACCGCAGGTCGCGGTTGGTAAGGATGCCCACCAGCTTTTTGCCGCGCGTCACCGGCACGCCGGAGATCCTGTAGCGCCGCATCACTTCCAGGGCGTCGGCGATCAACTGGTCCGGGCCAATGGTCACCGGGTCCACGATCATGCCGCTCTCCGAGCGCTTGACCTTGTCGATTTCGCCGGCCTGCTCGACGATAGAGAGATTGCGGTGCACAATGCCGATGCCGCCGGCCTGCGCCATGGCGATGGCCATGCGCGATTCGGTCACTGTGTCCATCGCAGAAGAAAGCAGCGGCGTGTTCAGCGTGATCTCGCGGGTGAGTTGGGTCTGCGTGCTCACCTGCACGGGGACCACATCGCTGTAGGCGGGCACCAGCAGCACATCGTCAAAAGTAAGAGCTTCGGGAAGATTTTTGGTTAGCATATGTTCTTATGCGCCTGGCAGGCCGGGAAATCCAGTCCCCGGCGCGGCAGGCGCTTCCATCTATTGTACCGGAGGGCGCGGGGGCACGGCGGAGAGCGCGGCAATGCGGGCCACCACGTGCTCCCTGATCAGGCGTACGGTTTCGATGGCCGCGGCACGATCCAACACTTGAAACTCAGGAATGTCGTCATAACGGTGCGTCACCGCGAAAGCTCCGATCTCTGACAGATCGGGAAGCGTGGCGGGCAAAGCTTCACCTTCAGCCCTGAGCAGGGCCGCAAGTTGGTTCAGGTCATGCGAGCGGGGGAATTCAACCGAAAGTTGCGCCAGCAGAGCCTTGAACGATTTCTCTATGGATTGTTGGACATGGAATCCAAAGGGGCCATCTGGTGCTTCCGCCCATCGGAGCACCGATTCATCTTCAGCTGCTTTGACCAGTAATACTTGCGCCTGCCTGTTGATTCCGGCCGTCATAGACGAGCTCTCCCTTGCGGAGAATCTTGTAGTAAACGCTATTGATTGAATCGAGAAACTCGGCTGCGAGTCCCTCCGAGGCAAGCACCAGATCGATGCTCATGCGAATGTTGCCGAATGCGCGCAGGATCCTCTTGCGCAATTCGCCAATCTCATTGCTGCGTTCATCCGGCACCAGCACGGCCAGATCCAGATCGCTGTCAATGGTCGCCTCGCCGCGTGCCCAGGAGCCGAAGATGAACACACGAGAAGGCCTGGCGATCTCCACAGCCGTCTTCACGGCCAAATCCACCTTTTCAGCGGTTGGGCGCCAGCTCTCACGGAACTCTGTGATCTCTTCTGCGGTCAGCATCTTGGCCTCACCGACAGTTTATCCCCGTTTGTCTGGCAAGTGACTCGAAATCAATCGACCAGAAGTACCCAAGTGTTTCAAATGTTCTAGGTGCCGCCACCACAGCCGGTATAGAGAAGCTTATAGCTGGCGCCGACACGCCTATAGATGGAATACGCCCACGACTCGTAGTAGGTGTGCTCCGTGATGATTGAATCGGGCTCACCCGGGAAGAGGGGTAGTTGTCAATGAAGACTTCTTTATCTGCGTCTCCCTCCTGGTCAATTACCTCGCCGGGCTTGGGCTGGTCAGTGACATTTTCCAATGGAATGGTGGCTCTATGGAAATGCTCCAGCACTGGAAGGTAAGCGCCTTTATCTTCTTCCATGACCAAGAAAATGCGATAGGAGTAATACGTCTTCGGCTTGGTTGAAGCGAGTTGGATGAGCGTACTTCCTGCCAAAGCGGTGTGACCGGACTGGAACTGTCTTTTCCAGATGACTCCAGAGTGGATGCTGGAGGGCGAAATGCGAACATGTCGAGTTGCGAAAGCTGCAGAGGCCGCTTGAAGGAAGAGATCTCGCTCCTCTGTATTAGCCTTTACGCGTAGCGCCGGGTGGTTTGCAACTGCCACTTTTCCGGCCCAGACCGTTCCCTTAAAGTCCTTTTGACTACGATGGGCATTGTCGGGATGCAGGCGAAAGCACCCAGAGAAATCCAAATAATCTCCATCTGACCCATCGATACAAGAACGTATTGCTTCCGCTTCTCCCCACGGTGCGCCGCCCCACCAAAGCGGATAACGCCGCCCAGCCGCATATGTGCGGTTAAGAGTTTGAACAGTTGCCTTCGGGACGTTTTCTTCCCCTGGAGCAGGGTGGGCCGTAGCGCAATCACGGAGTTCGCCCCCAACAAAAAACGCAACGGGATCTAGCGAGGCAAGGGCTGGTTTTCCGCTCTCATCCTTCTCCGCGTCCGGTGCGCTTGCGACGAAAAGTACCTCAGCCTTGTCCCCCGGTTTGAGAGTAGTCGCCTCTGGTGGTTCTTGGGCAACCACTCTGAGCGAAAACCACGCGAGAGATACAAGCAGAGAGGCAGAGAGTAGAACGAACCGCCGCTTTGACGCTTCTTCCTCCCCTGCTACACTCCCACCGGGAACGGCTTGGGGCTGGTTTCCTTCGGATCCACGCCGGTGCGCCAGCGCTCGAAGCGGCCTTGCAGCAGGCTCATCAGCCCTGTATACCAGTAGCCCACCACAAACAAAATCAAAAACGGCGCGGTGAAGTAATTGTGGTTTGAGAAAGTATAGAGAATGGCGGCCATGAACCACGCGCCCAGCAGCATCTCGATCCATGGAATCAGCACCAGCCGCTTGCGGTACTTGGCGGCTTGCGACTTCTCGCCCTTCTTGGCCACGCGGTACTTGGGCGTACGGACAAAAGCGCTCTTGATGCCGAACAGAGCCTCCATCACCGCCTTGGTGTTGGTCACCGTCAGGCCGATGCCCAAGGCCATTAGCAAGGGTAGATACCAGAGCGTCCTGATCCAGTTTTTTGGAAACAGAACCCGCTGGCTCACCACGTAAAACACCGCAATGGAGAATGTGGAGGCCGTGAACAGCGGAAAGTCGATCAGCAGCATCTGGAACCAGCCCTGATAGAACCGCACGATCATGGACGGAACCAGCAGCGCCGTCATGATGATCATCAGCGGGTAACTCAGGTTGGCGGTCAGGTGCTGGACGGACTCCCACTTGTTGCGCCAGCTAGCCTTCGACTTGAAGACCAGGGGCAGAATCTTGATCGAGGTTTGAATCAGCCCCTTGGCCCAGCGCGCCTGCTGCGTCTTGAAAGCCGTCATCTCGATGGGAAGCTCGGAGGGGCACTCCACCTCGGGCAGATATTTGAACTTCCAGCCGGCCATCTGCGAGCGGTAGCTCAGGTCGGTATCTTCGGTCAGCGTGTCGTGCTGCCAGCCGCCGCCGTCCACGATGGCCTGCACCCGCCACATGCCGGCGGTGCCGTTGAAGTTGAAGAACTCGCCCGAGCGGCAGCGGGCACCCTGCTCCAGCACAAAGTGGGCGTCCAGCAGGATGGCTTCAATCTGGGTCAACATGCTGTAGTCGCGGTTCAGGTGGGTCCAGCGCGTCTGCACCATGCCGATCTCCGGCTGGGCAAAGTGATGGATGACCCGCATCAACCAGTCCTTCGGCGGCACAAAGTCGGCGTCGAAGATGGCAACGAACTCGCCCTTTGCCACTTTCAAGCCCGCATCCAGCGCGCCGGCCTTGTAGCCCATGCGATTGGTGCGGTGGATATAGACGATGGGATGGCCCAGAGCGGCGTAGCGCGCCACAATCCCGGCGGCCACGGCCTGCGTCTCGTCGGTGGAGTCGTCCAGTACCTGGATCTCCAGTTTGTCGCTCGGGTACTCCATCCCGCATACCGCTTCGATCAGCCGGTCGATCACAAACTGCTCGTTGAAGATGGGCAGTTGCACGGTCACACGCGGCAGTTCGTCGAAGTACTGCCGCGGATTGGGCTCGTAGTTCTTGCGGTTCTTGTAGTAGCGGTACACCATGGTGTAACGGTGAACGCCGTAGACCGATAGCCCGATCATCACCGCGAAGTAGGGAATCAGCAGCGCCAGGTCAAACCAGTTCCAGTGGTAGAGCCCTCTGAAGGTCTGGTCGGTGTTCTGCATGGCCTTCAAGTAGTGGCGCAGGCCGTTCTGCGAGGCGAACATCAGGTAGGTCGCTGCCTGATGTTGCAGCCCAACCAACAGACTGGCGGGAGATTTCAAACTGGCGAAAAGCGCGGCGAACAGGGCGAGCCTCCATGGTCCGGATACCCGTCCATTGTATGCGATGGAAGGCTACGAGCGATCCTGGCAAGGGATCTGCCCATGAACCAGCAAGGCATCTCTCACTTTTTCCACTACGGATTGCCAGTTGTCGCGTTCTCTTTGGCGGAAGAGCCGCATGGTGGGATACCACGGGCTATTCTCGCAATCCTGGAGCCAGCGCCAGTCGCGCGCAAATGGCAACAGCACCCAAACCGGAACGCCCAGGGCGCCAGCCAAGTGCGCAGTAGAATTGTCGATGGTGATGACCAGATCCATGGCCGCCACCTGTGCCGCGAAAAGGTCGATATCTGCGAACTGATCGACGGTGCGATCCACCACAAGGGGCGCACCGGCCGCCGCTGCCTGGTCTTCCAACTCCCCGTGATCCCCATATTGCAGGTTGACCCATTGGATATCGGGCAGCGTCCACAGCGGCGCAAGCAAGCCCAGATCGATGCACCGTGAGCGGCCCGTCTTCTGGCTATTGGTATGCCAGGCCAGACCCACAAGCAGCCTGCCGTCGGCATAACCAGCGTGCAGCTTCTCCCGCGCCGCCGGATCCGGAACCAGGTAGGACGACACGGTTGCATCGAAGGCAGCGATGGATTTCCGAAACAAGCCGGGCAGGCTGCCGATCGGCAACTGGGAGGCAATGTTGAGTTCCGAATGGCCGCCGGGGCCGCAACCGGAAACCACGTCAATGTCCGGAAAGGAACGCGCGAAGAGTGGAATGAGCCGCGCATCGCAGTCCAGGATGCAACGGTTCCCGGTACGGATCGCATCCGGGATCAGCCCCGCGAACATGATTTCGTCTCCGACTCCCTGTTCCCCCCAAATCAGCACGCTCCCAGACGCCAGTTTTTCGCCGTTCCAGGCCGGCTGCGCATAGGCTCGTCTGGGAGTGTCGTGGTCCGCAGATTGCCAGCGCCGCTCATAGTGTTTCCAGCCCACCCCGAAGTCCCCTTGAAGCAGTTGCACAATTGCCTCAGCGAAACCGGCTTCCGGGTGTCCGGGCTGAGCGGCCAGGGCCTTTCTGTATTGCACCAAAGCCTCATCCAGCTTGCCCTGGTCCCGGAGGGCGTTGCCCAAATTGCGGTAAGCCTCGGGGTAGTTCGGCTTGATCGCCAACGCGCGCGCATAACAGTCCAACGCCGCTTCGATCTGGCCTTGCCTTTGGCGAGTGTTCCCCAGGTTGTTGTAGGCTTCGGCAATGTCCGGCTTCAGAGCCAATGCCCGCTCATAGTACTTGGCGCTGTCCTCGAGTTCTCCCCGGGCCTGAAGGACGTTGGCCAGGTTCACATGGACCTCGGCAAGGCCTGGATTCAGCACCAACGCCTGCCTGTACAGTTCTTCCGCCTCGTCCGGTTTTCCCTGGGCCTGGAGGACAGTGCCAAGGTTGGCATAATAGGAGCTTCCCTTATCATGGATCGCAATCGCACTGCGAATCAGGGCGGCAGCCGTCTCAAGTTCCCCGGTCTGGTACGCGATCATCCCCAACAGATGCAGACAGTCCGCATTCCGCGGATCGATGCTCAGAATCTGTCGATAGATTCGCTCTGCTTCAGCAAATTGTCCCGCCTGATGGCGCTCGAGCGCATCCTTCACCATGCCTTGAATCAACGCGGGCGGATGCTGGCTCATAGAGTCATCCTGCCAGAATTTGGAGGGTGGAACATCTTCTTATTTTATTCTCTTGGGGAGAATAGGCGCCGGTGCGGGCAAGCGGTTGCATTTTCAATAGACAAGCGCCAAGCAGCATAGCGGGCCATTGACCGGTGGTCCCATTGGGCGCACAATTCCCCTATTCTGACCGATCCCCCTGCCCCAACCGCTATCCGGACGGGGCCCTCCCCTCCCCAAAAAAAGTTCCGCAATGACGGAAGGAGATTGTATGAAGCTCGCTTGCTCCCTTTGCCTGTTTCTGTTTTTCCTTACCCCAGCCTTGCTCTCTCAGACCAATCCAACTCCACTCGTCAACCAGCCTCTGGTTCCATCCAGTGCCGAACCAGGCTCACCCGCATTAACGCTCACCGTGAACGGCGCCGGATTCGTTTCGGACTCCGTTGTCAACTGGAATGGAACACCACTCCGCACAAGGTTCGTGAGTGCTGACAAACTGAAGGCCGACGTTCCAGCTTCCAATCTCGATCGCGCCAGCCCCGCTTACGTGACCGTTTCCAGCCCCGCCCCCGGCGGAGGAACCTCGAACCCTGTACCCTTTACCACCACAAAAGCAACTACTTCCGTTACCCTGGTCCCTGCGCTGCATGCTGTCGGGGTTACCCCCGCAGAGGGCCTTGTCGTGGCGGATTTCGACGGAGATGGAGAGTCCGATCTGGCTGTGTTCGGCGGTTCTTCCCCGAGCTGCCCAACAAACTATGGGGCCATTTCGATCCTCCTTGGAAACGGCCACGGTGGCTTCACGGCCAAGTCCACAATTTGCTCCTACGGCAACGCCCCCTTTGCCGGCGTTGCCGGCGATTTCAATCACGATGGCAAGATGGACCTGGCAGTTCTTTCCGCCAACGGCAACGTAAGTTGTGGCGATGCAGGATGCGCTGCCCTTACGATCTACCTCGGCAACGGAGACGGCACGTTTACCGAATATAAGAATTTCGGCCTGGATGGCGATTACTTTTCCATCGCCGTGGCTGACTTCAACCGGGACGGTAACCTGGATCTGGCCGTGTCCTACATCTACTTTGGTACTCCTGACGTCGCCGTGTTTTTGGGTGACGGCAAGGGTTCTTTCATCAGTTCCGGCGATCTGAGCGATATCTATCTCGTGAGCAGTTCCCTGGCCGTAGGGGACTTCAACCACGATGGAATCGTCGATATTGCCTCAGTTGGTGGCGGGGGAGTTACTGGAGATGGAGTCCAAATAGGGCCCGTCGCCATCTTTCTGGGCAACGGCGATGGCACCTTCACCCTTGCTCCATCGCAACCCAATGTAACGCTTGCAAATCCGCGTTCGGTCATGGCGGGCGATTTCACCGGCGATGGAAATCTCGATTTGGCGATTGCGGACGAAGGCTCTACCACCCTCACGATCCTGAAAGGAAAAGGCGATGGAACCTTCACGCAGGTGACCGGAGAGCCGGCCGTGCCCCTGTCCTCTAACCTCGTCGGGATGGCTGACTTCAACGGGGACGGAATACTCGATCTGGCTTACTCTACCCCGCCCAACACCATTACCTTGTTTCTGGGCGACGGGAACGGCAAATTCCAGCCGGGAGTGAGTGGAACCGTGGCCCAGGGCCAGTTTACGGGTGGCACCGTTGGAGATTTCTATGGAAGGGGTCGCTTCGACCTGGCCATCGCAAATTCGTCCGACTCGTTCTATATTTTCCGTCAGATCGTGCCCCGTCCGCAGGATTCGGTGACCTTGTCCTCGGGGCTCAATCCTTCCTCCATCGGCCAGCCCGTGACCTTCAATGCAGTGGTGTCGGCCAGCCCGTATAGTCCAACCGGAACGGTGACCTTCGTCCAAGGAATGTTTGTTCTCGGCACGGCGCCCGTGGTGAACGGGCAGGCCAGCGTCACCGCAACCTTCTCGTGTGTGGGGACCTTCCCGGTTTTCGCCATCTATTCCGGCGACGACAACTATCAGTTCCGGATCTCGAATGCTGTGGCGCAGGTCGTGAACAAACAAACGACTGCCACTTCCCTGAACTCAAATTCCAATCCCTCTGCTCACGGCCAACCTGTCAGATTCTCGGCGAAGGTTAGTTCTCGAGGGCCGCTCCCAACTGGAGAGGTGATATTCAAGAGTGGAAGCACCTTGCTCGGCAGCGCCGATTTGGTCAACGGTGTTGCGATGCTCACGAAGTCAAACCTGCCTTCGGGATCACTGTCGATTACGGCAACCTATGCAGGAGATGCTGAGTCGGAAGCGAGCACTTCTCCTGTGCTGGTGCAACTCGTCAATTAGCTCAGCGTCTCAATGGTAGAGTCGCTTCTCTTGTCGAGGGTCATCTCGGGATGACCCTCGATAAGCGGCGCGTGGCTCACTCTTGTTTTGCATTCTCCTGGCCCAAACCACAAGCCTGGGGCGGGCTCCAGGAAATTGGCGTCAATAAGTTAAAATGTCACATAACAAATAAGTAGAAGCAATTACCGCTTGAATGTTTCAAGTCTTAATCTATTCATAAAAGCGCTCAAAACCAGCTTCCAACTCAGTTTCTCCCTCGACTGATGCAGATCGTTTGAGCAAAGTTGAGAGCAAAACTCACTCCCAACTTCGCCCAGTGACTGCCTCTCTCAGAGCCCGGATGCTAGAAGGTGAAGTGAACCGCCAACTGTGCGCTACGCGGACCGCCGCCACCGAGGTAGGGATTGCCGCTGCCCACATCCGGGGTCGCCGTGGTGCCCAGGAATTGCGCTCCGTTGGTGCTTGGGTCGGAGCCTGCTACCAGGCGGTCCCCCTCAGTGTGGCTGTTCCCGAAGACGTCGATGCCAAATCCCGGCAACAGCGGGTTGCTGAAGTTCGGGTGGTTCAGGATGTTGAACAGATCGCAGCGCAGTTCCATGGTCAGGATTTCGGTGATGTGAGAGGTCTTGGTCAGCGAGAAATCGAAATTGGTGTAATTCGGCGAATTGAAGGCGTTGCGGCCCTCGTTGCCCGGGTGCCCGTTGGTGCAGTTCCCGGTGCTGTCGATGGTGCAGGGCGCGGCGAATGCGGCCATGTTCAGCAGGTTGGTTCCGTGCGCGCCGGCGTGCGGATCGCCAATGATGTCCGGTCGTCCAAAGTACTCGCCGCTGCCGTTGTAATCGCCCTCAAACAAATAGCTGACCGTGTAGGGCTGGCCGGTGGCAAAGTTGAACATTCCGTCGAGCGCCCAGCCGTTGGCGAGCCATTTCGCTTGCTCGAACTTGGGAAAATTGTAAGTCCAGTACCACTGCATGCGCTGCCGCACATCGAAGTTGGAACTGGCGTGTTCGGCGCGGGGATTGAAGCTGTTGTCGGGCTGCGAGGCGTTGGGGACGAAGTCCAGTCCGTCGCTTGCATCGTCAATCGAGTGCGCCCAGGTGAAGTTCAGCGTGGAGGTCAGCCCGCGCCAGTTCTGCACCTTCAACGTCGCTTGCGCGGAATTGTAGTTGGAAAACGCGCTGGTCTCGATCTGGTTGACGTAGTAGAGCGGGATGTTGACATAGGAACCGATGGAGTAAGACGGGAAGCACTGCTCGCCATAACCGATGCTGCTGCCGTTTCCGCAACTGTCGGTGCTGCCGGCAACGTTGTTGAACTGGTTCAGGTCGCGGAAGTGGAAGAGGTGGCGTCCCTGCGATCCTACGTAGCCGATCTGGAGCGCAACCTTCTTGGTGAGCTGCGATTCGATGTTGAGGTTGTAGGAGCCATACCTGGGCGTCACCAGTTTCTGGTCCACGGTGAAAATGCTGCTCGGCGTATAGTCCCCAAAAATCGCGGTGCCCTTTGAAATGGTCGAGACCACCGGCGATGCAAAGCCGATGCCGTTGAAAGCCGGTCCAGCCTCTCCGGCATTGGTGTTGTAGGCCTGGTTGCCCACAAAGAAGTCCTGCGACGGGCCGTCGTAGTAGATGCCGCCGCCAGCTCGAATCACCAGCTTGCCGTCGCCCATCAAATCATCGGCCAGGCTCAGGCGCGGTGCGAAGTTCGACCAATCCTTCGGATAGAGCGACGAGGGAGCGCCCGCATCTCCTATCGTCTCCAGTCCGCCAGTCTTTGCGCTGAAGAGGCTGAAGGCCTTATTCTGGGCGCCGATCACGCCGAAGTAATCCCAGCGCAAGCCGTAGTTGAAGGTAATCCGGGGGCTCACGCGCCAGGAATCCAGCAGGTAGGCGCCGCTGCCGTTCTGGTAGGAGTACCGCGTACCGTCGCCGTATGCCGAGCTGCCGCCGTCGATGGTGCCGGAGAGGAAATCGTCGAGGTTGCTAAAGACCAGCTTGCCGCGATGTCCCGAGTTGATAAAGCTGTTGATGAACGTCCGCCGCCATTCGTAACCAGCCTTGAAGCTATGCATGCCCTTGATGTAAGAAACATTTCCGAAGAGCTGATAGTTCGTATCGATGCGGCCGCGTGAGTCGCTGGCCGTTGCGCCAATCGGGCTATAGGCGCCAACGTCGATGGTCGGCAATCCCAGGTCGCGCGTGCTGAAGTCCGGCGGCAGAGAGTTCAGGCCAAATGCATCGTTCGGATTAAGGCCGGCATCCTGAGGGATGAATTGCTGCAGGAAGCGGTTATAACCGCCGCGAATCTCGAAGATCAGGTTCGACTTCGGAACGGAAGTATAGGACAGCGAAACAATATTTACGTGCGTCGGCGTGGTGGTGTTGTATCCCGGCGCGCTCGAGCCCGTGTAGAGCATGCCCAGGGGAAAGCTCTGCATGCCGTGGCTATAGAAATAGCGTCCGGTCAACAGGTCGCCGGGGCTGAACAAATGCAAATGCTGGTCGGCCTTGGCGATGATGTTATCGCTATTGTTGCTGAAAGGCGTGGTGAAGGTTTCGCTGCCGCCCGTAGCCGGCAAAGTTCCCCACGGCTTGCTGGCCAGCAGGCTCTCAATCACCGAATTGATGGCGCCGCCCCCGGCTGTATAAGCGTCGATGTCTGACTGGGTAGGCACCGTGCCCAACTGGGGTAAGCCGCCGTTTTCCCTCTGCCCTTCATAAGCAATAAACCAGAACGACATGTCTTTGACGATGGAACCGCTTGCCGAACCGCCAAACTGATGGTTCAAGAATGAGTTCTTGGGCTGGGCATCGGTGTTGAAGTAGTTGCGTGCGGCCATCGATCCGTTGCGGTAGTACTCAAACGCGCTCCCATGGATCCGGTTGGAGCCGCTCTTTGTGACGATGTTGACAGTGGCTCCCGAACTGCGGCCAAACTCGGCTTCCGGGCTGCCGGTGACGGGAATCTCCGCCAGCGCGTCCACGGGAAGAATGGTGGATGGACAACCCCAAACGCCCGCCTGGTTGATCGACGGCAGGTTGCGGTAGCCATCGTTCATGTCGGTGCCGTCAAGCAGATAATTGTTCGAGCGGCCGCGATTTCCGTTCAAGCTGAACAGTCCATACGAACCGGCCGATTCGGTCGACCCCACAGGATCGCTGGTCGAGCCCGGAACCAGTTCCAGCAGCTTGGTAAAGTCGCGCCCGTTCACCGGTAATTCAGAGGCCTCGGTAGCTTCGATCGTGCCGCCCGTCGAGTTCGACGTGGTTTCCACCAGCGGCACCTCGGCGTTCACCTCGACCACTTCCTGCACCATCCCCGTGGCAAGCTTGGCATCGGCACGGGTCGGCGACCCCACGCTGACCGGAATCTGCGTCAGCGTCGTGGTGCGGAAACCCTCTTTCTCCACGGTCACGCTATAAATGCCGAGAGGCAGTTCCGCGGCCGCATACTCGCCCCGCTCGTTAGCCGTTACTTTGCGCGACAAACCGGTGGACGGGCTGAAAACCTTTACCTGCGCCGCGGCCACAGCGGCTCCTGTGCTATCCGTGATGGTGCCCTGGATGCTTCCCCGGAAAGTCTGCGCGACGGCAGTCGATACGGTGATGGAGGATAGAAAAGCGAATAAAAATGCAATCGCGCCTGTGAAGGCAATCGAGCGGCTTTTCATGAGGCCGTGCTCCTTGAATTTTCTGGTGAATTGGAAGAGAACTTACTGCTGAATTGCACGAATGATAACACGCATGCTGAAAAATCCGTATAAGGATGGTATAAGGAAATGCCCCGCAGCACTGGCCTTTCCCCGTGATTTACAGCAACGATTCGCGTGCGGGTTGCTCGGCTCTGCTCTTCTGTCGTAATGTGTTCTGGCAGTTACAGCGGCTTTCCAAGGGCTCTGAACCGATACCACCAGGTCGAGTGGCTTTCCCCCCGCCGTGCTCCCCGCGGACAGGTCCTGGTCCGAGGGGTGAATGTAAATGCCACCCTCCACAAGCCGGTTCAGTGCACGCTCTTTGGAGACCCGCTCAGGAGAGTCGACTTATGCCTTCAACTACAGTTACTCCCATCGTCGCCGCCGCCGGCGGCAGTTTTCTCCTCGAAACGCGCACTCCTGAAGAAGTCTTCACTCCCGAAGACCTGAACGAGGAGCAGCGCCAGATTGCGGCCACCGCCCAAGAGTTTGCCCGCGTCGAGATTCTGCCCAACGCACCAGCCATTGAGGCCAAGACGCCGGGCGTGATGGCGCGCCTGCTGCGCAAGGCAGGCGAGCTCGGCTTCACCTCCGTGGACGTTCCCGAAGAGTACGGCGGCATGGGCATGGACAAGGTTTCGTTGACCGTGATTGCTGACCATATCTCCGTGCTGGCCAGCTTTTCCACGGCCTTTGGCGCGCACACCGGCATCGCCACGCTCCCCTTGGTCTGGTACGGCACCGAGGAACAGAAGCAGCGCTACCTGCCCAAGCTGGCTTCCGGCGAGTGGGTGGGCGGCTATGCGCTCTCTGAGGCCAGCTCCGGCTCCGACGCCATGAACATCCGCACCCGCGCCACGCTCTCCGCCGACGGCCAGTATTACATCCTCAACGGCGAAAAAATGTGGATCACCAACTGCGGCATCGCCAGCATCTACACCGTCTTTGCCAAGATCGACGGCGAAAAGTTCTCCGCCTTCCTGGTGGAGCGCGATGCACCCGGTCTGACCGTGGGCGCCGAGGAGCACAAGCTGGGCATTCGCGGCTCGTCCACCTGCCCGCTGGTTCTGGATAACTGCAGGATCCCCGCCGGCAACCTGTTGGGCGAGGCCGGCAAGGGCCACCACATTGCCTTCAACGTGCTCAACGTGGGCCGCTTCAAGCTGGGCGTGGCCTGCATCGGCGGAGCGCGCCACGCGCTGGCCCACATGATTCGCTACGCCAAGGAGCGGAAGGCCTTCGGCAAGTCCATCGTCGAGTTCGGGCTCATCCAGCGCAAAATCTCCAAGAGCGCCACCCAACTCTACGCCGCGGAGAGCATGGCCTACCGCACCGCCGGCATCATCGACGCAGCCGTGGCGCAGTTGCCGCCAGAGAAGGCTCACTCCCCCCGCGAGACCCAGCGGCTCATTGAGGAGTGCGCCGTCGAGTGCTCCATCCTGAAGGTCTACGGCTCTGAGATGCTGACCGTGGTGGCCGACGAACTGATCGCCACCATGGGCGGCTACGGCTACGTGGAGGAGTACCCCGCCGAGCGCTATTATCGCGACGCCCGCATCAACCGCATCTTCGAGGGAACCAACGAGATCAACCTGCTGATCATTACCGGCTGGCTGATGAAGCGGGCTTTGAGCGGCGTCCTGCCCCTGCTTCCGGCCATCAAGAAACTGATGGACGAGGTCACCCAGCCGCCCAGTTTCGATTCCGGTTCCGTTGACGGAGTCGTCATGAGTCGAGAGGCGGAGGCCCTGGCTTCCACGCGGAAGATCGCCCTGTTCTGCGCCGGAGTGGCCAGCCAGCGCTTCATGGCCGCTCTGCAGGAGCAGCAGGAGGTGATGGCGGACCTGGCGGCGATCATCATGCAGGTCTACGCGCTGGAGTCAGCACTGTTGCGGGCGCGGAAGATGGCGGCGGCGGGGCACAAGTCGGCGGAAGCGGCCGCGGCCATGACCGGGCTGTTGGCCGATGAGAGCATCGCCCTGGCCGAGCAGTGCGCGCGGCGCATCCTGGCTGCCTGCGGCGAGGGCGACATGCTGCGCACGCAGTTGGCGATCCTGCGACGGCTGGCCAGGTTCACCCCGGCGGACGCGGTGGGGTTGAGCCGCACCGTGGCCCGGCATTGCATTGCCGCCGAAAAGTACCCGCTGTAGCGGCAAGGGGATGCGGAATGACCGAACTTTCAGACGAGGATCCTCCACCCTGACGTCGGGGATCGTCGCCAGGGTGGAGGATGGGGTGTGCTGGGATGCAGGGTTACCGCTGCCGCCCGCGTTGATGTTGGTATTAGTGCTGGACTTCGACCTTGAGGGTCAATTCAACCGGAATGGCCTGCTTGTCGAGTGAGGCGGGACGCCAACGGAATTGGCGGACCGCCTCGACGACACGCTCATCCACGGCGGGGTTGACGGAGCGGACGACCTGGACATCCTGAGCCTTGCCTTGTTCGTCTACATTGAGCTTGAGGACGACTTCGGCGTCATTGGGCGTGGTTTCGGCGACAGCGGGGGGAAGCGTGAGGCTGGCGGCGTGGAGGAGACGAGCGGGAATGACCCCAGTACTGATGCGAAGAGCCTGGGTTGAGGCAGAGGCGTCGGTCACGGGTGGGCTTGCAAACGCCGCTGCGGTGAGGAGCAAGGGGGAGAGCAATAGGCTTGTTGCTACGATACGTCTCATGATTTACCTCCTTGGGGAAGATAGTAACCATCATCAATATAATCCTCATTCGATACAGTTGTCAAACGTTTTATTCTTGCGATTATCTTTCAATAACTTGAAGGACTAAAACTGCGGATTGTTAATTACTGATGTAAAAGCTATGAATAATTCGGCAGAAATCAAAAAACTCTCAGCGGTCGGAAAACAGGAAGGCAGAGACAAAACGGCCCGCTTCTCGTGGTGAGGAGCGGGCCATTTGAGTTTGAAATAGCAGAGGCCGGTTTCGCCTTCACTGCTGCTGCTGCTTTTGCTACGTTGGTGGCCAGAGCGCCGAGGTCGGCGGCCAACTTCTCGGCTGAAATCCCTGCAAACGCGGCTGCTCGCAGGACGGTACAAGGAGAGTTATTGCAGCAACGTGGCAGTCACCACCATCTGCATGCTGCCCTTGCTGTCGAGGTCGTCGGAATTGAAGACAACGGTGGCTTTGCCAATCGGAATCAGAACCCAAGACTCCCACTTGTTCTGGCGGATGATGGGTTCCTGGAAGTTCGTGACAATGGTTGCGAATCCGCCCAGACTGTTAACATTCGCGGTCAGGTCGAGCGTGAGCTGGCGGCCTATCTCATGGGCATTGCGGACATCGATCTGTACTCCGACGTTCTGGTATGTGAATTGCGTGTTCTCCAACGGCGCCCCTGCGGCATGGGCTCCGGAAGCAACGGGAACCCTTGAATCGGAGCGGATGACGGACGTGTCGCGAGAGTTGGTGGTGACGGTAGTCGAGTAAGCACGGCTGTTGACAGCCTTGCCGTCTGCGCCGAGTTCCTGGACCACAAAATCAAGGTGATAGTAGTGAGTCGCGAGATCCGGGGGCTTTGCAGCGTCTTTCGTTGGGGCTGCATCCTGGGCAAAGGTTTTGTGCCCAAGGGGCAGGATCAAGGCCAGAAGGCAGCAGAATAGGGCGGTTTTGCGCATAAGAATCTCCTTAGTGTGTGTCCTTGTCAGTTGAATCGAGTGGTGGAATTTCAATGGCCGCGATGCGGAGCGGCGCCTCGGCCTGCTTTTGCGCTTCGATGAAGGACCGGCGTTCGGATTCAGGAGCGCGCACAGCGAAGGCGACGAGAGCCTGCTCTTCCGCGGTGAGCGGCTGAGGCGTGGGAAAGACATCGAGCTTGGGCAACGCAACGGTCCTGCTCGCTTGTTTGCCCGACCGGGACCGCAGGTTGAATGGAACATGCCCGTTCGACGAAACCGGTTCAGAGCGATGGGCCGAAGCTGCTTCGCTCGGAGCGGTGACAATGGGAACCTGCTGCGTTTGGGCCATTCCCTTCGCAACACTGGTTGGCGGCGAGGCCGTCTTTGGACCTGCAAGGAAGAAGAAAAGAAGCAGCCCGGCAGCGACAGGCAGTCCGACAACCCAGGGCAGCCAGCGGCGGCGCGATGCAGGCGCAACTCGGGCCGAGGCACTGGCAGATGAGATGCGGGCCAGCACCCGTTGGTCGAGACCGGAGTCAGGGCCGGGATCGCCATAGTTTGAAAGTGCGGAGTCGATCAGGTGGTCAAAGTCGTCGATCTCACGCATAGCGAGACTCCTGAATATTGGTGAGCTTCTGGTGGAGTAGTTGGCGCGCGTGTTGAAGGCGCGTGCGGACGGTGCCCTGCGGGATGCCGAGAATGCCGCCGATCTCACGGGAATTGAGTTCCTCGAAAGCTGAGAGCACCAGCGGCAGGCGGAGTGCTTCAGGCAGCGCGTCGATCATGGAATGGACCATCGCCTGCTGGTTGGAAAAGAGCAACGCCTGCTCGGGGCTGGGATCCGGCGACGGCCGATCGTCGGTTCCATCGTCCTCCAGTGCAGGCCAGGTTGGTTGCGACGAGCGGGGACGCCGGTCGACCGCAATGCGCCAAGCCACGCGTGCCAGAAAGGCGCGTTCGTTGTCCATGCCTTGCCATCCGCGATTGCGATAGAGCTTCAAGAAGGTCTCCTGCACCACGTCTTCGGCGTCATGAGCATTGAGCAGCACGGCGTAGGCCACGCGAAAGACGAAGCGCGACTGGTGCTGGACGAGTGTCGTGAACTCTGCCTCTTCGTCCATGGTCAAGACTCGAGCGCTCCCTCAGGGTTGCAGCCGGACGCCGTGCGCCGGGTCCACCGCGTATCCTTACTTCCCTCTAGACGCGACATCCCTGTACACACGCTAAGACGGCGGGCGGGAGCGGAGTGTTCGGTTATTTTGCCTGGCGGCTCCCGGGTTTGGCTGGAAAGACAAAACGGCCCGCTTCTCGTGGAGAGAAGCGGGCCGTTTGAGTTTGAAACAGCAGAGGCTGGTTTACGCCTTCACTGCGGCGGCAGCTGCCGCTTTTGCTACATCGGTGGCCAGAGCGCCGAGGTCGGCGGCCAGCTTCTCGGTGGTGAAGGCTTCGATCAGATCGCCTTCCTTCAAGTCGCTGAAGTTGTTGATGCCGATGCCGCACTCCATGCCGTTGGTGACATCCTTGACGTCGTCCTTGAAGCGCTTCAGGGAGCCGATCTTGCCCTTGAAGACCTGTTCGCCGCCACGCATGACCTTGATTTCCGCATCGCGACGGAGAGACCCGTCCTGAACGCGGCAACCGGCGATGGTGCCCACCTTGGGAATGTGGAAGACGTTGATGACTTCCGCACGGCCTAGGTAGTTCTCCTTGAACGTGGGTTCAAGCAGGCCCATCATGGCCAGACGCATCTCGTCCTGCAACTCGTAAATGATGTTGTGCAGGCGAATCTCGACGTTTTCCTGTTGCGCCAGTTCGGCAGCCTTGCGCTCGGGGCGCACGTTGAAGCCGATGATGATGGCGTTGGAGGCAGAGGCCAGCAGGACGTCGCTTTCCGTGATGGAACCGACGCTGGAGTGGATGACCTTGACGCGCACCTTCTCGGTGGACATGCGGACCAGCGAATCGGCCAGCACCTCGACCGAACCGGTGACGTCGCCCTTGATGATGAGGGGCAGATCCTTCACGCCGGCCAGGCGAATCTGTTCGGCAAGACCTTCGAGAGAGACGCGGGAACTCTTGGCGAGTTGGGAGTCGCGCTCCTTCATCTTGCGGTACTGGGCGATGCCCTTGGCCTTGTCGCGGTCGGCGACCACCAGGAACGTGTCGCCGGAGTCCGGCATGGACTCCAGACCCAGTACTTCGACCGGGGTCGAGGGACCAGCCTCTTCGATGGCGCGGCCGCGGTCGTCGAACATGGCGCGGACCTTGCCGAAGGTGTTGCCGACAATGTAGCTGTCGTTGAGGTGGAGGGTTCCGTCCTGCACCAGGACGGTGGCCACGGCGCCGCGGCCGCGATCGAGCTTGGCTTCGAGAACCGAGCCCACGGCCTTGCGTCCGGGGGTCGCCTTGGGCGCCTTGATGTCCGAAACCAGGCAGATCATTTCCAGCAGCAGGTCGAGGTTGAGGCGCTTCTTTGCCGAGACTTCGACAAAGACGGTACCTTCGCTGCCAGCCGCCCACTCTTCAGGGATGAGACCGCGGTCGGCCAACTGCTTCTTGACGCGATCGGGGTTGGCGTTGGGCTTGTCGATCTTGTTGACGGCCACGATGATGGGAACGTCGGCGGCCCTGGCGTGATCGATAGCTTCCAGTGTCTGGGGCATCACGCCATCGTCGGCCGCGACCACAATGACCACGATGTCGGTCACCTTGGCGCCGCGGGCTCTCATGCGGGTAAAGGCTTCGTGACCAGGGGTGTCGAGGAAGACGATCTCGCGGCCGTGAGCCGGCGAGCCTTCCTTGGAGAACTTCACCTTGTAGGCGCCGATGTGCTGGGTAATGCCGCCAGCTTCGCCTTCGGCCACGTGAGTTTCGCGAATGGCGTCGAGCAGCGAGGTCTTGCCGTGATCGACGTGGCCCATGACGGTGACCACGGGAGAACGGGGAACTTCGAGTTCACCGGTATTATCGGCCTCGAGAACTTCTTCGATGGCTTCGTTGGCGATTTCCTCTTCGTAGCTGATGACGGTA
>Ga0302140_10000397_pt1 | contig 53868 bp, 36 predicted proteins | sample I_Bog_E1_1_FD_202095 | JGI IMG/M metagenome (GOLD analysis project Ga0302140, IMG submission 202095) | Peat permafrost microbial communities from Stordalen Mire near Abisko, Sweden - I_Bog_E1_1 | ecosystem: Environmental > Terrestrial > Soil > Wetlands > Peat | place: Sweden: Abisko, Stordalen...
GCGGGGCATGGCGAGCATCCGCAAAGCGCTGGCAGGCCAGGCCGCAAAAGGGCGGATCACGGCGCAAGAGGCGGAGAAGCGTCTCGCGTTGATTACGCCCGTCCGGGATTGGAGCGGCTTCGAACGCTGCGGCCTGATCATTGAAGCCGTGTTTGAAGATTTCGATTTGAAGCAGGACGTCATCGTGGAGATGGACGAGGTCGCGCGGCCCGGCGCTATCCTGGCGAGCAATACCTCGACGCTCGACATTGACGCGCTGGCGCGCTGCACCCAGCGGCCAGGGCGCGTGGTCGGTCTCCACTTTTTCAGCCCCGCGCCCGTGATGAAACTGCTGGAGGTGGTACGCGGCGACGCCACCGACGCTGAGGTGCTCGTCACGTCCATGGCGCTGGCGCGCCGCCTGAAGAAAACGGCCGTGGTCTCTCGCAACGCGTTCGGATTCATCGGAAACCGCATGTTCGAGCCTTACCGGGCGCAGGCGGTATCCATCGCCGAAGAAGGTGCGGCGCCGTGGGACGTCGACCGCGCGCTCGTGGATTGGGGCATGGCCATGGGGCCCCTGGCCGTGGGCGACCTCTCGGGGCTCGACGTGTTCTGGCGAATGAAACAGATGGCGCTGAAAGCGGGGATCGCACATCTCGACGCCGAGACGTTTGAAGACCGGCTCGTCGGGCAGGGGCGTCTAGGTCAGAAGTCTGGCGCCGGCTGGCACCTTTATTGCGCCGATCGCAAGCCGGAGCCGGATCCGGACGTTGAGGCGCAGCTTCGTTTGTACGCCGCTGAAATGGCAATTCCGCAACGCCGCTTCTCCCCGGAGCAGATTGTGGAGCGTTGCCTCGACGCGCTCATCAATGAGGGAGGCCGGGTGCTCGAAGCGGGCGTCGCGCAACGCGAGGTGGATGTCGACATGGTCTACGTGCTCGGCTACGGCTTCCCCGCGTGGCGCGGCGGGCCTATGTTTTACGCCTCCAGAGCAGGCAAGCGGAAGATCCTCGAACGCTTGCTGCGCCGGTACGAGCGCTATGGGCCTTTCTGGAAACCATCGGAATGGTTCCGGGACTGACCCCCTGAGATCGCCGATCTCCAGATCGGCTCCGGGTCTCCTGGGATTGCCGATCTCCAGATCGGCTTCGGTCGTTGTCAACCGTGGCTCGGGACCGCGACCGGCTCCAGGGCGTCTGGAGCCGGACCCGCCCTCAGCCGCCGGTCGAGTTCAGCCACATCCAGATCTCCCGTCCAGCGCGCCACCACGATGGTGGCCACGCCGTTCCCGATCACGTTGGTGAGCGCCCGCCCTTCCGACATGAACCAGTCGATGCCCAGAATCAGCGCCAGTCCGCCGACGGGGACGTTGCCGACCGCGGACAGCGTCGCGGCCAGGATAATGAACCCGCTTCCCGTTACGCCCGCCGCGCCCTTGGAAGTCAGCATCAGCACGGCCAACAGCGTGATCTGTTGCACCAGGGTCATTGGCGTGTTCGTCGCCTGGGCGATAAATATGGCCGCCATCGTAAGGTAGAGGGAGGTCCCGTCGAGGTTGAAGGAGTAGCCCGTCGGGATCACGAGGCCGACCGTCGAGCGCCCCGCCCCTAGACTCTCCATCTTGTCCATCATGCGCGGCAGCACGACTTCGGACGACGACGTTCCCATCACGATCAACAGTTCTTCGCCGATGTAGCGCAGAAAGCGGAAGATGCTGAAACCGTGCAGGCGCGCGACCAGTCCGAGCACGATAAAGATGAAAACAAGACCAGTCCCATAGAAAGTTCCGAGGAGCTTGATCAGTGGAAGCAGGCTGCGCAGGCCGTAAGAACCGATGGCGAACGCCATCGCTCCAAACACTCCAAACGGCGCCGCGTGCATGATCATCTTAACGATGGCGAAGAGGATTCCGGCGAACTTCTCGATCGCCTTGAACAGCGGGTTCCCCCGCGCGCCGAGCCTCTGCAGCGCTATGCCAAATAGCACGGCGAGGAACAGCACCTGCAGGATTTCGCCTTTCGCAAAGGCATCGAAAAACGTGTTCGGAATGATGTTTAGCAGGAAATCCTTGGTGGTCTGCAGTTTTCCCGGAGCCGCGTAGGATGAAACCGCGCCGAGATCGAGACTGCGCACATCGACGTTCATTCCCACGCCGGGCCGGATCACGTTCACGACGGTGAGCCCCAGGATCAGCGCAAGCGTGCTAAGCGTCTCGAAGTAGATCAGCGCGAGCCCGCCGGTCCGGCCCACTTTTTTCAGGTCTTCCGTTCCGGCGATGCCGAGCACAACGGTGCAGAAGATGATCGGCGCGATGATCATCTTGATCAGCTTGATGAAGGCTTCGCTGAGCGGCTTCATCGCGGTCCCGGTCGCGGGCGCGAACACACCGAGCACGACTCCTGCAACAATCGCCAGCAGCACTTGAACGTAAAGGGAACGGAAGATCGAGCGAGGAAACTTCATAGCTGGACAAAAACCGCCTCCCCATATCAGAACACCAATCGGAGAGCCATCTGTAGTTTTGGCGTTTGTGAGGGTAGCTGGACTGGGAATTAGGAAGGCCCTGGTTGTCTATCAGGGCTGGAGGCGCGGGCCGGAGTTGAACCGGCGCATAAAGGTTTTGCAGACCTGTCCGTTTTGCAGCTTACTCCTTATGCGTCAAGGTATTATGGGCAACTGACTTATCTAGGCCCACAGTGGGCCCACGTGAGCCTGGGCTGATTGATCTGCTTTCCCAACGCCTTCAGCCGTTGCCAATCCGCAGCGCGGTTTACTACAGCCAACTCATTCACTTCATTCCTCGTAGTCATGAGCGTTATTGGGCAATATCGGCAGCCATGTGGACCTTACCTCGGGAGTGGTGGGGACTACAAGCCGTCCGACGATGCCCATGCGCCTTGCCGGGCATCGCCAAAGGCAAGACAATCCTCGGGCTAAGAGTTGTACTTGAGGAGAATGGCTGGACTTTGACGGCGGGAACCGGTGCCAGCGCGAGTCACGCTCCAGGAGCCATCACCGACCGCCTCGAAACGGGGCTTGCCTCTCTGCGCGAATCTGCGATGATCAACCAAACTGTTTGACCAGCACGCCGGCTTCACCGGATTCCCACGTTCCGTCATTGTCGATACCCTAAAGTTCAGCCGACGAGTGGGGCTCCCCTCTATGCCAAGAAGTGAGAGGCTCCGGTACGTTGATCACAATCAGCGAATTCAGACTATTTCTTATGGTCTTGCGCGCCGGGCGACGGGACCGCAGTCGAGCGCTTCTTCATCCTGGCTCCGGCCTCAATCGCGGATAATCTCAGGTAACCCGCGGCTGCACGCAGGCGCACGGACTCATTGTCGTCCTGCAAGAGCGGTTCCAGTTCTTTCTTCAAAGCAGGGTCGTTTCGCAGACTGATGGAATGCACCGCAGCGGCCCGAACCGACGAATCCTTGTCGGACAGCGCGTCCCTGAGCGCGTCGATGGTTGCGGGATCCCTGTCAGCACCCAGCAGTAAAGCCGCCGAGGCGCGTCCCAGGACTCCCGAGTTCGCGAGGATCCCCTGCATGGAAGCAATACCTTCGCCCAGTCCAGGCACCGGAACGAAGCCAGCACCCGCCTGCGCGGCAAACAGGAACGCGGTCCGCGGCGTGTGCATCATGCGCAGGGCATCGCGTTTCTGTTTGGAAAAGAAACTGGATGAGCTCTTGCTTTCCCCTGCGAGAACCGCCAACAGCCCGGCCCTACCAATGGGGTCATGACGAGCCCACAGTGCTTTGGCCGCGGCGAAACTCACTTCAGGCACGGCGTCCTCCATGGCCTTGTGTAGCGCCGCCGTGGCGCGCTCACTCTTCACGTCCGCCAAGCTGGCCACCACGGCTTGCCGCACATCGACATCTTTGTCCTGCAACATCTGCTCGAGCTGGTTAAACAACGGTCCGCGCTCAGACGTCAGACTCAGCGCGACGACCGCCTGTTTCCTTGTCTGCGGATTCCTGGCATCCAGCGCACGCTGCAATATTCCACTGCACTGCGCGTCGGTTGCCGCCAAACTGCGAGTCGCCAAAGCCGCAGCCATCGACACAATTAAAATCCATCGCATTTTATTTCCCGCCCCACTGACTGATTATGACGGACTCTCCAGCGAGACATTTGAGCCAGCCCATTAGTATCTCAGCGCCTCAATCGGATCCAAGGACGCCACCTTCTGCGCCGGGTAGTAACCAAAGAACACCCCGACCAGCACTGAAAACACAAACGAGCATGCGCTGTTTGCCTCGCGGAGGGTCGACTGGAACGGAGGGAGTCGCGGCGGCTTCAAGGCCGGCGGCAGGCAGCCTCCGAGAGGTCACCCTCGAAAGGTGCGGCAGAGATCGGAGACCTTGGGGGTCGGCGGCGTCATCCAGCATTATCGCCATGCGGACCTTAACTCAGGGCTTAGAGCCCATCAAGCAAAACGGCGGCGGGTAGAATCACGATCCTGAGTCGGTGGATTACTGGTTACCGGCCTGGGTGCTAAGGATTGAGCAACCAGGCGGGATCGCCTCTTTTGGCCCTAGTTTTGATCAGATTCGCCTCAGAGTCAACTCGCTGAAGGGCGGCTGCTGTTTGACCAAGCACGCCCGTTATTAAAGGCCGTTTCTGGCAGAGAAGTTTGGGTGGGGATTCAATCATGGACCGCCTGAAAAATGTGCCGATTCACGTTGCTACAATCCGCCGCCTCAAGCGAACGGGCGGGGCTGGCTGCTGGTCCGGCATCGCGCGAGACTGGGCCTTTCGCAGAAAGAGGCTGCACAACGACTCGGCGCTGACCTCTGCACCTTGGCTTGGTCGGAGCAAGGCTAAAGAGAGTCGGCGGGCAAGCTCTGAACCGCGTCAAGCATTTCCGCAACGGTCGGACATGGTTCAAGCGAAATGTCATCGGCCTGAAGACTGAACTGGAGAAGTTTCTGGAGGATCGGCCGGAGCAACTAAGACGGGAACCCGAAGGGGAAGCAGATCCGAATCCCTGCAAGCTTGCGTATCGCGATGGGCGGTCTCCACCTCAACCTGTATCCGACCCGAAAGTGCGGCAGAGCCGTTCTTGGTGCCCTCGTCCGACTGTGGGCAAACCGACACGGTAAGAGTTACCAACCTGAGTATCCATTTAAGTCGTAGGCGTGTCATTACTACTGCTCGGTTGGCTCCCAGAGTCAGCCAGCGATGCGGCAGTGCAACGCGGGGGTCTTGTTGGAGCGATGTGAAGTGCCTTCGAATCAATAGAACTCAAACCATTCCTCGGAGGAGGGCGGATTCTTCGATTCCGGCCATTCACTTGCGTTGAACTAGAGGGAGTCCCCGCACATCGACGATTGTGCGGTTGGATCACGTTCAAGGAACCTTCTTCAATGGAGCGGTGGGAGTTCCTTCCAGGGGCTTCTAGAGCGCAGGTTCAGTTCCTAATTGCAGAACTCCGGGCCAAGAGTTTGGGTATCGCTGGACCCGCATGGGCGTGATGGCCCTATTGGCGGGGCCGGAAGGAAGCACTCCCACGTTTCAGCGACTGCGACATAGGACCCGCCGCCGATAATCGCGCAGGGAGACGCGGGTTCCCAGTGGCCTGCAATTGAAGACGGCGGAAATTGCTCCTCCCGCTTACTCGTAACTGATTGCCCGCAGTCGCCAGCGTGGGCCTGCAGAAGAGGATCGACTCCCGGCGGAAGAGTCGTTGCGGACAGGAAACTGCCGCTTAAAGGAGGCATCGTGGGGTCATCAAAACAACATCCGGACCAGGCATCGCGAAGGGATAGATTCCCAACCGAATGGGCGCTCGACTATGGGGATGAAAAAGATCTTGTTAAGCAAGCGCAGCAGCGCGAGGGCGCTCGCCTGGAAGCCCGAATCTCGGGTCAAGCTCGCGTTGATAAAGAAGATTGGGCACCCGGTCCGCCGCCAGGCAGTCAATTCGGGTGAGGCAATTCGACGGGGCGGCGTAGTGTCGCTGGTCGAACTGTCGCTGATACAGAGGGCCGCCCAAAAGAATCAATTCGCAGCGTATGAGGGTGCCGTTCGGAACTGCAGACGTCCCGCGCGCATGCTCTGTCGGGGATTCGGATATCGCACGGACAGGAAGGGAAGCGTGGTTGAATGAACGGTAGTTATAGCGCACCACAGCCGACTCCGATAGATGGCGGATGGAGACTGGCATCCGAGCACCGCTGGGGCGTGATTCTCGCCGGAGGTGACGGGAAGCGCCTACTCTCACTCACGAGGAGGATTGCGGGAGACGACCGGCCTAAGCAGTTCTGCACCATCATGGGGCACGACACCCTTTTGGGTCAGACGCGATCCAGGACCTGGAAATCGGTCGCCCCCGAGCGCACCTGTGTGGTCGTGACGAAATCGCACGAGCGTTTTTACGCCGATCGGCGATTCGCATCGCGCACCTCGTCCCTGCTGATCCAACCCCGGAACCAGGGCACGGCGCCGGCGATAGTATATAGCCTGATGCGTTTGCGCGAACTGGACCCAGGAGGGGTTGTCGCGTTCTTCCCTTGCGATCATCATTTTGCCGACGAGGAAGCGTTTACCGCTTGTGTCAAGTTGGCCTTCGAGGCGGCCGAATGCCCTCCCGGACCCGTGGTATTGCTGGGCATAGTGCCAGATGCACCAGAAGTTGCTTACGGCTGGATCGAACCCGTCACCCCTACGGGGATTGGCGCCGACCCAGTCCTCAGAGTCGGCCGCTTCTGGGAGAAACCGTCGCTCAGCCTTGCTTCGGCGTTGATGAAGCGCGGTTGCCTTTGGAACAGCTTTGTCATGGTTGGCAGAGTGAGTTCCTTTTTGCACCTCATTCGCCGGGCGCTTCCAAAGCTACTCGATTCGTTTGAATCGTATCGTCCAGCGTTTAGTACCCCGGCGGAACCATCAGCCCTGCTTGCAATCTATTCGCGCATTCGTTCGAGCAGTTTTTCCGATGAAGTGCTTGCCGCTTGTCCCGACGAACTCGCGGTACTGCCGTGCGACGACCTGGGCTGGAGCGACTTGGGGGAGCCCCGTCGGGTTCTCTCCGCCCTCAGACGCAAAGGGGCTAGGCCGGTATGGGCACGTGGTTGGGCCTTCGATTGCGATGCCGCGGGCTAGTCCTTTGACCGATTGGGAGAGTCGTTTCCGGCATTTTCCATCGAGAATGTCGTGACCGGGACGGTGGTGTCGCCCAATGTCCAGCGACCACGCTGTTTACCTCTACTTCAGGACCTGGGCGCAGGGCGAACGCAGCGATATCTGGTGATATCGGCAGCCAATTGCAGTGCCCCTCCGAGGATTCCCCTCGTTCCGAAAGGTCTCCTCTGTTTGGCAACCACGTTCACTGTGCAAGCAGCGAGGCTACAAACGGACCGGACATCGAGTCAGGGAAGAAGGGCACGGGGAGATATCGATTGGGGCATTGATCACGGCTGAGCTTCTACTCGCCGATCCAGCGGCAAATGTCACATTACAGGACCGCAGTTACGCAACTTCACGCACTCGATTGTCCGCAATCTGCCAGCAAATGCCTAGTTTTGCAACAGATCGACCGTTAGCTTTTCGGTTGCTCAATTGCCACGCGCAAGCAGAGGTTGATTCCCCCGGGCAGGTAAGGTACTTATGCAGAGAATTCCAACAATTCGCAAGCGGTACTTAGTGTGATTTGCGGCTTTGTTGCTGGCAATCCTTGTGGCTGGCGCCTCGAAATCGCCTTTTACTGTGCATGACAAGGCGTACTATGTCCTGCAAGCACACGACTTGTCGTTCACGCCGGGAGTCGTAGCCAAGATGAAGAGCGCGAATATCGCCCCGGACGGAACCATCCGGGCGGATTTCGCGCTGAAGGATCCAGCAGGCGGGCCCTTGAACATAACGGGAGTTCAAACGGCTGGGTCCATCGAGGTGGGGCTGGTGATCGCCGTCTTGCCGAAGGCACAGGAACAATACGTCGCCTACACGACCTCGGTCAAGCAGGCGCCCAACGGCGTTTCCGCCGTGCAGGCAGCTTACGATCAGGGCGGAACATTGCAGGAAGTCAACCCGGGCGAGTACGTGTACACGTTTACGACAAAAGCGCCGGCCGGGTTTGACGCCACCCTTGGAAGCACTGTGCTCCCCCCGGGTGCAGAGCAGTCTTCCCTCGGACCTGCAACTCACCCCGCCAACTCGCCTGTCGCGGCCATGTTGAAACGTCTGCCACTCGAACGAGGGCGTGGGGCAGTGGCGCGGAATCTTTCAGCCAATCTTCAGATTCAATTGCTATGCCCCTTCCAGCGCCGGATTGTTACTCCCGCGATCGGAATCGTCTCCTGCGGAGTGCCGGAACCTGAGGGCGAAGCCGGATGTTCGTGCATTCGTGACGTGCGCGCGACATAAGGATCACGCGCAAGACAGTTTGCGAATTGAAATCTAGTGTGGCAGGACTTATTCTGCCCGTGCATACCTCGGGCGGTAACCGCCGGTGACGAGTGTCGCCGATGAGATGCTCTTCAGCAGTCTTGGAGACAGGGAAGGACCAAATCCACGGAGCGACATTGTGCAGTCATGCAAAGCAAGTAAACTCCGCAGACACTTATTTCGCGTTATAGATATCATGCGTTCGAACCGGACCCGTTCGGATATGTTTCGCAGGATTCATCGTCAGGACGATTGAGGTATTCTCAAGTCGTCCTCTCCTGGACTCGAATTTGCCGGCATTAACTGAGTTGCGTAGCGAAGAACTAACGTAGAAATCTTGACCACAAGAGAGGTGTCGAGATGACCCTGCTTTCGGCCAGATTAAGCAAACGCAATGAAGCGGCAAGTTCAACTTCGTTTCTTGGTTTCCCAACACGTTGAAACGAGCAGCAAGAAGTCTATGAATCTCAGTGGCAAGCTTAAGCAATTTGGCAGGGCTCTCATTTCAGAAGCACTGCTCATGCGGTACCGTGCGTGGAAAATCACCAGAACACAACACGAATATAGTAAGCAAAGTATCCGAGAGGTCTTTAGCAGTATTTATAGACACAATGTTTGGGGATCCTTCTCCGGCGACGTGTGTTCCGGTGAAGGCTCCTACGGGCAATATGCCGAGGAATACGCCGCGCGTCTTATTGAGATCTTGGCAGAACGTAACATCCAGTCCCTCGCCGATCTGGGTTGCGGCGACTGTAATGTCGGTATTCGTCTTGCGCCCGGCGTCTCCCAATACATCGGGGTGGACGTAGTCCAGGAGGTCGTTGAAAGGAATCAACAACGTTTCGGTTCAGACAAAGTGCGCTTTGTCTGCGCGGACATAACGCAGGATTCTTTGCCACCGGCTGACGCTTGTGTTGTGCGCCAGGTGTTGCAACATCTGACCAACGCGGAAGTCAGCGCGGCCTTGCGCAACATCCTCCGCAGCTACCGGCGAGCTTTCATCACTGAGCATCTCTACGCGGGTCCCGGCGTCCGCAAGAACATCGATATTCCGCATGGACCGAACGTTCGCATTCCTTTCAAAAGTGGCGTTTTCGTGCTCGATGCGCCGTTCTGCATGAAGGGGTCCCAGCTCTTTGATCTCAAGTACTCGTCCGGCTATGGCGGTCGATATCAAGTTTTGCGTACATGGGAGATCCTACGCTGCTCCGATTCGTAGATTCGCCCGCTACTCCTGATGATTTCTCGGGCGTCTGCTCTCCGCCTCTCGTCGAATGACATAGAGTCCTAACGATGTCTAGGCCCCACTTTGTCCGGGCCGCAGGCTGGGCCTTCACTTAGTTTGCGCGACAACGCGGCGCCAACCCTGGGGAAAGCGAAGGGCGAGCGGCAGGCAAGGGGAAACGGTCTCTACTGCACCGCATCATGCGGAGCAAAGCCCGCTGCGGATTGTTCTCCAAGGTCGCACGAGTTACGGTGTTCGTCGAGCCTCTGCGGGAAGGGCCTTCGTTCGCCGGCGCCGGGGCGGGAGCCCGCGAATGCGAAGCACACATAGAAGAGAGCCTTCAGTCGGTCGCGAGGAGTACGCATGCGCTATTTATCAACATACGTCTAATCCAGAATCCAGGGAGAGTATGCTCAAAGCCCAATTCTCGAGCCGGACTGCTTCGGATCCGCTCACGGCTCCCCGGGACTTTACTCGTCGCAGGATTGTTGGCTCTGCGCGACGACAGCGCCTCACTTCCAATATTCGTGCTCAGCGACCGGTGCTGCATCGCTTCGGAGATATGTTTAGCCTGAATCTGTTCGCTCCCGCCCAGGTCGGCGATGGTGGGGGAGACCTTTAAGATGCGGTCGTGAGCGCGGGCAGACAGCGCAAGCCGACGCACTGCCATTTCGAGCGTCTTCTCTGCGGCGGCGTCCAGCGGGCAGATCTCCCGTAGTTTCCCGGCCCGGGCCGTGGCGTTGATCGACCCGCGCACCATTTGAATCGCGCGGGCTGCCAGAACCCGCTCGCGCATTTCGGCCGAGGTAGCGCCCGTCTCTTTGCCGCGCAGTTCCTGGTACGCCACCGCTGGCACTTCGATGTGCAGGTCGATTCGGTCCAGCAGCGGCCCGCTGATCTTGCCCATATAACGTTGAATAATGCCGCCGGTGCAGCGGCACTCGTGCGTCGGATCGCCGTGGTAACCACAAGAGCACCCGTGCAGGTTTCAACTGCTGCTGGAGCATGAATTCAAACTGGAGCGCCGCGATGAACGGCATCCATCACAATGATTCACGGCGTTGTATTGAGACCTTAATCTCCCATTGACTTGCGTGGTCAATCCTGACAAGTGAAGCCATTCACCAATGTCTCGCTTAGGGATCAAGATTCCAGGTCTCCTCTCATTCTCGGCCCGCCGCTTCTGCCGCAAACGGGCGTGCTCGCAGTCGGCAGATAGTCCTTCAGGGGTTCACATGAAAGCTAAGATTCAACGCTCACTGTTCTTTTTGGCGGCGCTTCTACTGGCCACTCTGTCATATGGCCAGGACCGCGCCACCATTCGTGGCACAATTACCGATGCGTCGGGCGGTGTCGTGGCAGGCACGCACGTCGCCCTGAAATCACCCGCAACCGGGCTGCATCGCGAGACGCTGAGCGGGTCCGCCGGCATCTACGAATTCTCTTCACTGCCGGTCGGCGCATACGAAGTGCAGATCGCCAAAGATGGCTTTCGACCTGTGACGGTGAGTGACATCGTCATGCAGTTCTCCGAGATTCGAACAGTCGATGCGCGACTCGAAGTCGGCTCCTCCACGGAGAGAGTCGAAGTCGTGGCCTCGCTCGAGGGGTTGAACCGCGCCAACGCGGAAGTCGGCGAAGTCGTCGATGCGAAGCAGATGCAAGAACTGCCGATCAGCGGCCGCAACTGGGCCGAGCTATCCTTGCTGGCCAACGGCGCGATCAACTACAGCGACGGATCGCAGCGCAACGTGCGTTTCAACGGACACTCGCTGGATGACGGCAACGTAACTCTGGATGGCATCGACGCCACGGGCGTGCAGGAACAGACCATGAAATCCGACACGCGCCTCGCGGTTGCCATCGACGCAATCTCCGAATTCCGCGTCACCACGGGCGTCTACACCGCCGAGAGCGGCTCGGCTGCCGGCGCGCAGGTCAATGTGGTTTCCAAAACCGGAACCAACGACATGCATGGCAGCGCGTTTTATGCCGTTCGCAACGATGCGCTGGATTCGCGCTCGCCTTTTGACGGAGCCACACTCCCGCCGTTCACACTGAATCAGTTCGGCGCCAGCCTGGGTGACGCAATCGTGAAAAACAAGGCGTTCTTCTTCACGAACTTTGAAGGGCTCGACCAGCACCTGGGGCATAGCTTCATAAACTTCGTTCCCAACGCTGCGTTCCGCGCGAGCGTTCTGGCCAAGTCGCCCGCGATGGCCCCGCTGGTCAGTCCCTATCCGGTTGGCCAATCGCCGGTGGACGACATCTCCGACCAGGTGACCCTCGTCAAGAACGACGCAATTCGCGAGGACTCCGGGTTGGCGCGCTTCGATTACCGCTTCACGGACAAAGACTCGATGTACGTGCGCTACAACATCGATAACGCTTACGCGGACACTCCGCAGGACGCTCTCGGCACGCGCAATGTTGTACCTGTGATCCCACAGAACCTCGCCGTCGAATATCAGAAGCTGGTTTCGCCAACCCTCATCAGCGAGACCAAGTTCGGCTGGAATCACGTCGACTACCACAACTGGACCTATGGCACCTCCCCCGTTGCCACCAGCCCTTCCGGCTTTGACGGATTGAGCAGCAATTCCCTGGACACCGAGGTCGGCACGACGCTTTCGTTTATCCAGAACATCACGAAGATTGCCGGTCGCCACACTTTCAAGGCCGGTGTCGATGTGCGCCGCGTCATGCTCGACAACTCGGGTAACACCATCACCACGCAATCCATCACCTACGCCAGCAATAGCGATTTCATCAACAACGTTGCCGATTCCGCCAGCTATCTCCAGGGCGAGGGCATCGCGCAGAGCCGCCACACGATGTACATGGGCTATACGCAGGACGAGTTCAAGGTGACTCCAAACCTGACGTTCAACCTGGGCCTGCGCTATGAGTTCTACTCCGTCGTGCATGAAATCCACAACCATTCGGCCGTCGTCGATATCACCGGTTGCGGCGGTTTCTGCCCGCCCGGAACTCCCTACTATGCCCCCAACACAACGGACTTCGGCCCGCGCGCGGGCCTGTCCTGGGCGCCGGCATTCCTGCATGGCAAGACGACCATTCGCACGGGCTTTGGCATCTACTACGGCCAGAACCAGAACGACGACTTCAGCGACCCGGCTGAGAGCTTCGTGCCGCGCTACTCGTGGACCAGCTCCGACACCCCGAACCTCAGTTTCCCGCTCGACTCGTTCGTGAATCCTAAGAACGCGCTCTACTCTCCGAAGGCAGTCGCTCGCGACCGCAAGGACGGCTCCTACAACAACTATGACTTCATGATTCAGCAGGACTTGGGCCAGGGCTTTATCGCCCAAGTCGGCTACCTGGGCTCCGAAGGACACCACCTGTTCGACAAGTACACGGAGAATCTGCTCGACCCTGTGACCCGCTTGCGCCCGCTCTCGCAGTTCAGCTCGTTCGGGGAGAAGGCCAACACGGGCAACAACAACTTCAACGCGCTGCAGGCACAGATCCATCGCCGTTTCAAGGACGGCCTGATGCTGCAAAGCAACTACATGTGGTCGCACGGCATCACGGACGCCTCCCTCGGCGCCGGCGAATCCGTGAGCTTCCAGGACATGTCCTGCCGCGCCTGCGACCGCAGCAGCACCAGCATCGACGTGCGGCATTACTTCACGACCAACGCCGTTTATGAACTGCCGTTCGGCAAAGGCAAGGCCTTCGCCCGCAGCGGGCCCGCCGCCGCCGTACTTGGCGGTTGGGAACTCGCGGGCATCGCCAGCGCGCGCACGGGTCTGCCGGTCAACATCACCACCAGCCGCAAGGCGGCCGTGATGCTGGATGGCAACACCTCCAGCCAGCGGCCCAACTATGTATTGGGGCAGGACATCTACGCCGCGAACCAGACCATCGACAACTGGTTCAACCCGGCGGCATTCTCGACACCGGCAACGTACACCTGGGGCAACCTGGGACGCTACATGGGCAACGGCCCAGGCGCCCTGGAATTCGACACAACCCTGCAACGCAAGTTCCAACTCACGGAGAAAGTGGCGTTCAACCTGCGCGCAACGGCCTACAACCTGGCCAACCATCCGATCTTCTCGAACCCCTCGGGCACCTCGTCATCGTCCAGCTTCGGGCGCATCACGAGCATCGTCAACGACGGCGCGACCGGCTCGGGCGCTCCGCGTCGCATCGAGTTCATGCTCCGAACGGATTTCTAACCGGACCGCTTCCACGCGGAGAGCTCGCGCCTCGCCGCCGGATCGCAGTTCTTCTTATCGAAACAGGAGTTCGTCACAGTGAACACCCCACTTTTCTCACGCCGGGTAGCTTTGCGTCTTGCCGTATTCGGTGCGTCCCCCGCGGTTCGTCTCTTCGGCGCGCCAACCACTCCCGCACAGGCCGGACACGTCCCCGAGCGCATGATCCTCACCTGGTCTGGCGATCCCGCCACGACTCAGGCGGTAACGTGGGAGACTGCGGCCACGTTGACCTCGGCGCAGGGCCAGGTGGCCAAAATGTCGGCGCATCCGAACTTCGAGGCGTCCGCCACGACCGTGCAGGGTGTGGTGACGGCGGCGGACGCGAACGAGCCGGGCCATTACGCGGTCACGTTCAAGGGCCTCGATGCGGGCACACGCTATCTGTGCCGCGTCGGCGACGGCAAGAGCTGGAGCGAGTGGAACGCGTTCCGCACGGCCGACGCCACCTCCGCGCCTTTCCGGTTCCTGTACGTCGGAGACGCGCAGAACAGTATCAAGTCTCTCTGGTCCCGAACCATCCGCGCCGCGTATGCCGCGGCTCCGGACGCACGTTTCATAGCCAGCGCGGGCGACCTGGTCGCGGAAGGTCATGACGTCCGTTTGTGGAACGAATGGCGCGACGCGCAAGGATTCGTTACGGCCACAATCCCGAGCCTCCCGGTGGTCGGGAATCACGATCTGCACCGCACTCCCGGCTCGCCCGAGGCAAAGTCCGTGCTCAGCGTGTCACCGATATGGCACCAACTGTTCGCCCTGCCCGATAATGGGCCCGACGCTCCCGAGATGAAGGGCCAAAGCTACTTCATGGATTACCAGGGCGTGCGCTTCGTCGTCGTCGATGTGAATGTCTTCGCTAACGAAGCATTCGACTTGGCCGCCAAGCAACGCATTTGGAATGCCCAGCTCGCCTGGCTGACCAAGACTCTGTCAAACAACCCGAATCATTGGACCATCGTGCTGCAGCACCAGCCGCTCTACGCCATGGCCAAAGGCCGCGACTATCAGGAGATGCGCGCGGCGCTCGGTCCGCTTTACGAGAAATACGGCGTCGATCTGGTCCTGCTCGGTCACGATCATCTTTACAGCCGCAGTCACAAGGTCATGCAAGGCAGAGTCGTGGACCCCAGCGCGCCAGGCATCATTTACGCGATCTCCGTGAGCGGTCCCAAGATGTACGAGATCGACGAACCAAATCGCAAGCTCATGGCCAAGGTAATCGATAAGATGCAGTGCTACCAGGTGATCGAAGTCGCGCCGGAGAAACTGAACTATGTCGCACGCTCAGCCGACGGCGTCGTTATCGACGGCTTTGAATTGCGGAAGAGCGGAAAATCATCGACTTACGTCAATCAGGCGCCCGCGAATAGTTAAGGAGAGGAACAACTCAGTATGACCTACGTCAGAACGACCGTAGTCGGGCTGTTCGCCGCGGCGCTGCTCGCGCAGGGCGCAACAGATTATAAGATCCAGGCGCGCTATCCAATCGCGGGAGCTGGCGGGTGGGACTACATCACGCTGGACGAGACGGCGCGGCGACTGTATGTCTCGCATGCCACGCAAGTGGAGGTGTTGAACGCCGACAATGGGCAATTCATTGGCACCATCGCGAATACGCCTGGAGTCCACGGGATCGCCATCGCCTCGGTGTTCAAGCATGGCTTCACGAGCAATGGAAAAGAGGACAAGGTCTCCGTCTTCGACCCGTCCGACCTTCACTTGATCAAGAAGATCGACGTGGGCAAGGGCCCGGACGGCATCTACTACGACGCAGCGTCGAAGCGTGTGTTCACTAACAACCATGGCTCGGACGACATCACGGCGATCGATGCCGAGCCACTGGAAGTCGTCGGCACGGTCAAGGTCGAAGGCGCCGGCGAACAAATGGTGAGCGGTCGCGACGGCCTGCTCTATGTCAATCTCGAAGATAAGGCGGAGGTGGTGGCTTTCGACGCGAAGTCCCTTGCCATCAGGAATCGATTCCCAATCGGCGTTGCGAAAACTCCAACCGGGCTCGCCTTCGATCCTGCCACCAATCGCCTGTTCATCGGCTGCCGTGAGGAGCCACAGATGGTCATGATGGATGCCGCCACAGGGAAAGTCGTCGCTCATTTCCCGATCGGTAAGGGTGTCGACGCGGCGGCGTTTGACCCGGATACGCGGCTCATATTTGCGTCCAGCGGAGAAGGAACGCTCGCCGTTTTCCACGAAGTATCAGCCGATACGTATGAAGACGTCGGAGCGGTCCAAACGCAGCAGAGTGCCAAGACCCTGGCATTGGACCCGGTAACGAAAAAGGTCTTCCTGCCCGCCGCCGAATTCGACGTGGTTCCGCCGGCCGAACCGGGTGGACGCGCCAAGCGGACGATGAAGCCGGGTTCCTTCGTCGTGCTGGTGGTAGGAAAGTAGGCACGCCCGAAGCACCTCCCAACAAGACACTAACGGGGTGCCCCGTGACAACCGGCGATAAGGGGTAATATCGGGAGCTACTCGGGAAGCAAATGCCTTGGGCCGGGAGTGCAGCATGGGACGGCCTACTCAGCCCAAGCCGAACGTGACATCTTTCAGTTAACCAACCGGCAGGGCTCCACCGAATGCAGGAGCGGGCAATTCCTCCGATACCGCGATATCTCAGACTAGTGATCCACGGCGGCGGCTATCCATCTTGCGATGGCCCTTCTCCATGTCGACGATTGACAAGCCGATGGTGATTGGGCCTCGACTACTCCCCCGGCCTAGACAGCTTCTTTACCAGCTCGTACAGGAATGTCTGCCCCTCATAGAACGATTCGACGCCCATCCGCTCATCGCGGCCGTGAGAGCGAACGTCGTTGCGGTCGAGGAAGAATCCCTGTATGCCGTAGGTCGAAATGCCCGCCGCGCGCAGGTATCTTCCATCGGATGCACCGGTCGACATGCTGGGGAGCGTGATCACGCCCGGCCACATGGAATCGGTCACCTGGTTGAACGCGTTCATGATGTCCGGCCTCATGGGCGAGGGTGGCGCCTTGTCTTCGGCCACGTTGATGGTCACGGCAACCTGATCGTCCGCCACCACCTGTTTGAGCGCCGCGAGAACGGACTCGACCGTGTCGTCCGGGAACATGCGGCAATTGATGTTGGCGGCAGCCAGTTGCGGCAGGGCGTTCGGCGCATGCCCGCCTTCCAGTTGCGTGGCAACGCAAGTCGTCCGCAGCATCGAATTCATTCCGGGCGACTGCGCGGCAACCCGCTTCATCGCTTCCTGCGAGCCCTCGGCCACTTGTGCCAGGTCGGCGGCAAACTGGCCCTTTTCGATCTTCGCCAGCTGGCCGAAGTAGGCTCGCGTGACCTCGTTCAATTGCATCGGAAAGGAGAAGCTCGACAGCCGGTAGAGCGCGCCCGCAAGGTGATAGATTGCATTGTCCGGCACCGGCCGCGAACTGTGGCCGCCCTTGTTGCGCACTTCAAAACGAAAATCGACGTACGTCTTCTCCGCCAACCCGATGTCGTTTGCGATCCGCTTCCCAGCGAGACTTTCGCCACGGCCGCCTTCGTTCAAAGCGTATTCGGCCTCAATCAGCTCGCGCTTGTTCTTTAACAGCCAGTCCACGCCGTTGTAGGGGCCGCCGCCCTCTTCGTCAGCCGTCAGCGCGACGATCAAGTCGCGATCCGGCCGAAAGCCCTCCCGCTTATAGCGGATCAGGTTCGCGATCCAGACGGCGGCTTGCGCCTTGTCGTCCGCGGTTCCCCGGCCATAGAAGTAGCCGTCCTTTTCGATGAACTGGAACGGATCCATGCTCCAGTCCTCTCGCTTCGCCTCGACGACGTCGATGTGAGCCAGCAGCAGAATCGGCTTGCGCGCGCCGGTTCCGTGATAGCGGACCACCAGGTTGTACTTGGTGTCTTTGGCTCCGCCCACCCAAATATCGGAATCGGGGAATCCGGCTGACTTGAGCCGCTCCGCCATCGCTCTCGCGATGCTCGTGGTCTCTCCGGTGGTGAATCCCGATTTGCTCTCGACCATCTCCTTGTAGATCTCCCGCGTCAGGTTACGATCCTCCTCGGGAGGCAGGAGCGAGGCCGCGCTGATCGTGGTGAGGCTCAGCAAAATGACGCAGGCGAGCTTGTACATCCCTCAATTCTGACACGCGATCTGGCGCCTCCTGCGCGCGGCCCCAGTCCGGCTCCAGCAGCCGATATTGTCGTGTAAAGCCAGACGCGGCGATATCCGTCAATATCGGTAGCGATTCGACGAGCAAGAGTCTGGGACTGAGAGTTCAACGTTGGCCGGCCCACCCAGCCGTACCAGATCGGGGGCATTCTCCGGTTGGCCCGTTCGAAACAACAGAGAGGGTTACAAATCTGCCAACCCGATTTGGCTGGGAAGATGCGATGTTCTCTCCCAGACCTGCTTCCTCGTTAATTGCCCCCGATCGCCACAAAAGCTGCCCAGTCTCGCACTTCCGCTCCATCTGCGATGAACGCTTGGCATGCCGCCTTCAATGCCTTTGCCGGACCAGCTTTTGCCACGGTCTTATAAAACTCCCGCATCCACAGCTTCGCCATCGTATCGTCTACCGACCACAGCGTCGTCAACACATTGGCTACACCGGCTTCAAGAAACGCCGGCACAAGGCCATACAACTCATCTCCGGGTCCTACCCGGTGCAGACCTCCGCCGCATACGCTCAACACTGCCAGGCCCGTCTTGCGCAGATTCAACTGGCGTACAAACTCCGCTGTCAGGCGCCCATCGTCCGCCTCTCCCGGAGTAAGCAGAATCTGGTGCATATCGATCGCGTTCGATTCCGGGAAATCGCCGTGCGAAGCCATGTGCAAGATGGAAGATCCTGGCGCGCTTCGTGACACAGCATCCAGGTTTGCATCCTTTCCGAATAACAATTCGCATGGAAGGGGGCTGAGTTTCTCAGACGCCGATCGGACCTCATCAGCCGTGTTTGGCAGAGACCGCCACCGTGCCGGGTCGAGTTGCGGATTCCCGATTCCCGTGAAGCTGCTTATTTCTTGAGTCCACGCCTGTCGCAGTTCGAGCCACACCGATGCGCTGGGAGCCACGGACAGGGCCGTCTTCTCGATGAGATAGGAACCCGCTCCATCCCTCAACGCACCAAACGGAATCGCGTGCAATATGGAGTTCGGTATCAGGTGCAGGTGCTCTATCTCGTCCGGCTTCACTCCCATGCCCGCTAGAGGCTCGATCAGCAACCCGTGCAGCGTCCTGAGAAGAAGCGGAGTTTGGTGCGTATCTCCACGCTGAATCGCAATGCGCATCTGAAACACCAACTCCCCCAGCGGGCTCACCTCAACGGGCTCTGCGCCTCCTACACTCAGCGCGCCGATGACGCCGTGGTAGAACGGCGGAGTCTTGAGAATCTCGAGAGGGATCACGGTATGCTGCAACGAATTCTTTGTGATGACCAGAACGTAGATGCAAGGCGCCGGATGGAGTGTATCCCGGGGAATGGCGTATTCGACGATCACCTCGCCTTCACGCAATTCCTCCATGACCGCTTCAAGCATCGCGGTGCGTTCCGTTCCCTGCAGTCCTTCACTGACCCCGAATAGCGCTTCCAGATTGTCGACCTGCTCCTGCACTCTTACGGCTTCCATGGGAGCCACCGAGAGGCTCTGCCAGGTCACCATCGGCAACCGGCTGGATAGTTGAATCTCGCGCCGCACCATCGACTCATCCGAGGTCGCGTTTGGCTTCAAGGCCAGGAGCGTTCGCTCTTGCGCACCGGCTTTGGCAGCTCTATCCGTCTCCGCTATCGGTGCGGTTCCCCAAGTCACCTGATCCAACAGCAATCGCGATTTTCCGCACTCCACAGCCTGGAACAGTCGGTCTCGTAGAAACTCGAAGAGGGGTGCAGCCGCCGCTGCATTCTCCTCAGAAATTGCCGGAAGCACCGGTTCTGCCATGTCGCGTTGGAAGCGGCCAAGCATTGCATCAAAGAGTTGCGCCACCCACAGCCGTCCGGCCCGCGACCGGTGCTTGCACCGTAACTTGTCTATGTGTCCCAGAATAACGGTCTGGAGGCTGGCGATCGTCACCACCAGTTCCGGCCGCTCAACCCAGCACTCCTTGGCCCAGTCATAAATTTGCTGGCTGAAACGGCAATAGTCCAGCTCGTCTCCCGCATCCAAAAGCAATTGCAATGCGCTCCTGCACCGGGCTTCGCCGATCTCCGCATCGCCATGCAGCATGGAAGCCGCTGCCAGCGATCCGGCAGCCTTCAGGGTGTGCCGTTTCCAATCCACCCCAGAGAGTTCCGGGCTGAAACGAAAGTCCACCGGAACGCTCTGCTCGATCATCCGCGCGAAATCGCTCCATTTCTCCGCCGGCTCTTTTACCGTCAACCGCACCACAGCATCGACAAGGCTGACAAATCGCTCCATCAAGCCTGGCGGCGCCACGGGCAGGATCTCCGGAAGCGAACTTGGCAGGCCCGCGAGCTCATCTACCAGTCCCAGGACGTTTGCAGCTAGCTGGCTCTTGTCGCCTGCCTGCGCCGCCCAATACGCACTATCAAAGGCAATCATCGCTGCCCGAAAGGCAGTCACTCCGTTGTTTCGATGGCTGAGCTGCAGCGCCTCGTCGTGCACCGCAGAATACTCCTCAGGTTCCTGTGCCGCGCTGAAGAGGGCATCCAGCCGATCCAAAGCGGCGTTAAGCTCGGCGGGACCGTCGTTCATCGCGCCAGCTCGACAACCAGTTGCGCATGCACTGGGATTGGTGGCAGATGTTGGCGAATCAAATACCACGACGACTTGCAGGGAACGATCTGCAAATCCGCCTCAAATCCGACTCTTGTGGTCTCTTTCGCCACCTTCAGAATCAACATCGATTTGAAAGTATTCGCTCCCTTCAAAGTGCTCTGCAGATTGTATCCCCAGTGAACTTTCTGCGACTGTTCCCCAGTGACCTCGATCGCGGCCCTTCGGAACGGAAAACTGAAGGGACCCACCACCATCTTGGCCTTCAGTTTTGCTTCTGGAGTAAGCTGCAAAAACGGCACCACCGTTCCTGCGACCGAGAGCGGCAGCGAGAGCTTCATGTCCGCATCAATACCTACAGCGCCTTCGAAGTCTGCCCGGAAGTAGTCTTTATCCTGCCTTTCCGGGAACAATTGAATGGGGCGCGTCTTCCGCGCCACGTTCGTGGCATCGTCGGTTATCTCAAGATCAAATTTCGCGCTGGACGCGTACTCGTCCTTAGGAAGCAGAATCGTGAAAATGACTTCTACGGAGTAAAAGTCGTAACCCATCTTTTCGTGATCGACCTTCAACGCCGCCGGAACCGCATGGCCGTCCGCTTTAAAGAGGGGGATGAGAGGACGGGACTCCGCCTGCGGCGCGATGGTAATCCCACGCCCATAGGTGGCGATAACGTCGCGGGTAGCAGTGTCCATCGCTGCGGTTTCGGCCTCATCCTCAGTCCCTTGATCAAGGTTTTGATCCCGTAAGCGCCTGATCGAAGCGGTCTGGATGGCCAGTTGCCGTTCCAGCTTGTCTAATCCATCCGCGTCGAACTTCCCAACGCACAACACAGATTGGTTCATGGCTGCCATCTTACCCAATAGTTTGCAACTCATTGATGGAATTGTCCGCCGGCAATAGAATCTCTACAGTCGCGACGTCATTGCGACCCTGGCGGGCGTTGTGGCCGCCAGCAGTTCCTCCGGCCCGGGCTTCTTTGGCGACGACGGTGAAGTTTCCGCGCGACAACCCTGCACATTTTGCGGAGCCCGGCCACTCCAGCGTCGCTGCCCTGGGGTGCACGCAGCGCTCACGACAAAAGCATCCTAATTCATTGATTTGCAGGACCATTAAGTAAATATCCCCCGGCAAAGCCGGGGGGCTCCCTTTTTGCTAGTGCTCTACGACCTGAGGCACACCTTCGCAACCAGGGCGGCTCAGCAAGGCATGCCCCTTCCGACCCTCGCTTCGGTTCTGGGCCATTCTTCACTTAGACAGATTCAGAAGTATGTCCATCCTACCCAGGATCATCAGCAGTCAGAGATGGATCGCATCGACAGAATTCGTCAGGAGAACAAGCGCCAGTACGTGGAGTCAATGCGCTCCCAGGCCCACGCTGGGCCCACGGCGACCGGGAAATCGGGGGATTTCCAGAGATTGGGTGGGAATCCACGTGAAACCGTGCAGTAATCAACTACCGCAGCATCTCATTGATTTTCAATTACTTGCCGGCAATATATCGAAAAGAAGAAAGAGAGGACTGGAGGCGCGGGCCGGAGTTGAACCGGCGCATAAAGGTTTTGCAGACCTCTGCCTTACCACTTGGCTACCGCGCCCCGCGTGGAGGGTTCTTCTGCCAATATAACCCAGTCTTCAAGCCAGCTAACACCGGATCGATGAGGGAAAACTTCGGAGAGAAGGTCTGAGGGTGGAGGCGCGGACCGGAGTTGAACCGGTGATGGAGGTTTTGCAGACCTCTGCCTTACCACTTGGCTACCGCGCCCGAATTGACGGCCTACTTTCGTACTATACCGCAAGCTCAAAGAAACATGGAGGTTTCGCGATTACAATTGAGACAGTGCTACGCCGCCTGGCCCCTGTCGCATTCTGCATCCTGTGCGTCTCGTTTGCCCAGACTCCACCCGGTCCGCCGGCGATTTTCCCGCTGAGCGAGATCAAGGCCGGCATGCGAGGCGTCGGGCGTACGGTCTTCTCCGGCACGAAGATAGAAGAATTCAACGTCGAGATCCTTGGCGTCCTGGAGAACGCGGGGCCGAAGCAGGACATCATCCTGGCCCGTCTTTCCGGCGGACCGCTCGAGAAGACCGGCGTCATGCAGGGCATGAGCGGCAGCCCGGTATACCTGGACGGCCGGCTCGCCGGAGCGGTCGCCCTGTCGTTTCCATTCTCCAAAGAACCGATCGCCGGAATTCGTCCCATCGAGGAGATGCTGCGCACCGCTCCAGCGCCCGCCCGGACCGTTGCGCGCGCGAACCCTTTCGAATACCGCGCCGAGTTCCCTGCCCCAGTATCGGTCCAGGCCGGTTCCGAGCGGCTGCTCGAGATTTCGACGCCGCTTTGGCTGGGCGGTTTCACCCGTTCGACGCTCGACCACTTCGCGCCCCAACTGCGCGCGGCAGGACTCGAACCCGTCCAGGGCGCCTCTGGCGGGGCCTCTTCGAAAGCATCGGAACTGGCTCCAGGCAAGCTCGAACCCGGCTCGATGATCAGCGTACAGTTGGTCACGGGCGACCTCAGCGCCGGCGCCGACGGCACGGTCACGCAGGTGGTCGGAGACCGCATCTTCGCTTTCGGCCATCGCTTCCTGGGCGCGGGTGAAACCGCGCTGCCCTTCGCGCGCGCCGAGGTGGTCACGCTGCTCGCCAGCCTCAATTCCAGCTTCAAGATCTCCACATCGCGCGAATGGCTGGGCGCGATCCTGGGAGACTACAGCACGGCGATCAGCGGACGGATCGGGGAGCGCGTTCCCATGATCCCGGTCAGCATCAGCGTGCATGGCAACGGCGGAGACCGCAAGTACCACTTCGAGATGGTGCGGGACCGCCTGTTGACGCCGCTGATCAGCCAGATGGCGGTCTTTTCGATGATCGACGCCACGGAGCGGACCAGCGGCCAGTCCACGATCCAGGCCTCTTGCCGGATCGCTCTGGACGGCGCGTCCGACGTGCAATTCGAAAACGAATGGAGCGCCGAGACCGGGACTCCGCAGGTCGTCGCGGCGGCGCTCGCCGCGCCTGTCGCGGCCATCACGACGAGCGGTTTCAACGCGCTGAACGTACGTTCCATCAACGTCGAAATCAACGTTTCCAACGACCATCGCGAGCTCCGTCTGGACAGCGTCTGGACGTCGCATCGTGAGGTGCGGCCGGGCGAGAGTTTCGAGGTCTTCGCGCGATTTGTCGGAGACAGCGGCGTCGAAGTGGAGCAATCGGCGACGTATGCCGTTCCTTCGGGAGCGCCGGCGGGCATGCTCAACATCACCGTCGCCGACGGGCCCACCGCCAACCTCGTGGAGTACCGGCAATTCCTCGGCGTGCCGCCGCGCAATGCCGAACAACTGGTGGAGTTTCTCAACGGACTGCGCACCAGCCGCAAGGCCTATGTGCGGCTCTGGCGCCTGTCGCCCACATGGACAGTCCAGGGAGAATCGTTGCCCGCGCCGCCTGCTTCCATGACGCTGCTGCTGGCGCGCTCCACCCTCTTGCAAACACCGGGGGCGAAGGTGGCTGAGCTTGAACTCCCGGGCGGCGATTTCGTCTTCACAGGTTCAAAGACGGTTCAGGTCGAAGTAAAGGATTGAGGATGCAGGTCTTTTATCTGTGGGGCTCGCGCACGGCGTGCACGCTCCGAACCGCCGCCTTGCTGTGCGCGGCATCCTGTCTGGCGAGCGCCAGCGGCCCGGCGGCGTGGGAGAGCAACTCCTGGGCCGACTTTTTGAAGGGCCGGTTCAGCGGAATTGCGCTGACGCGCGACGGCCGGCTGGCGCTCGCTCCGCGTCCCGACCTGCTGGCGGCGACGGGCGAAGCGGCGGTCTGGTCCGTCGTCAGGGCCTCCGACGGAGCCTTGTGGTTCTCCACCGGCCACCGGGGACGCCTGTTCCGCATCGCGGCCAGCGCGGAGAAAGCCGCGGGAAAAGCCCAGCAGGTCTGGACCGCGCAGCAGCCCGAGATCTTCGCGCTGGCGCCCGCCCCGGGCGGAGCCGTATATGCGGCCACTTCGCCGGGCGGCATGATCTGGCGCGTGGACGCGGCGGGCAAGGCCGAAGAGTGGTTCGACACCAAAGCGAAGTACGTCTGGTCACTCGCCGCGGCTGCCGATGGTTCTCTGTTTGCCGGCTGCGGCGACGAAGGCAAGCTCTGGCGTATCAGCGCTCAAGGCAAGGGAGAAGTCTGGTACGAGACCGGCCAGTCGCACGTCACGGCGCTGGCCTTCGACGCCTCCGGCGCTCTGCTTGCGGGCAGCGAGCCGAACGGTAATCTGTACCGCATTACGGCCAAGGACCGGGCCTCGATTGTGCTGCATTCCACACTGCCCGAGATCCGCGAGATCGCCGTCCTAAGCGATGGCGCGCTGCTGGTCGGCGCACTCGGCGGCGGGCTTGCGCAGAGACAGGCGCAGTCAGCGGCGGCGGCGGCCGCGGCGATGTCCAGCGTGCCGCCCATGACAACGACGATCACCATCACGGCGGACTCGGCTACGCGTTCTGGAGTGCCCCAGGCCACACCCGCTCAAGCCGGGGTCGACTTGAAGGCGCCTCCCAAGGCGCAGCCCGGTGCACCCGACCTCTCGCAGGCGCTGCCGGGCGCGGCCGGCGTCGAAGTCTCGGGTGTGGAAAAGTCGGCGCTCTACCGCATCACGCCGGATCTGAACATCGAAACACTGTGGAGTTCGAAAGAAGAGAATCTGCTGGGCCTGGCCATCCAGGATGGCACGTTTTTCGTGTCCACCGATTTGCGTGGACGCGTGTACTCGGTGGCGCCCAACGGCAAAGGCGCGCTGATTGTCGAGACCGGCGAGGGCGAAGCCACGCGCCTGCTCGCTTCCCCCGGCGCGCTGATTGTCGCCACGGGAACGCAAGCTAAGCTCCTGGACCTGCGCGACGCCCGCGAGCAGTCGGGCACTTTCGAAGCGCCAGTGTTTGACGCGGGCTCGGTCGCGCGCTGGGGCCGGCTGGCTTTTCGCGGAGACCTCGCCGGCGGGAAGTTTCTGTTCCGGACCCGCTCGGGCAACGCTCCGCGTCCCGACAAGACCTGGAGCGAATGGTCGGAGCCGCTTACGGATCCCGAGGGGACGAAAACGTCCAGCCCCGCCGGCCGCTACGTTCAATGGAAGGTCGAGCTGCAGGGTCCGGCCCCATCCTCATCGAGCGACGGAGTCTCCATCGATGCGGTGACGCTCGCCTACCTGCCGCAGAACAATCGCCCGGCCGTCCATTCCATTACGGTCACTCCGCAATGGGTCGCGGTGCCGGCCAAGCCGGGCTCGACACAGGCGGCCGCAGGCGCGCCGACCTACAGCGTGACGGTCAGCGACTCCGGCGATTCCGGCCCCAACACGACCAGCGGAACGCCCGTTCAGCAGGTGAACCGCGCCGGCGTGCTGCAACTGTTCATCAGTTGGCAGGCCGACGATCCGGACAACGACCGGCTGGTCTATACCCTGCAGGTTCGTGGAGAGGGTGAACGCGAGTGGAAGGCGCTCAAGCAGGACTTGACCGACAACACCTTCGCGCTCGAAGCCGACGCTCTCGCCGACGGCCGCTACCGCTTCCGCGTGATCGCAAGTGACCGGCTATCGAACCCGCCTTCACAGACCCGCGAGTCGGATCTCGAAAGCCCGCCGGTGCTGCTCGACCAGACTCCTCCGCGTGTGACCCTCGCCGCGCCGCGCGTGACCGCGCAAGGGCTCGAGATTGAAGTGGATGCCGAAGACGCACTTTCGCCGGTGCGCCGCGCCGAGGTCTCGCTCGATGCCGGTCCGTGGCGGGCCATGGAGTGCGCGGATGGCGTGGCCGACAGCCGGCATGAACGCTTCACGGTTCGCCTGAGCGCCCCCGCGCCGGGCGAACACCTGGTGACCGTGCGTGTCTACGACGCCTCCGGCAACGCCGGCCTGGCGCGGCGGACGATTCGCTGAGGCGTGGTGGGGCGGCGCTCCAGGGCACGCAAGACTAATCAGGCAGGTTTTCGAAATCGGCTGGAAATGCCCGTATGGTAAAGTGCAGGCAGTAGCCCGAGGGGCTCTGGAAACTACTGATGACCGGATTTGCAAGCGAGTACAAAGGGCAGTTGCTCGGCGCCCTGGACACCATCCCTCTGGATCGTGTGGAGCAAGCCATCGAGTGGCTCAAGCAGGCTCGCGAGGAAGGGCGCAGCATCTTCGTCTGCGGCAATGGAGGCAGCGCCTCCACCGCTTCGCACTTCGCCTGCGACATGTTGAAGGGCGCCAGTTGGAACCGGCCGAAGCGCTTCCGCATTCAGGCCCTCACCGACGGAATCGCGACGATCTCGGCCTACTCCAACGACGTCTCTTACGACTGCGTGTTTGTCGAGCAACTCAAGAACTTCGCGCGTCCGGGCGACGTGCTGCTCGCGATCAGCGGCTCGGGCAACTCGCCGAACGTGCTGCGCGCCGTCGAATTCGCGAATGCGGCCGGGTTGAAAACGATTGGCCTGACCGGGCGCGATGGCGGCCGGCTCGGTCCAATGTCGCAACTGGAGATCAACGTGGCCGATCCCCACATGGGCCGCATCGAAGACGGCCACATGATCGTCTGCCACATGATCTGCTACTACTTCATGGACACCGAGAAGCCCGTCGCGTAGGCCGTTGACCGTGCATTTCAGGTTCTTTCGACTCAGCCACGCCGGGAGCCGGTTCGAGCCTGGGAATCGCGCGGATGTCCACCGCGAAAGTCATCCTTCCTGGGAACGCCGATCTCCAGATCGGCTCCGATGGCCCGCGTGAGCGGCAGATCCAATGCGCATTTCGCGCGCCCGGAAGCCTGACGGCAGTTGCCGAGGGTTGAAGTGTGAGCCGGACAGACGCAGCCGATCTGGAGATCGGCGTTCCCAGGGGCGCGCTCCCGCGGGTGTCATCCGCCTTTCATTCCCATCGGTGGCCCACCGGGCCATCCCGACTCCGTCGAAAGTCAGGTCGAGAGCGAAGCCCGTCAATATCCACCTCGGCGCAAGATGCGGGCCGCAGGCCCATGGGCACTCTCTATCGTGCGCTCTGCGCTGCGCTCATCCGCAAGCTGCTCCAGTAAGGCGCCAACCGACAGAAAAGGGCGGACCGCGAAGGTCCGCCCTTTTCAACGAGCCGAGCTATTCGAACCGGGTCTACTTGCTCTCGATCCGCATGCCGTAGAAGCTGCGGTGTACGAAATAGGTCGAGACCAGGAAGAACACCACAGCGAGGCCCAGCGTCAGCGAGGCGTTGCCATGATTGCGCAGCGAAACGCCAAGCTCGACGGCGAGGAGGCCGAACAGCGTGGTGAACTTGATGATCGGGTTTAACGCCACTGAAGACGTGTCCTTGAACGGATCGCCAACTGTGTCGCCGATTACGCAGGCATCGTGCAGCGGAGTGCCCTTGGCCTTGAGCGTGGTCTCGACGATCTTCTTCGCGTTATCCCAGGCGCCGCCGGCATCCGCCATGAAGATGGCCTGGAACAAGCCGAACAGCGCGATGGAAATCAGGTAGCCGATGAAGTAGTAGGGGTCCAGGAACGCAAACGAAAGCGCGGTGAAGAACACCACCAGGAAGATGTTGAACATGCCCTTCTGCGCATACTTCGTGCAGATTTCAACCACCGCGGTGGAGTCTTTGACACTCGCCTTTTCGCTCGACTCGAGTTTGATGTTGTTCTTAATGAACTCCACAGCGCGGTAGGCGCCCGTGGAAACCGCTTGCGTTGCGGCGCCGGTGAACCAGTAGATGACCGCGCCGCCGGCGATCAGGCCGAGCAGGAACGGAGCATGCAGGATGGACAGCTTGTCCATGTTCGTGGTCAAACCGTTGGTAAGAGCGACGATGATCGAGAAGATCATCGTCGTCGCGCCAACCACGGCGGTACCGATGAGTACCGGCTTGGCAGTCGCCTTGAACGTGTTGCCCGCGCCGTCGTTCTCTTCGAGGAAATCCTTGCCCTTTTCGAAGTCAGGCGTAAACCCGAAGTCCTTCTTGATCTCCGCTGAGATTCCAGGAATTTCTTCGATCGTCGAGAGCTCATAAACGGACTGGGCGTTATCTGTAACCGGGCCGTAGCTGTCGACCGCGATCGTGATCGGCCCCATACCCAGGAAGCCGAAGGCCACCAGGCCGAAGGAGAACACAGAGGGCGCCACCATGATGCCGTCCGGGAACGACGTGGAGACGCCGTATGCAATGGCCATCAGGCCGAGAATCGCCAGGCCCAGCCAGTAAGCGCTGAAGTTGCCGGCGACAAATCCGGAGAGGATGTTGAGCGAAGCGCCGCCCTCACGGGAAGCGGAGACGACTTCTTTCACGTGGCCGGAATTGGTCGACGTAAAGACCTTGACGAGTTCGGGAATCACAGCGCCGGCGAGCGTGCCGCAGGTGATGATCGTAGCGAGCTTCCACCACAGGGTCGTGTCGTTGTTCAGGCTCGGGATCATGAGCGCGCTGGTCCCATAAGTCGCGGCGATCGAGAGCAGGGAGGCGAGCCAGATCAGGGTGGTGAGCGGAGCCTCGAAATCCATCTTGTCGGCCGTCTTGTACTTCGCGGCCGTGATGGCGCTGTTGATGAAGTAGCTCAATGCCGAGGTGATGACCATGACAACGCGGATCACGAAGATCCAGACCAGCAACTGAACCTGGACCGTCGGAGACTTGACGGCCAGCAGGATGAAGGTGATCAGCGCGACGCCGGTCACACCGTAGGTTTCAAAGCCGTCAGCCGTGGGGCCAACCGAATCGCCAGCGTTGTCACCAACGCAGTCGGCAATCACGCCAGGGTTGCGGGCGTCGTCTTCCTTGATCTTGAAGACGATCTTCATCAGGTCGGCGCCGATGTCGGCAATCTTCGTGAAGATGCCGCCAGCGATACGCAACGCGGCGGCGCCGAGCGACTCACCGATAGCAAAACCGATGAAGCAAGGGCCAGCCAGGTCGCCCGGGACGAAAAGGAAAATGCCGAGCATGATGAGCAGCTCGGTCGAGATCAGCATCATGCCGATGCTCATACCGGACTGCGTCGGGATCGCAGAGCACGGATACGGCTTGCCCTTCAGCGACGCAAACGCGGTCCGCGAATTCGCGAACGTGTTCACGCGCATTCCGAAGGCGGCCACCGAGAAGCTGCCCAGGATACCAACCACGCTGAACAGAACGATGATCACGACCTTGTAGACGGCAAGCGCCTGCAGGATGCCAAAGTAGAAAATGATAATTGCGATGATGAACAGCTCCAGCAGCGCCAGGAACTTGGCCTGCGTCATCAGGTACGCCTTGCACGTTGCGTAGATGAGCTCGGAGACTTCCAGCATCGACTTGTGAACCGGCATGTTCTTCAACCGGAAGAAGATGACCATGCCGAAAACCAAGCCCAGCAAGGACACAACAAGGCCGATCTCGAACAATGCGCGGCCACCGATGCCGTCGTTGACGATTCCCTTCAGAAACGGCTGGCTGTCGAGATTGGGCAGCTTCAAATCCGCCTCGCCGGCAGCCTCACCAGAGGCTTTCGGAGCCGTTGGGGCTTGGACACACGGAACGGCCGGAGCCGGAGTGGTGGCCGGAGCCGCGGCCGCGTCAAGCGGAGCGGTGGTCGTCGCAGCCGGCTGAGCCGCCGGGCTCGACTGAGTTTGCGCCATCGACGGCAGAGCAACCGCTGCCAATAGCATCGCCAGTACAAAAAACGTCAGAAGGCCGCGCACGATTTTGCTCGCACGCCGGCCATCTTTGCCAGTCGCCGTTTGCCGCATAGTGGGCACGGCCTCTGTTCGGAGCATCGAATTCATCCTCCCTGGGGATTTAGGGCTGTTTTCGTCTTCAACGGGCTGGGTCGGCCCGTCGCGGACCTTAAGATCGTAAATGCAGAAATGCAGTGACCCAAGAACCACTATAGTAAGCCGGGAGGCAAGGAATCAACACACCGAAGGCCGGATTCCATACTCACCTGTCCGGTCTGATTGCCTGAAAGGCCTTCATCGCTCCGCCCGAGCCGCGCAGCCGCGAGCGCGATCGATGGCACCCTTTCGCGGCAACCCGTTCAGTTCCAACGTGTGTCGGCCTGCAATCAGCCGGCACGGATTGGAACGGCGGAGCACTCCGCCCGGCTTCCCGTATGCGCGAAAGTCGGCGAAAAATACAGCCGCCCCCTGTTTTCCGCCGCGGAATTCGCTTATCCTCTATAAACCGTCATGATTCAGCTCACGGTCAATCGCATTTCGCGCAGCTTTCAGGGGGATCCCGAGATGCCCCTGCTCTGGTTTCTCCGGGACGAACTTCAACTTACCGGGACAAAATACGGTTGCGGTCTGGGACTCTGTGGCGCATGCACCGTTCATTTGGACGGCAAGGCAGTCCGCAGTTGCCAGACGCCCATGAAAGCGGTGGCCGGTAAAAAGGTCACAACCATAGAGGGGCTGGCCGTCAGCGGCGATCATGCCCTCCAGGCCGCCTGGAAGCAGCATAACGTTCCGCAATGCGGCTACTGCCAGTCGGGCCAGATCATGCAGGCCGCCTCGCTGCTGCGCGAGAAGCCGCATCCCACGGACGCCGACATCGACGCAGCCATGGACGGCAACATTTGCCGCTGCGGCACCTACCAGCGCATCCGCGCCGCGATCAAAAGCGCCGCCGCGGGCAAGACTGCGTCCTCCGCGGAATTGCCCGAACCTGAGTTTGAAGAGCTTGCAACTTCTCGTTTGCCCGGCCTTCAGATCCACCTCGACAAAGCCGGATCCGCCCCACTGCCCGAACTGGTCACGGAGGAGGCGGGACGATGAGCGAAATCCGCAATCTCAGCCGCCGCGGCCTGCTCGGCCAGATGTTTTCCGCGGGCGCATTCGTCCTCGCCGCGCGAGTGGTCCCGCAGCGCGCCTTGGCCGCTGTCTCCTACGGCGCCGGCGCCAATGCCTCAGAAGACTGGCACCCCAATCTCTGGCTCAGCTTGAGTCCGGACGGTACGCTGACCATCCTCGCCCATCGCTCCGAGATGGGCACGGGCGTCCGCAGTTCGCTCCCGGCAGTCGTCGCCGAGGAGATGGACGCCGACATGAGCCGGGTCCATATCGAGCAGGCCATCGGCGACGTGCGCCTCGGCTCGCAGGACACCGACGGGTCGTGTTCCATCCGGCTCTTTCTGCAGACCATGCGCGAAGTGGGCGCGAGCGCACGGACGATGCTCGTGAGCGCAGCAGCCGCCAAATGGGGCGTACCCGTGGCCGAGTGCAGTGCAAAGAACCATCAGATCGTCCATGCGTCCTCCGGCCGGTCGCTGGGCTTCGGCGCGTTGGCCTCGCTCGCGGCCTCGCAACCTGCACCCGATCCGAAAAGCCTGGTCTTCAAGAACCCGGCCGACTACAAATACGTGGGCAAGGACTTCCCGATCACCGATCTCGACGACATGGTCCATGGCCGCGCGGTCTTCGGTTTTGATGCCCACATGGACGGCATGCTGTACGCCTCCATCGAGCGCTCGCCGGTGATCGACGGGAAGCTCAAGAGCTACGACGGCGCCGAAGCGCTGAAAGTGAAAGGTGTGCGGCAGGTGGTCACCATCGACCATTCCGATCCGCCCTGGCTTTTCAAGCCGCTTGGAGGCGTCGCGGTGATCGGCGACAACACCTGGGCGGTGATGGAAGGCAGGAAGAAGCTCAAGGTGGAGTGGGATCCCGGTCCGAACGGCACGGCCGATTCGGTCGCGTTCCGGGCAGGCCTGATGGAGACCGCCCGCAAGCCGGGCAAAGTGGTCCGCAACATCGGCAATGTCGACGAGGCGTTTACCCGCGCCGCGAAGACGCACGAAGCGGAGTATTCCACGCCTCTGCTCGCCCACGCCTCGATGGAGCCTCCCGCCGCGGTGGCGGAATTCAAAGACGGCAAAGTGATCACCTGGGCCGCGACCCAGAATCCGCAGGCGGTCCAGGAGACGGTCGCCGCCGCTCTCGGCATCAAGAAAGAGGACGTGACCTGCCACGTGACTCTGCTCGGCGGCGCGTTCGGCCGCAAGTCTAAACCGGACTATGTCGCCGAAGCGGCGATTCTCTCGAAGAAATGCGGCAAACCGGTCAAAGTTGCATGGAGCCGCGAAGACGATATCCGCTTCGACTACTACCACTCCACCGCGGCCATGTATCTGAAGGCCGGCCTGGACGATCAGGGCAAACCGCTGGCGTGGCTGCAGCGCAGCGTCTTCCCTCCCCTGATGACTTTGTACGATCCCAAGGCCATCTATCCGAGCTTTGAACTCAGCCTCGGCTGGACGGACGTGCCGTTCGATTTCAAGAACCATCGCGCCGAGAGCGGCCCGGCCAGCCCGCCGCTGCGCATCGGCTGGCTGCGCTCGGTCGCGAGCATTTACCACGCCTTTGCGGTGCACTCGTTCCTCGATGAACTGGCCCATCTCGCCGGGCGCGACCCGGTGGAATACCTGCTCGCATCCCTCGGCCCGGACCGCAAGATCGACTTCAAAGCGCAGGGCGTGGAGCATGGCTCCGACGGTAAGGACGAGTACGCGTACGACACCGGCCGCCTGCGGCGGGTGATCGAGATCGCCGCCGACAAGTCCGGCTGGGCAAAGCGCAAGCCGTCTAAGGGCCGCGCGCTCGGCATCTGCGCGCACCGCAGCTTTCTGACCTACGTGGCCTCGGTCGTGGATCTCGAAGTGGACGCCCAGGGCGCCATCAGGATCCACCGCGTGGACACGGCGCTCGACGCCGGCAGGATTGTGAATGCCGATCGCGTCCGCTCGCAGTTCGAAGGCGCGGCGGTCTTCGGAACGTCGGCGGCTTTGATGGGCGAGATCAGCTTCCGCAACGGCCGCGTCACCCAATCCAATTTCCACAACCATCCGGTGGCAAGAATGTCCGAAGCGCCGCGCGAAACGCACGTCTACATCGTTCCGAGCGACGCTCCGCCCGCGGGCGTCGGCGAACCCGGTGTGCCGCCCATCGCGCCGGCTATCTGCAACGCCATCTTCGCCGCGACAGGCAAGCGGATCCGCGAGCTGCCAATCCGCAAGACCAAGCTGGCTTGAACGGGGTAGGACAGACCATCGCAACGCGTGGTCTGTCAAGCCTGACGGACCCAGCAAGCTCGACAGACGACGCAAGCGATCGTCTGTCCCACTTCCAGATCGAAACTTCAGTGCCGCGTTGAGGCCCACCACTCCGCCGCCCTACGTCCCCAGGCGCACCGAGACCTCGTGCACCATTCTGAGCCGCCGTATCTGGGCAGACAGCCTGGTGAACAGTTGTTGCCGCCGCGCCGCGTCCAGCGGCATTTCTTCCACACGCCCGATCTCATTCACTGCCGCGCGCAGCAGGCGCTCCGCTTTCTCGATGGCCCGGTCCTGGTCTTCCGCTCCGTCTTTGCCCGCTTCCGGCGCCGCCTGCCGTCGCAGCTCCTCGACGGCCGCGATCAGGCGCGGGCCGTCCTCGGCGGTGATCGGAATCAGCTCGCCGGCGTGCGCCAGCCCTTTCTCATTCACCGAGCCGGCAATGCGCCGGTACTCCTCGGGCGTAATGCCGGTGGCCTGCGACAGCCGGAAGTATTGCGGCCCGAGTTCTTCCAGGCGGCCGATGAGCCTGTCCGCGTACTGCCGCGTTATGCCGATTTGCTGCTTGCAGAATTCCGCCCAGGTCAGGCCCAACGCACGGTGTTTCTTCTGACTCCGCATCTGGCGCAGGCATTCGGCATCAGCGGCCGAGCACCCTCCTGCCATCGAGGCGAACGCCTGCTTGCGCCCTATCCACGTTCCCAGATCGAGGACCTCATTCGGTTTTAGTTGCTTCATTTTGTGACTCCATGCGAGCTAAAAGGCAACCGCGGTTGCCATTTTTCGATTTTTTTCTTTTAGAATCAGTTACTTAGCGGATGAGATCGCAACTCCGGTTGCCATCTCATCTAACGCACTTCAACTCTACGGGCGGCTGTCAAGCCGTTTGCGGCGCCCAGTCCGCGCCGCCTCCGGTAACCGCCTGAAGCAGCCCAAGTTAGACCAGGTGAGGATCTCCCGGATCGTGTCACCGGCACCGGCGGCCACGGAAACCACGGGGTCCCGCCCAGTGCAGCGCATCCAAAATGCTGTCGATGATCGAGATCGTGTGGGGCAGGATGGCATCCTGCGCGGCGGTTGGCAACCGCCACCGACTTGGAAAGAAAGACGCGCCAGGCCGATTGACAATCGGCCGCAGCTTACCAAGCTGCCCCACAGTTGGCAGCGTTGAGCGCCAGGAGTATTCGCCATCCTGGACGACGTAATACAACCTGGCCGATACCGTCCGGATCGGAGCCACGGGCGCGCGCGGAGTCTTCCTGGGCGTACAATCTGAAAACCATGTTCCTGCCGCGCCTGCTCTCCGCCCTGTTCAGTTTCGGCCTGCTCGCGCAGACTCCGCCGGTGTTCCGGATTCAGCCAGTGCACCCGGTGGAGCAGTTGCGCCGTGAAGCCGCGACGCAGCAGCCTCCCGTCGAGAAAGGGGACTTTCTGCCCTTCGACCTCGTCGAGTTGACGACGCTCGACCCGGACATCCGGCTCGACATCCGCTACGCCACGGTCAACAACTTTCTGAGCACGCCGGTTTACACGCAAGCGCGGGCGTTCCTGCAGCGGCCAGCCGCCGAGGCGCTGGTTCGCGCTCACCGCTCTCTCGCGAAACAGGGCTACGGCTTGCTCATTCACGACGGCTACCGGCCGTGGGCGGTGACGTGGATCTTCTGGCAGGCCACTCCCGCCGCGAAGCACGACTTTGTCGCCGACCCGGCGCAAGGCTCGCGCCATAACCGGGGCTGCGCGGTGGATCTCACGCTCTACGACCTCAAGACCGGCAAACCGGTCGAGATGCCGAGCGTATACGACGAGATGTCAGAGCGGGCCTACCCAACTTATACAGCGGGCACCGAGGCCCAGCGCAGATTGCGCGACCTGTTACGAGCCGCCATGGAGGCGCAGGGCTTCCATGTGAACGATTTCGAGTGGTGGCATTTCGACTACAAGGACTGGCGCCGCTATCCGATCGGCAATCAAGCGTTCGAGTCGATACCAGCCGCCCGTTGACGTGTCGTGTGGGGCGGTCCTCCAGGCCCTTATCCGGAAATGGGGCGGGCTCTCCAGAGCCCGCTGCAGTCAGTTGTGGGGCCTGGAGGCCCCACCCGGCTCTGGAGAGCCGCCCCACTATGCGCCGTTCAGCCGCCCGGTCCGCGCCAGCCATAGCCGGAACATCCGCGCAAAGTCCCCGGCCTTGGGCGAAGATTCCAGCTCCTCAATGGTGTAACGCATTTTGCGCTTCCAGTTCGGATACTGCCAGGTCGTGCCGGGCAGGTTCTGTTGCTCCGTCTCTTTGGTCAGATCTTCCTGGTTGAGCAGGAACAGCATGGATGGCGTCGAAGCCAGATAGCCGATGACGGCGTTGTGCAGTTCGCCGGTGAGCTCACTCCAGTCCGCGGCCTGGCGCGGAAAGTCGTTCGGCAGAAAACCATCGCGGATCAGCGCGTTGAGCAGCCGGCCCTTCTCCGTGTGCCGCTCCTCTTGCTGACGCCGGTATTGAGCCATGTCGGACAGCATGCCCGCGGCGCGTCGCGCCTCAATGTCCCGGCCCGCCCAGAATCCGGCCAGCGTCGGCAAATCGTGCGTCGTGGAAGAGACCAGCGCCTGCCGGACATAATCCTGAACGCGTTTTGGCTCCCCATCCGCGCCCTTTTCGAAGTAGAACAGCCGATAGCTGAGAATCCCGAAGCGGACCATCGCTTCACGCAATTCCGCAGGCACGGTCCCCAGATCTTCACCCACCACCAGGAACTGCCCACGCACGCTTTCGAGGGCCAGGATGCGCAGCAGGTCAATCCAGCGTTCGTTCACATAGGTGCCGTCTTTGGCAACGAATCCATCCGGGATCCAGAACAGCCGGAAAAACCGCATGAAATGGTCGATTCGAAGCGCGCCGCCGTGACGGCTGTTCCTCCGGATACTCTCGATGAACAGCCGGTATCCGTCGTCGCGAAGTGCGGCCGAGTTGGGCGGCGGGAAGGCCCAATCCTGCCCCTCTGGCGCAAACCCGTCCGGCGGCGAGCCGACCCGGCAGCCGCTCGCGTAGAACTTCCGGTGCGCCCAGAGATCCGCCCCGCACTTGTCTGTCGCCAGCGCGAGATCGTGGTACAGGCCGAGTTCCAAGCCCGCCTCTTGCGCGTCCTTCTGGGCGGCTTCCAGTTGCAGGTCCACCTGCCACTGCATCCACTGATGGAACATCACGCGCCGCCAGTGTGCGTCGGCGAATTGGCGGACCTTGGGGTCATCCGGCGAGCGGTACGCTTCGGGCCAGTCGGGCCAGATCCAGAGTTCGCGATCCTGGATATGCAGGACCTCATCCAGAGCGCAGTAGACCGCGAAGCGCTCCAGCAGATCGCCCTGCTTCGCGCGCCAGGCGTCGAAGAGCCGGGCCCGCTCGGTCCCCTTGCTCCACTCCTCGCGCAGAAACCGCCGGAACGACAAGCGGAGGATTCCGCGCTTCATCCTCGCGATAGCTTCATAACAAACCTGCTCGGCGTCCCTCAACGTGGCCAGCTCCGCCTGAAACGCGTCGCCCTGCACAATCCGTTGCGCCGCCGGACAGGCCTTGAAATCTTCGACCGCTTCCACGTCCAGATAGATCGGATTCCGAAAGTAGGCCGACAGAGGCAGGTAGGGGCTGATGTTGTAGGGCTCGCGGTTGTGCAGGACGTGGAGCGGATTCAGACCGAGGAATGCGACCCCGAGCGATGTCGAGGCCCAGTTGGTCAAGCGTCGCAGGTCCGTGAAATCGCCGATGCCCCAGTTCCTGTGCGAGCGGACGCCGAACAGGCTCACCGCCAAACCCGCCAGTTTCCCGTCACCCTCCAGGCTCTTCGGCAGCCAGGCCTTGTCGGGGGTCACGATCAGCCGGCACTGCGAGCGCACTTCGGTCCCAGCCGGCCGGGTCACCAGCGCGGCAAGTTCGTGGTATCCCATCTGCAGAGGCCCGGGCAGCGGCAGGTTGAGGGCCGAGTAGCTCTTGCCGTCCACGGTGCGCGCTCCTGTCGGCTTCAACAGGTTCAGCGCATACTGGCGCGAGCCGGTCGCGCCGTCTTCGCGCCGCAGATTCAGAGTCACCTGACCCGCTTCCAGAAATGCGTCCGGCACGGTGACGCTGACCACGGGCGCGGGGTCGGTCACGCTCAACACGAGCACCGGCGGCAGCCCGCGCGTCCACTTACGCGCAGCCAGCACATCGGCCGAGATGCGAAGCCGGCTTGCGCTGGAAGTATCGAGCCCAAGCGACGACAGAATGGCTGCTTTGCATTCCCCAGAAGCCTCGTGGTGATTGCCCCAGATATCCCAGTACTCACGGTCAACCCCGAATTCCTGGCACAAGGGGTCTAGCAGATCGTTCGGCAGTGGTTCGCTCACTTGAGTCCTTTAGTTACCTCATTCTAACCACTACCCGTGGAGTTTCAGGCGGAACGTCCCCCTTACTCCAAGGCGGGAGTCCCAAACGCCGGCTTCAACCATGCCAATCCTCTTTTCTCCAGACGCGGGCCTGACGCGTACGAGAAGACTCGCGCCGGTGCACGGCGCCTCCACAAGCGGTACCAGCAACAGGCGCGGAAATACCGTACGATTCATGGGATAATCTGCTCTGGGGGGCTATGGAATCCACGATCCGTGAGAATCAGATTCGCCTCGGCGAACCGCCTGCCGACCTGTACACGCGAATCGACGCCGAAGGGACTAGCGACTTCGCCGACAGCTTTTTGCTCACGACGGCCGACAAGGCCATCAACTGGGCGCGCAAGAATTCCATCTGGCCTATGACTTTCGGCCTCGCCTGCTGTGCCATCGAGATGATGGCTATGACAGCCTCCCGCTTCGACATCGCCCGCTTCGGCGCCGAAGTGTTCCGCGGGAGCCCGCGCCAGAGCGACCTGATGATCATCGCCGGACGGGTCTCCAACAAAATGGCCCCGGTCATCCGGCAGTTGTATCAACAGATGCCCGAGCCCCGCTGGGTGATCTCTATGGGCGCCTGCGCGACCTCGACCGGCGTTTTCAGCAATTACGCCCTGATTCCCGTGAACCAGGTCATCCCCGTCGACGTGTACGTGCCAGGCTGCCCGCCGCGACCCGAGCAACTGATCTACGCCATTACGCTGCTCCAGGAAAAGATACAGAATCAAACGGGCACCACGAGAGACATTCTGAACCTGTCCTGACGTCCCACCACATTGGGCGAAGAGCTGGAACCCCGGCCGTGGCTGTATAGATTCAGTAAGTTTTTCCTCCCATTTCAAACAGCGGTTCAAGTCCTGTACTACTTCTCCGATATGAGGGGTGTGGCAGGTGCGGCTGCCCGGGAGGTAGAACATGGATTTCAACAGCATTGGCCTACTCGGCCTCTACCAGAACACCGCGCAGACGCAAGGGCAGGTGCTCACGCCGCGTGAGCGCGCCGAACAGGCCAGGTTGATCCAGGCCGTCAAGTCCGTCAATCAAAGTGGGATCTTTGGCAGTTCCAACGATCTGATTTTCTCTTCAGATCCCGAAACGGGCCGGCCGGTCATCCGGCTGGTGAACAGGGAAACCAAGGAAGTAGTCCGGCAGATTCCGGCAGAGTATCTGCTTCGTCTTTCCGAAGACCCGCGTACGGCGGCGCGCTGACATCTCGCGATTCTGTCACAGTTTCGCCACAAGAGGAACAAACGATGATTTCAAATCCCTATTCGGGACAGTTGGAGCAGCAGGTCCTGGGCGCGGATCCCATAGAACTAGTCGGCATCCTGTTCGACCACCTGATAGCGAGTATCGTGGAAGCCCGCCAGGAGCTCCTGTCCGGCGACCGCATGGCCCGGGGACGCTCCATCGCCAAGGCACAAGGAATAGTGGGAGAATTGTCGCGCTCTCTCGACCTTGAGAGGGGGGGAGAACTCGCCCGGACGCTCCGGCAACTGTACGGATTCGTGGCTGACCGTCTGGTTCAGGCGCAGACCCGGCAATTGGAGAGGCCGCTGATCGAAGCGGCTGAAACTCTCCGGCCCCTGCGCGATGCCTGGAAAGAGCTCGACCTTTCCCGCTCGGCGGATACGCCGCCCCCTATCTCCGGGTGCGTCCCCGAGTTGAGCACGCAATCGAGCATGGGATTCGCGCTGAGTGCGTGATTGCAGTATTGAGCACAGATTCGCCGCGCGGACCTGTTTGCGTTAAGCAGCCGCGGCGAGTCCTCTGCCTGGCGAGCCAGGATGTCGGGTGAGAGCGCGGCAGCCAGAGGAGCGGTCTGACTCTGTGTGGCAAGGCGGACATCATTTCAGCGCCATGTCTCGGACTTCCGCTCGCCCCCCCACCTGCCGGACCCCGGTAGCAGGAACAAAGTCGATCACTTCTTCTGCGCCGGCTCCTTGGGAGGAGCGGCTGGAGCATTGGCGTAGATCAGGATTTCCACGCTGCCGTCCTCGCTCGCGGTGGCGCTCTTTCCCAAACCAAGCGTCTTCAGTCGTGTGTCATCCAGTGAGAAAGTGTCCACCAGGTACTTGCGCACGACGAAGCCACGGGCTTCACTCAGAACACGCTGTTTGTCGGAGTCGCCCGTTCTGCCAGTGCTCACGGCGATCACGGCGTATCCAAACTTCTGACTCTGCAGATATTGCCCGGCGTCATTGAGAGTTTTTTGATTCTTCAGCTTGGCGGAATCAGACTTGTCGAAGAGTTTCCTGGAGTCGCACTGGAATCTCTTGACGGGCTGGCCTGTTGGAAGCTCCGATACTGCATGTTCCGTGATCTCCGACGGATTGGTGTAGCCCCGGTTCTTGAAGAACCCGCGCAGCAGGAAATTGTGTTTCATCGCGTCGGCGTCCTCGTGCATGGAGGAAACGCCCGCCGCGGCTTGTTGATAGAGCGTCGAATCGTTGATCAGCTTTCCTATGGTCCCGTGGCCCGTGTTGATCTTGCCGGTGATCATGTTGATGTTGTCGGTCGCCCCCAGGATGTTTTCGAGCGCGCCCTGGCTCGTGTCCAGGAGTTGATTGGCCTTGTGATAAAGGTCCGCGACGTCCAACGGAGGTTCACTTTCGATCTTCTCGCCGCCCTTGAGTTTTTCCGCTTCCATCGAACCGAAGGAGATGTCGACGTACTTATCTCCCAGCAGGCCAGCGGATTGAATGGATGCAACCGAATCCTGCTTGACGATCGACTGAGTCTCATTGGCGAGATCCATCGTGACGTTCACTTTGCCATCGGGACGCTTGGGGAGTTGGATGGACTTCACCGTGCCTTTGCGGATTCCCCCCACGCGAACATCGGCGCCCTCATTCAGGCCCGCGACGTTATCGAATTCGCTTCGGACTCGATAGTTCGACCCGAACTTAAACGCCTGGCGGCCGACCAGGAAAACACAAACCGACAGAATCGCCAGAGTCGTCAACAGGAACAGTCCTAAACGAAAACTTCGTGACATATCTCTTACCTCAGGCCGCATCTTTCATGAATTGCACGATAAACGGCTCTTTGCTCCGATTGAGCTCTTCGAATGTACCGTCAAATAGAGTCTTGCCTCCATCGAGCACGATCAGACGATCGGCGATGGTCCGGGCCGTGTGGACGTCGTGCGTGACTACGATCGAAGTGATGTGCCGCTGATCTCTCAGATCGACGATCAACTTCGCGATTTCCGCCGCGGTAACCGGATCGAGTCCAGCCGTGGGCTCATCGAACATGACGACCACCGGGTCGAGCGCGATGGCGCGCGCCAGACCCACGCGCTTGCGCATTCCGCCCGAGATGTCCGAGGGCATCTTGTCGAGATCCCGATCCATCCCGACACTCCCCAGCAACTGATGGACCCGGTCGTGTCGTTCGGCGTTTGAGAGCTTGGCGTGCCGGCGCAGCGGGAAGGCGACGTTCTCTTCGATGCTCATCGAATCGTAAAGCGCGGATTGCTGAAACAGGAACCCAACCTTTTTTCTTGCTTCGTTCAACTCCTGCGACGAAGCGCTCAGGATGTCGCAGCCCGCAAGACGAATCGAACCCGCATCCGGCATTTCGAGACCAATCACGAGTCTCAGCAACACGCTCTTGCCCGTGCCGCTCCGTCCCAGCACACAGGTCACCTCGCCAGACTTAAGCTCGAACGTAATTCCATCCAGAACTGTTTGCGTCCCGAATGACTTCCGTAGTCCTGCAACTGCAATCGGCGGCTCGAGATTGGTTTGTTGTTCCATTTAGAAGAAAGTGATAATCAACTGAACCAGCAGCACGTCCGCCACGATGATGAACAAGGACGAGAGCACCACAGAGCTGGTGGCAGAACGGCCGACACCTTCGGTACCTCCGCGAGTCCGCATGCCTTGAAAGCAGGAGACGACTCCGATGATTAAGCCAAAAATGGCGGTCTTGAATGTGGGGGGAAGAATGTCGCTGAATGTGACGTTGTGAAAGCCATTAGAGAGAAATAGCCGCAAGGGCACGGGATCCGCGAGAGTGCATGCGACCCAACCCATGAGAATGCCGAAAAAATCGGCAGCAATCGTGAGCAGAGGCATCGCCACGATACACGCCAATACCCGCGTCGCCGCAAGGTACTTATCCGGATCGACCGCGGACGCTTCCATGGCGTCGATTTGTTCGGTGACGCGCATGGAGCCCAGCTCCGCTCCGATCCCGGCGCCCACCCGGCCGCTGACGACCAGACCAGTGATGATCGGCCCGGTCTCCTTGACCAGCGAGAACACGATCACGGCCGGCAACATCGACTTGGCGCCGAAACGTGCGAGACTGTCGCGCGTTTGCAGGGCCAGAACGGCGCCCGTTGCGGCCCCAGCCAGCGCCACCAGCGTAAGAGACCTGGCGCCAATCGCATCCAACTGGCGCGAGAACTCCGCCCATTCAAAAGGACGCGAGAAGATTGCTTTGGTCACCCGCCAGAAGAACTGGCCCAATTCGCCAGTCCATTCGACCATTGACCGCAATGGCTTGACGAATGCAAGCACATCGTCTTCCATCGAAGGGTGGGGAGCGGCTGTCGGTGCCATACCACCCTATACAGAGCAGGTTGAATGCCAAACTAAGCGTGCGCTAATACACGCTAAAGCGGGTACGCTCCCGATTGACTCACAATCGCTTGCAACCGCGCTACCCTGCGCTATGCCGGGCACAGCGCCGTGGCACGTCGGAGAGTGGAGACGCGAGGCCGGGCGGCGAGCTTCCTCAGGGACCTTAGAATTGCCGAAGCCCCAGTGCAACTCCTGCTTCAAGACAGGCAAGAGTTGCCGTCTGGTATGCGCCGCCGGAACCGGAACCTCATGCCTGGAATCACTGTGAGCCGGAAGAAAGTTCGCGCGGCCCGACCGCAACTCCGCTCTACGCCTCCGGCTTCGGGGTCTTCGCCGTGCTCGGTGGCAGAACGGGCGGTTTGATGACTTCTGCCGGGATCACTCCGGTGAGCGAATGCAGGTAGGTGGTAATGGCCGCCACTTCTTCAGGCTTCAGCTTCTTGCCCAACTGGTAATCGGCCATCTGCCGGACCGCCTCATCCAGCCGGGCCACCTTGCCATTGTGGAAGTACGGCCCGGTCTTCTCGACGTTGCGCAACGACGGAACCTTGAAGATCATCCGGTCGCTGTCTTCCTTAGTGACTGCGAATCGGCCCAGATCCGTGGTGTCGGGATACTTCTTGACGTTGCCCAGTTTCTGATAGAGATTCCCGCCGACCAGCGCCCCGGCGTGGCAGGTCTCGCAACCCGTCTCGTAAAAGACGTTGAACCCGGCTTTCTCTTCCGGGGTGAGCGCCGTCGCGTCGCCCTTCAGGAACTTGTCCCAGCGCGCGGGGGTCAGCAGTTTGCGCTCGAACGTGCCGATGGCGTTCGCCGCGTTGTCGAAGGTCACCGGGTCTTTATCGCCGGGGAAGGCCTGCTTGAACGCGTCCACGTATTCGGGCATCGACTTCAGCACGGCGACCACCTGCTTGTCGGACGCCATGGCCATCTCGACGGGATTCAGCACCGGCCCCTTGGCCTGCGCTTCGACGTCCTTCGCCCGTCCATCCCAGAATTGAACGAAGTGTGCGGCGGCGTTGTAGACCGTCGGAGAATTCCGCTCGCCCCGTTGATTCCGGTAGCCATCTGAAGTTGGCTCGTTGTCGACGCCATAAGCGTCCAGCTTGTGGCAGGTGTTGCAGGAGATCGTCTGGCTCCGCGAAAGCCGCGCGTCGTAGTACAGCATCCGCCCCAGTTGTACGCGCTGCGCTTCGGCGCCGCCCGCCTTCACGCGCAGCGCTTCCGGCAGCGGCTTGAACATCTGGAGCCGCTCGGCATCGACGGTTTGCGAGGTCAGAGCCTGCTTGCCGCAGCCGCTCACGAAGACCATCGAGAGCAGCGCTGCGGAGACAATCACGAGCTGGTTTCTGCGCATAGTTGTATCCTCGCCAGGCGAACAGGTTTCTTCCCTTAAGGCCTGAAACACTGCAAACATACGATACCTCGAAAGCAAGTGGTAACGTGCAGCAGCGGCGCGGGCTTCGCGCTGTCCTGACCCGAATGGCGAGTCTAGTCCTGGCCGGCCCCTGTCCGCTACGTGCCTGCGCACGAGAGAATCAGCTTCAGGATCCGATTCGCTGCCCCTCGCGGATCTCGTCCGAGCCGCGTTTCACCACGACGTCGCCGGCGCTCAGCTTGCCCTGCACTTCCACCCAGTCGCCGTCCTTTGCGCCCTTCGTCACCGGCACCCACTCCGCGAGCCCCTGCCTCACGCGGATGACGAACACCTTCTCGGTCGTCGTCACCACGGCCGTCGCGGGCACAAACAATCCGGCGGAAGCACGTTTCACCGGCCAGACGACTTCGGCGTACATGCCCGGCGCGAGAGCGCCGGCCGCATTCGTCACGTCGGCCTCCACCGCCATCGTCCGTGTCTTGGCATCGAGCGACCGCGCCGCGCGCGCGATCACAGCGGTGAACTTCTTCCCGGGTTGCGCAGGCACGCTGAACTCGACGCGCGCGCCCACAGAGATGCCGGCGACATCGGTCTCGGGCACCGCGACGGTCAGGCGCAACCGCGCGACTTGCTCCAGTTCCAGGAGTGGCTCCGAGGTGGGCGACGCCAGGGCGCCGGGATGCACGTGGCGGGCCGTCACGACGCCCGCAAACGGCGCTCGCAGCTCCAGATAGGCTTCGAGTTCCTTCAGCGTGTCAACCTGCGACCGGGCTGCGGCTTCGGCGCGCTCCAGTGCATCGCACTGCGCCTGGGCCGCATCCAGCGCCTGGGCGGCCTGGACAACGTCGTTCTCGGCGACTGCGCCCGGCGTTTTCGCGGCTTGCTTCAGTCTTTCGAGGAGCGACTCCGCCGCGACTCGCTTCGCACTCGCCTCCGCCCGCTGCGCGGCCACGCCCAGCACCTTGGCTTCGGCTTCGATCCGCTGTGACTTCATCTCCGGAGCGGAAAGGCGCGCCAGCAGATCCCCCTTCTTCACCACGCTGCCGCGATCGACTTCGATGCTCTCCACAAACCCCGTCACGCGCGCATGCAAAGCGACCTGCTCCCACGGCTCCAGTTCCGCCGGCAGCTTCACCGTATTCTGCGGCGTCCGCGACGCGACCTGCACGGTCTCGATCTTCTGCGCACCGGCTGCGCTGGCAATACTGAGCAATAGCAGGATTCTGAGAACCGTCATAGCTTCACCTGTTCGCGAAAGATTCAGGACGGCCGCCCGCTGTGGCGCACGCGTGGTGGGGCAGGCTTTCAGCCTGCGCGGGGCATTTAGCCCCGCTCCGGAAGGCACAGGTTGAAACCGGTGCGCAGGATGAATCCTGCCCCACCACGCGTGCGCCACAAAAGAGCTGTCTCATCGCCCCTCCTGCTCCACGTCGTACCATCCGCTCGCCGGATCGTCCGGGTCGAGCGAGGCCGACCGGCTCTGGCTCCGTCCCATAAGAATTGAGTAGAAAACCGGCACCGCGGTCAGCGTCGCCACCGTCGCCAGAATCAGTCCGCCCACGACAGCCCGGCCCAGCGGCGCGGTCTGCCCGCCGGCTTCGCCCAGCCCGAGAGCCATCGGAAACATGCCGGCAGTCATCGCCGTCGCGGTCATCAACACGGCCCGCAACCGCTCCGGCGCGGCGCTTCGCATCGCCTCTTGCGCGGTCGTACCCGTCCGCCGCTGCGCCTCGGCGAAGGTACACAGCAGGATCGAATTCGCCGTCGCAATGCCGGTCGCCATGATCGCGCCGAGGAAGCTCTGAATGTTCAGCGACGTGCCGGTCAGCCAAAGCGCGCCGAGCGCGCCCGCGATCACGGCGGGCGCGGGCATCAAGGCGACCAGCGCCACGCGGAAGTCCTGGAAGAACGCGGCCAGCAACAGCAATATGACCAGCAAAGATGCCGCCAGTCCGTAGGCCAGCGCGCTCGACGTCTGGTCGAGCACCGGGATCTCGCCGCGGAAACTCACCGTCACGCCGCGCGGCGGCGCGCCAGCCCTGGACACCGCTTCGCGAATCGCGCTGGACCCTTCTCCGAGGGTGAGGCCATGTACATTCGCCACCAGGCTGACCACGCGCTGCATGTTGTACCGTTCGATCAGCCCGAAGACCGTTCCCGTCTTGACCTCGGCCACGTCACCCAGCAGCGGACGCGCCGAACCATCTTCCATCACCGGCAGGCTCTTCAGATCGTCCGGCGACGCCATGCGATTCTGCGGGATCTCCACCTGAATCTGAAACGCGTTGCCGCTCGCCGGATCGCGCCAGTAGTTGGGCTCGACAAAGCGGCTCGACGAGGTCGCGGCCACCATCGACTTGGCCACCTGGGAAAGCGTCAGTCCGAACTGCCCGGCCCGCTGCCGATCGATCGACACATCCACGGAGGGGTAGTCGAGCGACTGCGCATATTGCAGATCGCGCAGGAACGGCAGCTTCTTCAATTCGACTTCGATCTTTGCGGCGTGGGCCCGGCTGGCCGGAAGACTCGGTCCTTGAACGGCCACTTCAACAGGCGCCGCCGCGCCGAAACTCATCACCTGCCCGATAATGTCGCCCGGTTCGAAAAGGACTTTCGTCCGTGGCAATTCGGCCGCGAAGCACTGCCGCAGCCGCTCGCGCAAGGCTTCGCCACGCAGTTTTGCCGTGGGACCGAGCGCAACCTTCAGCACAGCTTCGTGCGGACCGCCCGTGAACAAGTAGATCAGGTTGATGGGATAGCTGGGCGGCTGTGCCCCGATAAATGCCGTGGAAATCTGCGCGCCGCCGCTGCCCACCTCTCTGCGGATGATGTTGAGCGCCTGAATCGTGATCAACTCGGTTCGCTCGATCCGGGTGCCGTCGGGCGCGCGTAAGCGCATCTGGATCAGTTCCTCGCCCGCTGGTGGAAATACCTCGCGGCCCAGGCGCGGGAAGATCAATGCCGCCAGCGCCACTGCGCCCACCAGGTACGCGCACGCCACAAGCCAGCGATACTGCAAGGCGCCGTTCACCCAGCGCCGGTAGACGCGCTTCAGCCTTCCGCCTTCGCCGTGCTGCCCGCCTGCGCGCAGCGTCCAGGTAGCGAGCACAGGCACCAGCGAACTGGACAGCACGTAGCTCGCAATCATCGCCAGACCGACGGCGAGCGCCAGCGGCACGAACAACTGGCGCACCACGCCGGTCATGAAAAAGGCCGGTGCAAATACGGCCAGCATCGAGACCATGGAGAGCAGACGCGCCGTAGCCGTACGGCTGCACGCCTCCACCACGGCCCGCGCCCGGTTGATTCCGGCCGTCAGATGCGAGTGGATGTTCTCGATCTCCACCGTCGCTTCGTCCACCAGCACGCCGACCGCGAGCGCCAGCCCGGCGAGCGTCATGATGTTGATGGTCTGCCCGAGCGCCCATAGGAAAACAACGGCGGTCAGCAGGGCCGTCGGAATCGTCAGCACGACAATCAGCGCGCCACGCCAATCCCGGAGAAATAACAGCACGGCGAGTGCGGTCAACACAGCGCCCAGCAGCGACTCGCTCACCAGGTTCTTGAGCGCGGCGGCGACGTAGCCCGATTGATCGAACTCCAGCGTGACGCTCACGTCCTCCGGCACCACCTTGCGCATCTCCGGCAGCGCAGCTTTCACGCGTTCGATCACGCGCAGCGCCGACGCGTCGGCGCGCTTGGTCACCTGGATGTAGACCGTTCGTTTGCCGTTGACGTGCGCATAGCCGGTGATGACGTCCGTGCCATTCTCCACCGTCGCTATGTCGCGCAGGTACACCGCCGGGGTCGCTCCCGGTCGCACGGGCGCGTCCAGCAGTTCGTCGAGCTTTCCGCCCAGCACTGCGTTGGTCGACGCGATGTAGTTCACGTCGCCCATGCGCACATTTCCAGCGGGCAATACCGTGGACGCGCGGTTAACGGCGGTGATCGCCTCCTCCGGCGAGATGCGGTATTGGCGTAGCTTGTCGGGGTTCAGCCTGACGACGATCGTGCGCTGGTTGCCGCCGAAGGGCGGCGGCGCGGACACGCCTTCGAGCGTCGCGAACAGCGGGCGCACCCGGTTCAGCGCGATGTCCTGCATCTCCGCTGGCAGGCGTGTGGCCGATGAAAACACGAGTTGGCCGACGGGCACGCTGCCCGCGTCGAAGCGCGTGATGAAGGGCGGAACGGTCCCCGGCGGCATGAAGGCGCGAGCGCGATTCACGTAGCCCACCACTTCGGCCATCGCCTGGCTCATGTCCGTGCCGGGGTGGAACACCAGCTTCATCAGGGCGGCGCCCTGAATGCTCTTCGATTCGACATGCTCGATCCCCGTGATGTAGAGGAAATGGTATTCGAAGTAGTAGGTAATGAAGCCTTCCATCTGCGCCGGGTCCATCCCGCCGTAAGGCTGTGCGACGTAGACGGTGGGAGATCCGACGTTCGGAAAGATGTCCGCCGGCATGCGCTGGATGGCGAGCCACGCAAAGACGGCAATGGTCAGCACGGCTACAAGCACCGTGACCGGCCGTCGCAGGGAGAAGAGGACGAGTCTCATCGCTGGGCTCTATTTCACCGCGGCTTTTCCACCGCTTCGAGAAACGGCTGCAGATCGCCCCGCGCCGTGGCGAGGCTCAATTGCATGCGCCAGACATTCAGCCTTGCCAACGCTTCGTCAATCTCCGATTGGAGCAGCAGCCGTTGCGCTTCAGCCACTTCGAGCAGCGGCGCCAGACCGCTCTTGTAGCGGGCTTCGGACTGCGCCATCGCACTTCGTGCGGCAGTCGCTTGAACCGGGGCGAGCGCCGCCAGTTTTCGTGCGGCATCGAGCTGCGCGACGGCGCGCTCTTCTTGCGCCGAGAGGTCCTGCTTCAAGCGGCGCAAATTTGCCTGCTCGGCTGCCGCACGATGGCCCTCGGCTTCGCGTTGAGCGCGGATCTGCGGCTGGTCGAGAAACGGGAAGACAACCGAGAACCCGAGTCCCCAGTTGTAATAGTTCGGCCCAAGTCCGTTCACGCCACCCATGGAAGCGCCTTCCGCGGTGAGCCCTGTGCCGCGCGCATACAGCGAACTCTGCAGATAGAACCTGGGCGCGTAGGCTTTGGCGATCTCTTTCCGCCGGGCTTCGACTTCGTTCACCGCGGCTTGCTGCTCCGCCACTGCCGGGTGTGCCAGCAGGATGGACGTCGCGGCAGGTTCTCCACTGGCCGGAGGTTCCGCCGCCAGTTTCCCGCTCACCGGCGCGACGGAGGAGACCGGGTCGCCCGTCAGTTGCGCGACGGCCACTCGGGCCGTTTTCGCGGCCAGTTCGGCCTGCACCACCTGTGCCTCCGCCGCGGCCCGCTCGGCGGTCGCGCGCGCCAGGTCGGCGCCCGGCTTCAGTCCTGCCTCGGAGAGCGCGCGAACGCTCGTCTCCAAGGCGCGTGCCCGCTCAAGAGAGGCCCTGGCGCGTTCGGCTGTCGCGTCGGCGGCCAGCACCGTGAGGAACGCATCGGCGGCGGCGGCCTCCACTTCAAAGCGGGTGCGGGCCAGAGTCTTCTCCGCCTTTGCTTGATACGCTTGCGCCGCAGCCACGTGCGCCGGGCGCTGCCCCAGGTCGAACGGCTCCCAACCCACCAGGAATCCTGCCATTGAGCCCCAGGCGCTGGTGCCGGCGTTCTGTAGATGAATGGGCCCGGAAATGGGAGACGCGACCGGGTTCGACAAGAGCAAGCCGGGCACGTTGTTGTCCGTGGCGCGATTCAGTTGGAGCACCGATTGGGCTTTGGGCAGGTAAGCCGTGCGAGCCTCGCGCACTCCAGCCGCAGCAGCAGCGGACTGTTCGAGCGATACCGCAACTCCCGGATACCTGGCCCCGGCCCGCTCCACGACTTCCCGCAGAGTCCATTGCGCGCGCAAAGCCCCTTCACAGAACTGCAAGCTCACCACAATGAGAACTGCACGCAGGAAGGTGTCGCGCAAAACCGGCTCCTACTCCCGGCTGATGCCCCGCTTGCTTCGCCGGACGAATTCCACCAAGTGTAGCGTATGTTCGGTCGGGATTTCCGTTTCAATCCGGTGAAGAGCCTCGTCCAGCTTGAGGTTGGAGCAGTAGAGAAGCTGGTAGGCGGTCTTGAGTGGTTCGGTGTCGGCACGTGTGAACCCGGCGCGCCGCAACCCGACCTTGTTCAGCCCGGTTGGTGTGATGTAGAGCCCGCCGTACAGGAAATACGGCGGCGCGTCCATGTTCACCCGCACGCCACCGGCGATCATCGCCAGCCGGCCTATCTTTGAAAACTGGTGGATCGCAATTTCGCCGGATATGAACGCCTGGTCCTCGATCTCGACGTAACCGGCGATCAGCGAGCAACTCGCGATCACCGTCTCCGATCCGATCCGGCAATTGTGGGCAATGTGGCCCGAGGTCATGATGTAGTTGCCGTCGCCCAGAACCGTTTCCGACTCGGGCGCCGTGCCGCGTGAGATGGTGAAGTGTTCGCGAATGCGATTGCCGTTGCCGATCCGCAAGTAACTGCGTTCGCCGCTGAAGTTCTTGTCCAGAGGATCGGTGCCGAGCACGGTGCCGGCAGAGATTTCGTTCTTCTCGCCGAGGGTCGTCCAGCGCTTGATGTATACGTATGGTTCGAGCAGGCAACCCGCTCCCAGCACCACGTCCCGCTCCACCACGCAATACTCTCCGATGCGGCATTGCGGGCCGATTTGCGCCTCCGGATGCACGATCGCGGTGGGAGCGACGTAAGCCGACGCGTCAACTGGCATAAACTTCTATCGTACAGGCCTCATCATGAAAGTCATCGAGATCGCCCAATGGTTAGGTCTCCCTTACGAGGGAGAGGCTAGCAGAAACGTGGAACAGGCCGCGCCCGTCGAGTCCGCTGGTCCTGCGGAGATCGCCTTCGCCATGCCGCGCAAAGCGCTGCGCGAGGTACAGGGCTCGCATGCGGGGTGCCTCATCGTGCCCGAGGACTTTGACAACGCGGCCGGCCGCACCATCATCCGCGCCAAGGATCCGCGCGCCACTTTTGCCAAGGTGGTCACGCGCCTGCATCCGCCGAAGCGCCCGGAACCCGGCATCCACCCTTCCGCCGTCGTCTCGCCATCTGCCCGGATCGGAGCAGGCGTCTCCATCGGCCCCTTTGTGGTCGTCTCCGACGACTCGGCAATCGGTGAGCGCACCATGATCGGGGCCCACTGCTTCCTGGGGCAAGGTACCCGCATCGGTCCGGATTGCACGCTGCACTCGGGAGTCCGGATCTACGAACTTACCGAGGTCGGCGCGCGCACCATCCTCCACTCGGGTGTCGTGCTTGGCGCGGACGGCTTCGGCTTCGCCAAGACTGCCAGCGGCTACGAGAAGTTCCCGCAGATCGGCCGGGTCGTGGTGGGCTGCGACGTGGAGTTCGGCGCGAATGTGACGGTCGACCGCGCGGCCCTCGGAGCGACCACTATCGGCGACGGCGCCAAGTTCGACAACATGGTCCACATCGGTCACAACTGCACCATCGGCAAGCATGTCATCATCGTCGCTCAGACCGGCGTCGCTGGCGGCTCCGTGATTGAAGACTGGTGCGTCATCGGCGGCCAGGTCGGCATTGGAGACAACGTTCGCATCAAGAGCGGAGCGATCCTCGGCTCGAAGAGCGGCGTGCTGACCGGCAAGATCCTGCATGGTAACGGGCAGGTTTATTGGGGCGTTCCCGCGCGGCCCTTGAAGGACTACCTGGAGATGCTCGCCCTGCAAAGCCGGCTGCCGGAGATGAAGGCGGCAATCGATTCGCTCATGAAGCTGGTCCCACACATCGACGAGGACTGAAAACGATGCGCGAAAATCGCGAAAAAGCGGGTAAAAAGTCCCTCGAAAGGGCATTTTTCGTGAGTTTTTCGTAGGCCGGAAACGGCACGAGGGCCGGAGCAAGCGCTCCGGCCCTCACGAGTTTACAGCGGTAAGATTAGCGGGCGGCGAGCAGAGCCCGCAGATGGCGCGCCCGTTCGGGCGAACGCAACTGGCGCAGCGCCTTGGCTTCGATCTGGCGGATCCGCTCCCGAGTGACATCGAACTGCTGGCCGATCTCTTCCAGCGTGTGCTCGCGGTCGCAGCCGATGCCGAATCGAAGACGGATGACTTTCTCTTCTTTTGGAGAAAGCGTTTTCAGAATCGCTGCCGTTTCCTCCCGGATATTCGAATCGATGACCGAATCAACGGGTGAAGCAACCCAGCGATCCTCGATCAAATCCCCAAGCGCCGACTCGCCATCGCGCCCGACGGGCGTTTCGAGCGAGACCGGGTCGCGGGAGATCGTCTTCAGCTTCTGGACCTTCTCCACCGGAATGTCCATGCGCCGACTGATTTCTTCATTTGTAGGCGAACGGCCCAGTTCCTTCTCAAGCTCGCGCGTAGCGCGCAGGAACTTGTTCATGGACTCGTTCATGTGGACCGGGATACGGATGGTCCTGGATTGGTCCGCGATGGCGCGCGTGATTGCCTGGCGAATCCACCACGTGGCGTAAGTCGAGAACTTGTAGCCGCGGCGGTACTCGAACTTGTCAGCCGCGCGCATCAAACCGATGTTACCTTCCTGAATCAAATCAAGAAGATGCAGTCCGCGATTAACGTACTTCTTGGCCACCGAGACGACCAGGCGAAGGTTGGCCTCGACGAGATCCTTTTTGGCGCGCTCGGCTTCATGTTCGCCCTGGCGAATGATCAGCATCGTTTGGCGCAGAGCCAGCAGCGTGGCGCCAGCGGTGCCCTCCCGCTTGCGAATCTCGCGCTTCAGTTCGCGGATACGGGCCTGGTTGTCTTCCTTGCGCAGTTCGCAACGCCGGATGTCAGCCTCAATGCGGGCCATTTCCTCGACAGCTTTTTCAATTGCAGTAGAGAACAGGCGCCACTTCGGGTTCTGCCATGGGAAGCGCCGGATGGCAACCGAGGTTTCCACTGCGGATCGATACAACTTGACCTGGGCCTTTTTCCTGATCTTGCGGTTGGAAGCGGGAGTCGCCTCGAGCTTCTCCTCACTCTTCTTCAGCCGCTTGTAAACTTCGCCGAAGGCCGCGAACTGATCTTGCAAGTCCTTGAGACGCTTATCGAAAGCCGGCGTTCCTTCTTCGACGTCGCCAAGATCGACCCAGTCTTCCAAATCGATTTCCTGGCTATGGATACGCTCGGCCAGATCGGCGATGTGCATTTGAACCAGAGCAGAACGGCTGATCGCCTTCTGCATGCGAAGCTTGCCCCGCTCCATCTTCCGGGCAAGATCGACCTCACCTTCGCGAGTTAACAGGGGGACTGCGCCCATTTCGCGCAGGTACACGCGAACGGGGTCATCGGTATAAATGGACTCTTCGACCTGCTGTGCGGCGTGGAAGTCTTCTTCCTGTACATCCTCTGGATGAAAGAAATTAGCATCCTCGTCGAACGACAAGGCCAAGCCATCAGGCGCGTCGGTAAGAAACTGATCCTCGAATTGATCCACTGAAAAGCAACCTCCCGGACCGGGGATGAACCGATTTATCTAAATTAATTCTCTCGGCGTAGGGCACGACCGATCCAGGCACAACCCGTGGGAGAACTACCACTCTGTCAGCCGAAACGCGACAACCTACTCCAAGCCAGACCCGGCTTCCGGAATCTCGCAGTACGATCTGGGGCAGGTGCTGAGTGCAGGGCGGAAAGGCGCTCCGAATGAGGATAGCATGGATTCTGCCGAAATGTTAATACTCTGTATATTGGATGCTTCGCCGGGGCGATTGTTCCAGACAAATCGCATTCTCACCACAAGATATTGAATACAAACGGCTTACCACCTAAAGTCCTTTCAGCTTCATCATATCCTTCAGCTCCGTAAAGAACGCCTCGACATCCTGAAAATCGCGGTACACCGAGGCGAAACGGACGTAGGCGATCTTAT
>Ga0302140_10000398_pt1 | contig 53861 bp, 38 predicted proteins | sample I_Bog_E1_1_FD_202095 | JGI IMG/M metagenome (GOLD analysis project Ga0302140, IMG submission 202095) | Peat permafrost microbial communities from Stordalen Mire near Abisko, Sweden - I_Bog_E1_1 | ecosystem: Environmental > Terrestrial > Soil > Wetlands > Peat | place: Sweden: Abisko, Stordalen...
TTCAGTTCATCGAAGTGGGCATCCATCGTCGCTTTGGCGTTTAGCGGTAAAGTCCTGGATGGTGATCCTGACAGGCCTTACGAAGGATGGCAGCGTCCGCTTGCAACTCATTTGAATTCAAAATCGGAGCCGCAGCACCTGGACATGCAACTAGCGCCGATCTGGGGCATGAATTGAAGCGCGCACATATCTCAATCCGTATCTCCTGAATCCTCGAACAGCGCATCAATTTGATGGCTGCGGTAATTGAAGATCCGGTAGACGTCTCCACGCACTTTTACCGCATGAACCAATCGTCCGAGAACACCGAACGGTAGCTGGTATTGCACTTCGTCTGTCATCTTCGTCCGCCTGCCATGCGCCTCAAAACTGTGCGTGTGACGCCATCGCTTGTATGGACCCTGGGTCTGATCATCGACGAAGCAATAGGGAGGATTCCACTCACAGATTTTAGTTCGCCAATAGATGGGTAGGCCATGGAGTCGCAGTCGGTAGCGAATCGTTGTGCCTTCCTCAATCGTTGGCGTGCTCATCAACAGGATCTTGAAGCCAATCCAGGGTGGTGTAATCTTCTCCAGATTGTGGGCATCCGCGAAGAAGGCAAATACCTCATCGATGGGGCGTTCAATCCACTGCGAACGGCGCAACGTGTAGGTCACTGCATTCACCCCTTCTCGAAGAGGTAGTGGGACACGATCCACTCGTTTCCGCCGGCGAATCCGAACAGTTCAGCACATGCCATAAAGAAGACTCGCCAGCGAACCAGCCAGCGCTTTGCTTCGCCCTTGCCATAGGCGGTCTCAAAGAGGTTGAGCACTTCGTTTCGTCGCGAATCCAGGCGCTCAAGCCAAGCCTCGGATGTCTTCTGATAGTGAGCGCCGCCGATTCGCCAATGCTCGCGAATGCTGAGGTGGTCTTGAAAGTAGAGCAGCAGATCGTCGCTGGGCATGATGCCTCCGGTGAAGAAGTGCTGAGCCATCCAGTCGGATGCGTCCTGCACTTCATACGGATAAGCAAAGCGGCTATGCGCAAACACATGCACGAAGAGCAAAGCTCCCGGCCGCGACCAGGATGCGATGCGCCGCAGCAGTTCCGCGTAGTTTCGCATGTGCTCAAACATTTCAACCGAAACGACGCGATCAAACTGCGAGTCCGTGCTGAAATCATTCATGTCAGCGGTGATCACTGTAAGGTTTGTGAGTCCGCGACGAGCAGCTTCGGCATCAATGAACTTCTTCTGAGACCGGGAATTCGAAACCGCCAGAATACGACTGCTGGGAAAGCGGCGAGCCATGAAGAACGAAAGAGAACCCCAACCGCAGCCTAGTTCAAGTACGTCCTGGCCATCTTCAAGACGGGCGCGACGGCACGTGAGATCGAGCATGGCTTCCTCTGCCTCAGCCAGGTCCTTTGTATTGGCGTTCCACAGCGCGCAACTGTATTTCATCTGCGGACCGAGCACATGGCGGAAGAACTCCGCGGGGACTTCGTAGTGCTGCGCATTGGCGGCGTCGGGGCGAATCGCGACAGGGCTCTGACGCAGTTGTCCGATGAACTGCATCAGGCGCTCCGCGTGCTCGGCTGGGCTGCCGTGTTGTTCCTTACGCAGACGTGCCTCAACCAGGCGCCGGATGCCGATGCGGATGAGCCAGTCGGGCAGGAGGTCGCGTTCAAGCCAGTTGTTGTAGCCGGCATCAAGGACTGGTGAAGCGGTAAGAGTTTCAGTCTGCATGTATTTTCCTCGGGAACCACGGCACAAATGCGCTTGTGGTTTGCTGGTAGCGCCTGTAGTCCTCACCCCTGGTACGCAGCGCCTGCGCCTCCGTGGCGGGTATGCCTGTGACTCGGAAGAGAAAGTACAACATGAGCGCGGGCGGAAAGAGCGCCAGATAGCCGTATCTGGCATCGATGGCAAACAAGCAGAAGGCTACCCAGATAAGCCATTCGAAGAAGTAGTTGGGATGGCGCGAGTAATTCCACAATCCGGCACGGCAGGTTTTGCCATGGTTGGCGGCGTTGGATTTGAAGGCATGAAGTTGCATGTCCGCCGTGATCTCGCCCGCGATTGCTACAATCCACAAAATTGCCGCGGCGTACTCGTAGACGGAGAAAGCCGGAGCCGGGTTCTCTGAAGCAAGCAGGAAAGGGACGGCCAGCACGATGCATAGCACGGCCTGAAACTCGAAGAACAAGAGGAACTTCAGCGGGATGTTGGTTTGCCACTGCTTGCGCAGTTGCACGTAGCGTCCCTCTTCCGGCTGGCCGATAACCCGGGTAAGCAGAAGGTAGAGCGCAAGGCGCAAACCCCAGATCAATGCCATACCGGCAATCACGATGCGACGCGGAGTCCACCCTGCACCCATGATGGCGTAAAGCGCACCGAGCAGGGCCAACCCACCTGCCCATCCGGCATCGACAATCGCGGCGTTGCGCAACGGAAAGTGAATCAACCAGAGCAGGAACATTACCCCACATACAGCCAGCGCTCCGGTCAAAATCAAAGTCAGCATGATTACTCTCCAGTCGAGAAACGCAGTCTGTTTTGCATGCGGCAAAGAACAGGGAACAGCACCAGGTAGAGCATCCCGGTGGCTATGCTTCCGAACAGAATCCACACGGCGAGGGCATGCATAGTGGCCGACCAGAGAATTGCTATGGCATGAAAGACATTGGCGCGAATGAGTGCGACGATGTTAACGACGGATAATTCCGTAGGTTGAATTCCAAACATCCAGGCACCCATGCGGAGGAATGGAATCAGCAACGCAAGCTGCAAGGGGTAGACCAGCCAGTTAACAAGCTGAATGGCCGCCAGATTAAGCCGAAAGGCGACTGCAGCGATCGTGCACAGTAGCGCGGTTGAACCCAGGACCGGTGTTACACCCAGGGCAACTCCGAGCGCGATGGTGAAGGCAAGTTTGCGCGGGGTGAGTCCCAGTCGGAGAAAGCCTTGAATGGGCCAAACGACTTTGCGGCGCCACAACGTATCTCTCATGCCGTCCGCCGTAGCAGCATTGCTGATGCAGGCTCTTCGGGCTTGAGACGGAAGAGTTGAATCAGGACATAGAACGACATGGCGATATTGCCCAACCCCATAATGAGCACGAACCATACGATCCGCGCCGAGACGCGCCGTTCCTTGTAGCAGACCCACGCAAAGAACGTTATAAAGCCGAAGTATGCGTCGTAGAGGGTTGCGATTGCCCAGGGGTTGGCGGCGTAGCTGGGCCATGCTGCACCCAGGCTCACGGCAAAGCCGGTGCGGATGGTCATCACGACCATAAACACGAAGATGCAGCCGAACAGGAGCTTTAGAAACAGTTTCACGGGATTTCTCTCTTCAACCTCGTCAGATGCCCCTCCAACTCGGAGAAGTCCTCCAGCGCAAAGGTCCGTGCGCCCCCAACGGAGGACAGAGTCTTTTTCACGTTTGTCCCGCCGAGCCAGAGTTCCGCGCCTTTCGGAAGTTTCGTGGCGAGCAAGCGAAGCTCCTCGATAGTGGCGGTTGTCGGCTTGCTTGCCTTAATACCCACAACAACCGCACGCGGTAATGTTTGTTTGGCTGCAGCCACAATTTCGGCTGCCGGAAGACTCGAACCGAGGTAGAGCGCTTCGAATCCGCCGGCCACGGCCAGCATGGCGGCCGCCAAGATACCGAACTCATGCAATTCACCGGATGGGGTCGCAAAAAGAATCCGCTGCGATGACGTTGAGGACGTGCTCAGGCGAACTAATCCGCCCAACAGGTTGCGAAGAATTGACGATGTCATATGCTCCTGCGCGATTGTCAGCGTGCCGTCCAGCCAACGGTCGCCTACCAGCTTCATCAGCGGAAACACCACTTCACTCACAAGCTTGTCAACGGGCAGTAACACCGCCAGCCTACCAAGTTGGAAGTTGGCGCTGGCGTAATCAAACGACTCAATGGCGGAGACAACGGGGACCAGAGCATCGCTCACCGGATGTTCTGTCCTGTCCCGCTCCGGCTTCCCTGCAAACGGGGCAGGCCCCAGGAGCAGCTTCTCCAACTCGCCATCTCGCAGTCCTGCCACCTGTCCGATTGCGTGCCCTCGTGCTACTACATCGCGCAAAAGGATGAGCCGCCGGATGTGTCCATCCCCGTAGGTACGGCCTCTATCGCCACGCGTCGGCGTAACAGCCTGGTACCTGCGCTCCCACGCCCGCAGCGTATCAATGCTGAGTCCCGTCAGGTTTGCTGCCGCTCGAATTGGATACTCAGGCACGCCGGGAGTACTCACCTCGCAAACATAGCTTACGCGTTTCGATTTTGTCAATCATTTGTCATGGACAAATGATTGACAAACCGAGAAACCTCAACTAATCTCGAACTACTCCGCCCCACCGAGGGCGCTGTGGAGATGGTCATGGGTCGAAGGTCGGGTCGGTACGAATTCCGCATGGTTCTTCCGTTTGTGCTTCTGCACGCGGGGGCTCTGGCGGTGTTCTTCGTGCCGTTCTCTCCTCGCTTGATCTTTTGGGTGTTCGCAACCTATTCAATACGAATGTTCGCAGTTACGGCCGGTTACCACCGGTACTTTAGCCACCGCAGTTACAAGTTGGGACGCGCGGCTCAGTTTTGCATGGCCGCGCTGGCGGAGAGCTCGGGGCAAAAAGGCGTACTGTGGTGGGCGGCCCACCATCGCTGGCATCACCGCTATTCAGACGCTGAGCCTGATGTTCATTCTCCGGGGCTGCGGGGGTTCTGGTGGGCGCATGTGGGGTGGGTACTGTCGAACGAACACGACAATTACGACGAAAAGCAGGTTGCAGACTTCGTCAAATATCGTGAGCTGCGGTGGCTGGATCGCTACCATTCGGTTCCGGTAGTAATCTTTGCGTTTCTGGTTCTGCTTCTTGGTGGTCCGGCCGCGTTCGTCTGGGGATTTCTGGTTTCTACCGTCCTGCTTTACCACGCCACCTTCTGCATCAATTCCCTGGCTCACGTTTTCGGCAGCCGTCCTTTCAATACACCGGATCAGAGCCGCAACAACTGGTTTCTGGCGCTGCTTACATTTGGCGAAGGCTGGCACAACAACCATCACTTTTCCATGGCCAGCTGCCGACAGGGATATCGCTGGTGGGAAGTGGATATCACGTATGCGGTGCTGAAGGTCCTGAGTTTGCTGGGTGTCGCTCGTGACCTGCGGCCGTTTCGGAGTCCGAGCCAACGGGTCCGGGGTGTCGCCTGATGCGCATTGCGATTATCGGAAGCGGGATCTCAGGGCTGGCGGCAGGCTGGTACCTGAGCCGCAGACATGAAGTGTCACTGTTTGAGAAAGAGCCACGCCTGGGCGGACACACCAACACTGTCATGGTGAACAACGGTGACAATCCTATTCCAGTGGACACCGGATTCATCGTCCATAACGATCGCACTTACCCCAACCTGGTGAAGCTGCTGGCGGAACTGGGAGTCGAAACGCAGCCCAGTGACATGTCATTCTCCGTCTCGTGCAGGCAGAGTGGATTCGAGTACTCGAGCCGCGGCGTTAACGGGTTCTTCGCGCAACGTTCCAACCTACTGCGTCGCGCGCATTATCAACTCCTTCAAGAGATTCTGCGCTTCAATCGCACGGCACCACAATTACTTGACCAACCCGGAGCAGATTCGGCGACTATCGGCGATGTGATTGATGAAGGCCGATACCACAAGTTCTTCACACACCGCTATCTATTTCCTATGGCTTCGGCGGTCTGGTCTATGTCGCTCGATTCCATCCGATCTTTCCCGGCATCAACGCTGCTACGTTTCTTTCAAAACCACGGGATGTTGGGTATCAATACTCATCCCAAGTGGAAAGTAATCCGTGGAGGCAGCCACAAATACATTCCGTTGCTCACAGCGCCGTTCAAAGACCGCATCATTCTTGATGCCCGCATTACATCGGTGAGCCAACTGGAAAACCGTGTGACATTGAAGTTCCAGGATCGTCCCGCAATGGATTTCGACCAAGTGGTGTTTGCCTGCCACGGGAACGAGGTTCTGCCGCTCCTGGAGCACCCGACTAACATCGAGCGCGACGTGCTGGGGAAATTCAAGACCAGCCAAAACATTGCAACGCTGCACACGGACGCTTCGTTATTGCCGCATCGGACTTCGGCTCGGGCAAGTTGGAACTACAATCTCGGATTGAATGGACACAGCGCAGCGGCGGTGACTTATCACATGAATCGCCTGCAGTCTCTCAAGACGGATGAAGACTACTGCGTCACTCTTAACGGGGATGACGCGATTGATCCTGCAAAGGTGCTGCGCAAGATCGTCTACCATCACCCGCTCTATAACCATGAAGCTATCAGCTCCCAGGACCGATGGAGCGAGATCAGCGGCAAGAACCGCACACATTATTGTGGAGCGTACTGGTTCAACGGCTTTCACGAGGACGGATTGAATTCCGCGTTGCGCGTGGCCCGCACACTTGATGTGGAGTGTTAGGCCATGGAATCCGCAATCTATTTCGGCACGATAAGACACCGCAGGTTCCGTCCTGTACCGCATAGCTTCTCGTATGGCGTCTTCATGGCCTTTCTGGATATAGACCGTATACCGGAACTCACAAAGATTTCCAGGCTGCTGAGTTACAACGGTTTCAACTGGGCCAGCTACTATGAACGCGATCATTTCGGGGACCCGATCATTTCTCTCAGGCGGCGCCTGGAACGCGACGCGGCGGCTCACGGCGTTTCTTTGCCCGATGGTCCGGTGTTTTTGCTCACTCATCTCCGATATCTCGGCTATAACTTCAATCCAGTCTCATTCTTCTATTGCTACGACGCGCAGGGGCAGCTTCAGCATATTCTTGCGGAGGTTAATAGTACCTTCGGCGAGAGCCACAATTACTGGCTTGGGCAAGACAACGAATTGCCCTCGCCAAATGCGAAACGGTATCGCTGCGCCAAAGCCCTTCACGTGTCTCCATTCATGAGCATGAAGCTGGACTACACATTCACGCTTACACCCCCGGATCGGAAGCTATTAGTCCACATGGACACGATTGAAGATAACAAGCCGTTCTTCGATGCAACGCTGAATCTCGAGCGTCGAGAGTGGAGCGCACGGTCATTGCATCGTGCCCTGCTCACCCATCCCTGGATGACAGCAAAGGTAATCGCAGCCATTCACTGGGAAGCCCTTCGTCTCTATTTCAAGAAGGTTCCGGTGTTTCCGCATCCGCGACAGCGCCAAAAGGAGATTTGAAGTGATGAAAGAGTTTCTCGGATCTACGGCCAGGAAGTTGTTCCTATCGATGCTCAAGGGACTTCAAGGAGGCTCACTCGAATTGCTCCTGCCGGACCACACCCTCACGTTTGGAGACGTACGATCAGAGCTCAGCGCACACCTTGTTGTTCACAATGAGCGGTTCTTCGCGCGCGCGCTGCTGGGCGGAGATACCGCATTCGGAGAGGCATACATGGATGGTGACTGGTCAACGCCCGATCTGGTTTCGCTCATGCGGCTGGCAGTGCGGAATATGGCGCTCCTGGAGAATTCCAACACTTTCATTTCCTCGCTCAGCCGCCTTGCTGACCGCATACGCCATCGCCTGAGAACGAACAGCATAGAGGGAAGCCGTCGTAACATTCATGCGCATTACGACCTGAGCAACGAGTTCTTTCGGCTCTTCCTCGATCAACGGATGGTCTACTCCTGCGCCTGGTATGAAACTCCCTCAGACTCTCTCGACACCGCCCAGTTTCAAAAGCTGGATCGCATTTGCCGGAAGCTGGATTTACAGCCGCAGGATCACCTACTGGAAATTGGTACGGGGTGGGGCGGCTTCGCTCTACACGCCGCACGCAATTTTGGCTGCCAGGTTACGACGACGACGATCAGTCAGCAGCAGTTTGAATATGCGCGTGCGCTGTTCGACGGCGCAGGCTGGGACGGGCGCATTGAGCTTCTACTCAAAGATTACCGTAATTTGACCGGCAATTTCGACAAGATCGTAAGCATCGAGATGTTCGAAGCCGTCGGTTTCGATCACTACGACGATTTCTTCAGAGCCTGCGACAGGCTGCTCAAACCGGATGGCTCCATGCTATTGCAGACCATCACGATGAATGAGCAGAAATTTTCTCAATACCTGAAACAGAGCGACTGGATACAGAAGTACATTTTTCCCGGTGCTCAGTTGGCTTCAGTGCGAGGCGTTTTGGATTCACTCACCCGCGCGACTCGGCTCTCGCTCTTTCACGCCGAGGACATGGGCGCTCATTATGCCCGTACGCTCGCAGCATGGCGCGAAAGCTTCTTCAATTCCATCCCGCAAGTCAAAGCCTTGGGATTCGATGATCGGTTCATAAGGATGTGGGACTACTACCTGGCTTTTTGCGAGGGAGCATTTCACGAACGCCACATCAGCGATTTTCAGTTGCTCCTGACCAAGAACTACAACCCGCGGTCACTCTTTCAGGAGCCGTGGCGGGCTCTACGAGAATCGCCGAAACCGCAATCGATCCCAGAGGTTCTAACATCTTCCGCATAAGTCGAAGAAGTTAGTGCTGGTAAGCCACATAGACAAAATGGATAGCCGTCGGACGACTTCGATTCGCAAAGGGATGCATAGCCGCCTTCGAGATTGGCACCTTCGCCCAATTTCATAATCTTCATTTCTTTCTTTTAGTGCGATCCAGTTTGACGAGCACGATATCATTGCTGTTCATGGGCACGGTCAGCTCCAAGGTGCCCGTTGGCCCGCTCTCAGCGATCTTGTTTGCTTCCGGCAAATCAGCCGTCAAGCCATTCAAACGCTCTACCTCTTCCGTAGTCAGGGTGGTCGGCGATCCCATCTCAATGTACGCGGAGTAGGCGTCGTTTGCGTGATACCCGGTCCGATGTATCTCCAACTGATAGGCGGTATTCGGGTCAAGATGCGTGACCTGCAATTGCACCGACGCCGTAACATGGCTAGGAATTAGCTTTGTGTAAAAAGATCGATTACTTATCTTCTGATCCGGTTGCTCGAAGTCCCAAATGACAGCCGTGATGCTTCCATCCTTCGCGGCCAGCATCGTCTGCGGGTCAGATGCCCTAATGTTTTCGCCTTGCAGCGCATTAAGATACTTGTACGCGAAGAACGCCGGCTTGCGAATGCCTTGAGGATTCAGCAGGCCGAATCCTCCTTGAAACGGTGCTGTTGGGGGACCCGGTTCTTCGAAGAGATCGGTGTAGGTCCAGTAACTCATTCCTTGTGCCAACCCCTGGCTGGCTTTCAGTTTGGAAAGAATATAAGGCGCACTGATGTAGGAGTCGTGAACTGAGTCGCGCGGCGTATAGCTCGTACTCCATTCGCTGAAGTACAGCGGCAGCCCCGGAAAGGTGGAAGCGGTTATCTGATCGCGAACTCGCCGCACATCCCCAACGATTGCGGTTTGTGATGGGTCCAGCTTTGTATCGGATTTCCCATTCTCATCGAGAAATCCGCCTTGCACTCCATAGGTGTGGGTTGTCACGAAGTCAACAGCCGCACCGCTCTGCTTCACATGAGCAAGGAATTCAGGAACCCAAGCAGCGCCAGCAGTGCTCGGTCCCCCTACCCGCAACACAGGATCGACAGACTTGATCGTGTTCGCAGTCAAATCGTAGAGTTCAAAGTATGCCTTCTGATCACCGCCCTCCCAAAACCCCGAGAGATTGGGTTCGTTCCAAACCTCGAAATACCACGTCCGTACCTCGGCCTTTCCATAGCGTTCCTCGATGTGCCGAATAAACGCATTTACTAGAGCGCGCCACCCATCGGGCTTTGGGTGCGATGTGTTTCCATGCCAATAGAAAATATTGTTCTCGGATGTGGCAAGAGCTTTTGGTGTGAAGCCGAGTTCGACAAAGGGGCGTATGTGGCGCGCCAGCAAGTCGTCGTAAAGCTGATCGATTCTTGACCAGTTATAGACAGTCTTGCCATCTTCGACTTTTACAGTTCCCAACACATCGTGGAAGATGGCATGGAAACGAAGATAGCGAAAGCCGAGTTCATCTACGGCAACCTTCAACTGCGCCTGGCTGTCGTCGCGTATCAGTGTGCCCGGATAGTCGGACCCAACCGACAGATCGAAGAATCGATCGACCGGTCCGGTGGTGTCTTTAAGGTTCACAAAGATAACTCGGGTTTCAGGCTGTCCTGATTGAGCCGGGCACATTGACATCGACAACATCGCAACGGAGCCAAGAGCAAGAATTGAGAACTGCCGAAGAACAGGAATGAGCATAGACCTATACTTTCTTTCGAGTGATCCGTTGACGAAACTTAGGTGCTGTCGCGGCTACCAGGTATCACTGGCATTTAAAGTTCCGCGCATCTTCGCTGTCTCCGCTCCCAGTGTACTGTGCATGTTTAGGATAGGCGCAGAGTGGGCGGCTCCGCCTCGGGAAGGCCTGGCCCGTTGCGATGACCGCGTCCGGAGCGGTTCCATTTTCTACCCATTTCACAACGGCGCTCAACATGTCGAAGTGGTCGAGCGCGGGGCCACCCCCGCAGTGCGCCATTCCCGGCACCAGAAACAACCGGCTCCATTCGGACACTTTGTCGGTTCCGCCGTTAGCCGGGCCCAATGATTGATAGTAGCCAAGTGTATCGAGAGGCGAGAACCAAGGATCGCTGTCTCCGTGGAAGAAGATCAGTTTGCCGCCGCTACCAGAAAAGGTGGATAGGTTGGTGGATGCCGGCTCCACGAGCGGATCGCCTGCGTGCAACACTTCCTTGTCGACATCGATGTCAGTCGCTGTTGGATAGGGTCCAAAGATGCCGTGCTGGCTCATCGCGAGTAACCCGGGTACAAAGCCAGTGGCCGCAATGCCCGCGTCGTACGGAAAGCCAGGATAGACCTGGGTTCCGTACGCGTTCTTCGGACCAGCAAATGCCTTCTTGATTGCCGAGATTTTTTCGGGTGCGATGCAAGCTTCGCTTTGGCCTGACTTGCAAGCAAGCACCGCGGGATCGAAATCGCAGCCTAGCGGATCGAAGATCATCCCGTCCGCTACGCCGTCTCGCGCATCGCAAGTCTTCATCAGGGTGTCCATGAAGAGCTTTCGTTCGCCTACCGAGAGGAACTTATCGATCCGCGGCTTCCCCAATTCGTCCTTCGGTGCAGCCTGGTTGTAAGCCACAGGAATCCATTCGCTGATGGCAATGTTCGACATACTGGTGCGCATGGCCGGATCGCCGGAAACAATGCCGTTGAAAACAGTGGGAAAGCGTTGCGAAAGAATCATACCCTCGCGACCACCGGTTGAGCAGCCGACGAAATAGGAGTATGAAACCGGCTTAGCGTAGTAGTGCGCGATGACCTGCTTCGCGACTCCTGCGACTTCCGCATTGGCTTGATAGGCAAAGTCCAGGTAGGCCTGCTGATCCCGCATGAAGGAAAAATCAAATCCGCCATTTTTTGCCTTATGTCCGGTGTCTGTGCTGGCTACCGCGAATCCCTGCACCAGGGCCGGCTTCTCACCGGAATAAGAAGCCCCCAATGGATATCCGACCGAGCCGTTTGCGCCGCCCCCGCCCTGCATCATGAAATCACCGTTCCACGCAGCGTGTTCCGGCAATGCGATAGCAAACCCGATTCCGAACTCCTCGCCGTCAATGCCCTTACGCCGATGGATTACGCCGTCGACGCGGCAATGGGCAGGCAACGGCCCGGTAGTCGGAGCGCCGGGATAGGGAGGCGGGAGTGTGGTTCCGGCGGGAACAGATGCAGCTTTTGTAATCTCAACACTGTCGATCTTCAGATTCCCAACCTCAGCGCAGGTGCTCGGCGAGTCTGCGCGCGCAAGAGGGGCGATACACCAGATTGCGACCGCGAGCAGCGTGATCTTCGTTGGCTTCATTGCCGGTGTTCCTTTCGTGTCGGTGCTGTTGGGTCCTGAGTCTTTACTTGCAGTTTTCCTCGAAGCAGAGATTTTTGCTGAAGAACGGCATCACGTGATTCTGGAAGCGATCTGCGACGGCGCTGGTGTGTGTGCCCGAGTAAATCTCAAAGCTGTTCACGACTCCGTAGTTGTCGAAGATATCGTGCAGCTTGGTTGCATCGAAGCGCAAGCCGTCCTGATCGCCCACATCCATTGCAATGGCGCGATACTGCTTAAGATTTCCGATGTACTGGTGGACGAACACCAGGGGTGCGTTGGCAATGAATTTCGCCTGAACCTCCGGAACCGGAACGCCGTCCCGGGTGGGCAAATCGAAATACAGCGGTGGGTTCTTGGGGTTGGGTGCCCATGCTGCCGCTGTTGCATACTGCGCGGCGCCAAAGCCCGGCGATTTTTCAGCCAGATCGGATGGAGACTTGGCATCCGCAACTTTTTTCTCGTTGGCAATTGCCATCTCCTTCATGCGCTCCGCCGGGCCAGGGCCGCCGCCACCCATTGGCGACATGCAGCAGGGGCTCATGATGTAGAGCGCTCCAAAAACATCAGAGTGCTTCATCCCGATGCGCGAGGCTCCATAGCCCCCCATTGAGTGTCCCGCCAGGCCGCGACTCGTGCGTTCGGGGATAGTTCGGTAATGCGCGTCAATATACGCAACCACATCGCGGGCAATGTAGTTTTCGAAATCCCCCGTGGTCACTGAACTCGAATACATAGACCCGTTGTAGATGGTCTTGGAGTCGGGCAGCACAATGATCATCTCTTTCGCGCCTTGTGCGAATGCGCCTTCGATTGTTTGCGGCACATGAATCTCGTGCGACCATTGCTCGGCTCCAATCGAGTAGCCGTGCAAAGCATAGACAACAGGATAGCGGCGATGCTTGTCTGTGTTGTAACTGGGAGGCAGGAACACAATCGCATCGCGGTCAACGGCTTCGCCTTCCAGATTCCCTTCGAGGGATGCACCGTGAATCTTGATGCGCTCAATCGTGGCGGGCTTCGCTCCGGGAACGGGGTCGGGAACCATGGTCTGTACCTGCGCAGCGATGCTGAATGCCGTCGAAGTCGCCGTAGTTATCGCAAGAGCGAGAAGAGCTTTTCTGATTGTCATTTTCATCCTCGGATTGGAAAGACTCGGCTATTGGATCGGGTATGAGTAGATGTTCACGCTAAAGGGGCGCACGGTAATCTCTTCAGGCAATGGGCCAAGCGCCTGTTCTTCCACTTGCACTTCGGGCTTCTTGTCTACCTGCACGGTTGCGTCGATGGAATCAGGAGCCATGCGCCACAGCTTGCCAGCACTCGCGAGCTTCGATCCGTTAACGGCGATCTTGATACTCTGTTCCGAGTCTGATGGATTAAGCACCGCAATGGTAAGCGTCTTGCGGTCTTCGCTCAGCGCTGCACTAACATCCAGCGGATACGTATCGCTGCCCGGGTTGACCGCAGGCTGATCTCCGCCGGCGGGAAAGACGGGCTTCGGCTGCGGGGAATTTCCGGTCACATCTACTGGATTGGTGCCGAAGTGGTCGCGGTACATCTTGAAAAGCATCCCGGTTGGGTTGAGGATCGCTTCGGTGCGGTTGGAACTCATGGTTGCCGTGGCAAAGGTGAGTGCGCCGAGCTGAAAAACATCCGAATGGCGGAACATTTCGTGAAAGGCCCATGCGTACGCGGGGACAGTTTTGTACGAGTTCGGTATGCCTCCAAAGTAGGCCCACTCGTCAATTGCGATTGGCACTGGTTTCGCACGCAGTGCTGGGATGCGCTTCAAGTATTCCTGGTAGTGCTCATATTTTGCGCGAACCTGGACTGCCGGGGCACGCTGCCATTCAATAAACGACAGAGGAGGATCGATGGGCACTTTCTTCTGCAATTTCATGTCAGTGTGCTGATTGCCGGAAGCGTAGTAATGCTCGCTCACCATGTCGATGTTGTCGAGGCAGTTGAGCAGCATCTGGCCGGTCCAGTCGGCTGCGGAAAGATAGTCGGGAACGTACTGGCCATTGATGCGTCTTGCCTGGTCCGCCCCCTCCATGACGTCGGGCATGGCGCCGCCAGCGATGAGCTTGATGGAAGGATCGACCTTGCGCATTTCTTTGGCGAAAAGGTTGTGCTTCAATTCGAATTGCGGAAGGGAGATAGAGCCCATCTGGTAGTCTCCCCAGGGCTCATTGCCGACTCCCCACAGCTTTACGTTGTAGGGTTGCGAATGTCCGTTAGCGGCGCGCCACTTACCCATGGACGTGGTAACTGCTCCGTTGGTGTATTCAACCAGTTCTCGCGCAGACCATGCGTCTCCAAAGCCCGCATTGACCGTAATGTACGGATCGACTCCAAGCAGGCGGCAAAGTGTAAGAAACTCATCTGTCCCCACATCGTTTGGCTGCACTGCATGCCACACGGGGTCAAAAATCGGCGGACGCTTGTCTATGTCACCGACACCGTAGCGCCACTCATAGGAGGAAACAAAATTTCCACCAGGAAAACGGAGAACGCCAAAGCGCAACTGCTTCAGCGCAGCTATGACCTCCGGGCGAAAGCCATCGATGTTATCGGCGGGCATGAGTGAGACGGTTCCGACATGGAAGGAACCGGTGCCGGTGGCGGTGATCTCCAGAGTGGCGTCATCGCTGTCGGCTGCAGCCGTGAAGTGAAGTGGGAACTTGTGGTAAGCGGCGCTCACTGCGCGGATAGCAACGGTCTGTTGGTCGGCGTCCTTCTTGCCCCAAGTGAGAGTGACTTTCACAACCGCTCCGGGGGATCCGGCGAGCACAATCCGTCCGGTGTAGGCGTGGCCTATCCGAACGGCAATTCCGGATTGCTTGAAACCATGCGGCTCTTTCGCATTCAGTTTGACGAGAGGTGTTTGTTCCCCCGTATAGGGCGCCTTAGTGTCCATCGTGACCACGTCGCCGCCAATAGGAGTCCACCATCGCGTAGGAGTGCGATTGAAACGCGGATTTCCTGCGGCATTTCCCATCACTGGCGGTGGTTTGGGCGCGCTCGTCGCAACCGGGTAATAAAACTTGCGATCGACAAGCAACTCAGACCAGACACCAGTGTTTACGATATCGCCGCCGTGCTCGAGAAACTGCCCATAGATGTATTTCGATATAGGCGCCCCGGTCTTTGCGGTGTCGATGGTGGCATTGACCGTGGATGCCTGCGATATGGCGTGGCGTGGCGCAGTCAATAGAAGAGCAAGAAGCACTCCTATCATCGATGTTTTGTGGTCTGCGAAGTTTTTGAGCAAGTGCATGGCTGATTTTCTCCGACTGCGGACTTAAAGGTTATTGTTCAATCGAAACAACTGTGACCGATCTCGGCTCAACTATCATAGAAAGCCTGCCGTCCTGAAACTTCACCGCTGTCGGCCTGGGCACAACTGCATTTGGAGACTCGAAGGTGTTGTGACTGTCGACTGCCGGGGCAGTCAATGTTTCCGCCTTGGCAGACTTTGCAATCACTCCGGCAAGAGCGGCATCGATGGCGATGGGGTTCTCTGCATCGAGGTTGGTGATCTCAATCAAAAGCTTTCCATCCACGCCTTTTGCGGCAATAACATCGACGCGCGGCAAGGAGACACCACCGTGTGTGTAAGTGCCCGCGTCGAAGGCGACAGGAATCAGAGTGGCGTCCTGGAAGGGCACGTACATTTTGAAAACGTAGTAAGTCGGCGTCAGAACGAACTTCTCTTTGTCGGTCAGAATCATCGCCTGCAACACGTTGACCATCTGGGCGATGTTCGCCATCCGGACGCGATCGGCATGACGGGCGAAGATGTTCAAGTTGAGAGAGGCGAGGATTGCATCGCGGATGCTGTTCTGCTGCACCAAGAATGCAGGATTGGAGCCGGTCAGGGGCGCATGCCAGGCGCCCCACTCATCCACGCTCAGAGTATCTTTCTTTTGCGGATCGTACTTGTCCATCACAGCTTCCTGCTTGCGCAGGAACTCGTCCATAAAAAGTGTCGACTTCAGGGATTTGCTGTAATTATCGAGCCCAAACTTCTCAGAGTTTGTCGACGGTGGCCAGCCATCGGGAACGGTATACCAGTGCAGCGAAACGCCGTTGATGTCCCACGCCCAGGTGTGCTTTTTCCAGGCTGCCATCACGGCTTCAGTCCACTCGGTGTCCGGCGTGCCGGGACCAACGGCGATCTTAAGCATTTGGTCCTTGCCGCGCTGAGCAGGATTCATGTTGAGCACAAAGCGGCTGTACACCTTCATCAGACTCACGTAGTAATCGGCCGTCATCGCGCCGCCACAATCCCAGCTTTCGTTGCCGATGCCGAGGAATCCGACTTTGTACGGCTCGGGATGGCCGTTGGCGGCACGTTCTTTGGCGAGAGCGGTGGGCGCAGCCGCAGTCATGTATTCGAGCCACTCGGCGGCCTCTTGCATTGTGCCTGAGCCGAGGTTGATGGATACATAAGGCGTGCTGCCGATCTGCTGGATAAAATCCATGAACTCATCGGTGCCAAAGGCATTTGTGTCGACCACGTCGCCCCAAGCGGAGTTCACGGTCGCGGGACGCTTTTCGCGCGGCCCGATCCCTTTGCGCCAGTGATACTGGTCGGCAAAGCAGCCGCCAGGCCAACGGACGTTGGGCACTTTAAGATCCCGGAGAGCGGCGACGACGTCGTTGCGGATCCCACGGGTATTCGGGATTGGCGAATCCGGTCCTACCCAAATGCCCTCATACAATCCGTGCCCAAGATTCTCGGCAAACTGGCCGAAAATGTTTCGGTCGATTTTCGCTCCCGCTTTCGAAGCGTCAATGGACAGATGCACCTTCTGAACGGCTACCAGTGGGGCAGATGGTACGAGCAGGAGATTGATACAAATGATGAACCGAATACCAGCTCTGAACTTCATAACGACTCCCGGGAAGAACTCCGCGGATCAAATGTAGGCTCCTCCGGTGCCGGATGGCAGGTTGGAGCAGGACGATGGATTTTTGCGTAAACGTTCTCTGGAACTTGGACTATACAGAAGCAATCTGTCGGTGAGCAAGTAATAAATCGATGTACTTAAGGAGAAAATAAACTATGCATCGACCACAAGAATCAAGTACTATGCCGCTGTCCGGAAAATCAGAAGGAGATGGCTATGGAATTTGCGAAAGCTGGAAAACGATTCCTCACAGCCGGTTCAATCCCAATTTAAGGGCTCTCCCTGGACAGAATTCGAAACGATGTTCGCGAGATCTAGTATTTCTCCAAGGTCACCGGCAGTCGGAAGCACACTGTCCTCCCTCTCCCGCCGAGATATGACATGCAGACGAAGACGCGCTATCCAGCGCTACCTTCAGCATGGTGGTGGCGAAGATGAGGCCGGTTGGATCAAGCAGGGGCATGCCAATTTCATCCTCTACAACCTAATCGCGGGCGGAACGTACAAGCCGATGATCACCGTGGGCACTGCAGCTTGCATGTGCATACCAGGGTCCGCACGAATCACGCTGCGGGTTCCCAAGATGTATCCAGCAATTAGCAAGAATCCAACCGCCGCAATGACTGGTATTCGTTTCCGAATTGTGATGTGCCCTCCTTGAGAGGCCATGCAAAGGACCAACCTAAAGCAAGACTTAAGGTTCGACCAGGATCTTGTGCATCATGCCAAGATCCTCATGGAGCAGGATATGACAGTGAAATAAAAACGTGCCTGCAATCGCCGGATCGCGAAAATCCATCCGCACTTTCACGCTGGGATACGGCCCTGTACCCGTCCAATACGGAATTTCAATGGTATCGCGGAGATCATTGTCAGTAACCGGTTTCCCATTTACTTCCAGCAGTTGAAAATGGATCTGATGGATATGGAAGGCGTGTGTCTCGAGCGCTCGATTTTCGATCGTCCAATCCTCAACAGCTCCGACTCTGGTGGTGATAACAGGCTTCTCGTCGGGGTCGAATACTCTAGGCTCCTGCCCATCGACCGTAATATAGAACTGAATCGGTCCATTGGTGCCGCCAAATTCCTCTGAGAAGTAGAGCTTTCTTTGCGCCGTTGGCGACTGACCAGCAAGGTCGGAGAACTTGAGCGCGGGCGCGGAAGCAAGCGACCGTTGCGATAGTGAAGTGGAGTTCCCTGAAACAACCTGGATGTTTGCAAGAACTCCCGAGAGATCCGCATTTCCTGTCGGACCGGTGTCATAATTTTGGGTGTAGAGATACGCACTGACGCCGGCCTCCGGAGCCGCTACGATAAACTCGGCGCGACCAGCGGGTGGAATCAAGATGGTAGTCTCCGATCGCGTTTGAGCCAGAGGATAGCCGTCGAGGGCAATCTCTTCGAGAGGCACCAACTCGTTGTTCTCAAATACCTGCAATTGCAGGAAATCCTGGAGCGAAGCATTGGCCACCCGCCAGAACTCCTTTTGGCCAGCCTGCATTTGAATGATGGGTCTGCCAGGCCCCGCGAGGGTTGGGGTGGTGACATAGTTAAGTGTCAGCTGGTAAGGCCCGGGAATCCAGGGAACAAGATACTGTTGGCGGATCACCAGGATACGTTCCGTAAGGCCCTTTACCTCGGGCCTCAACTTTTCCATTCCCTCGACGACAATCGCGCCTGCCGCCCCGCCGTTCACCTGGAACTCCGTGAAGCCGTGCACATGCGGATGGTACCAATACAGGCCCGGTGGTTCCGTCGCGGGGATTTGAATGCTGTACTGGAAGCCTGAAGTGCCCGGCTGAATTAATGTGTTAATCACATCGTCCTGATGGCATGTCGGCGGAACATTCAAACCATGGAAATGGACGTTTGTCGAATCGAGGGTCTCCGGGCCACCATCGCCGCAGATCTTTCCCAGTCCACCCGTCGCGCTCATTTTCATTTTCATTGCATCGTTATTTACGATGCGATTCACGACCCGCAGATTAAGTCTATCTCCGGGATTGAGGCGCAACGTTGGAGCCTCAATAACCTGACCGCCGGAGTTGTACTTATAGCAGTAATGAGTGTAACCATAACTATCGACCGAGCGCGCCATGGTCAATGTGGCATCGAGAGCGCCGTTCTGGGAGGAGATGCTAAAGGGGTTCTGCACCACGCTCCCGCGCGCGGGGCGAGCGGGGCAGTCTTGCGCCGCTGCCGAAAGAGAGCAACAAATCCCGAGCATCATGACTGCCGGCCGGCACCCAGTGAGTAACTGCATTTCAATCTCCTCCAACCGCAAAAAGCCGCAAGCACACCGTCAGGTTGGTGAAATCCTGGAAGGTTCCTAAAAGTCACGAGGGGGAAAAGTGCCAATGGAGAGCAATCCCAGGCTGTTCGCATCGGCAAATGGCGACTGAACATTCTCCTGAAGCGAGCATTTCCCAGCCGCTGAAGATTCGAGGGTCACCTTGGCAATGCCCGCCGGGTCGCCGAACTCCGCAACATAAACGCCACCCCCGTTTCCGGTCTGGGTGATCAAGCCAACCCCTCCCAGATACGACCAATTGGAAGATTGCCCCCGTATTGGTTGAGACGTGCATCCCGAAGTGAGTTGGCCCGTTTTCTTATCGAACAGCAATGCGCTGACACTTGCCCCCTGGGTGTTGACGACGTAAAGCAGACTTTCATCGGGACTGAGTATCACATTGCTCGAGCTAATGCTCGCTGTGGACCTAAAGACCGACGTCGGCCTCAACTTGCCGGAGGAAATGTCGGAGACCTCAACCACCATCGCCGATGAGGTGTCCCCAAAAATCGCATAGCGTCCATCGCTGGTGATGTCGATCGAATTGGGATAGGTTGCGTCCCGCGACGTCAGCGTGGCGGTAGAAAACCTTTCATCGTCATTCGGCACCGGCGTTCCCGCGGAAATATCGAAGGATTCTATTGAGCCATCTGTAAACGTCGCGATCATCATGTTGCCATGAATCGCCATCCCATTGATCATGCCAGCAGCTAACCCGCCGACTGTGGCATCGCTAACAAATGCGAGGCCGCATCCCTCTTCCACCACAAACGTTCCAATCGTATTCGAATCCGCGAAGCTGGCGTACAAATACCGGCTGTTTACCGCCAAGCCAATGCCATTCGACGCGCCATTATCGGTTGCGGATCCGCTTGCGCTGCCGCCCTCAGTCAGCGTGCTTAGGGGGATTCCAACAATTTGGGGGGCATAGATCATCTGATCTTGCCCGGGCGAAGCTATCGAAGCATATATACACTGCTGGTTTCCGTTTTCGAGCACCTGAATCCGCTTCGCCCCAAAAAAGCCGCCGACATTGCTTACGCCATCAAGCCGTATTTGTTGTTTCAGGGTCAAAGCACCGTTTGAGGCTACCACGTACAAGCTAACGCCTGGGTCGTCGTTGGCAATAACATACTGAGTCTGACCTGCTGCCGGTCCAATAAAAACCAGAGCGGCTGCCACACACGAGACGACGCGTGGCCACCACCCCTCTGATCTCAGCATTCGGAATTTCCCCATTTTACTGTTGAAGGTGACCTACCTTGAAATCCAGAAGACACTCTGAACCTGCAAGACACTCATCTGGAAGGACAAAGGGAAAAGCGCCCGCTACGGCACCTATAACAACGGCAAAAAGCCAATCACCATTCGGAAGTAATTCTCATCGCGCCGGAATGCGAAGTCAAGATCAAAGATGTTGCAGAGTATCTAGTTGCGGGAGCGGCCAAGGATGTCAGGATCAATTATAACTATAAGCAATCTGGAAAGATCTTAGGAGTCGAAGCCTTTTCTGTCACCCATTGAGGCTTGAGAACAGTGAAGAATCTCGATGGACTTGATGCGTTAGATTCCACGTTGACATATTACTTTGAAATGCTTGCGGTCTTCGTTCGACCTCCTCTAATCCAGTCAAGAATCGTCCGGTATTCATCGCTTGATTGGCTTCCATACCAACGTTGGCCGCCGTTATGGGTTGCAAGGTAGTCGCCAACATCGCCCCCGCTGTCGGTGGGACGTGTGGGTTTGACGAGTATTAAGCTCTTGTCGGGTTCGGTAATGTTCACGACGCGCATTGCGGACTTGTAGTTGTCTTCACTGTCCTGGTCAGAGAAAATCCCTTCGGCATTGGGCGGCTGCAGTTTGAAAATGACATGGCTTGCATGGCAGTTGACGCACGCCTTCCCATCCGGCCCGGGCCTGGCAAGGATGGGCTCGACTCGGGTGACAAAGGTACGGAAGTCCAGCACGGAGCCGGGCTGCACGTCCTTTAGCGCATCGCTCAGTTTGTTTCCCTTCAGCACGCTTGTGGCGATGATCTTGAGACGCGGATTGGCGGAGGTCTGAAGCCGATTCATAGCCGCCATAAAATCCGGCCGCTGCTCCACGCCCTTCACCTTTCGGAGCGTGTCGAGAGCGGCGGCGCTCACATTGGCATCTGTATTCAAGAGGCTGGCCATCACCGTATCGACCACGATTGGATAGTCCAGCGGCTCACGGGCTTTCGACGCGGCGGGGTGGCCGTTGAGGAAATCCTGATCCTGCGAAACCGCTCCCCCGGAAACTCCGAGACGCCTCTTGAGAAACTGTGGATTGCTCGCTTCTTCCATCAGGATTCTCAAACCGGGAGCATTGAGTTTTGCAAATGCAGACTTCGCGGCGGGTGCGGTTTGCGGGTCACTTAGAAAGTGTTCGAGTGAAATTCGCACAGCGGCGCGCTGCGTCTCGGGCATTGGAGATTCGAGGTCATCAAATATCTGTTGCTGGAGGACCGGGTCGCGCACCAAATTGCTGAACGAAGACACAGCATTCAGGACCTGTGCGAAATTCGACGGCTGTGGTTTAGTCTCAAGCAGCGATTGCAACGCCTGCCGAACATCTGCCTGCTGTTCCCAGACGGATCCTGTGGGCAACCCTGCGAGGAGGGGAAGGACAACAGCCTGGCTATCGGGATTTCCATGTTTGATAATTTCGACAATTTTGGCAACCAGGTTTGGATCGGGTGACCTGCTCGTTTCGAGGTTCAGGACTCCCCGCTGGCCGTCTTCGTAGACGTAACGGACCGCTTGCCGTACCTCGACGCTTTGGTCCTCAGACAGGTTCAATGCGGCGAGAGTAAATCGCGCGTCGCCGGATTCGCTCAGAGTGCTGCCCGCCTTGAGCACGTTGATTTTCATCGAGTCATCGGCGTCTTTGAGACATGCAAGCAGAGCGTCCTCCAGTTCCGGCCCGGAGCTTTTGAAAAAGTGAATTAAGTCGCTGTCGTTGCCGATGCGTGTTTGGTAGAAGCTGTTGTGCACGTCGTACTTGAAATCGACCGCCTCACGATAAGGTGGATATTCGTAGTCCGGGCGATGTAGATCGGGTACTCCTGTGACGTACCTGGTTAGAACTGCGGGCAGGCCGATCGACACTGTGTCCGATTTGAGCGAAGGCAACGCATAGTGGCGAATATGAAAGTCCCAGAGCGCGTTAAGGATCCCTTCGCGGCCGAGTGGCGTGCCCTCGCGCAGCACCTTGGCCAGCACTTGAGCCTGATCACGAACCACCGCCTCATATCCTGTGCTGATGCGATTTTTATCGTCGTCTTTGGAACTTGCGCGTACCCATGCAGACAGGTAGCCGGTGTTCTCATCCAGCAAGTCGTAAATGCTCTCCTTGAGCCCGCGGCGCACCAGTTCGTCGTTCTCGGTATTGAGCCGGTTGGCGAGCGCTTCCAGAGTTCCACGGCGCACGGCAGGTTGATCGACCTGCCAGTAGTACCAGCGCCATAGTCCGGAGGCGGCTTCAAATCGGACGTAGGGTACTGGATCATTCAACGTTCGTTCAAGGGCAGCAAGCAGGTCAGGATCACCGGTCAGGTCTCGGAAATGCTGATTGAAGACGCGAGCGGCTCCCCATCGGGTACGCGCGTCGGGCGATGTCAAAGCGGCGGCAAGCATTGCGCGTCCTCTTGGAGCAACGCTCTGCCGTCGTGACAGCACCATGCGCAGCGCATAGGCTGAGGCGGTCTGCACCATCTTGGCCGGATCACCCAATCCCTTTATCAAAGCATTCAGCGCGCCGGGGTCAGCCATGTGTCCAAGGGCCCGGGCGGCAGCTTCCCGCGCAAGCGGCTGGTCGCTTTCCGAAAGCACTCTGCGAATCTGGACTAGAACCGGTTCGGAAGCCAGGTCCCAATATTGATCCAGTTGTTCCAGAAGCAGAGGTAGATCTTTCGTGGCAAGAGTGGTGGCAGGCGCGGGGTAGGCAGCGTCCCAATTTTTGGCTTTCGTTGTTCCCGGATAGAGCGTAGACAGCGCCATCACGGCAAATTGCGTGGCGCGGAAAGGGGTATTGAAGCCCTGGTAGACAGGGTCGCCCTCCCAACTGCCTTCCGCCCGTTGCGCGGCCAGCATCGCTTTGACGGCGCGCGCGAGATGTTCGTCGGACTCGGGGCGCCGACCAGCTTCAGCGAGCGCCAGAACCGCGTGATAAGAGACGAAGTCTGCCGGCTTTGCTTTCTTGTCGAATGGATAGGGCCACGCGCCCTCAGGAGTTTCGTACTCATAGAGCTTAGTAATGAGAGCACTGATCTGCGCGGAATATTTCTCGCGATCCAAAGCGGAAAGAAGTTGGATCTTCCAATTCAGATCGATAACGTTCTTTGGCTCGTCAGGCAGGGCCAGACTCGCCACATGATCGCGCTCGGTGAGCCATTCCCTTTCGTGGGTCTCGTTGTAGGCGAGGTTAAATGTCTGCCAACTTTGCAATGCGATCTCAAACGGGCTAACGTCAGGCTCGCAGCCATCGGCCTCGTCTCCGGGCAGCACCGTGAGGCCCTTATAGTGAATCTTCAGGAACCGCGCATAGGGGAGATCGAAGTTCTTCCGCGGCGGATCGTGGTTAATATTCTGTTCGAAATCATGCACGATGAGCGGCAAACGGCTGGACACCGTGCGAGCGGTATAAATTACCCGCACCCAATTTGTATCGGGTTCTCCGTAGAGGGGCCTGGGGTTGTTGTAAATGCGATCGGCGAGAAATTCGAGGCCGGCGCGTTGTGTTGGGGCGTATCCATTCTGCACCGCTTTCAAATATCCGCGGGTGGTGAATTGCGTGGGATGGCACGCAATGCAGAGCTGGGTTTCAGAGTGTTGCATCACCGTACGCAAAGCCACCGCACCCCGTCGCGGTGTATTTGACAGCCAGCTGTCGCCCATATTGACCAGGAAATCCATTCCTGCGCGCACGGCCTTGTGCGGGTCGGTATCTGGCGGAACGGGATACGCGTAGGTATGCAACTGGTATGCAGGGTGATTTGCTGCTATTCGTACGTAGTACTCCTGTCTCGGCTGCAGAATACGGGTACGAAACTTGTATAGTCCGGGATAATTCTGGGTAGCCTCAACCTGATAGACAAACTCTCCGGCAGTGAAAGGGAACACATCAACCTTTCCAGATGCATCATTGCCCACCTGAAAGATGTCTACGTCGAGCGGAACGTCGCGGTCCGTAACATTGAGAACGAAGTAGACCAGACGCGGCTCATTTTCACGGAAAGTGAAACGGAACCACTGGAAACCTTTGAGCATCGCAGCATAGCCATCTTCGACCCTCGAAGGAGCGTAAGGCCTTTCGTCGTCGCTGCCAAAGATGGTCTGGCCAAGTTCGAAATGCTGTGCGTCTTGCCATGTATCGTTGGGCGCAGCTGCAATCACGCCGCGCTTGACTAAATCCGATTTACCCGGCATGCCAGTTGATGGTTGCAGGATTTTGCTCAGGGTTGCGCTTATCTCTGGATCGTCGGTCCCCGAAGCGGATGAAATGCTCGCTGTAACCGGACCTGCAACCCGCGGTCGCAATGTCAGATAGAAGTCGAGGTCAGCCGTGTGCAGCCATTTGGAAGCGACCACGCCGTTTGCGTCGCTCACGGTAACCCGGATCGAGTCACTGCCCTGGAGTTGAGCGGGGTCCTTAACCGCCAGAGTGAATGCGTAGAGGGAACCTGCGTTCGCTGCTCCCAAGTTGATGGTATGCACTGAAGGGTTTGCCTTCTGACCTGCATGGACCAATCGACCATTGCGAGCGGTCGCGCAAATCAGGCATACAGCGATAAGACACGGAATGATCACTCCAGCGGCGAGACGTCGGCTTCCAGACGTAAAGAGCATGATTCGACCTCGAATGATTCCGAAGGCAGTGAAAGTGAGCGCCTCGGCAACAAACATCGGTGTGGAGACTATATATCCCTCGGGGCCTGATGGGACACGTCTGTGTTTTGATCTTTCGGGCATAGTCACGAATTGCCGGAATCGGCAAAGAAATGGAAGTCTGATGAGCCTCTAAGCACCTATTCCGCGGCAACCAGCGTGAGGCGGCCAAGATTCGCTGGCATTCAGGAGTCGCGGAGACGGTGAAGTTGCCTGCTGTCGGCGGTATCTATACCATCACGGAAGACTGCCGCATGGCAACTCTTCCGGGTTGAAACCATGAACCTGTATTACATACGGCCAAATCGAATCGCGGTAGCTGCAATCCTCTTCTGGATTGGGGCGTGTGTTGCGGCCCAAACACCGCCCAAAGACGCACCAATATCACACAGAGGCATGGACTTCGAGAAGGCGTCGCCCGACCTGGAAGCTATCGAATCCAGTTTGCGTCACGAACTCGAACTTCACCCGGAGTCCGCTCCGCTTCTCTACAGACTTGGTCAAGTGCTGCGTCAGGAAAACAAGCCGAAGGATTCTCTCGAAACCTACACGCGCGCAGCCGGCCTGGAGAAACCCAATGCCGAACAACTGCGCTCGGTCGCATTGGATTATGTCCTGCTCGATGATTACGACGACGCTGTCCACTGGCTCCAGGTCGCCGTATCGTTCGATCCTAAAAATGCCGATGTGCTCTACAGCCTTGGGCGGTGCTTTTATTCCCAGAGCCGTTATCCGGAAGCTGAAAAGATGTTTCTCCGCGTTCTTCAAATCAAACCTGATCATTTAAAGGCTGAAGAGAACCTCGGCCTCATCTACGACTTCGTGAATCGGACGGACGAGGCGGAAGCAGCCTTGCGCAAGGCCGTTGCATGGGCTGGCGACGAATCGAAGGACGAATGGCCGTTTCTCGACCTCGGCGCATTTCTGCTGGATCACGACAGAGGAGCGGAGGCTGCGCCGTTCCTGCGTCGTGCCGCGGCTATTGCACCAAAATGCGTTGCATGCCACGAAAAACTCGGGCGCTCTCTGGTGGGCACGGGCGACGCCGCTGGAGGTGTAAAAGAGTTGGAGATCGCAGCGCTGCTTGATCCGAAAAACCCCAAGACACATTTCCAGTTGGGGCTCGCATACCGCGCGGCAGGAGCATTGGATAAATCACGCGCCGAGTTTGCGCTTAGCCAATCACTCTATGGGGAGCACAGCAGGGAGTAGGCATTTTTGTTTACGCGTCAATGCTGAGCCGTCTTGGTTGGTGGTTCATTTGCTATCGATGGTATCGGCTCGTCTACCTGAATTTGCCGATCACCCTGCACATGCGTGAGAGTTTGCACGATTCCACTTGGCCAGCGAATCTCAATGCTATCTGCAACGGCGCTGGCACCCAGGCCAAAATGCACGCGCGGATCGCTTGCCGATAGATAACCGCTTGAAGTTGTCGCGGTTACCCATTGCGATCCTGAATTGGTTGTCAGCTTCACAACTGCACCAATACCGTCACGATTGCTTTTATGTCCGGTGAGATGCAACGTGATCCAATGATTTGAGGTCGCTGTTTCATTGTGAAGAATGTGCGCGGGACCACCGTTGGTGCTGACGACGGCATCGATGCGGCCATCGTTATCAATGTCACCGATGGCCATGCCGCGCCCCACCCAGGCTTGATGAAAGACTTCGCCAGAAATGCCGGAAACGTCGACGAATTTCTTGCCATCGTTGCGAACGAGGAGCATCGGCTCGCGATAGCGAAGCTGCGGAGCGATTGTCTCAATGGTGTCAAGATCATGGCCTTGCGCAATCAGAAGATCTTTCCATCCGTCGTTATCGTAGTCGATAAATCTTAAGCTCCAGCCGGAGTGAAATAGCGTCATCGCGCCGATCCCGTTCACGAGGGATGCGTAATCGAACGTGCCATCGCGATTGTTGTGATAGGTGGCGTATCTCTGATTGGCTAGATTGGTTACGACGATGTCCGGCCAGCCATCGTTATCGTAGTCCGCAAAGTCCACGCCCATGCCTGCGTATGTCTGTCCTTCTGCGTTGACGGCTACTTCTGACTCGAGGCCGACTTCCTCAAACGTTCCGTCTGGCTTCTGGTGATAGAGAAACTCCGGCATCGAATCGTTGGCGACGTAGATATCCATGCGCCCGTCGCGGTCGTAATCGGCAAAGGCGATACCCAAGGCCTTGGCAGGTTTATCGAGTCCAAGCTGGTGCGACATTTCGGTGAAATGGCCGTTGCCATCGTTGTGATACACCAGCATGGTGATTGGCTGAAACACGTCCGGATGGCAGTAGCCGCGATAGCCCTCGCGATGCTCGCCGCACCATACGTCTTCCCAATCCCACGTTACGTAACGATCAACGACCAGGTCGAGCAAGCCGTCATTGTCGAGGTCTACCCAGGTGGCTGAAGTGGACCATCCACCGCCTCCTACACTTGCCTTCTCCGTCACGTCGGTAAAAGTGCAGTCCCCGTTGTTGTGGTAGAGACGGTTGCCGCCGTATCCGGTGACATACACGTCTTCGAAGCCGTCATTGTCGTAATCGGCAACAGCCACGCCCATGCCGTAGCCTACGCCCTTCAGTCCAGACTTCTCGGTGATGTCCTCGAATGTTCCATCGCTTTTCTGGTGATACATGCGGTTCCAATACTCTGGTCCTGTCTTCTGCGGAATGAAACCCTTGGGGGTTGGATCATTGTAGGGTGCACCGTTGACAAGATAGAGATCGAGGCGGCCGTCATTGTCGCAATCGAAGAGCGCCACACCGGAGCCCATTGTCTCAATCAAATATTTCCGGGACATATGCGGGGCCTGGTGCAGAAAATTTATGCCGGCCTTTGCTGTGATATCCACGAAATTGCCGGGAACAGGCGGTTGTGCGGCGACGACCCCAGAGGTTGGTCCACTAGTCGGAACTGATTGGGCGACAGCGATGCCTGCAAGGGTGGCGCAGGACATTGCGACGCAAAAGACGATTACGCTCTTCATCGCATCTCGCCGGGCTTGCTCGGTGCGCTCTTCAGTTTCTGCAATTCGTCCGCCGCGCGCTTTGCGTCGTCTGTGCGGTTCAGCATCTTGTACGCGCGAGCCAACTGAAAATACGCACTCTCTTTCATGTAATCGGAAGGCTCCTGAGCCAACGTCTTTTCAAGCCACTTTACTCCGTCGTCAGGGTGGCCGGTGTCAATCAATCCGCGGCCGAGATAGAACGAAATTGGCGCGGACGGAGCGCTCACTGCGGCGGCCTGGCGGAGCAAGGTCACACCGCGCTGAGCATCGCCCCGCTCTACTTGGATTTTTCCGAGGTTATAGAGTGTGTTTGAGCTATGCGGGCTCAGCTTCAGTTCCGTTTCGTAGGCATGCGTGGCGTCGTCAAATCGGCTGAGGCGCTGCAAGCTGTCTCCAAGTGCCTCGTAGAGGTCCGCATTATTCGGCTGCCTGTCGATCGCCTTCTGATATTCGGTGATTGCGTTTTGCCAGTCCCTGGATTCGGAGTAGACCTCGCCGAGCGCTCGATGGACGCGCCATGAATCCGGATCGAGCGAGGTAAGAGCTCGATAGCTCTCCTGTGCAACGAGCGAGTGCGCACGCCCGCGGTAGTCGAGGATGTTTGGATCTTTCGGGCTGAGCGCGGCTGCACGATCCAGAGGAACCACGGCTTCGCTCGCGTGTCCTGAGCCAAGCTCCACGATGCCAAGCCAGGTCAGGGCCTCCACGTTGTCGGGTTGCTGTGCGATCTCCTGTTTTAGTGAGGCCGTTGCAGCGTCCAATTTGTTCATCTGGTATTGCGCAATGCCAAGGAACATGTGAGCGCCCGGCACGGCGGGGTTGAGCTCCAGCGCTTTTGTGAATGCACTCTGCGCCTCATCAACCTTTCCTTCGCGGAGTTCGGACATGCCAAGTCCCAGGTAGGCGTCAGGTAATCGCGGCGCCACTTGCGTTGCCTGCCGGAAAAGCGCCTCTGCATCTGCAGTCTTGCCCTGATGGATGGCCGAGGCGCCGCTCTGCATCAGACGCGTTGCTTCAGAATCGGAACTTGACGGAGCAGTCTGCGCATGTAGGCAGCAGGAAAAAATACAAGCGACAAGCAGGGTCAACGCGAATGGAGTCGGTCGATTTTGCGAGGCTGAAATCGTGAATCTGCTGGTGATAAAGTGGTCAGTTTCAGGCAAAAGAGCTTCAAAAACGGCTAATTTTGCGTCAAAAAACCTTCTTTTGACGGCTTTCTGTTTACTGGTAAGGTAATAGGATCTTTCTGCATCTTGCTTATTATCAATGACTTGACTGGAAGCAGAGGACGAAATCAGGTTGAAATAGGGGGGAGGGGGTGGGGGTAGAGACGTTTTTCCATGCCTGGTGCGGCCGATTGCTGAGATGTTTCTCATGAATTTAGCGGTTCGGCGGGGCAGGGATTTTCTCCGCTCGTCCTCTCTATTTATATTGTGCGCCAAGGAGCGGTAATTATATGCAAATGGGATTCTGGCTATGAATTGGTCCCTCAGGGGCCAAAGAACACAGTGATCTTGCGGTATTTGCGGGACGGTTAAGCAGGCTGCGGAAAAACTTGTGATCTGGACCGAAATTGGAGGGAAGATTCCCTCGGGGGCTGAAGCCCACGTTGGTATTGCAGGAATTATGTACGGGCTAAAGCCCGTACCCTTCAACGTATTGACTTTTTCCGTAAACTCTCGAGTCCGTTCCTTCGGCGTGACTGGCTTTCAGGTTATTTGGCTAGGCCGACGCGCTGCAATAGGTCGTCGAAGCGAGGGTCGGACCGAAGCGGGTCCAGGCAGGGGTCGATCTTTAAATAAACGAGGCCCACATCGTGCGCGCTGTAGGCCTCTTCAAGCCACTTGAATGCTTCCTGTTTCTCTCCCAGACCCGTATAGACAAGGGCAATTTCGTATCTTCCCACGCCATCCCTGGCTACATTGTTTTGCAATTGCACAATTGTCTTGCGGGCTGCCGCTGCCAGGCCTGCGCGGGCATAGGCGTTGCCTAGATGGCCGAGCGAATCCGGGCCATTGCCCGATTTCAGAAATTCGCCGATGGACTCCGAGTACATCCCCTTTTCGGCGTAGACATCTCCCAGCAGAAAGCTCCAGTCGGGAGGATTGATGTCGAGTCCACGAACTGTTTTGACAAGGGATAAGGCCTGGTCATATTGGCGCGAGAAGTAATCGATGAATCCTTGAAAGTGGAACGACCGGCCGGAGACCGGGTCGAGTTCCACGCCCCGCTCTACCTCGGCAAGCGCTTCCCGCGCCTGACCGGTGCGGACCAGGTAAAACGCATACTTCTGATGGACGAGGGCTGAGCTTGGGTTGAGTTCCAGTGCACGGTGGAACTCCTTAGCTGCTGCTGCCCAGTCCCAATCCAAAGTCATCGCGGTATTGGCCAGTTCTGCGTGACCTTCGGGCAGCGACTCATCCAACTCAACCGCCCTGGTCGCCTCGGCCTTCTGTCTGGAGAACGCATCCTTATAGGCCATCCTTCCGGATTCACCCAGCCGGCCGTAACAGTTTGCCAGTGCCGCATGCGGCTGCGCGTAGCCCGGATCTCTGGCGATCGCCTGGTTGAAATAATCGATGCCACTTTGGCAGTCGTCAGCGTCCAACTGGAGCATCCCATGGAGGTACAAATCCTGAGCGTCTGAGTCCGCAGGGCGGCTGCGAGCCAGGCGCGCCTGCTGCTGGGGTGTCACGTTGATGCTGATTTCATCTGCGATTGCCTGCGCTACTTCCCCTTGCAGTGCCAAGGCACTTGTCATATCGCGGACATAGGTATGCGCCCAAATGGGGCGATCTGTGGTGGCATCAATCAACTGGGCGCTGATCTGCACCTTGTTGCCTTCGCGCTGAACACTGCCCTCTACTACGCCGCCTACTGACAACTCCCGCGCGATATCTGGGAGCTTCTTCTTGGTGCCCTTATAGCTCATTGCCGACGTCATGGATATGACCCGCAGCGTGGAAACCTGGCCCAGATCGTTGATGAGTTCTTCGGTCATGCCGTCGGCGAAAAACTCCTGGCCGGGGTCACCTGAGAGATTCTTAAGCGGCAGGATCGCTATGGAGCGAATTTCTGGGCGGGCATGGGTATCGCTGTACCATTTCCTGAACCCGAAATAGCCAACGACTGCTAGAAGGATCAGTCCAGCTGCTATGGCCAACATGCGGGTCAAAGATCGCGGTGGAGCGACAGCCGGATGAGAGACTGCGTCTGGCGTAGCTGCAGGCGTCTTGTGGGGCGAATCTTCTCGATGCGACTGAATTTGCTCGATAGGAGGGTTGATGGGAGCGGCAGGACCGGGTAGAGGTAGCGGAATGACTGTGCCCTGAGGCCTGCTCGCTGGTTCCGGAGGTTCGAAGACGAATTTCGGCACATAGGAACCGCTGGTGAGCTCGATTCGAACCGCTGGCTTTTTATCCGCTTCAAGATAGTACTGGGTCAGCCTTTTTCGAACCTCGGTGGCTTTTACCCGAACTACGGAATCGCTTCCGGTGTCGTAATTCACCGGGCGCCCGAACATCTCGGCGCCAATCATCCGCTCGCGGAGGCTATCCACTTCCCCAGCAAGGGCATGCTCGACGATGAGCGTAAGAAAATCCTGGGTGCGTTTGCTCCCAGCGAAGGCGTGGCTCCTGGTAATGTCTTCAAGGTGCCGGCGCACCAGACCGATCTGAGTTGGACTGAGCAGGCCCGGCTCCCAGGATGGATCTGCTGTAGACATCGGGCACTCCAGCTTCCTTCGATTTCCCAATATACTACTAACCCATTTAACGTGTATTTCGCAGGGAAATTGGCGCGCCGGCATTTCGATATAAATGCTTTAACAACATATAGTTACCACCAACAAACGTCCTGGCAAACCGTTAATAGCGTTGCACGTTCCGAGTGGCCGGTGTTGGAATGGGCACGCTTTTGAAGTATGCGCGAGATTCACTTCGATGAGCAAACGTTTACCGAAAAGTGGCTTAGTGGCATGTTCAATCCTGTGATTCGCATGAATCCGACATTCGCTGGCTTGGGGAGTTCTACAAAAACCAACGGGCAATCATTTAATAGCGGCATCGCTGAACGTCAGAATCTACTGAAAATTGGAGACTTCGCAGCCATCATCTGGGAATCGCAGACTGGCCGGACCTGCTGGAAATGGTTTGGCTGGAGAGTCGGCATGTTCTGGCGCGCAGGCTCGCAGTCCATCGGCAGCGGAGGCAGAAGTAGTACCGAGTAACCGTTTGCTCAGTTGGCAAAAGGGTGCATCAAACGCACGGTCACGACAAAGCGACCGGCAAAAGCACGGTGAAGGAGCCCCGAGATGGAAAATCCGGGTGCTCCATTTCTCAATTTTTGAACTTTCAGGAGGAACGAATGAGGAAGCATCTTAGGCGAGGCGGGTTGGCTCTTGTAGCGTTGCTGGCTCTATTAGCGATCCCGATTCTATTGGTTGCACAATCTACGCGCGGGAGCCTGGCGGGAAATGTCACCGACACATCTGGTGCAGTCATCGCGGGGGCGAAGGTTGTCGCGGTCGGCATCGATACCGGAGTGACCAACCAGACTGTCAGCACATCTTCCGGCACCTACCATTTTCCGGAGCTCGCCATTGGACGCTACAACGTGACCGTGACCGCCGCCGGTTTTAACGCAGCCGCGGAAAAGGGCGTGCTGGTCACCATCAATTCGACAACTGCGCTGAACGTAACACTCAAGCCTGGCGCGGTCACTGAAACGGTGAGCATAGACGCCAGCGCGCCTGCTATTGAAAGCGAGACGTCGGAGATCAGCGGCACCATTTCCAAGCAGCAGATTGAAGACTTACCGCTATCAATGGCAGCAGGTGTTGGCGGTCTTCGGTCCCCCGAGTCTTTCTCCTTTTTGGTTCCCGGCACTACCGGGCCGGGGAGCGGCGGCGGACAAGCCGTCGGTGGGCTCAATAACAACGGTGTGTTCTTTATGAAGCTTTCGGGCGGCCAAAGCTATGGCGCTGAAGTGATGCTGGATGGAGCCAGTATTACGCGCAGTGAAAATGGATCATCGTTCGATGAGACCTCGCCTTCCATTGAGGCCCTTCAGGAATTCAAAGTCACCACTTCCACGCCTTCAGCGGAGTTTGGCCGCACCACGGCGGGATTCGAGAGCTTTGCAACAAAGTCCGGTACGAACAGTTTTCATGGGACTGGTTTCACCATTGTCAAGAATGCGGCATTTGATGCCAATCAATGGTTCAGCAACGGCGATTTTAAGTTCTACGACTGCACCGGCACGACCAACTTGAACGTAAGCCCAGGTTGCCAGGGCTATTTGCGACAGGCAGATAGCAAATTCGATTATGGCGGCACGTTCGGCGGCCCGGTCCGGATCCCCAACCCTTTCAGACGAGGACGAGATCTTTACAACGGCAAGGATAAGACGTTCTTTTTCTTCGCATGGGAAAACTACAAACTCCAATTGGGCGGCGTCACGGAAGCCACGGTCCCAACGACCACGGGCGGGACTACTGGAACGGGCGAACAGGGAGGAGACTTCTCTGCTCTCCTTGGCGCACAGACTACCCAACCAACGCTGAATGTGAATCCATGCACGGGTCAGCCGATCCTACAAAACCAGATATTCGATCCGGCCACGCAAAACTCGAATATTACGCCGACAAATCCCACGGGTATTCCATGCTCTTTGCCGTTTGCAGGGAACATTGTTCCGCAGAGCCGGTTCAGCGGTGTTGCCAAGGCGCTGATGGCAGGACTTCCCGCGCCCAACCAGACGCCAATCCAAAACCCTCCATGGGGCTTCTACAACAACTACTCGCAGAGTTCGGTGGCCCCGACGACCAACACAACCTATACGATTCGTATCGATCAAACGCTGGGGGCAAAGAACAAGATTTATGGGTCTTACAGTTCGCGCGATAACTTCAGCGTGCATGGAAATGCGAATCTACCTCAACCGTTCAACGACTCGGCTTATCCTCAGGACTTTGAAACTCACTACACTCGCCTGGGCTGGGATTATTCCATTTTGCCCACCCTGTTGAATCACTTGAACGTCGGCTACAACCGCACGAACAGCAAGAACTTTGCGCAGGCTATTGGCGCCGGACGAACCCTGACTACCGCAGGAGCTCCCAACTTTTATTCCAATTCCTTCCCGATCGTCAACTTTGACGGCTTTGACAGCTACTCCCCGTGGATGATTGGTCAAGGCGGGGACAACATCGACAACGGACTAAGAGCCAACGAAATAGTTGATTGGGAAAAGGGCCGAAACAGCTTCAAGTTCGGCGTGGATTGGCGTCATCAGCAGTACACGGTAGAAGACGTCACGATTCCCAACCTCACCTTCTATCACGGCGAAACTTCCGCTGCGGCAGTCGGCGGCAACTATCTGGCAAGCGGCAATAGCTTTGCAAGCTTCCTGCTTGGAGACGATGCGGTCGCCAGCCAGACCATCTTCAACCACAATCCGCGCTGGAACTCACACTATTATGCGTTCTTCGTTCAAGATGATATGAAGGTCACACCCCACCTGACCCTCAATCTCGGAATGCGTTACGACGTTGACGTCCCACGCCACGAGGCTTTGAACGATACCTCAAATCTTAGCCTTACCGCCCCGGATGCGGCGGCGGGCGGTTTGCCGGGCGCACTTGTTTTTGGCACCAACTGCAATTGCAACAGCGCATGGGCTGACACCTGGCGCAAGGATTTTGGTCCCCGAGTTGGCTTCGCTTACGTGCTGCCGGACACCCAAGGCAAGGTTGTGCTGCGTGGCGGTGGAGCGCTTATCGCCGGCCCGCTGCAGTACGACGACTTTGGCGCAAGCATGGATGCCGGCTTTACTCAGGGCCGCCAGACGGGATCCGTCAACAACTTCACACCTGCTTTCCAGCTCGACAGCGGATACGGACTGTGGACTCCGCAATATTTCGCACCAAACACGGATCCGACGCAATTGACCGCTCAAAACGGGGTGGGTACATTCACCAACGTCGGCGGCGAACTGATTCTGAAAAACTCCGGCAGACCGTCGATGACAAGCAATTGGAGTCTGCAGCTTCAAGATGAAGTTGCACAAGATCTCATTTTGACGATCGGCTACATCGGACAAAGCGCGCAGGATCTGCATACCGGGTACATTTCAAACATCAACAACATTCCCGCAGCGGACTTCGCTTACGGCGATCACCTGAACGACCCAACAGAATACATTCCGGAAGGCGGATCGATGTCATTCACGCCGGAGGGCAGCGGCACACCGGTTACGGTGAATGCGCCCTACTCAACTTTCGCGGGCGTAATTTCGCAGGCGCTTCGACCGTATCCGCAATACGGCTATATCGCGGACGATTGCTGCCTGGAGAACTTCGGCCACTCCTCTTACGATGCAATGATCGTTTCGCTCAATCGTCACTTCCGGGAGGGGTTCAATCTTCAAGTGTCTTATACCTGGGCCAAGAACTTGACCGACGCGGATTCTGAAATTGGTAATTATGACCGCGGCGCCCAAAGCCAGAATGCTTCTGACTTCAAAGGCGAAAAATCAGTGAGTATCCAGAACATTCCGCAGACTCTTTCAGTCAGTTACCTCTATCAACTGCCGTTTGGGAAAGGCCGCACCTACCTCAACCAAAGCAGAGTTCTTGATGCCATCGTCGGAGGCTGGGAACTCGGAGGCATTCAACGCTATGAGAGCGGGCAGCCTCTCTCGTTTGGTTGCGCAACAGGAATTGCTTCGCTCGGTAACTACACGGGAGTAGGCGGTTATGACAACTGCTTCCGCTTCACACAAAACGGCAGTGTGTCGCTTGCAAGCGCGGCCTACAGACAGAACAAGAACAAGCCGAACTTCTTCAATGGCGAATCGTGGTTCAATCCCGCGTACCGAGCGCCGGGCACAAACGGTCCCAGCGATCCGGGAGTCCCCATGACGAGCGGTTCGCTTATCGATCAGAATCGTGAAGGACCAGGATGGTTGCGGCAATTCTCGGCTGGGTGCGACAACGGCGCCTGCTCATTTGATCCGTATTATTGGAGCGGTGAGTCTCCCATTGCGGGCGGGCATGCGTTGGGACGCGTGACTTCACAAGTAACCGGGCCACTTTGGAAGTCAGAAGATTTCAGTTTGCTGAAGAACTTCAAGATAACCGAGAAGGTCAGCTTCCAACTCAAGGGAGAAGCAATCAACGCATTCAACCGTCACCGCTTTGCGATTCCGGATTTGTCGCCTGGCGATTCGGGCACGGCAACAGGATTCGGAATTCCAACCAGCTCGGATTTGCTGGCGCGTAATCTTCAGGTCTCAGGCCGTATTAACTTCTGACGCTAGGCTTGTGGATGCGTTGAGGAGGGGCAAGTGCAGCTTGTCCCTTCCTTCTTCATCCTGCCGCAAATCACGCAGGAAGATTGCTAAGATTGCATTGTTGCATCAATCAAGCAATCGAGCATTTCTCTTGCAGGCACCTTTGATGTTCTTACCTTTTTCGACGCTTGTGCTGGTCATCACCACCGTGGGTCTATCCGCGGCGCAAACCTCTCAAATTCCGCAGCCTGGGAACCCTGGAACGGCTTTGCTCCAGTCGGGCAAAGTATCCGAAGCGCGCGATGCGTTCGAGTCGGTCCTCGAAGCGGACCCAGCCAATAAAGAGGCCCAGGATGGTGAAGTTGCAACCAGCGAGCGCCTGGCGCTGCAAGCCCGCACAGAAGGCCGTATGAACGATGCACTCACATACCTGGTGCGCGCGCAGCAATTCGTGCCAAAGAATGCGCACCTGCTTTTTGACCTGGGAATTCAGGAAGACGATATGCATCTATATCAGGACGCCGACCGGACGCTTGCCGCGGCAGAACAACTGAACCCCGGCGATCCGAATGTGATCTATGCAGTGGCGCGCGTCAAGATGGATCTCGGGCAGCTGTCTGCCGCGGAAGAAAAGATGCAGGCTTACCTCAGACTCCGCCCAAACGATGCCAGCGCTCACTTCGGACTTGCCCGCGTCTATCAACTCGGCACGCAATTCGACAAGGCTCGCGTCGAGTTCCAGCGCTCGATCGAACTTCAGCCCGTGCAGACTGAGGCCTACTATCAGTTGGGAGACATCGCACTGGGACAGGGAGACTTTGTTGAAGCAATTTCAGAATTCAGCAAGACTCTTGCTCGCGATCCGAAGCATGGTGGTGCGCTCACTGGAACCGGCCAGGCCTACTTCAAGCAAAAGCAGTATGTCCAGGCGGAGGACTTTCTTCAGCGCGCCGTTGTAGCCGCTCCGGACTATCAGACTAGCCACTACTATCTTGGGCTCACCCTTGCACGCCTCGGGCGCAAAGAAGATTCTGAGCGTGAACTTTCGCTTGCCACCCAATTAGCCGCGACACAGGCGAAGCGAAGCGAAGTTCAGGTACCTTCTTCAACTGGGATTCAGTAGAAGAGAAATTACCGGCCACCACAGCCGCCGGATAAGGAGAGTTTCGTCATGCGATCTGTCTTCATTTTACTTTTACTGTCGTTTGCGCTCCTCGTGCCACAAAGCTATTGTCAGGAGCCTCAGGCACTTACTCTAAGCGGCGACTATCCTGTAACTCATGACCCATCGATAGCGCGCGAGGGAGACACTTACTATGTCTTTGCCACAACCTCGAATGCAAAGGAAGGACAGTTCCCTGTCCGCTGCTCGCACGACTTACAGGCCTGGAAGCTTTGCGGCTTTATCTTCCCCGATATTCCAGCCTGGATTCACGAGGCGAGCCCCACAACCAAAGACTTGTGGGCACCCGACATCTCTTACTTCGCGGGGAAATATCACCTCTATTATGCTTATTCGACGTTCGGCTCGAATTCCTCCGGCATCGCGCTGGCAACGAATGACACACTTGACCCGAAGAGTCCGAAATACCATTGGCAAGACGAAGGCCTGGTTCTGAAGTCGGTGCAGGGAGATAACTTCAACGCCATCGACCCTAACATCACATTCGATGAAAAGGGTCAACCGTGGCTGAGCTTTGGGAGCTTCTGGAGCGGCATCAAGATGCGTCGCATTGATGTGGCGACTGGAAAGCCGTCTGCCTCCGATCCCACTGTTTATTCGCTCGCTACACGCGCCACACCAAATCTACCGGAGCCGCCCAAACCCGGCTTACCGGCGGATTGGCAAGCTGTTGAGGCACCCTTCATTGTGCGCCACGGCGATTATTTTTATCTGTTTGTTTCGTTCGATCTTTGCTGCCGCGGCACACGCAGCAATTATCGAACCATGGTCGGACGCTCCCGCATCGTAACGGGGCCCTACGTCGATGCAGACGGCAAGTCAATGCTCGACGGAGGGGGCACTCAACTACTCAAGCCGAATAGCCGCTGGATTGGGCCTGGTGGTGAATCTGTCCTGCTACGGCCGGAGGGTGACATCATCGTATTCCATGCCTACGACGCTGATACGGGTAAGCCCGCACTGCAGATTTCAACACTGACTTGGTCGGATGGCTGGCCTCATGCGGCGCTTGGAACGGCCGGTGAGTCGAAATAGACCTGTACCAACTGAATCGTGGGCCTTCACCGAGCGGTTCGCGCCAGGGTCTCACGCATCTCCAGTTCGCCACGTAGAAGTCGCACAGACTCACGCACGGCGCTTTCCAGAGTTGCAATTCCGTTGCCGCCATTCAAGGGCCTACTGGTGAGGGATCCGTGGATATGAGAAACGCCGGTGCGCCTTACGACCTCGACAAGGTTGGATAGGCGGAGCCCACCGGCGGCCATGATATCCACGCGCTCGCCTGCCTGCCTGTAGAGGCGCGCAATCGAGTCTGCACCGGTGAAGACGTCGGGCGCTCCGCCAGAAGTCAACAGGCAGTCGGCACCTGTATCAATGACTGCTTCGAGTGCCTCGCTCAGGTCGATCGTTTCATCGAAGGCCCTATGGAAGGTCACGCTCAACGGACGGCTAAGGTTTACCAATTCGCGGCTTCGTTCCACATCGACCGAACCATCGGGAAGAAGGACGCCAACCGCGACTCCGGCGGCACAAGCATATTTGGCCTGCTCGATCTGATCCTTCATTAATTCAAACTCATCCGAAGAGAAGACGAAATCGCCTGCACGCGGACGAATGAGTATATGCACCGGAATTGAAAGGGCTCGGGTGGTTGCCGCAATGAGATTCTGGTCCGGAGTAACGCCGCCGACTGATAAGTGAGAGCAGAGTTCGATGCGGTCCGCGCCTCCAAATTCACCTGCTCGTGCAGCCTCAACGCTCTCGGCGCACAACTCAAAAAGAAAGTTCTTCATAGGATGTCTGGGGCAAGCTCCGTCTATTTTTTGTACTGATTCCTGCCAACTCGATTCATTGTCGAGGACAAGGTTTGGCTCTCAGGTTGCCTCTGCTGCCAGCCCAGCTGAAAGATATGACCTTAACTGTTTTGGTTGCCCGATTGCGCATCGATGCTGTACACCGATCTGCACACCTTAACGGTTCGTTACAAACTTGTCCAGGAATGATTCTCACACATCTCCGGCGTCCGGAAAATGCGCATTCCAGATTTGACAAGAATGGAGTTCCGTATTGGTCATCCTGAGACCAAAATGGAGCCCTGCCTCTGGAGGCTTGGATTTGGCCTCCAGTGGCTGGGTGGAAGGCTTGAATCTTCATTCTTCGAGCCTATTTGGATTGCTGAGTTACCACTGAAAGTGGTAACTCAGCAGGGTTGCGTTGAGTTAGAAGTTCAGCTTGAGGGCGAACTCGATCTGGCGGCCAGGGTTTGACCCGTCCATCAAGCCGTAGACACCGGTAGTGCCGTATCCGCCGCCGTTGTATCCCAGGGTGCGAACGCCGGAGCAATACTCGCACGAGCTGTAGTTGTCATCCCAGGTATTCGGAATGCTGAAGATAGGTGTGTTGGTGAGGTTCATGAACTGTGCCATGAAGGTCATGTTGACCTTCTCGGTGATTGGGAACATCTTGTTCAGGTTGAGATCGGCAGTCTTGAGGTGGGGGCCACGCAGCGAGCCCACCTGGCAATTGCCAAATTGACCATCCGCCTGGTCCGCAACTGCAGCGGGGTTGAGGTTCAACATACCGATACTGCCGCCGATTTGCGCAAAGGTCATTTTCTGACTTGAGGCCTGGCCGGATACGCAATCGGCGCGGGGAACGTAGGAGGGTGCGGTGAGGTTGGAAGCTGCAGCCGGATTGAAGGAGCCCATCCACTCGCCGGCCATGGGAGTTACAGCGAAGCCCGAGCGGAATGTCGCATCGAATGCAATATTCCATCCGCCGATGACTTCATTGACTGCCTTGTTCACATTGCCTGCAAACTGCTTTCCGTGGCCGAAGGGAAGGTCATAGAGAGCGTACCCATTGAAGGCCGCAGCGGCGTCGATGGAGCACTTGCCGTAGTCACCCTTAGGGTCGTACTCATTCTGGAAGAAGTTGCCTCCAGCTTCGTTCTGCTGTTCGCCAAGACCTTCTTCGTCGCCATAGGAGCCGAAGTATCCGAGCGAGTTGCTCAAGCACTTCGACCAGGTAAAGTTGGCCTGCATATCGAGACCATGGAAGCGCTTCTGCGCCAACGTTGCTTCCAGGGCTTCATAGCGCGAGATGGCGTCAGAGGCGTTGTAGCGCGCCTGACCCACACCGGCCGCGACAAGGTTCTGCATGAAGGGGCCAGGGGCAACGGCCGGAACCGTTACTGAATTGCCGCTTGCATCCTTCACAACTTGCGTTGCCGAGGTGAGGACCTTCTGGTTGTACCAATAGATGTCGGACATGTGGTCATCCTTGTTGCCCACATAGCCAACCGATGCCGTCAGGTTGCCTTTGAACTGGTGTTGAATGGTGAGGTTCCACTGCTGGTTCATGGCGGGGCGAAGGTGCGGATCAGTGGCGTGCGTAACCTCACCACTAAGGCAGGGGGATGGGGTGCCTGTGCTGCCGGCGGCAACGAGTTCAGTAGCGGTGCAAGGATTCTGGTAAGGCGCGTATCCGTTGGAAAGGCTGTATTGCGGATACCCCAGGGCAGCGGTAGCGCCGGGTAAGTTTGTCTGGTTGACTGCGATGGAGTTGGGAGGATTGATGACAGCCATGTTGCCTATGCCATTTCCTTCCATGTAGCTGGAAATGTCGTAGGCGCCACGGACCACCGTTCCCGGCGCCCAGGTGGGCTGGTAGGCGAAACCGAAGCGCGGCTGGAGATCGCCAATCCCAAAGTAGGTGTTGTAGTTGGTGCCAATCTCCGGCGTTCCGGTAACTTTGTCGAAGTTGACGTTGTTGTTCTTGTTGGTGTCGCCGCGCGGAGTGACTACCTCGTAGCGAAGGCCAAGGTTCAAGGTTAGGTTATGAGCGACTTGAAAATTGTCCTGCGCGAAACCGGAAGCAAGGCTATTTGCAAGGTGGAAGTGGATGGGCTGGCCCACGGCAACCGAAGAAGGCAAACCTAGCAAAAAGTCCGCGTACTGCGATCCACCCGCCCCGCCGGTGTTGTTTGAATACTGGCCGCTGAAGCTCCAGGATCCGGCTTCGCCGTTGTTTCCAGAGTAGGTATCGTTCATCATGTAGTGGTAAAACTCGAAGCCTGTGTGGATGGAGTGGCGGCCATGAGTCCAGGTGAGCGAGTCCTCTACTTCATTTGTCGTGTCATGGAAAACTTCGACGCCGTCGGATCCTCCGACTGTTCCGTAGCCTGTGCTGATGGCGGGAAGAATCCCAACGGGAACGCCGGTCAGTCCAATCTCCGAGTTGACGTTCTGAGCGGTCGCCATGCTGTAGACCTGATCGTTTGCCGGAAAAATCTGCGTGCCAAGACGGAAGTCGTTGACGAGCGATGGTGTGAATGTGCGGACATAATCGACCACAATATTCTTCAGAGGATATTGCCGTTCGAGATTCGGAGAAAGCACGTCTGCGCCGTTGCTCTGAATCACATGGGTATACATCTGGCTGTAGCGACCCATGATGTGATCGTTGTTGGAGGGCTGCCAGTCGATCTTGAGATCGCCCTGATAATTGTGCGTGTAGCCGCTCTGGAAGTAATTCGGCGAGGTGAACTGATTGATGAACGCCGGAAGTTGGGTGAGTGCTTTGGCCACCGGATTGATTGCAGAGACAGGAATGCGGTTGTTAAGAAACGGCGTACGGTTGCCCGCTGCTACGCCAGGGGCCGGCTGATAGAGCTGTAGCCCGCCAACGCAAATTCCCGCTGCATTGAACGATCCGGGGACGTTATTGGTTCCTTGTTGGCAGAGGTATCCAAGGTCGTAATAGCCGGTGGAACTGGCATTCTTTCCGATCATGTCCGTTTGCGTGGGGATTAGCGTATTGCTGTTCGAGGTGGCTGGTTGATCGAAAATCGATGTCTCTTCGTCGGCAAAGAAGAATAGCTTGTTCTTGATGATGGGTCCACCGACTGAGCCGCCATATTCGTTCCAGCGCAGCACGGGAGTCGGCAAGACTGACTGAAGGGTCAGAGCGCCGGAAGCATTCGGAAGCTGCAGGGCGCCGTTGGCCTTGTCTTGCCAGGTATTCGCATTGAGGTCGTCGTTGCGGAGGTATTCGAACACACCGCCATGGAAAGAGTTAGTGCCGGACTTGGTGGATTCCACGATCACGCCGCCCGCGTAATTGCCGTAGTCAGCAGGGGCATTGCTCACGATGATATTGAATTCCTGCACGGCATCGGGGCTGGGAGTGTAGGAGACCTCATTGTTGTCCGGCTGATTGATATCCATGCCGTCGAGAGAGAAGTTGTTGTCCTGTTCGCGGGCGCCGTTGACATAGGGGCGGCCGGTACCGAAGGTCGTCTGCGGTGACTCGAAGGCGAAGATGTTGGAAGTGAGTACTCCCGGCGCCAACAGCGTCAACTGATTGATGTCGCGGGTCGCCAAGGGGAGGTTTGCCGCGGCATTGGCGTCGATGAGAGTCCCCAACTCCGTAGAGCCCGTCTGCAGGCTGGGCGGAGCGGCGGTTACGTCGACCGTCTCGCTCACTTTACCCACCTTCAAGTGGAAATCCAAGCGGGCGACCTGGTTGAGGATCAAGGTAAACGCACTGTGCGATTCCGAGGTGAATCCGGTCGCTTCTACTTTGACCTGAATATTGCCCACAGGGATCAGCGGGAATTCATACAGACCTGCGCTGGTTGTTTTGGTGGTCCAAGTGGTGCCGCGATCTACGTCGCGGACGATTACAGTTGCGTTGACGACGGCGGATCCGGATGGATCCACGACGGTTCCGGTGACAGAGCCAGCAGCCTGCTGGGCCCACACAGTTGACGACGCCCCCAACATCATGATGACCGTACAGGCTGCGCCAACCACAAGGAGCAACATCCGATTGATTCGCTTCACTTGATCTCCTTAAATACAGGTTCAGGTTTACCGTTCTCCATGAGACTGCTATAGCGAGTTGATAAAGAACTATATAGCAGTTGATGAATTACATGTCAATGGCGAAACGGAAGAGCGGGAAGGGGCGTTGAAGTCTTAATTGTGGAAAACGCGAATGTGACTCAATAAAATCAGTTACTTGATCGATATATGGGCTATTTTATCGATTTTTGCATCCCTACCGACTTGGATTGTATTTTCGACGGCGCTGTACGAACAACCCCACTTCCGAGGAGCAGTGAATTGAATACCCTTCTGGGCGCATGGAGAGCTATATAGCTACTTTTTCTTTGGTAACCCGCTGATTTGAGGTATCTTGAATGCAGATCACGTAGCGAACCGAGAAAGCGACGTCGGCACGGTTATGAACGAAGCAGCCACGATAGCGCAGAATCACAAAGACGAACCGGCATACAAGCGAATCCAGAGAGCGATTCGTCAGCGAATCGACTCTGGTGAGTTGAAGCCAGGCGATGTTGTCGACTCCGAAAGGGAGCTTTCCAAAATCCACGGCGTTAGTCTTATGACAGCGCGCCACGCGCTCGCTGATCTGGCCCAGGAAGGGATCGTCGAACGACGGCATGGCGCAGGGACGTTTGTTGCTCCGCCACAGATCCTCTTCAACAAGCTGCTGAGTTATACGGAGCAAATGGGAAGCCTGGGCCTGGCTGCGCGATCGAGGATTGTGTCCTCAACCGTGGTGAACCGCGAGCCGGAAATAGCGGCACGGTTCGGCCTCTCACCGACGAGCCGCCTGGTACGAATCGAACGCGTCCGTGCCGCGGGGGATGAGCCTGTTGCGCTGGAAATCTGCTACGTGTCCGACGATGAATGCCATGCATTGCTGGATGCGCCGCTGGATCGGACTTCCCTGTTTGGAACGCTCGAGCGCGAATGCGGAATTGAACTGGCATATGCCGATGAGGAGATTGATGCGACGCACTCCGATCAGCGAATCGCCAAACTGTTGAATATCCCTGTTGGGTCGCCTCTGCTTCGAATCCGACAACTCATCTTCTCAACGAAGGGACGTGCGACTGTCTATATGATGGGTCTCTATCGGTCGGGGAGACATACTCTGAAAATTCGGCGCTTCCGCTAAATCGACAACATTGAAACATCCTCTGGGTTTGCCTTTCTAGTGGAATTATCGCCGCTGTTCCATTTGCACTCCGCTGAAAATGGCTTCAAGCCCTTACACTGAAGAGCACGGGATGCCGGCTGATGAGTGCAGGGATTGAATTTCGGAATGTGTCCTTCGCGGTTCCGCGAGAGCGGCTGCTGCTGGACAATATTTCTCTTACGCTGGAAGAGGGAACCACGACTGCAATTCTGGGACGCAGCGGTTCCGGCAAGACCACCCTGGTTCGCACTGTTAATCGCATGATTGAGCCGAACAGCGGCGATGTTCTGGTCCGGGGAGCTAGCATTCGGAATTCTGATTTGATCCGTCTGCGTCGGGGAATGGGTTATGTGATTCAGGAGACGGGACTCTTTCCGCACTTCTCCGTAGAGCGCAATGTTGGCTTGGTGTTGGAGGCAGAGGGCCGGCCGCGCGAGGAACGCATTCTCCGCAGCAATGAATTGCTTGCAGCCGTAGGCCTTGACCCGGCGGTCTATGCACGGCGGTTTCCGCATCAGCTTTCAGGGGGGCAGCGACAGCGGGTCGGCCTTGCTCGTGCATTGGCCGCCAACCCCAGAATCCTGCTGATGGACGAGCCGTTCGGCGCCTTGGATCCACTTACCCGCGGGGAGATGCAGGATTTGCTGCTAGGCCTTTTATCAGGATTGAAGAAGACTGTGATGCTCGTGACTCACGACCTGGATGAGGCTCTGTATCTAGCACACCGCATCGTGCTGTTGGGCGACGGCAACGTAATTTGCAGCCTTGAGCCTGAGAAATTTCTGCGTTCGCGCGAGCCCGAGGTCGAGGCTTATGTGCATGCTTTTCATCGAGGACGGCAGACAGCCGCTGGAGGGGAGCGGCCATGAGCCCGGGATTCTTCGCCCAATACGGAAGCGAAATCGGTACTCTAACCATGGAACACTTGTGGCTCACTGGTGCAGCAATGCTGTTTGCAACGGCTATCGCTGTGCCTGCGGGTATCTGGCTTACGCGGGCACCAAAGTGGGCCAATCCTGTGATCGGTGCGGCCAATATCCTGCAGACCATTCCTTCGCTCGCGCTGTTTGGGTTTCTGTTACCGGTGCCGTGGTTGGGCGACCACGCAGCGCGTATCGCAATTGTCGCGCTCACTGCATATGCACTGCTTCCCATTCTGCGCAACACATATGCGGGAATTCGCGGCATCGATCCAGCAGTGATTGAGGTAGCACGCGCGCTCGGGCTCACAGGCAGGCAGCGCCTTTTCAAAGTGGAATTGCCTTTGGCGGCAGCCTTCATTCTTGCTGGACTGCGAACAGCGACTGTCACTTGCGTAGGCGTTGCAACGATTGCTGCGGCGGTCGGAGCGGGGGGGTTGGGCGAACTAATTTTCCGTGGAGTGGCATCAGTGGACAACCGTCTCGTGCTGGCTGGAGCCGTTCCCGCGGCATTGCTGGCGTTGGTTGCGGACGCGGCACTAGGGTTGCTCGAACACCGACTTAGGGTTCCAGCGAAATGAGAAGCGTACTTTGCATCGGCGCTCTTGGCGCGTTCGCATCCGCGATGCTAGTTCTGCTTTCGGGATGCGCTCCGCCTCGCCCTGATCATCCCGTGATAGGAGCGAAGAATTTTACCGAGCAGGTGGTGCTTGGCGAGCTTCTGGCTCAGGAGATCGAAGCAAAATCCAATCTCAAAGTTGAACGGCGGTTCTATCTGGCAGGGAGTTACATTTGCCATCAGGCTCTTGTCTCGGGTCGAATTGACGCCTACGTGGAATACACTGGCACTGCATTGACGGCTGTCTTGAAGCAACCGGTCGATCGAGATTCTCAAAGAGTTTTCGCGACGGTCCAACGGCTTTACGCTTCGCGCTACAACATCTTTGTCGCGCCGCCCTTGGGATTTGAGAATACCTTCGCCATGGTTATTCGCGGCGAGGACGCGCGGTCGCTGCACCTAGAAACGCTGAGCGAGGCTGCGCAATACACGCCACAATGGCGGCTTGGGGCTGGGTACGAGTTTGAACAGAGGCCGGACGGATTGGCCGGATTGAGCGCTGCATACGGGTTGAAGTTTGCCGCCGCACCCCGCACGATGGACCTCGGTCTACTCTATCGCGCACTGAACGCGCACCAGGTGGACATGATCGCCGCCAATTCGACCGACGGGCCGATTCAGGCTTTCGGGCTAAAGGCGCTTGCAGATGACCGGGATTATTTCCCGCCTTACCAAGCAGTCCCTCTAGTGCGTGCGGAGGCACTCACGCGCTGGCCGCAGATTCAGATCGCGCTCAATGCGCTGGCGGGCAAAATTACGGCGGAGGATATGCGCGCAATGAATGAGGCAATTGATGGCCAGCATCGCGATCCCGCGGAAGTAGTGCGAGAATTTCGAAACTCGAAGGGTGTTTGAGGATTTACGCAGCGTAAGGAGCCATCGAGTTTCATGCTGTTTCAAAACAAGCTTCCAGGAGGAGTTGTGACTTCATCGAAAACAAAAGTAGCGAACCGCTGTTCGTGGGCTGAAGGCGATCCGCTGATGCAGGCGTATCACGACGAGGAGTGGGGTGTGCCCGAGCATGACAGCCGCGCTCTTTGGGAAAAGTTGATGCTGGATGGCTTTCAGGCGGGCCTTTCTTGGAGCATCATCCTGCGCAAGCGGGAAGCATTTCGAAAAGCATTTAGAGACTTCGATCCGAAGAAGGTGGCGCGATTTACGGAAAAAGATATTGTGCGGTTACTTGAAAACCCGGGCATTGTACGATCGCGAGCTAAGATTGAGGCCACGATTGAGGGCGCTCGCATTTATCTCGCCATGCAGAAGGAGGGCAAGGATTTTGCGGGATTTATCTGGGAATTGGCAGGTGGGAAGCCGCTCAAAAACACCGGGCCGGTTCCTTCGAAAACTCCATTATCTGAGGAAATTTCGAAGGAACTTAAAAAGCGCGGGTTCAAATTTGTTGGCCCCGTGATTGTTTATGCGTGGATGCAAGCTGCCGGCATTGTAGACGACCACAGCGTTGAATGCTTTCGTCGAAAGGCCGTCTGAGACACCAACCGCTACGGTGCGAGCGGAACGCCGGTTGCGCTGAACCCCACAGCGAATGCGGGCGAATCGGGTTGGAGCGTGTAGTCGCCCACCTGCGTGTTTGTGAACTGCGGACTGCTTAGCACGGAATTTGAATCGAGCTGTTGGCCGCCGAATACGGTGTCTCCCGCTTTCGCGACTCCTTGGAAAAGCACGCTGGAGTTGACAGTACCCGGGTCTGGATCGACGTAGGATGGATCGGTCCAGTCGGTCCAGTCCATCAAGTCCTGTGATGACCCGCCATCGCGGTAAACGATGTTATGCGTGGAGGAGAAATTAGTCACTTCCAGGTTGTCGTTACCAACCACAAAACCATAGGCCCCATAACTGCCCGTCGCCTCCGGAGCGACCAACTCAACCGCCGTATTGTTCACGAACATTTCCATATCTCGCAGGGTAGTCGTCGAGGTTCCGGAAGTAACTCCGTTGGTCAACGTAATGCCAATGCGATGAATTTGGTGCGGGGTCAACTGCGCAGTAAAAACGAAGTCGGTAACCGTGCTTGAGGCTGTTCCGGTCCCGATGATGGCGCCATCTGCCTGGACGTTGAAGGCTGCGCTCGTGCTTCCTGATGTCTGCCCGGAGAGTTGCACCACAATCGTGGTTGTGGTCAGGCTGGAGGGGAAGTATGACGGAAGGAGATCGACACGGGTGGTGCCGTTGTAGTCCATTACGCCGGTAGAAAAAGTAACACCATTTGATCCGCGATCGTAATATGCCGGAGACTGCAGGATGAGGACGTTGTTGCTTGCCTTATTGCCCTTGCATCCGTGGCAGAGGAACATGCCACTGCCGTCGCTTTCAACTACATTATTAGTCATGGTTACTGTGCTGACCTGATCGTCCATGTAGATGGCCTCAATCGTGCCCAGTTTGTAGTTACCAGACGCGTCGCGGCGCAGTCCCCCGATGTTCTCGATGCGATTGCCGGTGATAGTGGTGTTCTCCTCGACATAACCAGGGCTGGTGCCGGCGTAGGAATAGATTGCGCCAGTGTCGTTGGTCTGCTGGCTGGTGTTGCGGAGGATGTTGTTGGATATGGTATTCCCAACCAGCGAGACGCTGTCGGATGGGTACAGGTCGACGCCCCAGCGTCCCGTTCCGTCGATGATGTTGCTGTCTATCAGATTGTTGGCGCTGTTTTCAAGATGAATTCCCATTGATCCGACGTTGATTCTGCCCAGACCGGTCATGGAATTAGTCGTGACATTGTTGTGATTGCTTTTCGCGGTGAGGAATATTCCCGATCCGCCCATCTGATCGAATTCATTGCCGCTGATTGTGTTGTTGGACGAACCGCTCAGAGAAATTCCATTGCCTGCATTCAGGAAGGTGTTTCTGCTAATCGTGCTGTTACTCAGGGTCGTCCCCATGATAGCGGCAAGCTTGTCGTTAAATACACCGGAGTAGGTGCATCGATCAGAAGTGGTGTCTGAGAATGTTAGCCCACTGATAGTAATTCCGGAAACATTGTTGAGAGCAATCAATGTGTTTAGCTGCGCCGCGACTACAGTTTCAGAAGACAAGCTGTCGGGACTTGCTGGTTCAACATAGACCTTGGACGAGGCTGCATCGTAGGCAAACTCACCGACGGCACCGAGATCGGCCGGATCATTGAGCACGCGCCAGCTGCCGCTGACTCCCGTTGTGCTGGTTCCGGTGTTGAATTGATCTGCAACCGTTATCGTGTTATTGCTTGCATCGACGCTCACGATGGTTGTGAATTGGTCAGTGTAGCGCAGGAAGTCGAGCACCTGTACTACCGCTCCAGGCTTGACGGATGAAGTGAAGTCGGCTGGCTGCACGGCGAATGTTACGCCGAAGTTTTTTTCCTGTGCGGTGGGCAACACTCGCCAGCCGGAGATAAAGGGCCGTTGAGGATCATAACCCCGCGCGGCAGGTAACTGGCGCACACCTGCAATGGCAAGGTCGAGTCCCACGGGCTTGGCGGCGCTGGTTGAATACACCCCATCTCCCTCACTGACCCACCCAGTCAGGACTTGTCCGCCGCTCAACACTACAGTTGCCCCGGGGGTTGCTTCCCATGTCTCTCCTTGATCGAGCGATGTTAGGGACAGCGGGCTTGTTAGATAGTAAGTGCCAGCATTTATCTGAGTTGTCTTGATTGACGATTTCTGCATCGCGAGTTGGGCGCGTTGCAACGTCGCAAATGGGCTGGACGCGGAACCGTCTGCGCTGTCACTTCCGTTGGTCGCGACATAGTAGCTTGCCGTCTGAACAGGGATCGAAACGATAAGTTTCGCGGGGTTACTCGTGACGCTGCCGCCGGAATTGGAAACAATCACGTCGAATGTCGACTCATTGTCGGTCGCGCCGGCGGCCGGTGTTGTGTAGCTGGATGAAGTTGCGCCTGCGATATTCACCGAATCCTTTTGCCATTGATAGCTCAGCGGCGCGGAACTTGCGGCGGTAATCGTGAATGTAGCTGATTCGCCAACCGCTATTGATGCATTCTTTGGTTGTGAGTCGAGAGTTGGCGGCGCAATTGCAGCTACGGTGAGCGTCGCTGGGTTGCTTGACGTGCTTGTACTTGAAGAGGCGTCGCTGGTGGTGCTTCCTGAGGCGTTCGATACAACAACCACGAATGTCGATCCACTCTCGGAGGCTGTTACGGCTGGGGTCGTATAGCTCGGAAGCGTGGCACCGGGTATGCTCACCGAGTTCTGCTGCCATTGGTAGCTGAGCGTTCCTGCGCCAGTTGCCGCGACAGTGAAAGTAGCAGTTTGCCCGATGGTAACGGTCGTGCTGACCGGTTCAGCTGTAATGGTCGGGGCTGAGTAGGCGGTTTCCGTGGTTCCAAGACCGCTACCTGTAACGTGCATAGCTCCACAGCCACTCAACAGCACCACGGACATTAGGCTTACACATCCCACGCACTGGATTGAGCGCTGGAAGCATGAGACTTTTGTTAACATTTCCGTTTCCTGCCATTGCGCTGTCGAATTTAGAGAAGGTCGCACGGGAACCTATATGGCAATCTCCGTGCCAACGCGGAAGGCAGGTAATTTTTTGCTTTAACTTACTTAAATTAATAGACTTATAGTTAGACTAAATCAGTCCAAATTACTTTCTGTTCGATCATTTTGTTTAGGATCCCGACAAGATTTGTCGGGATCCTAGACATGGATTTCCAGCAGTTGGTCTTGTGGTTGTGCTGAATTGTCAAGGGTGACTCTTCCGATCGGTTGCAGATCAGCCCTCCAATTCGCAATAGATTGGAAGGCTCAATTATGCTTTCAAGCTGATTAACAAGAAACCGAAAGGATTGGGAGGAGAACCTGAACAACGGACAACCGACACAGAGGAAGAATTTTCTGAGGCGAAGTCCAGGTTGTTTGTGATCCTGCAATATTCTCTGCAATCGCAGCCAGGCCTCTCGAAAAGCAAGGGGAGAGGAACTGCGAGAGAGGTGGAGATTCTCCTGGAACTTAGAGCGCTCCGCGACACTTCGCCCGCCCCTAATTCACCGCGAAACCGAGCTCTCCGAGGCGCCCCCAAAGGGCCTCATTTTCTCGCCAACGCCGACCCTCAACCGAGTGCACAGTCCAACAGAAACCCTGGATAATAGCCGCATCTCATTTTGAGTGAGCCGGTCGCGAACGTTTGGCCCCACGATATTTTCTTTTGCGGATTTGGGCCGCACGAGCTGGGGAGGAATCCAGAAATCGCCCACTGCAATGCGGTGGACACAATCCACCAGAGCGGAGCCGTAGTCACTTCTGAAAACGACGCCACTGAATCCCATTTCAAGATAGGCCTCTGCCGTTTCGCTGGCTTCTACAATTGCGATCCCGCGACTACCTGTGGTCTCAAGCAGAATCTGCAGACGAGTCAGATCTGGCTGAAGCGAGGCGGCGAACAATACAATCGCGTCGGGGTAATCAGCGATTGCTCGATACATCTGTTCAAGATCTTGGCAGTGAGCAACGACCCGCATGTCCTCGGCAACGGCCAATGCCTTCGCGGCAAAATCGCGGTGTAGTGCCTGTGAATCAGCCAGGATGATCTTGTTCGACCTGACGAAAAACCCCATAAGCCATTTCCTTTAAAGGTTGTCGCCCTTGGCCTTTCGGAGAAGCTGCTCTCCGTATCCCTGGTTCGCCAGGTGGTTCAACACGCCAGCGAACGGCTGTCTTGAAAAGTGTGTAGTGACTTCCTTAAGAATCTGACATGCAATCCAATCTCCATTTTTGAATATCCAATAATCTGCATTTGTAAGCACATGAAACTAAGCATGTTAAATAGACAGTACTCAACTCTCCGTGCGGACTGCCGATGAGGTACGTCTAGATCTTCGACAAACTTTGTCGGAATTCTCAACAAGGCAAATTGATTGATCTGTATTCTGTATCTGCGGCGAGCTGAGCCATCTAGCCGACTCGATGCCGAATCGAACGACGTGGTCCATCGGTTTTTTCCTGGATCAGAATTAGTTCAAACCGGCTTTCGGGCAGGTTCAGCGCAGGCCAAGCTTCGTTGAAAAGGATGATCGGCGAAATTAAGTCGCCCATCTTGATTGCAGAAGAACTGGTAGGTTGTCAGAAGGATCGGAAAGACGCTTTTGGAAGCGGCGGCGTGCAAGGGAAACGGGTGCGGGATGGGGAAAAGGATTCTGATAGTCGAAGACGATCCTCTTATTCAGGATTTCCTGGCAGATGGACTGAGCATTGAAGGATTTGAAGTCATACGAGCCGATGGTCTCGCCAGGTCCTTTGTTGAAGTCCAAAAATCGCCGCCAAACCTGATTCTGTCGGATTACCAACTGCGGGACGGAACGGCGTTTGATCTGCTGGCCTGGCTGAAGGCGCGCGACATTCGCATCCCGGTAATTGTACTCACAGGGTATGCAAGTATCGATCTGGCTGTGCAGGCAGTCAAGAACGGGGCCGAACAGTTCATTCCCAAACCAGTCGATCTCGGATTTCTGGTTGCGATGATGCGGCGCGCACTGGAAAATGTCCGGTACCAGCAAAAGGATGAGGCAAGCAAGCTGGAGCGTGCACGGTACAGCCGCGACCCGTTCCTCGGTAATAGCCCCGCCGTTCAGGAATTGAGGAGGTCGGCAAAGAGGGCCGCAGAAGCGAACATCACGGTCCTAATTCAGGGAGAAACAGGCACAGGCAAAGGAGTGCTGGCGCGCTGGTTGCACAAAATGAGTGCGCGTTCGAATGATGCATTCGTGGATTTGAACTGCGCAGGGCTGTCACGGGAGTTATTCGAATCAGAATTATTCGGACATCAAAAGGGCGCATTCACAGGCGCCGTCACTAACAAACTCGGATTTCTCGAAGCAGCGAATCACGGTACCTTGTTTCTGGATGAAATTGGCGATATGGATCCCCAGGTGCAACCGAAGATTCTCAAAGTGGTGGAGGAAAAGCGCTTCTATCGCCTGGGAGATGTAATTGAGCGAACGACCGACGCCCAGATTATTGCGGCGACGCACCGTGATTTGAAGAAGCTGGCAGAGGACGGCCAATTCCGCAGCGACCTTTATTTCCGCATCAGCACTTTGCGGTTGCGCATTCCTGCACTGCGCGAACGCCTGGATGATATTCCGACGATTACGGACACGCTTCTGGAGCAACTCGGTAGCGACATGAAGCGGGATGGACTGCGGATCTCAGACAGTGCGCGGATGGCGTTGCAGCGCTATTCGTGGCCTGGAAACATTCGCGAGCTTAGAAACGTGCTGGAACGTGCCGCACTCTTATCGGACGACGGCGTCATCCACACAACAGGCCTGGAATTCGAGGCACCTTCGCGTCAGGAGCTTGTTGCGCAGCCGACCGCCAGCAACCTCACACTGAAGGAAATTGAACGGAGTACGATCGTCAAGACGCTCGAAGCCGAGGGTGGAAACGTGATTAGGTCTGCAAAGCGCCTGGGCATACATAGAAGTTCGCTCTACTCCAAGATTCGTGAGTATGGGCTCTGAGTGCCGACAGCCGACCTAAGAAATTGCGCAGATTGTGCGGAGCGACGCTCGGTCGAGTCGCAAGCTAGTGTCCTGTTTCTAAAGTCCAATATAAACCTCACGAAAGACAGAAGCAGATTGTTCGACTCACCACCCCCGAACTGAAAAACGTTCGGGGTACCGTTCGCTCAAAATGACAAAATATATCTTGTCAGGAACTTTATAAACAGGACACTAGCGTCATGAGTCATTAATTCATTAAACATATAAGGTGGGGATTCGTCTAACATGACAGGAGTAAAGTCATGAGACGTGGGCGCCGATTGCCGAAGTTGGAACTGAGCGAAGAGCAACGCTTGACCTTGCAGGGATGGACGCG
>Ga0302140_10000399_pt1 | contig 53837 bp, 44 predicted proteins | sample I_Bog_E1_1_FD_202095 | JGI IMG/M metagenome (GOLD analysis project Ga0302140, IMG submission 202095) | Peat permafrost microbial communities from Stordalen Mire near Abisko, Sweden - I_Bog_E1_1 | ecosystem: Environmental > Terrestrial > Soil > Wetlands > Peat | place: Sweden: Abisko, Stordalen...
GCAAGGCCGCACGCGCATCTTTGACCAGCTTCGGGATTGGGCGTTTGAAAGACCTATCGTATTCGTGGGACACCGACTTCAGGACCCGGATATAAGGGCCGTCCTGTTAGAACTGGTCCAGCTTGGAGAGAAACGTCCCCGCTACTACGTAGTGGCTCCCAGCATTGACCAAATCCAGCAGCATATTTGGGACGCCAAGAAGATTACCACACTCCGTGGCTCGTTTGACGAATTCATGACAACTCTTGACTCCCTAATTGCGACCCCGTTTAGAGGCATCGTCTTGCCGAGGAAGGGCGATGCTCTTCCAATAGCCGATCGATTCGTCAATAGAGACGTCACACTTAGCCCCGCATGTTTACAGTTTCTGACTGTGGACGTCGATTATGTAAAAGGCGTTTCTTCGACAGAACCGATTGATGCAAAAGATTTTTTTAAGGGCGCGAGCAAGGGCTTTGCAGCAGTTGAACAGGACCTTGACATCAGAAGGCACTTGGGAGACACGATACTGGCCGACAACTTTCTAGTCGACGAAGCGTTGCACTCTGACAAGATTGAGATGATTCTCGTCAAGGCCCATGCTGGCGCGGGGAAGTCGGTGCTCCTTCGCCGGATCGCGTGGGACGCCACCTACGACTACGACTGCATTTGCCTTTTTGTGCGCCCTTACGGCGTCATTAGTGCCGCAGCGCTCCAGGAGCTAATTGGGGCCTGCGGTCAGCGGATTTATCTGTTTGTCGACGACGCCGCGGACAGAGTGCGGGAACTCAGCGCCTTGGCTCGGAACATCGGCCCCGAAGGTAAAAACCTGACGGTGGTCGTGGCCGAGCGGATAAATGAATGGAATACGTCGTGTGCATCACTGTCACCTTTTCTGAATAACACATATGAGCTCCGATATCTGTCGAGTAAGGAAATAGAAAGTCTACTTGATAAGCTCGAGCAGAATCGTGCTCTAGGAACACTGGAACGCTATGACCGAGCGCACCGCGTCCTTCAATTCTCGGAGGTTGCCGGAAGGCAGTTGCTGGTTGCACTCCACGAAGCTACGCTCGGCACACCATTCGAAGACATAATAAAAGACGAATATAGTCATATCGAACCTCTTGAGGCCCGCTCCATCTATCTAACAATCTGCATGCTGAACCGCCTCAACGTTTCGGTTCGCGCGGGCTTGATCTCCAGAATCCACGGTGTGAGCTTCGATGAGTTTAAGGAGAGGCTTTTTGCGCCCCTTGAGCACATCGTCCAGACGGAGCAAGATCCTGTAATTCAAGACCATCTATACCGCGCCCGTCATCCGCACATCGCCGAGATCGTATTCAGGAGGATACTGGAGACCGAGTCGGCGCGTCACTCCGCGTATGTTCGATTCCTCAAGAATATGAATATTGATTACGCGGTAGACCTCCGCGCCTTCCGTCAGCTACTGCGCGCCCGATCGCTTGCCGATTTGTTTTCCACCGAAGAAACTGTCGGGGAGATATACCACGAGGCGCTCGACGCCGTTGGTGAAGATGCATATGTTTATCAGCAGATGGCGATCTTTGAGATGAATAGGTCACATCCTGACCTCGAAAAATGCTCGAATCTGCTCGACCGCGCCCGCTACCTTGCCCCGAAAGACGCCTCAATTAGGCATTCGATCGCCGAGCATCGACTTCGCTGCGTCGATAGCGCCCGAACGCCTCTGGAGCAACAGGCATTGCTCAGGCAGGCCTCCGAGATCGCATCGTCGCTGCGCTTCGCCGATGATTCTTATTCCTACCACACCTTAGTCAAGATCGGATTAAAAAAGCTGCAGTTACTACTCGAATCTCACGAGGAGATCACTCTTTCAGCACTTGAGTCTACTGTTAAGGAAGTGGAACGGGCTCTTTCGGACGGACTTCAACAGTTCCCAGGAGACGCCTACCTGCTGGACTCGGAATCTAGACTGGCGGAACGTCTGGCCGACTCGGAGCGTGTGTTGGAGGCCCTGCGAAAAGCGTTTGCAGCCAATACGAAGAGTTCGTTTATCGGAATCCGACTTGCACAATGTTATCGCAAGAAGGGCGACCTAGCGGCTGCGAAGAAGGTAATCAAAGAAGCACTTGGCGGGAATGCCGACGATAAAAAGCTCAATTATACCTATTCGAAATTGCTTCTTGACTCCAACGGCAGCCACGAAGAATTGCTATACCACCTTCGGCGCTCTTTTACGCCTGACGATAACAACCACGATGGCCAGATTCTATATGCTCGGCAGCTTTTTATCGCCGGAATGCGGAACGAGAGCAAAGAGCTGTTCGCCCGATTGGGGAAGGCTAGGATCTCTGCTGACGTCAGAGACAGAATTCTGTATCCACTCGACCAGACGTTCCGAGGCAAGGTCGTAAAAATCGAGGCGGTTTACTGCTTCCTCGCGCGGGACGGAGTGAGCGATTGGATATTTGCGAGCCGTTTTTCGATAGGAGAAAATATCTGGAAGAAATTGACGATTGGACTTAGACTGTCGTTTAAGATCGGTTTCACCTTCAAAGGAGCAAGCGCATATGACGTCGAAGAAGAAGCAGCTACGATGACTGTTAGTGGTTTTTGATGTCAAATTGGGCTTCCTCCAAGTCTTGTTGGAGTGTTGGCGGGCGTGGACAAAATGTTCGGTGTGACTGCTTGAGCTACTCACTCGAACATCACCTGCGCGGGGACCTCACGGGCGTCTAAACATAAACAGGTCGGGCGCCCATCTGCCCCGGCACTGTCGTATCGGCCCATCGACGCGGTTTCGCTTAGTTGTCCAGATGTCCGGATCTGGGAAGCGTCCGCCCGCGCTCCGGTCGTATCACGCGCCACTCGTACAATGATCCGACTCCGAGCGCGCCCCGCATACGGGGCGCTGACGGATTCCTCCCGTGAAACGCCGTCCACAGAAACCACATGAGTGAGAAGTCGGCCTGTAGAAGTGATCGTATGCGCGGACCAAACTGACCCACTACCCACCGGTCCGATCGATAACATGAAGGTGAGTTACACGCCTGACCCGCCGCTTCAGTTTCAGGAGATCGTTTCACTTCTGGCTGCGGGCGTCACTCCCACCTCACAGATCCCACACTGCTGGCTAACCAGCCGCAGTCGCCGCAACAGGGCTTTCAACAGAGGGGAGAATCGCTCGCGCTGGGTCAGGCGGTGGCCAACACGGTCGCCTCCCTTCGAATGGGCATTCAGTCCGCGCTTCTCCGCCGTTGCGACACGGGATCGGAACGGCATCTTCAGCGTGAACTTTTTCTATAAACGCGGTTTCCGCTAAGGCCGCTATTTAAGGGGGAGCTAAGCGCCGGTTGGCAAGCCCATCTTTCGCAGCAGATCGAAATACCTCTGGTCGGTTCTTATGCTGTCGAAGATCGGGTTCGACAGCAGTCCCATCAGATTGGGGTCGCGTTCCTCCGCTCCCCTGGCCAGATGCGCGAAGGCCTTATCGTGATCGCCCAGAGCGACCCACACGTAGCCAATGCTCACCGGCGATATGTAGTCTCTTTCGGCCCGCTCCTCAACCTCTTCGAGGAGAACAAGCGCCTGCTCGCGCCGGCCCGCGAAGCCCAGCGTCATTGCGTTCAGAGACGCGACAAACTTGCTTTGCACATCCGCCTTGCGCGCCCGCTCGTAGCAGTCGACCGCTATGTCGTAGTCTTTCAGGAACGTCAGCGCCATACCGAGCATCGCCTGAGCCAGGTAATGGTCAGGACTCATTTCGAGGGCCCGCCGGAACTGTATCGCCGCCTGTTGATACTGCCGTTCCACATAGAACAGGAAACCCAGATGAACCCGGAAGAAAATCGAGAGAGGATCGAGCGCCAGCGCCTGCTGTGTCTGCGCCTTCGCCTCGGCGATCCGGTTCATAGGCCGCAAATAATAAAAGGCGTAATCGTCATGCGAGAACGGCGATGCTCCGTTCAGTTCGATGGACCGGATGAATTCGCGCTCAGCCCCCACCCAATTCCAGTCGTAAATTGCCAGAATCACTCCCAGCGTCGCATGGGATTCCGGCACTGATTCATCGAGTTCGAGCGCCTTCAGTACAGCGGCTTTGGCGTCCGGCATCCCTTCATGCGGCGCGACAAATCCGAGCACGCATTCCGTATAAAGGCATTTAGACAATCCTTCGTACGCCAGCGCATAGTTTGGATCGAGGGCAATGGCTTCCTGAAAAAGCTGCTTGCTGGTCGTCAGACCCTGGCGCGTAGTTTTGTACTGCTCGTAGCGGCCCTTCAGGTATACGTTATAAGCGTCCAGATTATCCGTATACCGCTTTACGAGCGGGGTCGCCGGAGCCAGGATTCCGGAGGTCGATCCCGACTGAGACGCCAGCCGCACCCGCAACTTCGCCACGATGCTTTGCGAGATCTCGTCCTGGATCTCGAAGACGTCCGTCATCTCCCGGTCATAGCGTTCGGACCAGAGGTTATTCCCCTCGCCTGTATCGATTAACTGAACACTGATTCGAACCCGATTGCCGGCTTTACGCACGCTGCCTTCCAGCACGCTGGCCACATGCAGCGTCTGCCCGATTTGCTGGACGTCTTTCTGTGAACCCCGGAAGGCGAACGCCGATGTTCTCGCCGCTACTTTCAGGTTTTCGAGCTTGGTGAGGGCATTGATAATCTCCTCGGCGAGCCCATCGCTGAAGTATTCGTTCTCTTTGTCCGAGCTCAGGTTCAGAAAGGGCAGGACGGCAATAGATGGCGTAGACGGCGTGGTTCTTGCGGGTGAGGCGGCCAGCCCGATGCTTGTCAGAGTGGCTGTCAGACTGTTGCCCGCTCGCAGTGAGAAGTAGATCTTCTCCAGTTCGTCTCGCGCGTCCGCAATCGATTGGAAGCGCTGTGCCGGGTCTTTTTGCAGGCACGTGTTCACTACGGCCTGAACGGAGGCCGGCGCCTCGGGCCGCAGTTCGGAAAGCGGCCGCGGTGTGTCGCGCAAAACCGAGGCCAGCGTCGCCAGCCCTGAACTGCCTCGAAATGCCCTTTGCGCTGAGAGCATTTCGTAAAGGACGGCGCCGAATGAGAAGATATCCGACCGTGCATCCACCTTGCGGCCTTCGGCCTGCTCCGGCGACATGTATGCGATGGTGCCTACAATCGCTCCGGCAGCGGTCCTGGGCTGTCCTGTCTCGGCGTTGGCTTCGTTTTGCGCCATACCGGATTGAATAGACATGGTCCGGTCGCCTTCGCCGAACGTCATAGCTCCCTGATCGTCATTCGCCAGTTTTGCCAGACCGAAATCAAGCACTTTGGTGAGGCCTTCCGGCGTCACCATGACGTTGGCGGGTTTCAGGTCCCTGTGAACAATGCCGATACCATGCGCCGCTGCGAGTGCATCCGCCATCTGGGTAGCGATCTTCAATGAGTCGGCGATCGGGAGTGGGCCCCTATCGATCAGCGCGTCCAGAGTCTGGCCGCGCACGAATTCCATCACGATCGAATCGCCCATTTCCCCTGCTCCGTGCGCGCCGGGGACGATGTCGTGGATCGTAATGATATTCGGATGGTTGAGTGAGGAAGCGGCGCGCGCCTCCTGTATGAACCGGGCGCGGCGATCCGCCGATTCGGTGCTGCCGGCGATCAGAACTTTGATCGCCACGAAGCGGCCCAGCGTGAGATCCCGGGCCTTGTAAACGGCACCCATCCCGCCCTCGCCCAGCTTTTCTACGATTTCGTAATGCGAGATGGAGGTTCCGACCATGGAAGGAATTGCGAATCCTGAGTTTGCCACACCGGTTGGTGCCGGGCACTTCCCATGTTACTGGGCCTTGTCCACTTGCTCAAAAACGGCCGGGTTCAGAATTGGAGGCGAAGCATCACCTGAATCTGTCGCGCGGTCTCGTTTACCGGCGAAACGGCGGGAAATCCGGAAGGAGAACCCTGCCGCCCATAGGTCTCAAGGCCAAAGGTCGAGTCGCCAATCAGATTGTCCGGGTTATTCAGATTGGCGTGATTCAGGACGTTGAAGGCATCGGCCCGGAAGGTCAGTGTCGTTCCCTCCCGCATACGGGGAACGGAGATGGACCGGGCGAGCGAGAAATCAACGTTGTAAAGTCCCGGTCCGGTGAGCGCGTTGCGTCCCGAGTTGCCGACCACGGTTGAACTGGTCGAAGGCGCGAATGCGGCGGGATTCAGAACATACACGCCACCCGGAGCATTTACCGGACTCGTAAGATAGACGCCATTGGGCAGCACTACATCCGCCCGGGGGTTTTCAAACGATCCGACACCATAATTCGGAATCGATAAACTGGCCGCATAAATCGTGTAGGGAAGGCCGGTGCGGAAAGCCGCCATGTAGGAAACCTTCCAGCCGCGTGCCCACCAGCGCTGGCCGGGTGATTGCCACAGACCGAGTAAAAACAGGTTCTGTCGTTGATCGAAGTCCGAATTACCCCGGTCGCCGTTGCTGTTGAATTGTTCGGCGAATGCGGAGCGCTGTTCCAGCCCGCTCGAATTGTCGATCGACGTAAAACTCAGATCGAAGAAGTCGCCCACCAGCGGGTCGCTTTGATTGTCGATCGAATGGCTCCACGTATAAGCGCCCTGTAACGTGAAGGTTCGTTTCTGCCAGCGCACCAAAGTACTCAGCGCGTAGTAATCGGATATGCCCTGACTGGACCGCCACGCGACATCCGGCAGGTTATCGTTCGGCCTTCCGTCATAGGTGTAGTCGACCGAGAACTGGCGATTGACAATATCGGTAGTCACGAGCCGACGGCCCAGCGCCATAGTTCCCGTGATATCGATGGTCAGGCTGTCACCGATCGATTCCTGCACGCCCAGAAAAGCACTCTGCGAGTAGCCGTTCCGCAACCGGGGATCAACCAGCGTCACGCCGGGAAAATTTGATTGGGTCGATTGACTGGCATAGGAAGGCAGTACGGAAGCAATCGGCGCCAGATAATTCGTCGGACCGCTCGAAGTGACCTGATAGAACGGAACGTTCTCCGTATTAGCCCGCAGACTTTGCCAGAGATTGTCGAAGGGCGGGTCGTAGAAAATTCCATAGCCTCCGCGGACTACGGAATTGCCTTTGCCGAACGGGTCCCATGAGAATCCCAGCCGCGGAGCGAAGTCTTTGTTGTCCGCGCCGTAAAGTGGCTCATTGCCGCCGCCGGTAGGAACACTCAACGTTGCGTTGGCGAGGCGAGTATTAAAGTCCGGACCGGTTCCGAGTGTAATCAGCGCGTCTTTCACGGGACCTGTATTTACCGGGGAACCAAAACGCTCGTAGCGCAGGCCGTAGTTCAGGGTTAATCTAGCGGTGGCGCGAAAGCTGTCCTGAATAAAGAAATCGCTCTGGGTGTACGAGTAGGTTCGGTTAAAATTCGGCACTGTCGGAATAGTCGCCAGCCGATCGATCGAGGCCTGAAAGTATTGTGGCTGGTCGAACCCGAAACTGATGACGCTCGAAAAAATGTAACTGCCATCCTGACCCAGCGTCAGATACCCGCTGTTGTTTCGGAACAGCATGCCTGCGCCAGCCGTGATCACATGGCGATTGCGCGTCCAGACCATGCTGTAGATCGGCTGGAGCGATTTATTGTCGTTCCGGTAGCTGTATGCTGCCGACGAACCGGGTAAGGTTGTGCCGTCACTTGATTGCAGAGTCGGAATCTGCGGCTGCGCGCGATTCCACCATAGATCGTCCACGCTATAGCTTAATTTCAGTTCACTCGTAAGACGGGGTCCCCACGTATGCATCCAATTGGCAGCGCCGCCGGTCGTGTTTTCGTATAGCGGTGTCGTGAATGCCGGGTATGGGCTCCAGATAAAATCCGGTTCTGACGTGCGTGCAATGTTCAAACGGCCCATCAGGTGGTCGGCTCCGCCCCGAAACGTGTAGTCGAAACGTTCGAGCGCGATCAGCCGGTCCACCACGACAGGAGGCTTCACGTTATAAGGAGCGGTCAGGTTCTGCGATTGAATCACCGGGCCGGGAAATTCTTTCAGGAGCTGATACGCCAACCGCGACGAAGGAATATTCAGCGCCGGAATGAAGTTCGTCGTCGGCAGGATGAACGTGCTCTGGGCCTCTTTCCCGTGGCTGATCAGTTGCTCCAGCGCGCTTGAGAAAAACAGACGGTTCTTGCGGATCGGTCCGCCCACCTGATAGCCGAACTGCTGCTCCCGGTCGAACAGTTTGCCGGTGCCGTTCAGGTTGTCCTGAAAATCAGCCGCGTTGAGCGCATCGTTCTTGACGTAGTCGTAAATTACTCCATGAAATGCGTTGCCGCCAGCCTTAGTGACCGCATTGGCAATGAAACCCGCGGTTCTCCCGTATTCGGCCGAGTAGTTGTTGGTGGAAATCCGATACTCCTGAATGGCCTCAGCCGCCACTGGATTCAGCGGACCCGTAATCAGGTAATTGTCGTTATCGACGCCGTCCAGCAGGTAATTCGACGAAGAAGGCCTTTGGCCCGCCACGCTGATGCCGAGACCACGCGCGGTTCCGTTATTCGCGTTGACGTTGGGAAGGCTGACCAGCATGGTGTAAGGGTCACGTCCCAGCAAAGGCAAGTCGGCGATTTGCGCCGGATCGATTACGTATGAGACCGAGGTGTCGAGCGTGCCGCGCTGGCCGCGCTGGCCTTCGAACGATCCGGAACGGCTGGTGTCTACGTCGGGTCCGAAAAAGGTGACAATCGTTTTGCTGCCGGGCAGGAAAACGCTGCGATATTGGCCGGATTCCCAAACATCGCTGAGCGGACGCAGTTTGAATTCAATCTGAATTCGTCCCGCTACTCTGAGTTCGAGTTGCTGTAATTCCTGACTTTGATAATCCTTGGTTTCGGCTCGAATGGTATACATTCCGGGTGAAAGCAAGGGTAGAAAATAGAACCCTGCCGAGTCGCTCATGAGGGTTCCGGTGGACGCCAGGGTTTCGCTGGTATAGGTAATTTTCGCCCCGCTTACGGGTTGCCCGGAGACGGAGTTGACCACCGTTCCGGAGATCAGACCCTGGGTGGTCTGCGCCATACCCCCGGCGGCACACAGGCCCCCTAGTACCATTAGTCCGGTAAAACGCCTCATAGTGTTCCTCCCCAGTGTACTGTCGGACCCACTTGTTTAGTAAGATGCGAGTATAGGTATGACAAAAAACTGGAAACGCTTCGCGATTTGCGCGGCGCTTGCGCTTGGCGCCGTGGGAGTCACGCTCTCGCTGGCCGATATCCGTTTTTTTCAGCTCCTTGACTTGAAAGCCCAGGACGCTCATTTTGTGCTGCGGGGGCCCGTCGCCACTAAAGATATCGTGCTGATCGGCATTGACGATAAAGCACTTAACAATTTCCCCGAACTGTATTCTTTCTGGCAGCCCTATTATGCGGATGCCATTCGCGGGGCGGCTGACGGCGGAGCGAAAGTCTTCGTACTCGACGTCGCGTTCGGCATTCCGGTCGCGAAATGGGAGCCCGATAACGACTCAAAGCTGGCAGATGCCTATAACTACGCCGCGCCCAAAATGCCGGTTGTCTCGGCGTTCGTTCCTTCGACGGCGGATCAATCCAATCCGGCTTTCGCTGTGCCTCTGAATATGTTGTCGTCCGCTTTTGGCACGTCAGCCATGGCTAACCTGACTGCGGACAGTGACGATTTCATTCGCCGCCAGGTCATGATCGAAACGCCCAAACAGGGTGAGCCCACCGAAATGCTGACTCGCGGCATGGCTTTCCGGGCCGCTGAGATTTTTACCGGATCGAAGGCAGAGTTCAGGAACGGCAAGCTTTTCCTGGGAAATCGGGAAATTCCGGTCGATGCCGACCGGAATCTGACCATCAATTACGCCGGCCCGGCCGACACGTTTCCCCGCGTTTCGCTTTTCGATTTTATTCAGGCGGTCCGCTCGCATAATCAAACCCAAATCGAAAAATGGGTGAAAGGCAAAGCTGTTCTGCTCGGTCCGGACAATATCGATGACCGTCATGCGACACCTTTCTATACGGCCTTTGGTCTCACCAACAAATGGCGCACCCCTGGAGTTGAAATCCACGCCAATGTGCTCAATACACTGTTGACGGGCAACTTCCTGAAGCCTGTCCCGCAGGCAGTTCGAATCGCTGCGCTGGTGATAGCCGCAGGCGCGACAGTGGGGGTCGTGACGGCTTTTGCCGTTTCCCAGACCGCCACATGGGCGGTGGTGGTGCTGGCGTTGCTGATGATCGCGACCCACGTCTTCTTCCGCTTCGGATGGCTGCTATCGACTACGGAAATGATGCTGGTTTACGTGTCTTCCGTAATCGGCGGCGTCGGCTTCCGGTTCGCTACGGCGGAAAAGAAGAGCAGCTTCTTCAAGAGCGCCGTCGCCCTGTTCGTTGGCAAGCAGGTGGCAAAATCGCTCGATCAGGCCGATAAGATCAGTCTGACCGGTAAACGCGTGATGGTAACCATCCTGTTTACTGATATTCGTGGATTTACCGCGTTCTGCGAATCCAAAGACCCGGCCGTAGTCGTCGATTTGCTGAACGACTATATGAAGGCGATGGTCAGCGTGATCGTGAAGTACCACGGCCACGTCAACAAGTTCATCGGCGATGGCATCCTCGCCGTCTTCTCGGATGACGACGAAAACGCGCTTCCTGGCGATCATGCATTTCGCGCCACCGCGTGCGCGACGGAAATGGTCAGCCTCATCGTCGGGGATTTTAAGACCGGAGCCGGGCTGCATTCCGGAGAAGTGGTTATCGGAAACGTGGGCTCCTCCGACAAAATGGAGTTCACCGTTCTCGGCGACACCGTAAACCTTGCGTCACGTCTCGAGAGTTTGAATAAAGAAAATAAGACAAAATTGTTGCTCAGTGAGGAAACACGTGTAATGACGGGCCCCGGAATTGACACTTTCTACTTAGGTGCCGTGCCTGTACGTGGAAAAACTGAGCCAATGAAGATTCATACCATCCGTTCCCTGGTGTCTGAAGACACGCTTGCGCATCTGTCGGACGAAGCCAGGGCCTATCACGAGAGGGAGGCGGCACAAAACGCCGCTCCGGTGCCGGTTGGAACCGCATCATGAAACCCCTCAGGGTGAGACAAACCGTCGGACTTACAATTGCCTTCGCCACCGCCTTTTCCCTGCAAGGAGCTGATTCTAAAGAAGAACCAGTCGGCCTGATCCTCACGGCCAATAACGGTAAAGTACTGCGAGCCAACACGGAAACGGCTCTTGCGGCGCGCGCCGGCGATATCCTCTTTTCGGGCGATTCTCTCCGATCGACCGATTCGCCTGCTAACTTCCTTTACTGCCCCTCCAAGGCCTCTCAGAGTCTGGACCCGTCCGGCGAAGTCGTTCTCGACACCAAACAGGTCAAGGTCAAGAGCGGCAAGCTCGAAGCGCCCAAGCCGATTAACGCCTGTTTTCTGCCTCAACTCGTTCGTGTAGCCGTCGCCAGCCAGCAGCATTATGGAGTCAGCATGACTCGCGGCCTGGCCAAGCCGGAGGGAGATGTGATTCCCTTCGATATGCTGGCCGCCAACGTTCGTGCGGAGATTGCACCGTTCGAGGCAGCCGTCAAGGCCACTCCGGCCGACGTTTCGCCTCTGGTCGAGGAAGCGGCGGTATTCGATCGCGAAAAGCTCGATGCGAATTCGCTTGCCACCTACCGGAAAATTGCCGCTGTGTGGCAAGACGCCACGTGGGTCCGAGGCCGCATCTTCGAACTGGAAGAGACGCTGGCGACTCAGGCTGCGCTCAAAGCCGCTCAGGTTTCGGTGGATGCTAAAACCTATGCGCTGATGATCGGCATCTCGAAGTATCAGAAGGTTCCGCAGGATCAATGGCTGCAATACGCCGAAGCGGATGCCAGGACCTTTGGCCAGTACATGTCCAGCATGCGGGCCGGTGGCGTTCCCGATAACCAGATGGTCGTGCTCACCAATGAGCAGGCGACTACCGCCGCCATCCGCAACGCTTTCGATACTTTCCTGCGCAACCGAGCAGGGAAGAACGACACTATCTTTATCCTGATTTCGGCTCACGGAACGGTGGATAACCGTGGCGGCTACGTCATGAGTTATGACAGCGATCCGCAGGATCTGTCAGCCACTGCCGTACCGCTTTCGGAGATTCAACAACTTCTTGACGATGAGCTTCCCAAGGTAGGCCGCGTTGTCTTCCTCGCAGATGTCAGCCGCACCACGGCAATTGGCAATCTGAAGACGGCGGCGATCGGCAGCGCAGTCGAAAAGCTGGGAGAAGCCCAGGGCGAACTGCTGGGCATTATGGCGTCCCGCCCGAGGGAACTGTCGGTGGAAGGTCCACAATACGGCGGCGGTCATGGGGCTTTCACCTATTCGATTCTGCGTGCTTTTCAGGGTTACGCCAGCACGGACGATAAGACGGTTACCGCCGGGCAATTAATCGATTACGCCCGCAATAACACGTCGAAGCTGACCGACAACAAGCAACATCCCCGTGATTTCGGCGCCATGGAAAACCTGACTAAACTGGCGGATCTCACGAAGCCCGGCATCCAGCTTGCTCACTTCCGCAGTCTGTTCGATTCGCGCAACGGTGAGCCACTGTTCCTCGCCGCCGCCGGTCCACAGCAGGCACTACCCGGCAATGTACAGCAGGATGTGACGGCTTTCGAAGCCGATGTAGCTGCGAAAAGAGTTTTGCCCGGAACGCCGAACAGCGCGTTTGACGTGCTGCCCCGCCTCCGCGCGGCGCTCCCCACGGAACAACTGTTCCTCGAAGAAAACCTTCTTCGCGTGGCCCTTGAAGACCAGGCGCAGCAGGTTGTTCTGCGTTATCTGGCCGGAGATCAGAATCCACAAACCAAAGCCGATTTCGATAACGGGGCGCTCTATATGGATGCTGCCCTGCAACTTACGCCCGAATCGCTTTACCTGCAGGGTCGCGATTCCTTCTTCCAGGGCCGCGGTCTGCTGTTCAACAAGCAATATCCGGCTGCAGCGACTTTGCTCGAAACGGCGGTGCGCATCGATCCGGGCGAGGCCTATGGCTACAACGCCCTCGGAATTGCTTATCTGGAGCAGGCTGACTTCGCCAGAGCCATTCCGGCGTTCCGCGATGCGGCGCGGCTGGCCCCGAACTGGGCCTACCCCCTGCACAATCTGGCGCTTTGCTATGTCGAATCCGGACGCACCGATGACGCCATTCGCAGTTATCTGGCGGCGATGAAGCTGACCCCGCAATATAGCTACCTGCCCTACAATCTCGGTCTGGTTTACCAGCGCATTAATCGCCGCAGTGAAGCGGAGGCGGCCTATCGCAAAGCCGCCGCTCTTTCGCCGAATTCCGCTATGCCGCTGAATGCGCTGGGATCGCTCAAAGCATCGGAAGGAAAGAACGCGGAAGCAGAAAAGCTCTACCGCGATGCGTTGGCGAAAGACCCTGCGCTGCTTCCCGCCCGGCATAATCTTGGTCTGCTGCTGGCTGGTTTGAAGGGCCGGCAAAACGAAGCCATCGCGGTCTTCCGCGAGAATCTGGCGATCAGCCCGGACTTTCTGCCCTCCCAGTTGAGCCTGGCGGAAACTCTTACTGCGACGGGTGACAATGCCGGCGCTATCGCGGAATACGCGAAAGTAGTTGCCTCAAAACCGGAATACACGGGCGCACGAGTGGCGCTCGCATCCCTCTATCTCAAAACCAACCAGGCCGACGCAGCGGTGGAGCAACTCCGCGCGGCATCGAAGTCGGACGCGCAAAACGCCACGATCTGGGAAATGATCGGCGACGCCGAAAAGGCTCGCAACCATCCCGACGACGCCAAAATGGCGTATGAGACGGCGATGAAGCTTCGGATCGAGAAAGGCGATCGAAAGCGCATCCGCGCAAAAATGACATTCTGAATGGACGGCGCCCAGGTACGAATCAAATTCTGGGGAGTGCGAGGGTCCACCCCTACGCCCCAGATCGAGAATCTGAAATTTGGCGGTAACACGCCCTGCGTTGAGGTCCGCACGGCGGACAATCAATGTCTGGTGTTCGATGGAGGCAGTGGACTGCGCGCGCTCGGCCAATCGCTGATGCAGGAAGCAGCCGGCGAACCGATCGACACCAAAATATTCGTCAGTCACTTCCACTGGGATCATATCCAGGGGATTCCGTTTTTCGCGCCGCTTTACGGGCCGAAGAACCGTATCACCTTCTACTCCGGCTGGACGGTTCGTCCTCTGCAGGAGACGCTCGAAGGCCAGATGGCCAAGCCGTACTTCCCCGTCAACTTCTCCCAGGTGGCGGCGCAGCGCGACTTTTGTCAGGTGCCGGAAGGCGGCAATATTAAGACCGGTTCGGTGACCGTTTGCCCTTTTCCCCTGAACCATCCCCAGGGAGCCACTGGGTACCGAATTGAAACCGACGGCGCCGTAATCGTTTACGCGACAGATTACGAGCATGGCGATCGTGAGTTCGACAAAATGCTCTGCGATTATTCGCAGAACGCCGATATCCTCATTCTCGATTCCCAATACACTCCCGCTGAGTATGAAACTCACAAGGGCTGGGGACACAGCACCTGGTCGAACGCGGTCTTTGTAGCGCGTGAGGCCAAAGCTGAGCACCTGATCCTGTTCCACCATGACCCCTCTCATGACGATCAGGCTATGATGCGTATCTCGCAAAACGCGCGGATTCAGTTTGAGAATACGACCGGGGCCTGGGAAGGCTTCGTCGCCGCTCTCTAAGTATGCCGGGCGGAGTAGCATGAAATAGAACCTTCATGGCTACCTCGCTGCCCATCCAGACCCGTGCGCGTGTATACGCGCCGGATGGCGCCGCACAGGCAGCTGGAAGCATCCCGTGGTACATCTGGCTGTCGGTCGCGGGCGTGACTTCGGCGGTCATCGGCGTCCACTGGGACATTTCCTGGCATCGTTCGATCGGCCGCGACACTTTCTGGACTCCGGCTCATATCGCGATCCAACTCTGTGGCGTGATCGCCGGCATTACGTGCGGTTACCTGATCCTTGCGACTACATTTACGAAATCGGCCCTCCGCGCGGCGTCGGTGAACGTCCTTGGTTTTCGCGGACCTCTCGGCGCCTTCCTATGCGCGTGGGGCGGATTCACTATGATCACGTCCGCGCCTTTCGACGACTGGTGGCACAGCGCCTACGGTCTCGATGTGAAGATCCTGAGTCCACCCCACGTGCTTCTTGCCGTTGGAATGCTTGCCGTACAGATCGGAGCGCTGCTCCTTGTAGCGGCGCAAATGAATCGCGTGCCTGGGCAACAAGCGCGCCGCCGGCTGGAGAATCTTTTTCTCTACCTGGCCGGCATGATCCTGATTGTGCTGCTTATTCTGGTGCTCGAATACACCCATCGCGTTTTTCTGCATACCGCGATCTGCTACCGCGTCATAGCGATGCTGACTCCGATCGTCCTCGCCATCGCATCGCGCGCGACCGGCCGCCGCTGGGCCGCAACGATCGTCAGCTCGATCTATTTCCTGTTCGTACTGGCTCTGCTCTGGATCCTGCCTTTGTTTCCTGCTCAGCCTAAACTCGGGCCGGTCCTGCACGAAGTGACCCAGTTCATTCCCGCCGGATTCCCTCTGTTGATCGTCGTCGCGGCTTTCCTTCTCGATTGGATCTGGCCGCGGATATCTGGCTGGGGGGAATGGAAACGGGCTGCAGTTTCCGGCGTGGTTTTTCTGGCATCCCTGCTGGCGGTCGAATGGCCGTTTGCCGATCTTCTGCAATCAACGGTGGGACGCAATGCCTTTTTCGGCAGTATTTATTTTGACTACAATCAGAGCCCGCTTGGCTACGCGGCCACTTATCGCTTCGTGCCGTTTGAAACGCCGATGGAGTTCCGGGTCGGTCTTCTGATCGCCCTCGCGTGCGCCATCGTATCGTTCCGGCTCGGGTTCCGCACGGGAGACTGGCTGCGCCGTGTCCGCCGTTAGGCTCGCGGCTGTTTCGGTCCTGTTGTTGGCGCTGGCGAGCACGAGCAGGCTTTCGGCTCACATTGGCAGCCCCGATGTTTTCTATGAAGGCAAAGCCGGGCCGTATCCCCTGCTCGTAACGATCCGTCCACCGGATGTCATACCCGGGGTGGCCACGGTTGAAGTCCGCTCCCTCGCTCCCGGAGTCAGGGAAATCCATCTGACGCCCACACCGATGACGGGCGAGGCGTCGAAGCATCCGCCCGTCGCCGATATCGCACAACGTTCGGTCCTCAATGCCAACGAGTTCACCGGTTCGCTCTGGCTGATGAGCTTTGGCTCGTGGGAAGTTCACGTGCGCGTGGATGGCGAACAAGGCACAGGCGAGATCGCTGTACCCGTATCCGCCGTGGCTACGAAAATCAAACCGATTCAGCCGGGGGTCGCTTACTTCCTGATCGGCATGATGGTTTTCCTGACTGCGGGGATGGTTGCCATCGTAGGCGCCAGCGTTCGTGAAGCTCAGTTGCCGGTGGGCGCTCCCTCAAAATCGTGGACGCGCAGCGGAATCATCGGGATGGCAATCGCAGCAGCAGTCCTCGCGGCTGCCCTTTGGTATGGCGGGAAATGGTGGGGTGACGATGCCGCGGCTTATCGACAGAAGCTTTATAAGCCGCTCGGCATCAAAGCCACCCTGAGTAACCCCGATCGTCTTGACCTTCGCCTCGATGAGCCAGGCTGGCTGGCCTTGCGGCGCCTCGACGATCTCACTCCGGACCACGACCATCTGATGCATCTGTTTCTCGTCCGCTGGCCTTCCATGGACGTCGTCTATCACCTGCACCCCGACGAGACCGCGCCGGGTTATTTTGCCATTCTGCTGCCCTCGCTGCAGGCAGGCCATTACCGGATCTATGGCGACATCGTGCATGAGAACGGTTTAGCGGAAACGGCTGCGGGAGAGATTGATTTGCCGGAGATTACGGAAGGCAAGCCTCTGGCGTTTGACGATGCGGGCGGTCCGCTTGCGGTGAGCGAAACGGATTCATTCGATCTCGGCGATGGCTACCGAATGGTTTGGCTGCGTACCCCCGGCGTTCCCATTACGGCTAAAAAGGCCTATTCGTTTTTATTTGAGATTCTCGATCCGACAGGACAGCCGACAGCAGATCTGGAGCCTTACATGGGGATGGGCGGCCACGCCGAAGTGATCAAAAAAGATGGATCGGTATTTGCCCATATCCATCCGACCGGCACGGTTCCTATGGGCTCGATGGCAATTGCTTCCCCCGCATCGATGCTCGCGATGCGCGAAACCAACCCGGGACCCATCGTGTCATTCCCCTACGGAATGCCCACGCCCGGTGTATACCGGATTTTTGTTCAGCTCAAAAGAAACAGCCACGTCGAAACCGGCGGCTTCAACGTGGCTGTTCAATAACAAAGTTCGGATTCGACTATTTCAGGCCCTGGTTTCTGGCCCCGGCGCTCAATGCATTCTCGGTTTTCTGTGCCAACCGCAAATGTTCCTGCAACGTGGGTAATGTCGCCGATGCAAAATCCTTCAGATCTGCGTTCGAGCCTTCGGCAATTTCCGTCTGGAATGAGGCAATATCTTTCTGGTGGTCTCGAAGCATGTCCGTCATATACCGGTCGTCGAACGCGGTTCCGTTCAATGCGGAAAACTGGTCCACCATCTTCTGCTCATTAGCGTCAAGGCCCTTGGGCAGCGTGAGATTGTGCTTCCGCGCAATCGACATCAATTCATTTCCCGCATTCGTATGGTCGTCAATCATATGCTGGCCGAACTCCTTCACCTTGTCGCTCGAACCGTTGCGGATCGCTATTCGCCCCAATTCCACTTCCATTTGTCCGCCCATCGCCGCGTCGTTTGCGAAACGAATGTCGGCTGGCGAGAAACCAGAGCTCATTTTAGAGTTTTGTGCTGAAATCAATCCGCTCGACAGAATAAAAATAGCCGATGCCCCAAGAAGAGCACCGGCCAATGTGGTGTTTTTCCGTGCCATTGTATGATTCCCGACCCTTTCCCGCCGGTGCCGCGAATAGCGGCCTGGCAGCTAAACAGGAATCATGCAATCACACAGCCATTGAATCTTTTAAGGCGAATCGATCAAACGATCACGGCGGGCGGCGCGGGATCTTCCGGCCGTCCGGCATTATTCAACGGTATTTTCACGAGCACGAATCCCAGGGCGAAAAGAACGAGCATGCCCGCAATATAGGAAGGGCTTTCGAACAGCAAAGGGATCTTCACTCTGAAGAAAATGAACGTGGCCGTAACCAATCCCGTCAGCGCTTCGCCGGCGATCATACCTGAGGCCGCCAGCACGCCCACACTTTCGACGCGAGTGCGCTGAGCTTCATTCAATCCGCGGCGCTCTCCGATCCGGTCACTGACCCAACGGACCATTCCTCCGACAAAGATCGCAAACGTCGTGCCCAGCGGCAGATACATTCCGATGGCAACCAGCATGGGACTTTTCACGCCGATCATCACCAGCGCGACACCCATAAGGATTCCCGCGATAATCAGGGGCCAGGCCATATCGCCGCCTACGATGCCTTGCGCGAGCGAGGCCATCAAGCCCGCTTGCGGAGCGGGCAGCGCTTTGTCGCCGAACCCGATTCCGCCGGCATTGATGTTGCCCTGATTCAGCACTAACAGCGGGAAGTACATCACCAGACTCGCCACTACCACCGCGATCAATTCGACAATCTGAATACTGCGCGGAGTGCCGCCGAGAATGTAACCGACTTTGAAATCCTGCAGCAACTCTCCGGCTACCGCGCTCGACACGCAGACGACTGCGGCGACACCGAGGACAGCCACCACGCCGCCGGTGCCGGAAACTCCCAGCGCCACCATCAGCAGGGCCGCAATAATCACGGTTGAAAGCGTAAGCCCGGAAATCGGGTTATTGGAGGATCCGATCACTCCGACCAGATAGCCCGAGACCGTCGCAAAGCAGAACCCGACCACCAGCATGACAATGGCGGCTACCAGCGCAGCTACAATTCCGCCCGCCAGATAACGGTAGAGAGCGATCATCACTACGAACACAGCGAAAATTCCGAGCAGCACAACGCGTGAGCTCATGTAGCGTTCGGTGCGCGCCGTGGTTTCGACAGGCGCCGCGCCCGCCTTCATTTCGGCGAAGGCCCGCGTTAGCCCGAGCCACAATGCTTTGCGCATTCGAAAGAGTGTATAGGCCGCGCCGAACAGCATTCCACCGACGGCAATCGGCCGTACGATGAAACGCCACACACTATTGGCGAGCCCGATCCACGAATCGTCATGCGCACTGGGGGGCAGGAACGTTTTCAACTGCGGACCCAGGAAATAAATCAGCAGTGGGATGAGCAAACCCCATGCAATGATGCTGCCTGAGAAGTTCAGGGAAGCCAGTTTTGGTCCGATCACGTAACCGACGCCGATGTAGGCAGGACTTACCGTAGGCCCTGAGAACAGAGTCAGCCCTCCGGTGGTAATAGTGTTCGTCGAGCCGGGCGCGCCCAGGCGCAGTGAACTCCGGCCCAACCTCCCCATTGGGAAGAGCCAGTCCCTGTCTGTCGCGAAGAAGTTGAAAGTTCCGGCGAGGAAGATCGCCGATCCAAACGCCATGTTGTAGAACAGGTATTTCGCGGCTTGCGCGCCGAGTTGTCCCGCTTTATGAATCTGGGAAGCCGCCACGGATTCCGGGAACGGCAATTCCGGATCTTCCACCAGAACTCGTCGGACAAGGGACACGAACAACACCCCGAGTACGCTGCCCACCAGCATCAGCGCGGTCGATTTCCAATAGGCCGTGCCGGGTGAGAAATCCAGCCATGACCGTGAAATCACAAACGCGGGGATGGTGAAAACCGCCCCCGCCGCAACCGATTCTCCGATGGATCCCGCAGTTCGCGCGATGTTCTCTTCGAGGATCGTGCCGTTTTTGAAGACACGCAGTACGGCCATCCCAATCACAGCGGCGGGATACGTCGCCGCGATAGTCTGTCCGGCGCGCAGTCCCAGATAAGCATTGGCGGCGCCGAGAATCACGCACATCACAAGGCCGAGCATCACGGCCCTGAACGTGAATTCCTTCATCTGAAGGGTGGCGGGGACGAAGGGCTTGTGTTCCCTCGCGCCTGTTTCTTTGGCGCCTGCGGCAGGCGGTGCGGTGTTCACATCGGGGCTGGTGCTCATTGAAGTTTGGCTTTCACTTTCTCGCTGATCAGCTTGCCGTCTACGGTTTTTCCGGCGAGTTTCGCCTGCACTGCTTTCATCACCAGACCCATCTGTTTCGCTTCTTTGGCTCCGGTTTCTGCCATGGCGGCGTCGATGGCCGCATCGATCTCTTCCGGAGTGGCCCCGGCCGGCAGATAGCTTTCAATGATCTTCCGCTCGGCTTCCTCTTTTAATGCCGATTCCTCGCGGCCCCCTTTGCGGAACATATCTGCCGCATCCGTACGCTGCTTCATCAGGCTCTTGAGGATTTGCCGATCGGCAGCGTCATCGAGCGGCTTGGGCGAATCGACGTGTGCCTTCTGCAGCGCGGTCTTAATCATGCGAAGCGCACTGAGCCGCGCTTCTTCTTTCGCCTTCATGGCGGCGACGAGGTCTTTTTGCAGTTGGTCGAGGATCGGCATGCGTTTGTTATTCTAAAAATTCCTTTTCATGCATATTCGCAAACAACGTCTGTTAACGCCAGGCCCTCCGCATGTCCACCCACCGGCCCAGCATGCGATGACGGCTTTGAACTCGCTCCTGGCGAGCCTGAAAGAAGTCTACGGCACTTCAGGCGACGTTGTCTGCTTTCCGGCGTCCGGCACCAACCCGTTCCTTCGCCGGGAGACCAGGTTCTCGTAGCGGCGGCCGGCGGTTTGCCGATGCCAATGCGCAGTAAAGCATATCGTCCCGAAGGGTTCTTTCGACCCGCCCACGTGCAAGGAGAATTAAAAGTCCAATGAATGTCCTTATCGCCGAGCCCATGGCTCAGGCAGGCATCGAATTATTTCAGGCCCAGCCCGGTTGGAACGTAATCGTTTCCAACCCCAAGGAATACGCCAAACATCTTCCCGAAGCAGAAGCCCTCATGGTGCGCAGCGTCATTCAGGTGAATGGCGATGTGCTCAAACAGGCGCCGAAACTGCGCGTCATCGGTCGAGCCGGAGTGGGCGTCGATAACGTCGATCTGGCTGCGGCTACCGCGGCGGGAGTCCTCGTGATGAATACGCCGGGCGGCAATGCCGTCTCGGTGGCCGAGCACACCATTGCCCTCATGTTGTCGATGGCGCGGTCGATTCCTCAGGCCAACGCCTCCACCAAGGCGGGCAAGTGGGAAAAGAAGAAGTTCCTCGGCAACGAATTGCGCAGCAAGACGGTCGGCATCGTAGGCCTGGGCAGCATCGGCCGGGAAGTCGTGAAGCGGGCGCGCGCATTCGAGATGCGCATTGTCGCCCACGACCCTTACGTCACGCCGCAGATCGCCAAAGACCTCGGAATCGAGCTGGTTTCGCTGCCGGAACTGTATCGCCAGAGCGATTACCTGACGGTTCATGTGTCACTTACGCCTCAAACCGATAAGTTCCTGAATAAAGAGGCTTTCGCTCAGATGAAGAAAGGCGTCCGCATTGTCAACTGCGCACGCGGCGAACTGGTAGACGAAGGCGCGTTGAAAGAGGCTATTGAATCCGGTCAGGTGGCCGGAGCTTCGCTCGACGTCTTCTCGAAAGAGCCGACCGACGCTTCGTATCCTCTTTTCGCTCTCGATTCCGTTCTGGCGACACCTCACATCGGTGGATCAACCGAAGAAGCGCAGGAGATTGTAGGCGTTCGTATCGCCGAACAGGTGGTCGAATATCTGCTGAACGGCGTTGCCATCAATGCGGTCAACATGCCGTCCCTGTCGCCCGATCAGTACAAGGCCGCCGCGCCTTATATCGATCTGTCAGAGCGACTGGGCAACTTTGCCGCTCATCTGGTAACAGGCAATCCGACCATCATCCGGCTCACCTATTTCGGCCGCATCGCCGACATGAACACGAGTTTGTTGCGCAACGCAGGGCTGGCCGGAGTCCTGAACCGCTCTACCGCGCCTTCGAAGGCGAACGCGGTGAACGCGATGCAGATCGCCGCCGACCGTGGTTGGAACGTTGCCGAAGTTCACGACAAACGCTCCGCCCATTCCGATACGATCCGGCTCGAAGTCGAGACCGATTCCAGCATTACGACTGTCGAAGGCGCCGTGGTTCTGGGTAAGCCGCGCCTGATGCATGTGGATGGGATCTATTGCGAAGCACCTCTCACGGGACCGCTGGTCTGCTTGAAGAACCTGGATGTTCCCGGCGTAATCGGGCATGTTGGTTCGGTGCTTGGTTCCAACCGCATCAATATCGCGAACTTCTCGCTGGGGCGGCGCGATTCGGGTGAACCGCTGGAAGCGATCGCCGTCGTTTCAACCGACACGCTGGTGCCGCAGGAAGTGCTGGATCAACTCATGTCGAACCCGGCAGTGAAACTCGCGCGGTCGGTTCAGATCGCGTAGCGCTCCCCAATCAGTACCGAAAACAAATGGGCAGCCCCGGAAAGGGCTGCCCATTTTATTTCGTCCTGAAACAGGTCTTAGAAAGTCTTCTTCACTTCCTCATACGCCCAGTCGAGCCAGGGTGTAAGGGCTTCGAGATCCGAAGTCTCCACTGTAGCGCCGCCCCAGATCCGCAGACCTACAGGTGCATCGCGATACGCGCCGATGTCATAGGCCGCCTTCTCTTTATCGAGCAGGGAGACCAGAGCCTTGACGTGCTTCTCCTGATTCTCCGCAGCGAGCGAGGTGAACGCGGGATCGGTAATCTTCAGGCAGATAGAAGTATTCGACCGGATACCTTTCTCTCCGGCCAAAAAGCCTGCCCAGGACGATTTCTCAACCCAGTCTTCGAGGACCTTCAGGTTTGCCTTCGAGCGCGCGATCAGCCCTTGCAGGCCACCCACTGATTCGGCCCATTTGAGCGCGTCCAGTGCGTCTTCGACCGCCAGCATTGAAGGAGTGTTGATGGTTTCTCCCGCGAAGATGCCTTCGATCAATTTGCCGCCCTTGCTCAACTGGAAGATCTTGGGGAGCGGGCGATCCGGCGTGAAAGTCTGGAGCCGTTGAACCGCGCGCGGGCTGAGAGCGATCATGCCGTGCCCGCCTTCGCCGCCGAGGACTTTCTGCCATGACCAGGTCACGACGTCCAGCTTCTGCCAGGGCAGATCCATCGCGAAGACGGCCGAGGTAGCGTCGCAAATTGCCAGGCCGGCACGATCCGCGGCGATCCAGTCGCCATCCGGCACGCAGACGCCGGAAGTAGTTCCGTTCCACGCGAATACGACGTCGCGCGTCCAGTCCACTTGCTTTAAGTCCGGTATTTCTCCATAACCGGCTTTGAGAACGCGCAGATCTTTAATCTTGAGCTGGCTTTTGCAATCGGCTGCCCAGCCGCTGCTGAAGCTTTCCCACGCGAGTACGTCGACTCCGCGCTCGCCGAGAAGCGACCACAGAGCCATTTCGACAGCGCCGGTATCGGACGCGGGAACAATGCCGAGAACGTAATCGTCAGGCATTCCCAGCAGCTTTTTGCTGCGGGTGATTACGTCTGCAAGTTTGGTTTTGGCTAACTTGGCCCGGTGCGACCGGCCGAGTGCCGCATCTTTGAGAGCGTCGACGCTCCAGCCCGGTCGCTTAGCGCAGGGACCGGATGAAAAACAGGGATTTTTTGGGGTTTGTGATGGCTTCATCGTTGAAGGTGTTGCTTTTGTTCTTTCCCCTCCATCTTACGATGGGCTTCAGATTGGACTCGACTCGTCTCACCGCTGGTCAGGGCGTACGAATTCGTTCCGCAAGATCGGGTGCAATCTGGCGGAAATGCTTCAGATTCCAGGTGTAGATCGTCTTAGCCCGAGCTTTGCGAGCACATGCCAGGAGGAGAGCGTCGTATATGCGTCCGCTGACCAGCCCGCGATCCGCCGCGTCCTGGATGGTTTTGCGATACTCCGCTTCGTCGAGGCTCACGACCGACAGGCGCTCAGGAATCTGTTCCACGAACAAGGAGACCTGATCGGGTGCGAGGATGGGCCGCACGGGCAGAACCGTCATGGTTGCGTAGACTTCCGCCAGAGAATGGATGCCACAACTCCAGGTGTCTTTGCGCGCCAGTTCGAGAAGATTCAGGCTGGCTTCGTGGTTCTCGTGATCGCCCCAGAATGCGGCAATCAGGACTGACGTGTCGAGGAAGCTTTTCATTCTCCCGCGAGTTCCCGCAGACGTCCAGAACGGGCCTCATCGATCAGAGCGGACAGTGAATCCTTCGATGGTTTGCCGGAGCGGTAGACCCATATGCCGCGTTCCTTTTGTATTCCTGCGCGTGAGCGGACGGGGGAGAGCACCACACGATCACCGTCGGCCGCAACGGTCAGTGAGTCCCCGGGCCCAATCCGCAACGCTTCACGGATTTGTTTGGGAAGCACCATGCGCCCGGCCTGATCCAAAGTGACAGTGGTATTCACAATTGGATTTTACCATTTGCAATTGGGATCATTCGACTTCTGGGCGACAGCGCCTTGCGCGCCATAATGACAGGATGCGACTCGCTGCCGCGTTCCTGATTTCGACGGCTGTCCTGACATGCTCCTGCGCGCGGATCAATCCCGCGGCTGATTTCCCGAAGATCGCGAATGACTTCGTTTATCAGACGCTCGCCTTCTCGCCGGTAAATGCCTCCGCCCAGGGCCTGCACAAGTACAACGGTCAGGACTTTGACCGTCAGCTTGACGACATGAGCCGCGCGGCGATACAGAAACAGCGCACTTACTACGTCGACTTTCACAAGAAACTCGACGCCATCGACAGAGACAAGCTCACACCCGAAGATCGCGCCGATTTCGACATCATCGATACCCAGATCGGACTGGCCCTCTTCGATATGGATATCGCGCAATCCTGGCGGCACAGCCCCCAAACCTATGTCGAGCTGATTGGTTCCGCGCTCTTCAATCCGTTTGTTCTCGAATACGCTTCGAAAAATGACCGCTACGACCACATCGTCGCGCGATTGAATGCCCTTCCCGTGTTCCTCGAGGACGCGCGACGGCAACTCTCCGGCGTGCCTCCTATATGGGCCAAAGTAGCCAGGGAAGAGAATGACGGCAATATCGATCTGGTCGACAAAACTCTGCGCGCCGGTGTCCCGGTCGAGAAGAAAGCGGTCTATGACGCCGCGGCCAGCGTGGCGCTCGATTCGCTGCGGGCGTTCAATCACTTCCTCGACGTCGATCTTCCTCTGCGCTCACAGGATAATCCGGACTGGCGCCTCGGAGCCGAGCACTATACCGTCAAGTTCAAACTCAACCTCGCCACCAGCAGCACTCCCGATCAGGTCCTCAATGACGCCAATGCTCGCCTGAAGCAGGTACGCGCTACTATGTTTGAGCTTTCGCTTCCCCTGCACGCAAAGGCTTTTCCCGGTCATGGCGATCATCATGACCTTGCCCCGGAAGCGCGCGAAAACACTGTGGTCCGGGAAGTTCTCGATGGTATAGCACAGAAGCATTCCACTCCCCGCTCTTACATGGATGATGCGCGCGCCGATCTGGATGAAGCCCGCAATTTCGCAAAGCAGAAAAACCTGCTGACTCTGCCCGAACGCAGCAACCTGCAGGTGATTCCCACTCCCGAATTCGAGCGCGGGATTTACGGCGTAGGCGGTTTCAATCCAGCGCCTGTGCTGGAGCCGCAACTCGGCGCTTTCTTCTGGATTACGCCTATTCCCGCCGATTGGCCCAAAGCCCGGGTCGAATCGAAACTGCGCGAGTATAACTTCTATAACCTGAAGCTACTCACGATACATGAAGCCATGCCCGGCCATTACGTCCAGGGCGAATTTGCCAACGCGATCGAGCCGCCCGCCCGTCGCGTCCTTCGCGCTATTTACGGCAATGGCCCGTACATTGAAGGCTGGGCGCAATACATTACACAAACCATGCTCGATGAAGGGCTGCTCGATAACTCCGTGGAACTTCGTCTGACGTTACTTAAGCAGGAACTCCGCGTCGATGCCAACGCTATCATCGACATCCGCGTCCAGACCGGCCGCATGACCGATCAGGATGCGATGGACCTGATGGAGAAGGATACCTTCCAGGAACATGAAGAAGCGGTCGCCAAGCTGCAGCGCGTGAAGCTCTCCTCGACTCAGTTACCGATGTATTTCCTAGGCTGGCGCGATTGGCTGCGCGTCCGCGATCTGGATAAACAAGTGAAGGGTTCGGCGTTCAGTCTTCATGATTTCCACGATCAGGCGCTGAAAGAAGGCGCTGTACCGCTGCCGGTTTTGGCTCACCTCCTGACAGGCAAAGATCTATAAAATCGAACCAACGGACTCACTGGATGAAATCCGCCATTCTCAGCGCTTTATTCTTCGCGGGAGGCGCCCTCGCCGCCGCACCTCAGGTAAATCAGGCCGCCCCTGACTTCACGCTGGCTTCCCAGGATGGGACTAAGATCAACCTGCATGACTTCAAAGGCAAATGGGTTGTACTTTATTTCTACCCGAAGGACGGAACCCACGGCTGCACCATTGAGGCCCATAATTTTCAACGCGACTTACCGAAGTATGAGCAGCACCGCGCCGTAATTGTTGGCGTCAGCGTCGATTCAACCACGAGTCATCAGGATTTCTGCGCGAAACAGGGGCTTACCTTCAAACTCCTGGCGGATACAGAGAAGGCCGTGTCTCAACAGTACGGGTCTTTGACCAACCTTCTCGGCTACAAAATATCCGCGCGAAATACCTTCCTCATCTCTCCGGATGGCAAGGTCGCCAAAGTCTGGACAGGGGTCGATCCGGGTCGACACAGCGCTGAAGTTCTTGCCGCCCTCTCACAACTCCCCCAGTAATCCAGCGACATGGCACCAGCGACATGGCGGGTTCGCTTCGCGCCAAATTCTGATATAGTCGCATTTCCCACAGCTATTTAAAGACGGCGAAAAGGGAGACACAAAATGAACAAACTGACTGCAGGACTATTGCTCGTGTGTGCCACCACAGGCATCGCATTTGGCCAGACCGGTGAGGCGCCGAAAGCTCCCGGCAATGCCACGAAATTCACCAAATGGATTATTACCGTAGCCGACCTCGATAAGAGCTACGCCTTCTATCACGAGGCGTTCGGCATGGAAATCAATGGCACTGCGCAGATTAAGAAGGCTGCGCCCGCCACCGCCGCTATCCTCAAGCTCACAAATTCTCCCGAAGGCACTATATTCCGCAACATTTCAGTGCATTCAGCGGGCCTCGATTGGTATCTCGAGATGACGGAATTCACCACACCGGGCGGCCATGCGCCCACCATGCGGCTGCAGGACCCCGGTGCAACCTATCTGCGGCTGCGCGTTCGTGACATCGACAAAGTGGTTGCCGCGGCGCTGAAGAATGGGGGGGCCATCAACTCTGTAGGCAGAGCCGTGATGACCGCGGGCAAAAACAAAGTCGTCATGTTGAAAGATCCGGACGGTCACTACCTCGAAATCACGCAGCCGGGCGAGATTCCCGCCACGGCGCCGGCTGACAGCATGGTCATCGGAGGTAACTTCGTCGCGGTAGTAGAGGACGCTGACAAAGCGGTGAACTTCTATAAAGCGCAGCTCGGTCTCGACAATCAGATCGTCGGCTGGAACACAAACGAAGCCACCATGAACATGTTCGGCACTCCGGGTGCCCAGATGCACCGGGCGTCGATATTTGTGCCCGGAACCAAACTTCAGTTGGAGTTCATCCAGTTCAAAGGCATCGACACGAAACCGGCTCATCTCCGTATCGCCGATCAGGGCAGCGCGCAACTGGGGCTTCAGGTGGAAGACATCGACGCAGCCGCGAAAGCATTTCTCGCCAACGGTGGCAGCATTGAAACCGCGGGCGGCATCACCAAACGCCCCAATGGTGGGGGCGGCGGCTTCGTTCGCGACATGAATGGGTTTCTCGTGGAACTGAACCAGGTCGCGCCTCCCGCGGTCAGCGCTGCGAAATAGCTTCACCGGCTCAGTAGCAAACATCACGTTCTCAGGCGCTCCTTAACGGGATCACGCTACGATGAACGGAATATGAGAGTTTCGCGCAGACAGTCGCTGAGAGCGCTGGCGGCGGCCCCGCTTGGACTGTCGTTGCCACAGGCGGTATTCGGCGCAGCGCCCCACGTCCGCCTGATTGTTCTGGACGTGGGCGGCACCATTATTCAGGACCGGGGCGACGTCCCTGAAGGGCTGCAGCGGGCTTTTTCTAAGCGGGGCATGACGGTCACATCTGACGAGATTGCGCAGTGGCGGGGGGCTTCGAAGCGCGAGGTGATCCAGCACTTCGTCACTGAGCGCTCCTCCGCTGAAGCTGTCGGCAAGCAGGAACTGGCCGCCGCGATCTATGCGGATTTCAACGCTCAGGCCATCGAGGTTTATAAAGACGTTCCGCCGATTGCAGGGGCGGAGATGACTTTCGAGAAGCTGCGGAGTAACGGGTATCTGCTGGCGTCTTCCACCGGCTTTGGGCGCGAAATTACGGCTTCGATCTTCCGGCGCCTGGGGTGGGAGAAATATTTCGCGGCGATCATCACCAGCGACGACGTGGCACAGGGACGGCCTGCACCTTACATGATCTTTCACGCGATGGAAGCGGCGCGGATCGGTAATGTGCGCGATGTTGTGGTGGTCGGCGACACACCGCTGGATCTGCAGGCGGGCACCAATGCGGGAGTGCGAGGGGTGATTGGCGCGCTGTCGGGCGCTTCGAAGGAAGAGCGCCTTCGACCCGAGCCGCATACGGAAATTCTCGCGAGCGTAGCGGAACTTCCGGCGCTGATGGCCGCAAAGTATTAGCGACAGGTAAAAAAAAACTAATTTATCCTAGACAACAAACCCTCCTCTGCCGATAGGCGTAAGTGTTGCGTAAAGACAGCGTGACCTGAAAGCAGAGGAGGGGCAATGAAGCGTTCGGTGCGGGTGATCCTGGGTTTCATAGGGTTCGTGGGCCTGGGTTTTTCCCAGGGATTCTACTGGGACAGCGCTGGCGCGCGATCCCTGGCATTGGGGGGCATCTACGTCCCCTCTTCTTCGGGAGCGCTGGATGCGCTGACAACCAATCCCGCCGGACTAACAAGCCTGACCAGCCGCGTCGCGGACATCAGCGTAACAGCCGCTTTCGCGCGCGGAAGCTTCACGGATTCGGTGAATGCAAATGCTCCGCTGAACACGCCGCCGGGAGCCATCCCTTACGGGGCGTTCGGAATGCCGATCGGGAAATCGCGGTTCAGTTTCGCCGTGGGAGAAACCCCCGAGCTCATGTCGGTCGCCAACTGGCATTACGTGGATGCGCCGGGAGTGGCGGGGGCGAGTTACGGGTTGCAACAACAGAAATCGGCAATTCTGGCCACCCGCTCGGTCGCAGGCATCGGCATCTACCTGGGCCCAAGGCTATCCCTGGGGGCGTCGATCGGGGCGGATTATAACTCGAATACTCTGGATGCCCCGTACATCTTTCAGAGTCAGCCGGTGGTCAAGGGGCTGAAAACCCTGCTGGACCTGAATACCACTGGATACGGATGGAACGGCAGTGCGGGCGCGTTGATTCGACCTTCGCATAATGTGCAGATCAGCGTGGCATGGAAATCGAGTACGACGATTAACAGCACGGGAAGCGCGTCGGGAAACCTGTCACAACAGTTTGCCGCACTGGGTCTGGCGGCGCGTTCGGATTTTCAATACTCGGCGGCCGTCCACAATGTTTTGCCCCAGTCGGTGATCGCGGGCGCGACGCGGCGGTTGAATCCCCGATGGCTTCTGGCGGTGCAGGGTGACTTCATCGGGTGGAAAAGCGCGTTCCGGACCTTGCCGGTGGCGCTGACTAACGGGACGAATGCGGTCGTAAACAGTCTGCTGAATTCGACGTCGCTCAATGACGGCGTTCCGCTCGAATGGAAGAATCAGTTCGAAATTCATGCGGGATTCGAGCGCCTGTTGACGGAATCCGTTTCCGTGAGCGGCGGTTTTGCCCATGCGAACAATCCCGTACCTTCTTCAACCTTGTCTCCGTTGACCGCGGCGATACTCACCAATCAGTTCTACACGGGAATCGGCTATACACGCGGACGCGCGCGCTTCGATGCGGCGTATGCTTTCGATCCGACGGCTAAGGCGAGTGTCGGCCAAAGTGCACTGCTTTCGGGCGAATACAACAACAGCACGGTTCGGGTGGGGATTCAGGCGGTGACGCTATCGACATCGCTCCGTTTTTAGGTCGACCGGTTTTAAAGAGGGGATTTGCCTTATGCAATCGCAGCAATTTACCGAACCTGTGACGGCACCGCAGGACGTGCGCGCGGCGGACGTAATTTCAGCCCTGTCCTATGCGCTGGATCTGGCGGAGGGGCAGCCGCTGGGGCATTCCGTGCAGAGTTGCATGATCGGCATGCGGCTCGCACAGGAGATTGGCATGCCGAGAGAAGATCAGGCGGATCTTTACTATGCCCTGCTGCTGAAAGACGCGGGATGCAGCAGCAATGCGTCACGGCTTTTCCATATCATTCACTCAGACGAAATTAAGGCCAAAGGGGATTTGAAGGATAAGGACTGGACGAAGGTCGGGTGGGAGAGCCTGCAATATGCGGTGGATCATGTCGCGACGGGCGCTCCTTTTATGGAACGGGTCCGCACGCTGATTCGGGTGGCCGCGAAACAACAGACGGAATCGTGTGAGCTGGTAAAAATACGCTGCGAGCGGGGCGCGTCGATTGCGCGAAAGATGGGATTCGGGGAAGCCGTGGCGTCCGCCATTCACAGCCTGGACGAGCATTGGGATGGCGGGGGCTACCCCGATGGGGTGCGCGGTGACCAAATCCCGCTGTTTTCACGGATCATGAATCTGGCGCAGACTCTGGCGGTGTTTCTGATCGTGCACGGACCGCTGGTGGCGCTCGACGCAGTGGAGAAACGTTCGAGACGCTGGTACGATCCGGAACTGGTGCAAGCGGCGAAGTCGCTCGCCCTCAACGGCAAACTATGGACAGGCCTCGAAACAAACGACCTGGTGGCGCAGGTGGCCGCATTAGAACCGCAGGAACGGATGCTGATGGCCGGCGAGGACGTGATGGAGAACATCTGCGAGGCGTTCGCGGAAGTGATCGACGCCAAATCGCCGTTCACCTATCGGCACTCGAACGGCGTTGCCTCGGCCGCGGTCTCGATCGCGGGACAACTCGGCATGGGGAAAGCGGAAATCAAATCGCTGCGCCGGGCGGCGCTGTTGCATGACATTGGAAAGTTAAGCGTGCCGAACACGATTCTCGAGAAGCCCGGCAAGCTGACCGGTGAGGAGTGGGATGTTGTGAAGAAGCACCCTTACTATACGCTCGAGATACTGCGCCGGATACCGGGTTTCCGGGAGATGAGCGATGTGGCTGCGGCTCATCATGAAAGGCTGGACGGTTGCGGCTACTGGCGCCATTGGGGCGCCGAACAACTGACCACGCCTTCACGCATTCTGGCGGTTGCCGACGTGTTCGATGCGCTTTCGGCGAGACGCCCCTACCGCGATAGCTTGCCGCTGGATACGGTCTTCGGAATGATCCACAAAGATGCGCCACAAGCCCTTGATGCCGAGTGCGTGGAAGCGCTGGAAGTCTCGAAAGTCGAAGAGGGCGCCGGGCTGGTCGTGCCGGCGTAGCTGCTGATTCAGATGCGGGCGAAGTCGATGTAACCGCGCTGGGGATCGGCGGCGATGAGGGTGACGTGGATCTGGTCGCCTACATCGACACCGCTTTGGCCACGGGCGAGGATGCCTTCAACGGGCGGATCGGGTACGCGTACGAAGACACCTTTAGGCGTGACGCCGGTGACGACAGCAGCGAAGTTCTGGCCGATACGGCTCTGCATGGCGACGGCGGCGACGCGCTTGGCCATGGAGCGTTCGACTTTGCGGGCGGCATCCTCTTTCAAAGTGCAGTTGCGGGCGATCGATTCGAGTTCGGCGTCCGAATAGGGCGGCGGTTGGTGGCCGAGCATGGCCTTGATGAGGCGCTGCGTAACCAGATCGGCAAAGCGGCGGTTGGGCGCCGTAGAGTGGGTGTAATCCTGCGCGGCGAGGCCGAAATGGCCTTGATTGGGATCACCGGCATGGGTGACGGCGTACTCGCCGGGGCCGAGGAGTTTGACGACGGAGAGGGAGAGATCGGCGTAGTGAATGGGGTCGGCCGCGCGGCGCTTTTCGAGAAAGGCGGCGAGGGTGGCCGAGTCAGGTTGAGGCGGGAGCGATTCACCGTGCTGGGCGGCAAGGGCAACAATGCGCTGCCAGCGTTCGGGCGATTTTACGACGCGCCGGATGGAAGCCACGCCACGCGCTTTCAGCGTCTGCGCCATGGTTTCATTGGCGGCAATCATGAAGTCTTCAATGAGATCGTTGGCGCGGGTCTTGTGGGCGGCGCGGATGCCCGTGACTTGACCTTCTCCTACGATGGCTACGGGTTCGACACGATCGAAGTTCAAAGCACCGAGTCGGTGACGCTGAGCGCGCAGGGAAAGGGCGGCTTCGTCCTGCAGTTTGAGCTGGGCCTGCAACTCCGGAGAGGTGGCAACTTTGGGATCCGGAGCGGCGCGGCCTTCGAGCCATTCGCCTACCCGGTCATAGACGAGTTGGGCGCGGTTGCGAACCAATGCTCGATAAATCTGTGGATTGCTAACAGAGCCTTCGGCGGTCACAACCATTTCGATGACAATGGCGAGACGATCCTGCTGTTCCGCGAGAGATGTCAGGTTCGTTGACAGCAATTCGGGGAGCATGGGGAAGTTGCGCACCGCTGTATAAACGGTGGTGGTTTCTTTGGCGGCGTGGCCGTCGATAGGGGAGCGAGCGGGAACGTCGGAATCGACATCGGCAATGCCGACGAGGACGCGGATGCCGGCGGGAGTGCGTTCGGCGTATTCGATCTGATCGAGGTCGCGCGAAGTGTCGTTATCGATGGAGGACCAGAGGAGCGAGCGCAAGTCACGAACATCGGGCTGTTCGGGCAGTGGTCCGCGAGCTTTGATGGCGGCAAGTTGAGCGGCGGTCTCCGGGGGGAAATCGGGTTCGAAGCCGTCCCGAATCATTTCCTGTCGCGCGGCGGCAACCAGGTCGATCTGCGAATGAGGCATTCCGTGGGTCAGGCTAGCACGCGGCGCTTACGTGGCGGCGGCACTTATGTGGCGACTGCGTGGGAGCCCAGTTGCAGACGAGCGGCTACTGCGTCGAGATCCTGGAAGCGGAAGACCTGATCCATCATCTTGTGTTCGTGGAAGAGGGGTTGGTAGATGCGGATGGCTTTGTCGACCTGATCGTGCACAAGTTTCTTCCAGAGTTCGCGGACTTTGGGATCGGTGCTCGCAGGAACGTAGGCGAGGTACTCATGGACCAGAGGGTGATTGGGCGTAATGTCGAGCGCCATGGTGGTGGAGGCGGCGACTCCGTGGGCAATCGTGTGTTGGTTTTCTTCGGCGGCTCCGCGCAATTCGATGAGGTCTTCGAATATGGCGGGCTGCCGCATGTTGACGATGTTGGTGGGCCAGGCGATGCCGGCTTTCAAAATCTTCCAGGCTTGCTCATTCGGAGCCTCCTGTTCGGCTGCGATCCACGGGCTGCAGCGAGGCTGGAGCATGTGGGCCGGTGAGAAATAGAGCGCTCGACCGGCGCCGCGCCAGAAGAATTCCCAGGCGGATGGGATCGACATCGGCAAGCACTCGCTGGACGATGCCGACGAGGGGAAAATTGAAACACAGGGTGACGAGTCCAAGCGATTCGGCCAGCATGAGTCCCAGGCCGCCGTGCATCATGGTGAGGGATTTTACGGGGATGTGTTCGGCCTGACCGTCGCGGAGGATGCCGTGGGCGTCTTCGCTGCAATTCCACTGGAGATCCCAGACGCGCTGGCAATAGACGTGGCCAAGGCCTTCGACAGACCGAATGTTCTTGAAGTCGCCGATGCCGTAGGCCTTCTCCATGAAGAAAGCAAGATCGAACATGCCGGATTTCGGAATGCCGAGTTCTTCGGGATTATTGCGCACGAGGACGAAGATGTAGCGCGTGTTTTCGGCCTGCTGAAGATAGAGGGCGCGTTTTGGGCCCGAGCGCGGCGAGGGTCAGGCTTCCCTGCTCCGAAAGGCTGCGCAGCAAACCAGGGCGGAAGGCGGGTTGGTCGGCGTGTCTGGAGAAGATTCCGGTAACCAGATCGGCGGTGCGGGACAGATATTCCTCGCCTGCGATGAAGGCGACGGCAGCGGGGTCACCGAATTTCTGGACGAGGCCGCGGGTTTGTTTGTACCTGCGGCCGTTAAAGGTCGTGGGAGGCGCGCCATCCGGTCCGGGGCCAGGAGGATTCTTCGGGTCGACTATTTTCGAGGAGACACCGAGGGCTTTGGCCAGTTGCTGCCCGGCGTATATACCAGAGGCAAGACCGTAAGCAAGGACAGAAGTTGCAGATTTCGCCATATTTCGAAGAAGCCTGAGAACGAGTGTAGCTTTATTTGATCTTCTGCCGGCAGTCTGATTTGGCCCTGGGCCACCAGCCTGACGGAAGTAATTCAGGCTTTGGCATGGCCGAATGCCCGGCGGATAAACGGCTGCCAGAAACGAATCGCCTCAGTGGGTTCCAGCTTGTCGAATTTGCGCAATTCCATGTAGAGTTCGTCACGCAGTTCGGGAGAGAGCCGGCGAAAAACGGTGTCGAATTGGGGAACGGGAGGAGGATCGGGCACTCCGGCGCGCTGGACGATGGCGCGTCCGGCCTCGATGGCGGCTGAGAAAGTTTTGTATGCCGCGCGAGCTTTGGCGACATCCGCAAAGTCATCCATGGCAAGAGTATATCGAGGGGCGGAAATCGGGCGACTGAGGGGGTTTCGGAGAGCGATTGGAGGAAATGCTGCCAACTGCCGATAAGAGATATGAATGGCACGTTTCACACTCTTGCTGTGGGCAGCACTAATGCTGGCGCAGCCGGGGTTGCCCGATGGCAATACCCCTCCTTCCACCCCAGCCAGTGTAGATCTGAATGCGTTGACTCTCGAAGAACTGATGCAGGTTCAGGTGGTAAGCGCCGCGCTCCATCCGCAGACTTTGCAGGACGCGCCTGCCAGCGTTACCGTTATCACGGCCGAGGATATCCGTAAATATGGCTATCGCACACTCGGCGAAGCACTGTCGGCGGTACGCGGATTTTATGTGAGCAACGATCGAAGCTACGAAACCATGGGTGTCAGGGGCTTCAGCCTTCCCGGTGATTACTCCAGCCACCTGATGGTGATGGTCAACGGCCACAACATGGCCGACAACGTTTTCGATTATATGCTGTATTTCGGCAATGACTTCCCGATTGACATGAATCTGATCAAGCAGATTGAAGTGATTCGCGGACCCTCTTCAGCGCTATATGGCAGCAATGCTATTTTCGCCACGATCAATATCATTACGAAATCGCCAGCCGAAGCGGGACCGCTGACGGTCACGACGGACACGGGGAGTTTCGGCGAGAAGAAGATCCAGGTCTCAGAGACGGCATCGCTCGGCAGTGCCCGGATTCTCTTCTCCGGATCGGTGTTCAATAATGCCGGCGCGAGCCCGCTGTTTTTTCCTCAGTTCAATACGCCGCAGAATAACTACGGCAACGCGATCAACATGAATACCGAGAGGGGCTACCACTTCTTCTCGACGCTGGTCTGGCGGAACTGGACTCTTACGGCGGCTATGGGCGGCCATGACATGATTTCGCCGATCAATTGGGGCCCCGTCATATTCAACGACCGGGGTTCACAAAATGCCGATAACCGAGACTTTGTCGACGCTGTGTATGCGCGGCAGATCGGCGAGGGAGTCCTTGAGTGGCGCATCTATTACGACTCGTTTCATTACCAGGGCCGTGCGGACTACCAACTGGACCCAGTCACCGTTGAAGATAACCGCACCAATATTTTGGGTAACTGGGTCGGGAGCAAGCTGACATACCGCGTGCCTGTTTTCCTGGCCGGAGATGTCACCGTAGGGGTTGAAGGCAAATTCGACCTGCGCAATGTCATGCAAAGTTTCGACGTGTCCCCGGTGCCGGTGCAGTACCTCTCCACCAGCAATCCTAACCGTTCCCTCGCACTGATCTTTCAGGACGAGAAGAGACTTTCGCAGAGATGGAAACTGGATCTGGGACTGCGCTTCGATAAAGCCTCATATGGCGACGATTTTGTTTCTCCCCGCGCAGCCCTGATATTTCAGCCTTCGAATTGGGCGGTTAAGTTTCTCTACGGGCGCGGTTTTCGAAATCCCAGCGCTTTTCAGCTTTTCTATAGCGATGGGCATGCGACACAGGGGAATCCGAACGCGCGTGCCGAATCGGCCGACACGGTGGAGTTCGACGTGGAGCGAAAGCTGGGGAAAAGGATGAATGTACAGGCGTCGGCATACGGTTACCGGCTGCGCGATTTCCTGGTCGGTCTGGCGCTCCCGAATGGGTTGATCCAATATCAGAACGACGGCACGATCCAGGCGGAAGGCCTCGAACTCGAGGTCAGCGGTCGACCGACTCATTGGCTTGAAACGACAGCGAGCTATGCGCTGCAGCGGTCGCGCCTGATCACCGGTAACGAAGTCCTGGAAAACTCGCCGTCGCAGTTGGGTAAACTGCGATTTTCCGTGCCATTGGGGCGGCGGTTCGATCTGAGCGGTGGGCTTCAGTCTGAATCCTCAAAGCTAACTTTGGCGGCGAATACCCTTCCGCCCATCTACCTGGCCGATTTCACGCTCACTTCGAAGCGACTGCTGCGGGACTTCGACTTCCGGTTCGGCCTGCGCAATGCGTTCAACAGGAATTATTCTGATCCAATCGCGCTCTCTCCGGCCGTTGACAGCATGCCGCAGCCAGGGCGCTCGCTATTTGTCGAATTGATCGGACACCGACCGAATCAGGAGTCTGACCGGGGGCCGGCTGTAGCATCGACGAAAAGATAAAACGAAAGCCACACCTGGCCGCATCCGCAACTACGAATCGACGCGCTCGGGTTTCGACTCGTCGATATCGTAAGGGTTAAGGCGGTCCTGACGACTTTCCCGCCGCTCCTGCTCCAGGCGTTTCTCGCGTTCTTCGCGCTCTTCGCGGCCGTCGCTCATAGAGTCCTCCCTTTTCCCAGTCTCTCTTCAGTGTAGGCTCAGACGCCCGGCAGGAAAAGGCGGATGCCGTAGTAGACGATGGCTGAGACCAGTGCGGAGGCGGGAATAGTAAGGACCCAGGCGGTTACAATTCCACCGGCTACCTGCCAGCGGACAGCGCGGGTACGCTGGATGGAACCGACGCCGGCAATGGCTCCGGCGATGGCGTGGGTACTCGATACGGGAAGCCCCATCCATGTGGCGAGAAGGATGGAAATCGCGGCTCCCGTTTCGGCGCAAAAACCGCTGCGCGGCTGAAGGCGTGTGAGGCGGGTCCCCATGGTGCGGACGATGCGCCAACCTCCGCTCATGGTGCCGAGACCGATGGCGCAACTGGACGCAGCTATAACCCAGGAAGGAACGTGAAAGTCCTTTTGAAGGCCTCCGGCGACGAGGACCGCAGTGATAATGCCCATGGTTTTTTGCGCGTCATTGGTGCCATGAGCGCAGCTGAATAAAGCGGCGGAAATGAGCTGATAACGGCGAAAGTGACGATCCATCTGCGAGGGCGTGAATTTACGGAAGCCCCAATAAACGGCCACCATCAGCAGATACGCCGCCACCATTCCGATGAGGGGAGAAAGAACGATGAAGGCCATGGTGATGCCCCACTTGCCGGCGACTAAGCCATCGAACCCAGCCTTGGCGAAGGCTGCGCCCGCGTACCCACCGATCAGGGCATGGGACGAACTGGTGGGCAAGGCGAGATACCACGTGAAAATATCCCACAAAATCGCACCTGCGAGACCCGCCAGCAAAACCCAGGGCGTGACGAGGCGGACATTTACAAAACCGCTGCCGATAGTGGCGGCGACTCCGGTCCCGAGTAGATACGCCGCAAGGAAGTTGAAAACAGCAGCCCAGACCACCGCGACGCCCGGGGTCAGAACCCGCGTGGAAACGACCGTTGCGATGGAATTAGCGGCGTCGTGGAAACCGTTGATGTAATCGAAGATCAGGGCAACGACAACGATAAAAACTACGAGCGCGAACGAGTTCATTGCGAATCAGTTGTTCTTGACCGAAACGTTCTGAATAACATCGGCGACATCCTCACAACGATCCGTAGTGGCTTCGAGCAGTTCGTAGATCTCCTTCTGGCGGATGAGCTGGATAGGATCTTTTTCATTACGGAAAAGATCGGCGAGGAGGTTGCGTTCGAGTTTGTCGGCTTCATTCTCCAGGCGATTGATCTCGATGCAGAGGTGTATGACGGGTTTCTTTTTGTGGAGGGCCGCCAGTGCCTGGGCGAGGAGCGCGCAGCAGCCGGAAACTTTCTCTGCAAGGAGGAGAACGGCGGGCGGGACAGGCTTGAGCCGGTAGGCAACGATCCGGAAAGTAGCGTCGTCAATGCCGTCCAGAACGTCGTCGAGCGAGGTGGCGAGGGATTGGATGTCTTCGGGGTCGAAAGGGGTGATGAAGGTGGAGCGGAGGCGATCGAAAATATCGTGGACGACGTGATCTCCTTCATCTTCAATGCTGCTGATATCTTTCTCGATCCGGCAGACTCCATCGTAGCCATCTTTGAGCCCGGCTACGAGCAGGTTGGAGGCACGGCAGAGGATCTGACCGTGACGTTCAAAAAGCTCGAAGAATCTCTCGTCCTTGGGTAACAAATTCATGACAATCCAACAGATAGATTACCGGACGGGTCGGCCTAAGGACGGATGTCCGCAATCGGATGGCCTCCTGCGCTTCGCTAAGGGCCTTCATAATGGCAATAAATGTTACGGCGTGTTTGTGTATTTTGCGGCTCAAGTCCGGGGATTCAGCCCGTTTATGGGCAGGTGGCCGATGAGATGGGACGGATGCTGGCTCGGCGCGGGATTGACCTCGTTTACGGCGGCAGCAGGGTGGGGCTGATGGGCCGTTTGGCAGACGCTTGTCTGGGAGCGGGTGGCCGGGCGATCGGGGTGATACCCAGGGCGCTGGTGGCGAAGGAAGTAGCACACGAAGGATTGACGGAATTGCATGTCGTGGAGTCGATGCACGAGCGCAAGGCGAAGATGGCCGATCTGGCGGACGCTTTTGTGGCAATGCCCGGGGGGTATGGGACATGGGAAGAGTTTTGCGAAGTACTGACATGGTCGCAACTGGGGTTGCAGAGTAAAGCCTGCGCGCTGCTGAATGTGAATGGGTATTACGATCCGCTGCTGGAGATGGCAGATCGCGCGCTCGCGCAGGGTTTCCTGCGGGAAGCTCATCGCGAATTAATGCTGGCAGATAGTGATCCTGGCCAGTTGCTGGAACGGCTGGCGAACTACTCGATGCCGGTCGTAAGCAAGTGGATTAGGCTTTCGGATCGATAAATTCAACTACTTGCTTGCGGGATATACTATGCGGCAGACTGGAAGCCGATTGGAGAATCAACGTGAGAGTCATTTTCGTCTGCGGCGCATTGCTGATGGCCCTGGCGGCTCTGCCGGTTCCGGTGGAGGGGCAATCATCACGCAGTCTCCCCGTCTTCGAGGTAGACCACTCCTGGCCTAAGGTGCCGGCGCAATGGAAGATGGGAGACCCTTCCAGCGTGGCGATCGACGCTGAGGACCATGTCTGGGTATTGCACCGTCCCCGAACACTGAAGCCGGAGCAGGCGGCAATGGCCGCGCCGCCGGTTATGGTGTTCGATACGGCGGGCAATTACATCAAGGCCTGGGGTGGCGCCGGCAAGGGCTACGAATGGCCGGAGCGGGAGCACGGCATCCATATCGATTACAAGGGATTTGTCTGGATCGGCGGCAACTCGTGTCCGACAAATGGCCTGCCGGGCCTTAAGCCGGTCAATGACGACCAACTTCTGAAGTTCACCCAGGATGGCCGGTTCGTCATGCAAATCGGCCATAGTAATCAGAGCAAAGGTAATGCAGATACGAGGAATCTGCACAGGCCGGCGGATACCTCTGTCTATCCACCGACCAACGAGTTGTTCGTGGCCGACGGATATGGGAATCACCGAGTGGCCGTGTTCGATGCCGACAGCGGAAAATTCAAGCGGATGTGGGGCGCGTTCGGCAATAAGCCGCTGGACGACGATCACTGCGAGATCGTGACGCCAGCTACGTTTTCCGATCCGGGCCCAGCGCAGTTCAGCATCGTACATGCGATCCGTGTGGCGAAAGACGGAACGGTGTATGTGGCGGATCGGGAATACAGGCGCGTCCAGATGTTTACCAAAGAGGGTAAGTCTCTGAAGCAGTTGGTCCACACCAGCGAGCCATTCGCACGCGATCTCACGCTTTCGACAGATCCAGAGCAACAGTATCTGTATGTGGGCGGCGGCAAAGGGATTTACATTGTGGACCGGAAGACTCTGCAGATCGTCGGGAACATTCAGCCTGACGGCATGATTGGGCCGGGCCATGAAATCGCCGCGGATTCGAAGGGAAATCTCTACGTCATGCAGACCACCGCGGGTCTGCAAAAGCTAACATTCAAGGGAATGGCGCCGGCGGAGCACTGACAAAACTGATCTGTCGGCTTCGGAACACAATGCGCAACAGTTGGATCCAAAAGGACTCATACTTGCGATATGACGATCAGGAATGCTGCTCTGTTTGCTTTGTTCGGAATGATCCTGTTGACGGTGCTGCTGACGGTGAATCTCTTCAATGATTTTTCCGCTGTGGCTCGGGGTTTAATTCCGGCCATGACCTTAGTGACGGCTTTAATCGAGTGGTTGGCGAGCCTGAGTCTGCTGGTATTCTTCGCTGTGTTCCAACGAGCAAAATGAGGACTCCGCCCCGTGGAAGTGAGTGAGGCCAGCAAGCGGCTGCTGCCGTGGCTGGTGGCGGTGGCTTTCTTCATGGAGTCGCTCGACACCACGATTCTGAATACCGCTGTGCCGGCGATTGCGGAAGCGCTCAAGGTAGCTCCGCTCAGCATGAAGGCAGTCCTTTCGAGCTACACGCTGAGCCTCGCGGTATTTATTCCGATCAGTGGATGGGTGGCGGACCGGTTCGGAACGCGGCGCGTGTTCGCGGCGGCAATTGGCCTTTTCACACTGGGATCGTTTCTCTGCGGGATCTCGACCAACATTCACGTACTGGTGGCCTTTCGCATCCTGCAGGGCTGCGGGGGCGCCATGATGGTGCCGGTGGGCCGGCTCACGATTGTACGGACCTTCGCGAGGTCCGAACTCATTCGGGCCATGAGCTTTGTGGCGATTCCCGGTCTGGTGGGACCGATGCTGGGACCGATCGCCGGAGGGTTGATTGTCGGATATCTGCACTGGCGCGTCATCTTTTTCGTAAACATACCAATCGGCATTATTGGTCTGCTGATGGTTTATCTGCATCTGCCGGACTATCGCGAGAGATCGAATCCGCTGGACATCGAAGGGCTGATTCTGTTTGGTTCCGGGATCGCACTGCTTTCCTATGTGCTCGAAGTATTCGGTGAACATACATTGAGCCTGCGGGAGATTCTGGCGCTATTGGCGATATCCGTAGCACTGCTGACGGGGTATGGGTTGCATGCCGCGAGAGCGCGTTATCCGCTGCTCGCACTGAATCTATTTCGCATAAGAACATTTCGCGCATCGGTGAATGGCAGCTTCTTCACGCGCCTCGGAATCGGTGGAATTCCGTTCGTGATGCCGTTGCTTTATCAGATAGGTCTGGGATTCACACCGATTCAATCCGGTCTGCTGATGATGCCGCAGGCGATTGCTGCGATGAGTCTGAAGATGACGATGCCGTGGATTCTGGCGCGCTTCGGCTACCGTGGCGTGCTGATTTCGAATACGCTGATTCTGGGACTACAGATCCTGTTATTTGCGACGATTGGGGTGGAGACGCCGGTCTGGCTGATCGTTTTACAGTTGTTCTGCTTCGGGTTCTTCAGTTCACTCCAATACACGAGCATGAACACGCTGGTCTATGCGGATGTCACGCAGGAACAGACCAGCAGCGCCAGTTCGATTGCCAGCACGATGCAACAGATGGCGATCAGCTTCGGGGTGGCATCGGCATCCCTGGTGATAGCGCTCTTCATACCGGACCGATTTCATGTGAGTTCCGCGGAGATGATTGTGGGGATTCACCGCGGCTTTTTCGTATTGGGCGGGATCACGATTTTGTCGACTCTGGTTTTCAGTGAATTGAAAAGCAAAGACGGAGATACGACCAGTCAGCACAAAGTGTTGCAACACGCCGGTTAGTACGATTCGAGACGAACTGCTCAGGACGTGATGTTCGATTCCAGTTCCGCGTCCTCCGACACTTTATTCCTGAAGAACAATTTCCAGCCGAGCCAGGCGGCTGCGAGGATGGCAAGGATGGCCCATGACAGGTCGCCCAGAATAGCGCCGATCTCCTGAACCCGGTCACTGAAGATCAGACCAAGGCCGATGTAAAGAGCCGCTCCAAAGGACTCACCGAGGAAATCCCAGAGGGTAAAGCGCAGCCAGGAATAATCGGCGGCGCCGCTGGCGAAATTAATCCACGGCCCTAACGGGGCCACCAACCAGCGGCTGAAGAAGACACCGGCCCCCCCCCAGGCGGCAGCTTTGGCGTCGAGCTCTTTGATTTTGGCAGGGCTGCCGAAGAATTCGCTGAATCGGGTGACCAGAGCTTTACCGCCCCAACGGCCGATGGCATACCCGATCTGATCGCCCAAAACGGAGCCAATGGCAGCGAGGGCGATCGCTGCCCAGACGTTCATCACTCCTTGTGCGGCCAGTGAGCCGGTGACGATCAGAAGCAGAGTCACCGGAAGCGGCACGCCGACCGCAGCGATGGCAACGACCAGGAACAGGGCCGGAGAACCATAGCGCGCCAGAGCGGCGAGGAGTTGGTCGCTCATTATTATTTGGTCCGCATGGTGTCAGTCCTCCGTCGTTAAGGCGCCTTACCTGACGGGGGAGTGGAGGGATTGTTGGCGATGGCCGTCTGGAGATCGTGAACTAATTCGGAGACCGGCACTTTTTCAGTGCGGGCAATCTCGCGGAGTGAGCGACGATCGCGGGGGTCAGGCTGAACGTGAATGGCATCAAAAAGGACGTCTTCGCCGGTATGAAAGGTATGAGCGACGAAGGGTACGCTCATCCAGGATTTAATGGGTTCGTTCTGAAAACGGATGTGGCGCGCGATTCGGCCAGCCCGGTAGCCAAAGAAGAAAGTAGCGGCAATAGCCAGGCAAAAGCCCAGCATTAACAAGACGTTGCGCTGATGAGGCTTGGCCACTTTTCTATTCTTCAGCGGCCAGGTTTCATCCCGTTGGCTTTGTAAACCGCAGCCTGAGCGGGTGAGGACAGGTAATCGAGAAGAGCGCGGGCGGCGACGGGATCTTTGGAATGGGACGAAACGAAGCCAACCAGGGTGGTGGGGGTCGATATGGCTGTGGGCAGCGGTCCGACGATGTCGATGCCGGGATCGTTCATCTCGCTGAGGAAAGTCAGGCCGATCTCGACTTCGCCCTTCGCGGCCATAGCCATGGCGCCGGCTCCGCCCGGGGCGCGTTTAAGCTTCGGGGCCATCTGATCGGCAATGCCGAGTTTGCGCAGAGTTTCGTCGAAGCTGACACCGGCGGCGGCTCCGCCCGCGGGATCGGGATAGGCCACCGACTTAGCCGCGAGCAAACTTCGTTTTAGAGCATCCGGCGTCGAAATATCAGGCTTCGGCGCACCCTTGCGAACGGCTACGCCGACCGAGACACTCGCCAACGGAACGGCGCTGGCGGCTACTACGTTTCCTGAAGCAAGGACTTCCGGATAGGGCGGCTGAAGGACGGGGACATCGAAGGCGTCGCCCTGGGTGATTTGCTTTTTGGTGCCGAGCCCGGAGCCAAAGGTGGCTTTCACTTTGTAGCCGCTACTGCGTTCGAAGGCGGGGATCATCTGCTCGATGGCAGCGCGGATGCCGCCAGGCGCGACCAAAGTAATTTCCTTAGTCTGTGAACTGGCGGTGAATAAAGTGCCGAGAACAACGCCGCAGATGGCTAAAGAGACGAGGTTTTTCACTGGCCCGATTATATATTGGCCTCAAGTGGTTTAGTATCGTATTGCATCCAGTCGCGGCTCCCGCAACGTCTGAAACAAAGCATGGTTGATCGAACTGTTCTGCAGTATCAACTCGTCGAGAAACTCGGTTCAGGGGGAATGGGTGAGATTTACAAGGCACGTGACAAGCGCCTCAACCGTTTCGTTGCCTTAAAGGTCCTGCCAGCCAGCCTGTCCGCGGATCCCGATAGCCAGCGTCGTTTTTTGCAGGAAGCACAGGCCGCTTCGGCGCTCAACCACCCGAACATCATCACGATTTACGACATCGTCTACGACGGCGACAGGCAGTACATGGTGACGGAGTTTGTGGCGGGGAAGACTTTGCTCGAATTGATCCCAGCGGGCCTGCCCGTAGCACTGGTGGTGGATTATGCGCTGCAGATGGCGGATGCCCTGCGCGCGGCGCATGCGGCGGGGATCATTCACCGCGATCTCAAACCGGCCAACGTGATGGTGACCGGCAGCGGGTTGGTGAAGCTGCTGGATTTCGGTCTGGCGAAGTTCATCGAATGGGCTCCGGGAGTCGAGAACGCGAGCACGAGCACCCTGCTTAAGGCGCCCCTCACGGTGGAAGGCACCATCATGGGGACGGTGAATTACATGTCACCGGAGCAGGCAGAGGGCAAGAGGCTGGATGGCCGTTCCGACATCTTTTCGTTCGGCGCGGTCCTCTATGAAATGTTGACGGGCCGGAGCGCTTTTCGCGGCAGTTCGATGCTTTCGACACTCTCAGCAGTGCTGCGCGATGACGTTCAACCCATCGTAGAGCTGACGCCTGGCGTGCCGCCCGCGCTCGAACAGGTCGTATTAACATGCCTGAAGAAAGATCCGAGCCAACGGTTTCAATCGATGCAGGAAGTGCAGGCGGCGCTGGCGGCGTTCCAGCGCGGGGCGGAACTGGGGACGGCGGATTTCAGTCCGCCAACGGTCAGATCGATTGTGCCGCCCCCGCAGGTAAGGAGTTCTTCGAGCATTCTGCCGGTAGCCCTGGCGGTTCTTCTGCTCATCGCCGCGGGCGGAGGTGGGTACTGGTGGATGCAAAGGCACCGGGCCGCGTCATCGATACCGCAGACGCAGACGTTGCCTCGTGCCGCCGTTGCTGAAGCCGGCGGAGCACTCACCAACGACAAGGTCATCGAGATGATGGCGGCAAAGGTTGCGCCTTCGGTGATTGTCAGTCAGATCCGGGCATCGAAGACGAATTTCAATTTATCGCCCGCCGAAGTGATCCGGCTGAGCAAAGCGGGGGTTCCCGCTAATGTGATCGAAGCCATGCGCGATCCGCAGGGGCAAGCGGGGACAAGCGGGAACACGGCAGGCGCAACAACTTCTTCCAGTCGAGGCGCCGACACTGGGTCGGAAGTTCCTGTCGTGCTCGGTGACGGACTTCCTATCCGGCTGACGCTTGAGGAAGACGTACCGAATGACGTCGCGGCGAGAGAGACACTGCGGTTTGAGGCTGTGCAGGACATTCGCGTCACGGATACCCTGGTCATTAAAAAAGGTGCGGCGGCGACCGGCGCGATTGTAGACAGCCCGAAGAAGACGATCCTCGGCGTCGGCGGCCGCGTCAGTTTCCGGTTCGAGACCGTCGACGCCGTGGATGGGCAAAAGGTGAAGATCCGGGCGACACAGACGCCGCCGCGTAACGGACTCTCGAAACGGCTGCTGAATACAGGCTTTAAACGGCCGAGAGGGGTACTGGCTCCGGCCGGCACGTTTTTTCTGGCTTATATCGATGGATCGGTTACGGTAGCGGCAAAGAAATAATTTGGCCCGTTTATCAGGACGCGATCATTTTCCTGACGTCAACGGGACGCCGGAGCCAATGCTCAAGTTCCGACGGCGGCGCAGGGTGGGAAAAGAGATATCCCTGCATCACATGGCAACCCGCAACGAGCAGAGCCGAGCGTTGTGCGTCGGTTTCCACTCCTTCGGCGATCACGTCGAGTCCCAACCCCTGAGCAATTCCGATAGTGGCTTTCACCAGCCAACGCCCCATTTGATCATCTTCGATCGATTTCACGAATGATTTATCGAGCTTAACGGTATCGACTTCGAGGCGGTGGAGATAACTAAGCGAGGAGTAACCGGTGCCGAAATCGTCAATCGAAAGGCGGATGCCGGTAGACCGCAGCTGACGCATTTGACTCAACGCGATCTCGGAACCGGTGACCAGGATGGATTCGGTCAATTCGAGTTCGAAGTACCGGGGAGCGATATTGTGCCGGCTCAGGCAGCCGATTACGGAATTGGCGAAATCGGGTTGGCTCATTTGTATAGCGGAGACGTTGATGGCAACGGGGATATCGCCATAGCCGTCATCGCGCCACCCAGCCATCTGCCGGCAGACCTCCTCGACGACCCAAGCGCCGATGGGAATGATCAGACCGTGACGTTCGGCAGCGGGGATGAACTCGAGTGGAGGAACCAGTCCGTAGCCGGGATGATTGAGGCGCAGGAGCGCTTCGAAACCCATAAATTGATTGCGTCTGCCTATTTTGGGCTGATAGTAGAGGACGAACTGCTCCTCTCTGAGGGCAGTTCGCAGGTCCTGTTCGAGGCCAGCGCGGAGGGGAACTTCGCGGGAGGGAGTAAATAGCTGTACACGGTTGCGACCTGAGTTTTTGGCGTGGTACATAGCAGCGTCGGCGAAGCGCTGGAGTTGATCCGCGTCGAAACCGTCGTCGGGATAGACCGCCACTCCCGCGCTGGCGCCGGGATGAAACTCATGGCCGGAGATCGACAGCGGCTGCTGAATGGCGGTGAGTACACGCTCCGCGAGGCGGGCGGCATCGTCCGTGTCCAGCACATTCGGGATGAGCACGGTAAATTCGTCACCGCCAATGCGGGCTAAAACGTCGACGGGGCGAAGAGCGGCACGCATACGGTCGGCAATCGCGCACAGATACAAATCGCCGACTCGGTGACTGAATCTGTCGTTCACTGCCTTGAAAAAATCGAGATCGATATACACAACACCGAGCTTTTGGCCAAGAGCGCGCGATTCTTTCAGTGCGCGATCCAGCCGCTCTTCGAACAGGACGCGGTTACCGAGGCCGGTGAGAGCATCGTGCCTGACGCGGAACTCCAGGTCTTCATAAAGGCGATTGTGCTCCATGGCGAGGGATGTCAACTGGAGAACCATCTGAGGGGTACCGGCGCTGCCGGCCAGTGCCCGGTAGATGGTGGCATGATCGACAGCCGCTCCCGGAGGCCAACACTGAACGAGCGCACCGACCGGAACGTCGCCGATCAGAAGTGGCCATGAATGCAGGTGAGCCGGACCGGGACCCGAGAGGCGTGAGTGGAACAGCCCCCAGGCGGGGTGGTCACTGGGGTGAGACCAACAACTTTCTTTGTGCCAGGACTCGAAGGGGAGAGCCCGGGGAATCTGGAAGGAGGCAACCCAATCTTCCGGAAGTCCGGCTGCGGATGCGACACGGCAGGTATCCCCGGAACGAAGAAGAATCAGACACATGGTGCCGGGGGTCTCCCTCACAAGAATTTGCAGGACGCGGTTGAGAATAATGCCGAGGGGCTGATTGGAGACCAGCATTTCGAGTATTTGATTGCGTTGCTGATCGAGGATACGCTGGCGTGCGATCTCCTCTGTTCTTTCGTCGACAGCGACAGCCAACTCGGTCTGACGCCGCCGGTGAATTCGTTCGCGAGTTCGCCACGCAGCAATGAGCAGGGCTCCGACTAAAGCAACCAGACCGATCCACAGGTTCCGTCCCGTCCAGAAGGGTCCATCCACATGGATGGGCGCGCTGGCCACCACTGATTGCCATCCTTCACCCCGCAGCCCGCTGCTGACTTCGAAGTTGTAATTGCCAGGTCTGACGCCGGTGAAATGGGCCACCCGGATCAGCCCCGCGTGGTCCTGAAGGAGGCAAACGATGTTGAGATCGTTAAGCCCCTCCTCGTGCGAGTAATTGCGGCAGCTATAGCGTTGCGCGAAGAGAGTCGAGGAGAGAAGCAGGCCCAGTGACAGAGCGATGGCGAGGCGCGCCCGGCGCAGGACACACTCTCCCTGTGGAACATTCAATCTGGTGAGTTGCATCACACCGCTGTGATACTCCTCGACAGGAGGACGGTAATTTTCCTGAATTTATTAGCCTGAATGAACGGCAGGTGGGAAAAAGCCGGAGGACCGCAGGACAAGACTATGCCGTCAACTGATCAAAGTGGAGATACCGCGAACCTTTTCAAGCAGATGGCGGTGAGCGGCCCGCTGCGCTTTGACGATGCTGCTCCTGAGAAAGGCGCTCTGGTCTTCAATGAACTCCCGGTCTTTCTCCGTTTTTTCAAACATGGCTTCCTCATACCGGGGAATGTTGATCATGCCTTCCAGACGGGGAACGAACTCATCCTGGAAATAATGCTCGCCCAACTCGCGGAGGCTCTGCTGAGTATCGGAATCGAGCTGATCGAAACCGGGCAGTTCTTCGGCAATTTCGGCAATAGCCTGATGGAGATATTCGGCGTGAGTCATAAACCGGACGGCGTTGATCACGAGTCTAGCAATTTCATCTCAGTGACTCGCCCGGCATACCGCTCGATATAATCTGATTCGTCAACGATACCCGGATTATCAGGCCGAGCAATTCACCCTATTGGAGTCCGTATGAAATTCAGAGAAATCAACCGACGATCTTTTGTTACCGGAATTACCGGAGCGGTGGCGGCCACGCATTTTCAGGCGTTCGCGGCGAAAGAAGAGGGGGCCGGTACGGGTCCCGTGGTTGACACAACTTACGGCAAAATCCGGGGGACAGGCGGGAACAAGCTTCTGTCTTTTCGAGGCGTACCCTATGGTGGGTCGACGGCCGGTGCGGGACGTTTCATGCCGCCCTCGAAACCGCAGCCGTGGACCGGAGTCAAAGATTGCAGGGAACTGGGTCCGATATCGCCGCAGACTTTGCCGGGTATCGAACCGCCTGAGGTAGCCTCAACAATTCCGGCGCCGATGCTCAGTGAAGACTGTCTGGTGCTGAACGTCTGGACGCCGAGCACACGGCCGGGCAAAAGGCCTGTGATGGTGTGGCTGCACGGTGGAGGCTTCACCGGCGGGTCGGCTGGATACACAATCTACGACGGCGGGAATCTGGCGCGTAAGCACGACGTGGTTGTAGTCGGAATCAACCATCGGCTGAATGCATTCGGATTCCTCTACCTTGCCGAGATTGGCGGATCGAAATATGCCGAGGCAAGCAACGCGGGGATGCTGGATATTGTGGCGGCACTGCAGTGGGTGCGCGACAACATCGAGCATTTTGGCGGCGAACCCGGCAATGTGACAATCTTCGGTCAATCGGGCGGAGGCGGCAAGGTGAGTACGCTTCTGGCTATGCCCGCGGCAAAGGGCTTGTTCCACAAAGCGATTCAGCAGAGCGGCGCGAGTATTCGCGGCGTGTCGCGAGAAGCGGCGAACAAGACGGCTGAAGCGTATCTCGCCAAACTGGGCGTAAAGGCGGATCAACTGGACCGGCTGCACGACATTCCTATGCAGCAATTGATCGATGCGACGCGCGGACCTTTTCAATTCGCGCCTGTGGTCGACGGCAAAACACTGCCGGCGAACCCGTTCGATCCGGCTGCCCCGGAGATTTCGGCGGACGTACCATTGCTGATCGGGTCGACCGAGGACGAAATTACCTTCTTCCAGGGAAGCCCGCTGTTTAACTTTGCCCTCGATCCGATCGACGACGCAACTCTGCACAAGAACATGAAGCAGGTGCTGCGCTCGGACGACGCGTCGGCAGATGCGGTAATTGCCGCTTACAAAAAAGAAAAGCAGGGTATCGGCAATCTCGATTTGTTCGTGCGCGCCGCATCGGATAATTTTGTGCGTACCAGCATTCTGACTGAGGCCGACCGAAAAGTGGCTCAGCACAAGGCACCGGTGTACGTGTATTACTTTGACTGGATGTCGCCTGTGCGAGACGGGAAACTGGGCGCGTATCATACGCTCGAAATTCCGTTCGTATTCGACAATCTCGATGTCGCTAAGACGATGGTGGGAGACGGCAAAGGCCAGACGGCGCTGGAAGATAAGATGAGCGCGGCGTGGACGGCATTCGCGAGGTCGGGTAATCCGAGTGCAAAGGGCCTGCCCCAGTGGCCGGCTTACAACACGGAGCAGCGGCCCACCATGATCCTCGGGAACGATTGCAAAGTGACTAACGATCCCAACCGCGAACAACTGGCTGCGCTGACGTCGATCAAACGAGGCTGACGCTTTTCTACTGCACGCATAGTGCAGAGACTAAGGAGCACTGACATGCGGATCCGGCTGTTTCTCATCGCCGCACTTGCAACGATATTGGGACCGAACCAAGGGTATTCCCAGACGAGCACCGTTTATGAGGGCGCTCGTCTGATTACCGGCGATTCCAGTCCGCCGATTGAAAATGGCGTGTTGGTGGTTCGGAACGGAATGATCACGGCAATCGGCGCGAAAGGGTCCATGCAGATCCCCGCGGGTGCTCGCCATGTCGATCTGACCGGAAAGACGGTGATGCCGACGTTGAACAATGCTCATCTCCACATAGGCTACGAAGGCTATGTGAGTTGGGATGTGGCGAATCACTCGCAGGCAAACGTGCTGGACCACCTGGAGCGCGAGGCCTTTTACGGCGTTGGCGCCGCGATGGCCATGGGCGATCAGCCGACGGATTTCGCAATCGCGTTTCAGAAGAATCAACTGGCCGGCAAATTTCCGGCGGCCGCGCGATTTTTCTTCGCCGCGGGCCTCGCGCCACCGGGAGGCGGGCCGGACGCGCTGTTGATTCAGGCGACAACGCCGCTGCATGCGGTGTATGAAGTGGCAACACCCGGTGAGGCGATCGCGGCAGTGCGAAGAATCGCCGCGATGAACATTCATCAGGTGAAGTTCTGGGTCGATAACCGGGACAATTCTCGCGGCGGCATGAAAAAGATGCCTCCCGAGGTATACACAGCTCTCATCGAGGAGGCGCACAAACACGGGATGACGGTCCATGCACATGCGACGAACCTGCCGGACCAGAAAGGCGTAGTGAAGGCGGGAGTCGACGTACTTGTACATACGGTGATGGGCGAAAAGATCGACGATGAGTTCATCGCGATCCTCAAAGACAAGCGACCGTACTGGGCTCCGGTGATGGGGTTGGGCGATCGGTCGGAACTTTGCGACGGCGCAAATCCGTTCATCGAGCAGGTGCTGCCGGATTCAGTGGTTGAAGATATCAAAGCAGGCAGGACGTGGCTGCCCTCCCCTCCCTGCCCTACCCCGCCGACAGCGCAGTTTTTACGGCGCGAGGAGAATCTGGCTTACAACTTTCCGAAGTACATTGCGGCCGGAGCACGTATCGTGCTGGGAACCGATGCAGGACTGTCGCAAAAATATTCTTACGGTTTTGCAGAGCATCACGAGATCGGAATGTACGTGCGGCTGGGATTGCCGCCGGCAGACACGATCGTGGCGGCTACCTCACGGCCGACGGAGGTAATGCGAATTGCGGACACAGGAACTCTCAGCAAGGGGAAGCGAGCCGATTTTCTTGTGCTGAATGCGAATCCACTGGAGGACATCCGGAATACCAGGGAGATTGAAAGCGTGTACCTGCGCGGGACAGCGCTGGATCGGCAGGCATTGCGATCGAAGTTCAAAAAAGCGGTGGTGGATCGGGACGCTCTGCAGGCGAAGCAGAAAACTGATTATGTCCCTCACCCACCTTCCACGCGAAAGGCAACGGAGTAACGTTTACTGACTGGGCTTCTGGTTGGACTGGGATTTCGGTTGATACACTGGGCATTCCTTAACAACTGGTAACCCAGATGTCCCGACAAGCTCTGAGCACTCTCCTTCTCGTGATTTCCCTCGTGCTGCTGGTGCTGGGGGTGGCCACACTTGTGCCCCATTCCTCAACGCTGCTCAGCGATTTGGGATATAACACTCTGTGCCCATTTGCGCCCTGGAGCACTTTAACGCTTTTGGTGCTGGGCGGCCTGACCTGGCTGGTGCGCGGACACATCAATTCACAGCCGCAGTAACCGCAACTGTTTTTCAGGCGGGTGCAGTTTCCTGAGTGGTTTGGATCATCGCTCCGCCCCGAGTGAAGTGCATCGAGCCGCGCACCGCGAGCGCGATCAATAACTGAAGGGTGCCTGCGAGGCAGACTCCGTTCCATCCCCAGCGTGCCCATCCAAATGCGCCGAGTGCCGAGCCGATTGCGCCACCAATAAAGTAAGTCACCATATAAACCGTGTTGAGCCGGCTGCGGGCTTCCGGGATCAACGCATAGATGCGTGTTGAATTGGCTACATGACCGGCCTGGACTCCGAGATCGAGCAGGATCACGCCCGCAACGAGTCCGGCGATGTTAGAGCCAACAAGGTAAAGGACGCCATAGGACGCAATGGCGGTGAGCACCGCGAGTGCAACCGTAAAGGCAGGCCCCTTACGGTCAGCCAAACGACCGGCGGCCGGTGCAATCAGGACGCCGACGGCACCGACGATGCCAAAGATTCCGGCCACCCGCGGACCGTAATGATACGGAGGCGTAGCCAGAAAAAAAACCAGCGTAGCCCAGAAAGAACTGAAGGCGCCGAATAACATACCGCCGATGATGGCCGCTTCGCGCAAAACCGGCTGCGTCAAAGTCAGTTGCGCAATCGAACGGAGCAGATCGCGATAGCGCAACCCGGGCTCCGGATGGTCGTAAGGCAATGAATAACGCAGGGTGACGGCGAGCAGGGACATGGCTGCGGCAGCGATCCAGTACATCGCACGCCAGCCCAGGATATCGCCCACGAAGCCGCTCACCACACGAGCCAGAAGAACGCCGAGAAGAACCCCACTCAGGACGGTACCCACGACGTGCCCGCGGCGGACGGGCGGAGCCAGTTTGGCTGCGAACGGCAAGATGAGATGGGCAACGACTCCGGAAATTCCGACGCCAAATGCAGCCATATTGATTAATTCCAGGTTGGGAGCGAGGGCCATCATTGCGACTGCACACGCGGAGACCGCACACATAAGGACGATCAGTTGGCGGCGCGGGAACATATCGCCGAGCGGGACAAACGCCAGCATGCCGAGCGCAGTACCGGCCTGTGTCCACATGGGGAGGTAACCTACCGCCTGATCGGAAATGCCGAGTGAAGACCCTATTTCCGTTAGAAGTGGCTGGCAATAGTAGAGATTCGCGACTCCGACCGCGCAGGCAGTAAACATGACTGCAACGGTTCGCCGCTCAATAGCCATGACTCTGAGATTCGCACAGCTTTCCCTGTGATTTAGGAATCGAGGAAGTTGATCCTTCCAGGGTAAGCGTGGCCACGCTATTCTGAGCGTTGGTCCGCTCCGCGCGGCAAACGATTTCACACCCGAACATTACAAATGGGAAACATTCTTCAGAACCTGCCGGCCGGTGAAAAAGTGGGGCTCGCTTTTTCCGGTGGACTCGATACCAGCGCCGCGATCCACTGGATGCGGGCCAAGGGGGCCGTGCCGTATTCGTACACGGCGAACCTGGGCCAGCCCGACGAACCCGATTATGAGGAGATCCCCCGCCGCGCGCTGCAGTATGGCGCGGAGAAGGCCCGGCTGATCGTTTGCCGAAAACAACTGGTAGCAGAAGGTATCGCTGCTCTTCAGGCGGGAGCTTTCCACATCTCAACAGCGGGAGTTCATTACTTCAACACTACGCCGATTGGACGCGCAGTCACCGGAACAATGCT
>Ga0302140_10000402_pt1 | contig 53720 bp, 50 predicted proteins | sample I_Bog_E1_1_FD_202095 | JGI IMG/M metagenome (GOLD analysis project Ga0302140, IMG submission 202095) | Peat permafrost microbial communities from Stordalen Mire near Abisko, Sweden - I_Bog_E1_1 | ecosystem: Environmental > Terrestrial > Soil > Wetlands > Peat | place: Sweden: Abisko, Stordalen...
GATGTGTATGTGCTTTATTACGGCAAAAACCCAACACTGCGCTGGTTGCAAGATGAATTGCCATATGAGGAAGGCTGTTTTCGCAAAGCGGATGGCATATTGGCCAATAGCCTTGAGCCTTGCGAAGGCATGAAAATATGGGATGTGAAAAAGCCGGGTGGAAGAATATTTTTTCCTTTATATGGTGACAATGATTATTTCTGCCAAAACGAAAAGAAAGTAACAGATGATAGTATCCATTTGGTATATGTGGGCGGTATTTATGGTTCGCACCGAAATAAAAGCCATTATGGTCTTGCGCAACTCCACTGGCTCATTAATTACCTTGAACCCCAAAAAGCGCATCTCCATATCTACCCAAGTCCTTCTGTAGTTGGTGCCGATTATGAAGAATATGAAGAAATTTCTAAACGGAACCCTTTCCTGCATTTACATCCTTCCGTTTCCCAGTCCCGATTATCAGCAGAACTATCGCAATATCATTATGGCGTAATACCCTTTTTTGAAGACAACTCAAACCAGTCCGATATAAAAATAAAATATTCAACAACTCTTAAGCTCTTTAATTATGTTGAAGCCGGCATTCCCATACTTGTAGCCAATGATGTTATGTACCAAAGCTGGTTGGTGAATCGCTATGACTTGGGGATTTCGGTGCTTTCGAAGGATGATTTCAAAGATGTGAAAAAATTGACAGGCACTATGCCTTACCAAGAACAGGTTAAGCGTGTAATTAAAAACAGAGAATTATTGTCCTTGAAAGAACATATTCCCCGCTTAATAAAATTCTATGAATTGATGAGGGATAACGTTTCGGCTGATAAGAATAACCGTTAAGCCATAAAAAAGAAAACTCACCCTGCCATAAAAGGTGGGTGAGTTTTTTATAAGTTTAGTTGGTTCCTTTACTTTGTATCGCTGCTCTTGGTTGCAGTGGATGTTGCAGTAGAACTGGTCTTTTTGCCGTCCTTTGTGCAACATGAGCCTTTTTTACAGCTTTTATCGCCGCATGATTTCATGCACGATTTGGTGCATTTGCTATCTTTTGAAGTAGCGGCGGTTTGTTGTTGTTGTCCGAAGGCAAGCCCCGTCATTCCAACTACTGCTATGGTTAAAAAAATTTTTTTCATAATAATCAAGGTTTTTAATGGTTTAAAGTGCAAAGGTAAGCAATCTTTTCCGGAGGAATTAAACTTTTATTACTTTTGCCCCGCACTGGTTTCGCCAAATGGCGGATGAAAAGGGAATCAGGTGAAAATCCTGAACAGTTCCCGCTGCTGTAAGCTCTTAAAAATGTTTTTGAATTCTTATTGTCACTATTCCACAATGCTGTGGGACGGGAAGACATCAAAAACAGAGCGAGTCAGAAGACCTGCCAATGCAAAAATAATTAATTCAACGCTTTCGGGTAAAGAGCGAGGAATGGAAAAACGGGTACTTTTTCTATTCTTTTTTTTGCCTGAGGTGTTACAAACAATGTAACATTCATTATTATGAAAAAGACAACCGTTTATTTTTTGTGCGAAGGCATATTCCTGTATTCAGGTTTATCTGGACAATCAACTATACCCGGAAAACGGGATAGTGCCAAAAGCCCTTCCGATTCTATTAAAACAGTAACCGTTACCGCCACACGTACCGAAAAGGATGTGATGGATGTAGGGAGAAGCGTAACCGTAATTTCAGGTGACCAGTTAAAACAACCCGGCTGCAATTCGGTGGCAGACCTGCTTTCGCAACAGGAAGGCATCTATATTGTAGGAACCGGCCAAAATCCGGGCAGTGTGCAGTATATGTATTTGCGGGGAGGGGATGCAAACCATACTACCATCATGATAGACGGAGTGCCCATAAGCGACCCATCGAGCCCCACCGGAGCACTAGACCTTTCAGAGCTATCCTTGAACGATGTTGCCAGTATAGAAATTACCCGTGGTTCACATAGCACACTATATGGCTCTTCGGCCATGGGAGGGGTAATTAATATTATTACCAATAATAATTACAGCCCCGGCTTGCATGGCAGCATTAGTGCAACAGGAGGAGAGTTTGGCCCCAATACGAATATGTTTGACGGAAGTGCTTTGCTTAACTATACGTTTAAGAATGGCATTTATTTAGAAGGAGGGTATCACCGATTTGATGATAAGGCGCCAAGCGCTGCGGTAGATACTCTGCAAAACCCTTTGAAATACCAGCAGAACCCGCAAAATGATTTAGACAAAGGCGACGTTTTCTCAAGAATTGGATATAAAGACCAAGCCTTGAATGCTTATTTTGAATACCGCAATACCAACCAAACATCAGGGCTTGCGGATGGCCCTTTTGAACCGGCCAATAATTACACCGGTCAGCTGGTAAGGGATTTTTATACAGGCTTTATAAAATATGCCATTACTCCGCAATTTCACATTCAGTATACCGGCAGTTATTCTCCCATGGAACGCAAGTATGTACAAGATACTTCTGCAACCTCCGATACAGGTAAATTCTACCAAAGGCAATATTATGCCAGTAAAACTATTACCAATGATGTTCAGCTGGAGTACGATTACAAAACATCACAATTTATTGCAGGTGGAGGAAGTTATTATGAAAGTATTAATTCCAACACAAATTATTTTAGCGAAACGGATTATCCAAGCATGGGATATGATTACTTGTATACAAGTGAAACAAACCTGGATACGATAAAACCACATCAAACTATTTATAATGCATTTGCCCAGGCAGACCTAAATGGCGCAACCTTCGCGCCCGGGTTAAAAGCATTTTCATTGCTGTTAGGTGCAAGATATAGCGCCAATTCAATGTTCGGGAACAATGTAAGTTATGAAATTAATCCTTCCGTTAAAGTTAATCCGAATACACTTTTGTATTTATCATATTCTACCGGATTCAATGCTCCTTCTTTATATGAGTTATATGGACCCGACGATATTGCCGGCGATCCTGTATCACTTGCTAATCCTACCCTTAAAGCTGAAACATCCAACTCGATTGAATTTGGGCTAAAACATAAAATAGACAATGTTTACTTCACGCTTTCTTACTTCAGTACTATCGTAAATAATTATATTGATTATGTTTATTTGTGGACAAAAAACAAGCCGGTAGATTCTCTCCAATATACAGACTTTGTAGGCGATACCTATTTGAATGTTGGACAGGAAACCACCCAGGGAATAGAATTGGATGTTGCTTCTCAGCTGGATAAAACATTATTTGTTTCAGCCAATATGAGCATTTTGAGCAGCAGTCTCACTTATTCCAATTCATCTATTGGTACAAGTCACACGCATGGAAGCACCATTCAGCTTTTTAACGGGGGTAACTTCTTAACCCCGAGCAGTGGAAATGTAAAGTACATAGGCTTATTAAGACGTCCCGGTGCAATGGCCAATATTACCTTAACTTATTCTCCCATACCAAAGCTCCACCTTTCTATAGCAGTGCGTTATGTTGGGCAAAGAACAGATGCTCAATATAATGGAGCAGCAGGACCTTTTGGAGCAGATCAGCCGGTATCTCTTGCAGACTATACCTTACTTGGCGCTTCAGCCGGGTATGATGTTTTCAAGAATTTTTCGGTAATGGTTAAAGGTGATAATCTGTTAAACACTACGTATTATGAAATACTGGGGTATACTACTATGGGAAGAAGTCTCTTTTTAAATATCAGATATAGTTTCTAATTTTAAACACAAAAAAACATAGCATTATGTTAAAAACAGAAAAAATAAATATCCGTTTCGGAATAATTACGCTGATAATTATAGCAGCAACGTTCAGCCGCCTTATTCCGCATCCTTGGGATTTTACACCCATAGGTGCCATAGCCCTTTTCGGTGCTGCTTATTTTTCCAACCGCCTTATTGCTTTTATTATTCCGCTGATATCAATATGGTTGGGCGACTTGGTTATGAATAACACAATTTACGCTTCGTTTCACCATAATAAATTGTGGGTATTCCCTTCATCATTCCCTTGGGAATATGCAGGCTTTATGCTCATCACCTTAGTAGGATTGGTAATGCTTAAAAAAGTAAAAATCACCTCGGTACTTGGGGCAAGTGTAGTTGCATCTGTTCTATTTTTTCTGGTGTCAAACTTTGGTTGTTGGCTTGGTAATGTTGCATATCCGCAAACCATAACCGGACTCATTGCTTGCTATACTGCCGGAATTCCATTCTTTTGGAACACCCTTGCCGGAGATTTGTTTTATACCGGAGTATTGTTCGGAGTTTTTGAATTGGCAAAAATGAAATTCCCTGCTCTGCAAATACAAAAAGCATAAATGGGAGGCAAAGCAGCTGTTCTGTGGACCGGTGGGAAGGATTGCAATCTTGCCCTATATGAGGCTAGGTTGGCGGGCTACAATGTTGTTTCTCTTGTAACATTTATGATGGGCAATGGCAATTTTAAAGCCCACTCGTTAGATATTATGAAGTTGCAGGAGGAATCTCTGGATATTCCGCATTATAAAATTCCGGTGGCTGAACCTTACAAAGAAAGTTATGAAGTTGCCATTCAGAAATTAAAAGAAGAACAAGGCATTGATACGCTGATTACCGGTGATATTGCCGAAATACATGGAAATACGAATTGGATAACCGAACGCAGTAAACCGGCAGGAGTAAAAGTGCTCCTGCCGCTTTGGCATTTAGATAGAGAGCAACTGTTAAAAAGAATATTCTCTTTAAAGTTTAAGGTGATTCTTTCCTGTGTAAAGGAGCCTTGGTTTTCAATTGATTGGTTGGGAAGAGAACTAAATGAAAAAACCTTGGAAGCCTTCCATTCAATAAACAACCTGGATCTTTGCGGTGAACAGGGAGAATATCATACCATCGTTCTTGATGGCCCCGGTTATGCATCTGAAATTAAAATAGATTCATATATTCCACGAAAGGAAAATGAAATAATGTATATGGAAATAGTCGGAGCCCGACTTGCAAATAATTAGGATATCTTATATCTCATCGCTTATAGCTGCTATATACTACCTTTGCGCCCTCATGAATTTATTATCGGTAGAAAATCTCTTCAAAGCTTATGGCGATAAGCAATTGTTTTCAGGCATAAGCTTTGGTATTGAACAAGGCCAGCGTGTGGCGCTTGTCGCCAGAAACGGAGCCGGAAAATCAACCTTATTAAAAATTCTGGCTGGTGGCGATATTGCGGACAGCGGTAATGTTACTTTCCGCAATGGCGTGGCGGTATCGTTTCTGGAACAGGAACCTGCTTTTAATCCCGATGATACCGTGTATCATGCTCTTTTCCATTCGGAGAATGATATGCAAAAGGCAATCAGCGCCTATGAAATTGCACTGGAAAAGCAGGAAGAAAACCCATCGGAAGAAAACCAAAAACGACTGGGGGAAGCCATGGAGATGGTAGAGGCACAAGATGCCTGGAACTATGAAACCAAGGTTAAACAAATACTTTCATCGCTCAACATACACCACCTTCAGCAAAAGGTAAAATCCTTATCAGGTGGTGAACGCAAGCGCCTGGCACTGGCCCGGGTTCTTATTGAAGAGCCTGAATTGTTGATTATGGATGAACCTACAAACCATCTCGATTTAGACATGATTGAGTGGCTGGAAAATTATTTTATCCGCAATGATGTCTCCTTGCTTTTGGTTACACACGATCGTTATTTTCTTGATAATGTATGTACCGATATTCTGGAACTGGAGAATGAAAAACTATATCGCTATCGCGGCAATTATGAATATTTTATTGAAAAGAAAGCGGAGCGTGAATTCAACGAAGGACAAGAATATGACAGGGCCCGCAATCTTTTCCGCCGGGAGCTGGAATGGGTGCGTAAAATGCCCAAAGCAAGAACCACTAAATCCAAAGCGAGAGTTGATCAATTCAACCAGTTAAATGAATCCCTATCGGGAAGAAAGAAACAGGAAGAATTAAAACTCCAGGTGAAGATGAGCCGTATTGGAGGGAAAATCCTGGAACTTAAAAAAGTATCCAAAGCATTCGGGGAAAACACGATTCTGAAAGGCTTTGATTATACTTTTAAAAAAGGCGAACGTATTGGCATTGCCGGAAAAAATGGAGCGGGGAAAACTACTTTCCTCAATATTATTACAGGACTTGAACAGCCTGATTCGGGCAAGATAAATGTGGGCGAAACCATTGTTTTCGGCTACTACTCGCAGAAAGGGATAGTGATGAAAGATGACAAGCGGGTAATTGAAGTGGTGAAAGAAGTAGGTGATTACATACCCATGGGCGACGGAACAAAACTGCTGCCATCTCAATTGCTGCAAATGTTCCAGTTCCCACCTGAAATGCAATATACCTATGTATCTAAATTGAGTGGTGGTGAAAAAAAGCGGCTATACCTGCTTACTGTATTGATGAAGAATCCGAACTTTCTCATCCTCGATGAACCTACCAATGACCTTGACCTGATTACACTTAGTACCCTGGAGCAATTCCTTCTCGATTTCCCCGGGTGTTTGATCATGGTTTCTCATGACCGCTACTTTATGGATAAACTGGCCGACCAGCTTTTTATTTTGGAAGGAAATGGAGTAGTAAAGAATTTTAACGGTTCATATACCGAATATCGCGAGCAAGAGAAGGAAAAGAAAAAGAATGAAAGCAAGACGGAGGTGAAACCGGAAACAAAACCTATAGAAGTACCTAAGTCCGGAATTACTGTTGATCGAAAAATGACCAATAAAGAAAAATTCGAATTTCAGGCGCTGGATAAGGAAATTGCAAATCTGGAAAAGCAGAAGGCTGAACTCACAGAAAAAATGGTCAGCGGTATTACGGACCACAAGGAATTGGCAGATATAGCCCAAAAATTGGGTGAAACAACCCAGTTGCTTGATGAAAAGCAATTACGCTGGTTAGAGCTAAGTGAAATGGCGGGATAAATCCGCATTGATTAATTACTTATCTTAGTTGTCATTATGAAAGTCTGTTCTTTTTTGCCGGCTGCTACAAGCATGATTTACCAAATGAATTTGGAAGAGTTCCTCTGTGGGGTAACTTTTGAATGTCATTCCGACAAACCAAAGGTAGTCCGTTCATTTTTGGAAGGTAATAATTACACCAGCCTTGAAATAGACAAGATTGTTTCCGAATCAAAACAGGAAGGCAAAAGCCTCTATTATATTGATGAAGAACTTTTGCAGCAAATTTCTCCCGATATTATTTTTACGCAGGATGTATGCGATGTTTGCCAGATTAGCACAAGCTATGTAGAAAAAGCTATCTATAAATTAAAAAAACAACCTAAGATTATTCCACTTATCCCCCGGAACCTGGATGATGTTTTTGATAATGCTATTACTATTGCTAAAGCGCTTGGGAAGCAAGAGGCTGCTACTAATCTGCTTGCTCAATTAAAAAAGCGGACGGATTTTATTCTGAATAAACTAAGAGAACATAATGCACCTTTAAAGCGTGTTATGGTAATGGAGTGGCTTGATCCTGTATATAATTGCGGTCACTGGATACCTTATCAAATTGCACAAGCCGGAGGAGTTGACATGCTTTCTAATCCGGCGGGATATTCCATCGTTACTGCATGGGAAAAAATAGTGCAATACAACCCCGAAGTATTGGTGGTTGCACCCTGCGGTTTTAATGTAGAGCGGGCATCAAAAGAAATTGAAAAACTAACGGAATTGAAAGGGTGGAATGAGTTGAAAGCTGTTAAAAACAATAATGTTTTTATTGCCGATGCTGATTTATTTACCTGTCCGAGTTTGCATTTAGTTGACGGAATAGAATTGCTGGCTTCCTTGTTTCATCCCGCTATTTTCCCGATAGATGAAAAATTTAAAGGTAGATGCGAGCAACTTAACAAAAGTAAGAAATGCCCCGAGTGCAATAAAGAATTTACTTGTTCATCAGCGGACTGTTGGTGCAGTAAATTACCCAATATAATGCCCATGAATCCTGACAAAGAATGCCTTTGTCCCGAATGCCTTGAAAAGGCAGTTGCCAAAAAAATTAAAATAAATACATAACATATGGAATCCTATTCAACACTCGTCGATGCTATTAACGGTTTAAAAACCCAAGGTTATACCGAAGACTTTAACCTGAGAGAAAACCACATTGCCTGCAGCACCGGCAAATACCAATTATCTCCCGATGATTTTAAAGTAGACAATGTTTTCCGCTTTGAAGGAGAAAGCGATCAGGAAGACCAAGCAGTGCTATATGCAATCTCTTCAGAAAAATATAATATTAAGGGAGTGCTCGTTAATGCTTATGGCGTTTATAGTGACACACAAGCAAACGAAATAATTAAAAAGCTAAAAATTCACGAAGAGAAGTTAAAGTAGTTTTTTAAGCACCAACGTCTTTCCCAATATCCCTGCGAAAATATTTGTTTTCGAAATCAATATTAGCAATAGTGTTATAGGATGCTCCCACCGCTTCTTTCAATGTTTTGCCATAGGATGTAACGGATAATACCCGTCCCCCATTACTAAGCACCTTGTTTCCTTCCTGTTTTGTTCCGGCATGAAATACGATGCTCTTACTCGCATTTTCCAAACCGGTAATTACTTTGCCTTTTTCATATTTATCAGGATAGCCCCCTGAAACAAGCATCACCGTTGCGGCAGCTCTTTCATCAATCTCAATAGTCGTTTGACCCAATGTTTGATTACCAATAGCTACTAAAAGCTCAACTAAATCTGACTTAATGCGGGGTATAACGACTTCTGTTTCCGGATCGCCCATGCGCACATTATATTCTATCACCTTGGGTTCTCCGTTGCAGTTCATCAGCCCGATAAAAATAAATCCGCAGTAATTCAACTTGTCTTTTTTTAATCCTTCAACAGTAGGAATGATTATGCGTTGTTTCACTTTCTCCATAAAGCTTTTATCGGCAAAGGGGACCGGTGAAATAGCACCCATTCCGCCCGTATTGTTGCCTGTGTCATTTTCGCCTATGCGTTTATAGTCTTTCGCCTCCGGCAGAATATGAAAATTTTTGCCATCGGTAAGCACAAACACCGAAAGTTCTATTCCCTTTAGGAACTCTTCAATAACTACTTTGCGGCTGGCAGCCCCAAATTTTTCGTCCAACAACATTTCCCTTAGGGTAGATTCAGCTTCGGTTAAGGTATTGGGAATTACCACGCCTTTGCCAGCCGCCAAGCCATCGGCTTTCAATACATAAGGAGGGGTAAGGGTTTTTAAAAACGCGATTCCATTTTCAATAGTTTCCTTAGTAAAGGTCTCGTATCGTGCAGTGGGGATGCCGTGTCTCATCATGAACTCTTTGGCGAAATCCTTGCTGCCTTCCAATGCTGCTGCGTCTTTTGAAGGACCTATGAGGGGAGTTTTTGAAAGTTCCTTATCTGATTTAAAAAAATCGTAGATGCCACTGACAAGAGGCTCCTCAGGCCCTACCAAAACAAGACCGATATTTTTTTCTAATACTGTTTTTTTTACAGCTTCAAAATCGAGTATATCTATAGGTAAATTAGTCCCGCAAGCCGCTGTTCCTGCGTTACCCGGAGCTATATATAATGTGGCGATAAGAGGGCTTTGGGCTATTTTCCAAGCCAGTGAATGTTCCCTTCCTCCACTTCCAAGTAATAACAGATTCATTGTAAAGCTTATTTTTGTGCAAAGAAAACTAAAACTAATGAAAGAATAAATGCCGGTAATGAAAAACTTCGTTAAATATTTTTTGCAGAAGCTGCTTGGATTTCAGAATTACCTGTTTGTTTTCTGCCTGTTTAAAATAAAAACATTAAACAGGGATAATAGCGAAAAGGATTTTTTATACTTTCTAAGCCTTATTCCTCCCGGTGGTACTGTGCTCGACATTGGTGCCAATATTGGTATTATGACCGTATACCTTGCTAAAAAAGTTAAAGATACAACCGTATTTGCGTTTGAGCCCATACCGCATAATGCGAAGGTGCTGGACAGGGTTATTTCGTATTATAAGTTAAAAAATGTTGAAGTGTGCAAGTATGCGCTGGGCAATGAGGAAGGAGAAATTGAAATGGTAATGCCGGTTATCAGTTCCGTAAAAATGCAGGGGCTGAGCCATGTTGTTCATACCACTATAAAGGAAAACAATGAGGGTGAACGTTTTAAAATCCCTTTAAAAAAGATTGATAATATATCGCAAATAATGAATGGTCCCAAACCGGTGACTGCCATTAAAATGGATGTAGAGAACTTTGAATATTTTGTGCTGGAAGGAGCTATGCAATTATTAAAAAAATACAAACCCATCATTTATTGTGAATTGTGGGATAACGAAAACAGAAACAAATGTTTTGATTTGATGAAAGGGTTGGGATATGATATAAAGATATTAGTCAAAGCGCAGCTTGTATTGTATACAAAAGAGATTATGAAAGATTACCCTACCCAAAATTTTTTCTTTACCCGCAAAATGGAATAGTAGCTAATCCCAATTAACTAAAGCGGGCGTGTCAAGTAATCACCCATCTTAAATACAGAATCCGACTTGTTTTCAACCATAGAACCGCTTACAGATAATACTCCAGTAAGAACGCAGATTCATCGCTATATCTTTTTGATAGGTCTGGCAGGCATTTGTATAGGAATGCCCTTATCCAACGGTATTAACAGTTTAGCGCAAGCTCTTCTTGCCATAAACTGGGTTGTGGAAGGAAACTATATTACCAAATTTAAAAGTTTTATCCGAAATAAACCGGCAATGGTATTGTGTTCCTTTTATATTATGCACTTGCTGGGATTGCTATACAGCACCAATTTCAGTTATGGAGCTGAAGACATTAATAAAAAACTTCCACTCTTGCTTTTTCCGGTTGTTTTATCAACCACTGCGCCACTTTTACAAAAAGAAAAACGAATGGTGCTTCTCATTTTTATGCTTGCCGTAACTACAGCTACTTTTATCGGAGGGTATATGCTTATTACGCACCAGTTGATAGATATTCACGATATTTCTCCCTTCATTGCCCCCGTCAGGCTTGGTATGATGATGGCGTTATCGATCTTTATTCTGGGGCATTATATTGCTACCGACAAATTTTCAATGCGATCAGGTGTTGCCTGTATTTGGATGGGTTGGTTATTGTTTTTTCTCCTGGTAATGCAATCATTAACGGCTGTAATAATGGTAATCGTAATTTGCCTTATGCTATTATTATATGCCGCTGCAAAAGCCATCCGGCGGAAAAAGACCTGGATAGGATTATCTATAATCATATTGTTTGCATTTGGTTTAGCAGGTTCCACAGGCTATGTATTTTATTTTTATCATCATTATTTTCCCAAGGAGGATATTGTGGATGTTTCTAAAATTGATAAAAAGACAATAAACGGCAATCCTTATTTTGGAGGGTATTGGTATGGAGCTACCGAAAATGGTCACTATTTAATTGAATATGTTTGTTGGGATGAATTAAAAAAAGAGTGGAATAAAAGAAGTAAAATACCTTTTGACAGTGTGGATTTGAAAGATAACCCGCTTAAATTTACACTCATCCGGTACATGACTTCATTAGGCTTAAGGAAAGACTCTGCAGGTGTATGGTCGCTCTCGGAAAAGGATTTGCATGCTATTGAACTGGGCATACCCAATTATCATTTCAACTCGTTAAGCAGCATGAATTACCGCTTGTATCAAGTGTTTTGGGAAATCAAAGATTATGAAAGAGGAGGTGATTTAAACGGGCATTCTGTCACCATGCGTCTTGAATACTGGAGGATAGCACTCATTCTTATCGGCAGACACCCGGTAATTGGCTCCGGAACAGGCGATGTGCGCAAAGGGTTTGATGATTACTACAATGCCTCACACTCACCCCTTAAGCCCGAATGGAGGTTGAGGGCGCATGATCAATATCTTGAAATTACAGTTGGGTTTGGACTTGTCGGGCTGGCCTGGTTCCTGCTTTCCATTTTTTATCCGGGGATAAAAACAAAAAAAATATTCACCTACTTTTATTTCATTTTCTGGCTGATATTTATGCTTTCCCTGTTTACGGAAGATACCCTTGAAACCGAAGCGGGTGCAACGTTCTATGCATTCTTCAATTCATTCTTCCTGTTTTTGTAGCGGAGCTAAAGTAAAAGCATGCAGATCGTATCAATCATGCTGCTCTGTATAGGAGAATTAAATTAGAGGCGAAAATTTACTTCTTTGGGGAGTATATATATTGCACCCTGGTAAGGTCAGGAGCAGGATATTGATATTCCAGAACCATAAGGGAATCGGCCAGGCTCATTATCTGAAAACTTAATTTATTATCCGGGTTTGTGGTCACCGTATTTATCCTTGATGCTGCATATGTCCATGTTCCGGTTTTGGGAACTCCCTCTTGTGTAATGAAAAAACTACCATCCGCTACAAATGTAATTCCATCGTTTGCTTCTTTGCCTATGGCTTTATTAGCCACACCAAATTCTGAAATAGTATCAAGCTGCCATGCTTTGCAAAGCATTTTGCTGCGCTCAGGAGATAGCGAGCTTGCGCCCGAAGGCGCTTTTTTGGTATGGGTTGCATTTTGTGCAAAAACCGACATTGCAAACAAGCAACCTGTTAAAATGACAGTCAGGTGTTTTAAAAACCGCATAATTCAAACATATTAGTGGAAGTTACAAAGCTTTTATTCAAATAGCAAGTATAGTAGTTTTTTGCATGGGTCATACATTCCGTCCGGCAAAGGGCTTACTGCAAATATATATTTTTATATAAATGGCTCTTATTTTCAGAAGTCTAAAGTACACCATATGATTTCTTTTTTTATCTTTGAGTTTCCAAAAACAGAAACCATGAAAAAGAATACGCTTTTAATTTCCGGAATAATTCTTCTTTCAGCTTTTGCAAGTAATTGTTTAAAAGCTCAAATTCATATATCGCAGTCAGATATGCCCGGTGTAGGCTCAAAAGCTGTAATGGCTGTTGATAATAGCGGAAGTCTTTCGCCGCAGGGTAAAGGGTCTCAAACGTGGAATTACAACACGGCCGGAAATACGCAAACCAATCAATACGTATTTGTTAATCCTTCTACCACGAATTACTATCCCTATTTTCATTCTTCTAATTTGGCCGATACTTTGATATTTGCTAATGGATATACCTATTTCTCATCTACCGGTACTGCCTTTTCGGCAATAGGTTTTGGTGAAGTAGCCGATGGTTTGTCTCTTGCCATAACGCTGCACCCCTGGTTTGAACAAATATCCCTTCCGGCCACTTTAGGTGCTATGGATGGCGGAGCAAGCAGAGGCGATACTACCGTTGCATATCATTATGCATTTTTCGATTCAGCCAGAGGCGTAGTGAATATTCATTATGCCGATACAATAGACGCATATGGTTCTATGACCACCCCATTTGGAACCCAAAACGTAATCAGGCAAAAGCATTACGATCTTACCATTGATTCATTATTTGTTCACACTATTGGCATAGGCTGGACACTTTATCAAGCTACTGCTACAAAAGATTATGTATACCGCTGGTATGCGAATGGCATTGGCTATTATTTTGCAGTTATGCAAATGGATCATACTAATATACACGATTCTACTTTTCAATGGTTTGACGGGACTGATGCGGGCATAAATGGAATTTCAAATGCTGCTGCGCTTACTTCTATATATCCTAACCCCTGCAAAGCACAAATAACATTTAGTTGTTCTTCAACGGAAGCAAGACAAGTTTCTATTTTCGATATTACAGGCAGGCAAATTGCCACCCGGGAAATCAAGAATAACATTCTGACAATGAATACCTCGGATTATTCCACCGGTATGTATTTTTACAGGGTTTCCGATATTTCTGGAAACGTATTGGATAGGGGTAAGTTTATCGTTCAATAGCCCTCCAAAAAGCAGGCATATTAAACTGTCCTTATAAAAGTCATTGACTTTTATAAGGACAGTTTTTTGCGATGTATCTTTGCAGTATGGTAAGTCAAAATACATCTATAAGCAACAAAATATTTTTTACTGCGCAGCAAAAAATAAATACTAATATTTGCTATATTCTATTATTTTTTATTGTAAATAACAATGACATAAAGCCACAATATATTGGAATTCAGTATTTTGATAAATTTCCAATCGCTCCGGTTTTATTGTTATTTTATAGTATTTCCGGCGTTCTTGTATTGTTATTTCATTGTTATTTGGCAAAAGTGATTTTATACCGAAATAAATTTATTTCAGTATCAAAAAATAAGCAATTTTATTAGCTTGGTAAGTTGAAGGGGATCAATACCCCAACGCCGGCCTGAGCCATCTTTCCACCTCTGCAACACTCATGCCTTTGCGCTTGGCATAATTCTCCACCTGCTCTTTATTTATTTTCCCCAAAGAGAAATAATGCGAATCAGGATGGGCAAAATATAGACCGCTTACTGCTGCAGTCGGATACATAGCCATACTGTCGGTTAGCTCTATTCCTGTCTTAGGATATATTTCAAACAGCTTGAAATGCTCTATTTTTTCGGTATGGTCAGGGCAGGCAGGATAGCCGGGCGCTGGGCGTATTCCTCTATATCCTTCCTTGATCAATTCCTGTGCTGATAGATTTTCATCGGGTGCATAGCCCCAGAATTCCTTCCTTACTTTTTCATGCAGCAATTCGGTAAAGGCTTCTGCAAGGCGGTCGGCAAGTACTTTAATCATGATACTGCTGTAATCGTCGTGTTGCTTTTCAAACCGTCGTATTAATCTTTCAATCCCCAGCCCGGTAGTAACGGCAAATCCTCCAATATAATCAACGAGCCCACTTTCTTTAGGTGCAATAAAGTCTGCTAAAGCAAGGTTAGCCTGTCCTTCGGGCTTCTTTGTTTGCTGCCTCAAGGTATGGAACACGGTTTTTACAACTGCACGTGTTTCATCTTCGTAAATTTCTATATCGTCTTCATTCACTGTATTGCAAGGATAGAATCCGGCAACTGCTTTTGCGGTTAGCCATTTCTCGCTAATGATTTTATTCAGCATTTCCTGGGCATCATCAAAAAGCTTTTTGGCTTCCACACCGCGTTCAGGGTCTGCAAAAATTTTAGGATAACTGCCTTTCATTTCCCATGCAATAAAGAATGGGGTCCAGTCAATGTATTTTGCAATTTCGCCAATGGGGAAATCCGGCAAAGAAATATTGCCTATCATCATGGGTTTTACAATATCTATTTTGGTCCAATCCGATTTCATTTTGTTCCGGCGGGCTTCAGCCATGCTCACAAATTTCTGCTCCGAATTTTTATTCTTGTGCATGGTGCGCAATTGCTCATATTCCCTGTCCACCGTTTTAAGGAAATCATTTTCAGTCTTTGATAATATACTACTCAATACATTCACTGCCCGTGATGCATCATTTACATATACAACGGGATGATTATATTCCGGTGCAATTTTAACAGCCGTATGTACTTTAGATGTAGTAGCACCGCCAATCAATAAGGGAATTTTAAGTCCCGTCCTTTTCATTTCCTTGGCTATATGCACCATCTCATCCAGCGAAGGAGTGATCAATCCGCTGACGCCTATGGCATCTACACCTTCCCTTACGGCTGCTTCCAATATTTTATCGCAAGGAACCATAACACCCAGATCTATAACTTTATAATTATTGCATCCAAGCACAACGCCCACAATGTTTTTTCCAATATCATGTACATCACCTTTCACTGTAGCCATAAGGATTTTACCGGCAACGCTTGTTCCTTCCGCTTTTTCTTCCTCCATAAATGGAGTCAGGTAGGCAACCGATTTTTTCATTACACGGGCGCTCTTCACCACCTGAGGCAAAAACATTTTGCCCGAACCAAATAAATCACCTACAATGCTCATTCCGGCCATTAACGGACCTTCTATCACCTCCAATGATCTGGCAAATTGCTTTCTGGCTTCTTCCGTATCCTGTTCTATATACTCATCAATGCCTTTTACTAATGCATGAGACAGGCGTTCATTTACAGGCAGACTTCTCCAGGCTTCATCCTTCACAAGTATCTTCCCCTTTGATTTTATTGTTTCAGCATAGGTCAATAAATGTTCGGTTGCATCATCTTTTCTATTCAGCAACACATCTTCCACCAGCACCAATAAATCTTTCGGTATCTCATCATAAATCTGCAACATGCCGGGGTTAACGATTCCCATATCCATACCTGCTTTTATGGCATGGTAAAGGAATGCAGAATGTATGGCTTCCCGCACAGTATCATTCCCGCGGAATGAAAAAGAAACATTACTAACACCGCCACTCACTTTTGCAAGCGGCAGGTTTTCTTTAATCCATTTAGTTGATTCAAAATAATCAATCGCATTACGCTTGTGTTCTTCTATTCCGGTTCCTACCGGGAAAATATTGGGATCGAAAATAATATCCTGTGCGGGGAAATTCACTTCTTTAATTAGGATATTGTAAGCCCTTGCGCAAATTTCTTTTCTTCTTTCCAATGTATCTGCCTGGCCATTTTCATCAAATGCCATTACAATAACGGCAGCCCCATACTTCTTGACTTTACGCGCCTGTTCAATAAATTTTTCTTCCCCTTCTTTCAGGCTTATGGAGTTTACAATAGATTTCCCCTGCGTGCATTTTAATCCCGCTTCAATCACTTCCCACTTGGAAGAATCAATCATGATAGGGAGTTTGGAAATATCCGGTTCTGCCGCAACAAGGTTCAGGAATTTTACCATGGCTGCTTTGGAGTCGATCATGGCTTCGTCCATGTTGATATCTATAACCTGCGCGCCTCCATCTACCTGGTCTCGCGCAATAGATAATCCTCCATTAAAATCACCTCCTACAATGAATCTGGAAAATTTTTTAGAGCCTGTAATATTGGTGCGTTCACCAATGTTCATAAAGTTGCTCCCCGGGAAAAGCGTTACCGCCTCTAATCCGCTCAGGTGAAATAATGTATCCGGTTCAGGTCTTTTACGTGGTTTGACTTTAGACGCAGACTGGGCAATGGCCTTAATGTGTTCAGGTGTGGTGCCGCAGCATCCGCCAATCATATTTACAAAACCATTTTTAAGGAAATCGTCTACAAACACGCACATGGTTTCCGCGGTTTCATCATATTCTCCAAACTGGTTGGGCAGTCCCGCATTGGGGTAGCAACTCACATAATAGGGAGCTTTTTGCGACATTTCTTCCAGATACGGACGCATTTCTTTTGCCCCCAGTGCGCAATTCAGTCCAATGCTTAGCAGGTTTTCATGCCTTACGGAAGTAAGAAATGCTTCCACCGTTTGACCGGAAAGGGTTCTTCCGCTTGCATCAGTAATAGTTACCGAAACCATTATGGGAAGACGTTTGCCGGTCTTTTCAAAATAAGATTCAATGGCAAATAAACCTGCTTTTGCATTCAAGCTGTCGAAAATAGTTTCCAATAAAAGCAGATCTACTCCGCCCTCTACAAGGCCTTTTATTTGTTCCGTATAAGCAGCTACCACATCATCAAAATAGACAGCCCTATACCCGGGATCGTTTACATCGGGAGATAAGGATGTTGTTTTGTTTGTGGGGCCCAGGGCTCCGGCAACAAATCTTGGTTTGTTAGGATTTTTGGCAGTAAATTCATCGGCAACTTTCCGGGCAATGGCAGCCGATGCGAAATTCAACTCGTTAGTCAAATCCTCCATATGATAATCGGCCAGTGAAAGAGGATTGGCATTGAATGTATTGGTTTCAATAATGTCTGCACCTGCTTCTAAATAAGCACGGTGGATATCTTCAATCATCTTTGGATTGGTAAGGGAAAAGATGTCGTTATTCCCTTTTATCAAATGCGGATAATCTTTAAAACGCTCCCCGCGATAGTCTTCTTCCGTGGGCTTATACTGTTGTATCATGGTGCCCATAGCACCGTCTATCACAAGTACGCGTTTCTCAAGTTCTATTTCTATTTTACTTTTCATCTTTCAATTTAATTTAAGTAACCTAACTTCTCTCTTACTCTTTTCAATGTGGCTTTTGCTACTACTCTTGCTTTATCTTCTCCTTGTTTCAGCTTCTCATCCAGCTCTGTTTTATTATTCATATAGTGGTTATAAAGTTCACGCTCCTTGCTGAATTTTTCAAGCAGGGTCAGGTACAACGCCTCTTTCGCCTGCCCGTAGCCATAACCACCGCGTACATAGTTCTGACGCATCTCCTCTGTTTTATCTTTATCTGCTACCAGGCTATATAATTTAAATACTGTGCAGATATCAGGATTTTTGGGTTGTTCAACAGGAGTTGCATCAGTAACTATCTTCATAATCACTTTGCGCAATTCCTTTTCCGGCAGAAAAATATTGATGGTGTTATTATACGATTTACTCATCTTCTGCCCATCTACTCCCGGTATTAGCATTACTTGCTCCGTTGTGGTTGCTTCCGGCACAACAAAAGTTTCTCCATAATGGCTATTGAATGAAGAAGCAATGTCACGGGTTATTTCAAGATGTTGCAATTGGTCCTTGCCTGTTGGCACATAATGAGCATCATACAGGATAATATCAGCGGCCATTAAAACCGGATAGATAAACAAACCGGCATTTACATCTGCCAAACGGTTTGATTTATCCTTAAAGGAATGTGCATTAGCAAGCATAGGGTAAGGGGTAAAGCAACTCAAATACCAGGTCAATTCGGTTACTTCCGCAACGTCTGACTGACGGTAGAAAACGGTTTTATCCGTATCCAAACCAAAGGCAAGCCAGGCGGCTGCAACACTATATGTATTTTCTTTAAGTACCGTTGCATCATGCACGGTAGTGAGTGAATGCATGTCAGCTATAAACAGAAATGAGTCGTTTTTAGAGCTGTTAGCCATATCAATAGCCGGTTTAATAGCTCCAAGTATATTGCCCAAATGTGGTATTCCGGTGCTTTGTATGCCAGTTAATATTCTTGCCATATAAGTATCAGCCTGTTATAAAATAGTTGCAAAATTAGATAATTCCCCGTGGAGACCGTGTATGCCTCACATTAGCTTACTAACATCCTTTTTTTGAAAACCCGAGAAAATTATTGCCCCCTCCTGTGTAAGCTCCTCAGAAAGAAGCTATAAACATTCGCCAGCGGGAAGATAGCGTACGAAAAAAATAGCGTATGCGATTACGCAGGAAGTAAATGGCTGCGATTGTAAAAACAAGGTATGTCATACCAAGAAGATATAATATGCCCTCATTTATACCTGCCCCATATTTTCCGTTTGTACGCGCCGTGGATGCGGCTCCTGCAGCACAGACAGCACACTGAGCGCTTGTCCATAACGGGAAAAACACAATAATGAACAGGAAGAATATTTTAGAAATCTTTTTCACGGTGCAAATATACAACAATCAGAAATTATAATAGGGAGAAATCATTAAATATACCACTACCCCGGTAATTGTGACGTAAAGCCAGATGGGCATTGTCCACCTTGCCAGCTTACGATGCTTGATGATCTGGTTGCTAAGCCCCCGGTAAAAACTAAGCAACACCATTGGCAATACTACTGCTGCAAGGATTATATGCGATGTAAGGATGAAGAGATAAACAGGCCTCCATGGATTATTTGTTGGGAAAAGAGTTTCTTTCCCAAAAGAATGATAGGCTACATAGCTTAAAAGAAAGATGGCTGAAAGCGTAAACGCAGTAACATTAAGCTTTTTATGGAGGGTTATTTTTTTGTTACGGATGGCAATATAAGATGCTGTGAGCAATACCGTGCATGTTCCATTCAGAATTGCATTTAAAAGCGGACAATGCTTTATAATGTCCGGCACACTATCCGGCTTAGGTAAAAAATGGAGGGTGGTTACGGCAACCGGTATGGCGATAGTTACGCCAATAATAATTCGGGAAACAACTTTGTCATTCATGGGGACAAATATAAGGTTTTAATATACCATCCGTAGCCTAAAACGGATAGTCTATCTTCCTAAGTACCCATATATCTGTCAATTTATGCGTAAATAATTCATTATCAGTATTCCTGTAATTTTACTGATATGGATAGGTCTGGTTTTCTGTAAAATATTATTATTTTGTAAAACTATATTTTCATTTAATAGAAAATACCTGAATCTATTTGAAGTATTTATATGCTGCAAATCCGAATAACAAAGTTTACCCCATGAAATTATGTTACATATTGAGAATAAGCAGCCTTTAAATACAGGAGATTTTATTTATGAAATAAAAGATGGCTTGCTCTTTATCAAGAGGCTGAAGAGAACCCATTATACCATAGAAAGGTTGAAAGAAAATGTACTTGTAAGAGTAGCATATACGGATGGAATTTCATATCCGGCTGTTCTTTTCGGGAAGGATATCCTTTCGATGGACAAACCTGCCAGAGAATATTTATCAAATGAGGGTGCTAAAAATATATTATCGCGTGCTTTTGTACTTGAAAAATCACAGGGTAAATTACAATTGCATTTTTTTATACCAACGAATAAGCAAGCTATACCTATAGAAATTTTCGATGAAATGGAACCCGCTATTGAATGGTCAAAACAATATAGAAAAGGCGCGTGAACTTATTTAATTCTTATCTTTGAATCCATGAAAATAAATCCGGCACAGACTCTTGAACAAATTGCATCCATTATAGGAGCAGAGTTTGATGGCAATCCCAAGCACCTGATTACAGGCTTAAATGAAATCCATAGGGTAGAAAAAGGGGATATTGTTTTTGTGGACCATCCTAAATATTATGATAAGGCATTGGAGTCGAACGCCACTACTATTATTATCAATAAAAAAGTACTCTGCCCGGAAGGTAAGGCATTATTATTTTCCGATGACCCTTTTAGCGCTTACAATAAACTTATACGGCATTTTCATCCGGAGGATTTTTCACAGAAGGAGATGATCAGCCCATCAGCTAAAATTGGAAAGAATACCGTTATTATGCCGGGGGTTTTTATCGGAAGTAACGTAGTAATTGGCGATGATTGTGTAATACATCCCCATGTTACTATTTATGATGAAAGTATTATTGGCAACCGCGTAACCATACATTCAGGATCCGTAATAGGTGCCGATGCTTTTTATTACAAAAAACGCGCCACCCATTTTGAAAAAATGCTTTCATGCGGAAATGTTGTAATAGAAGATGATGTTGACTTAGGTGCAATGGTTACTATCGATCGGGGTGTATCAGAAAAAACCATAATAGGCTCCGGAAGCAAATTAGATAATCATGTACATGTGGGGCATGATACCCACATTGGCAAAATGTGCCTTATTGCTGCACAGGTTGGCATTGCAGGAGTTGTAACACTGGAAGACGGCGTTACCCTTTGGGGACAAGTTGGTATTCCGAGCAATATACATATCGGTAAAGGAGCTGTTTTATTAGGGCAGTCGGCCCCAAGCAAATCTCTGGAAGGAGGAAAGGCCTATCTCGGGAGCCCTGCCGGAGAAGCCAAAGACAAAATGCGCGAACTTATCACCCTGAAACAAATTACTGAAGAACGAGAAGGAAAAGCAGGGGAGTAAAGTTTATTATTCCAATATATGGCACTGGTAGCCGTCCAAAGATAACATTTCAATAATTTTATGGGTTGCAATATCCTTGCCTTCCACCCGTAAAACTTTATCACAATCTTCCAGGTCAAAATTTATTTTGGTAAGTGAAAATTCAGACACTAGTTTTCCTGCAAGTGTTCCTGCTTCTTCTTCCAATTGAACATTTGTTTTAAAAACTTCAACCATACTACTACTATTTCTCTTTGGATTGTTTTATGCCTTTAAACACGGCATAAATAGCCATAGCATGACCATGGCCCAGATTAAAGTCATTTTTTAGCCAGGCTACTACTTCCATGGCTTTAACACCAGGCTTAAGCAAACCTTTTTTTTCGGCGCGCTTTTTAAAATCTTCCGGCGTTTTGCCTGTTTTTGCTTTTATGTTGTCAATATATGCTTGGAATGACATGAGGATAGTATTATAATGTTGCTTTTAATCTTTTATGGTAGTAAATATACGAACCCACAAGCGGAATAAACCAGATGATCATAAAGGCCCAATTAGCAGGTGGAAAACCTTTTGCAATTTGCGCGTATGAGGCTCCAATTAAATCAAAAGCAAGTCCTGCGTATGCCCACTCCTTTAGCCTTGGGTAGCCGGGAATAAGAATAGCAATCACTCCCAATATTTTGGCTACATCTAAAAATGTAATCATATAAGTGGGAAAACTTAATGCAGTGAAGAATGTTTCGGCTTGTGCCCTGAATATTAAACTTGGCACAGATGCAAATAGCATTCCCAGGCATAGTAAGCCTGTAAAAATCCAGTAGATTATGTTTGTTTTTTTCATGTTGTTTTAGTTTTTGGGTTTAATTAATTCGCATATACCAACGGGAATAATATTTACTTGTTCATGCAGTTGAACATCCAACGGATGCCAAAACGGTCGAGGCAAACGCCCCAGTAGCCCCAGAACATATCTATAGGAGCATTCATTTCAGAGCCACCTTCCGATAGGGCTTTGTACAAGCGGTCAACCTCTTCTTTGGTGTCAGCCTCAAGACTTATGGTGGTGTTATTGCCAATTTTTAATTTATGCCCCATAGATTCAAGCATATCGGTACCCATAATAAGGGTTCCACCTAATATTGGAAGTGCAATATTCATAATGGAGCTTGCTTCCTTATCTGAAAGCTTGGGTACTCCGGGCATAGGTGGAGCATCCTTCATACGAAAAATTTGCCCTGCAAAATCGGTTTTAAATACATTCTTGTAGTAGTTGAAAGCCTCTTCACAGTTGCCTTGAAAATTGAGATAAATGGATGTTTTAGCCATGATGATTTTTGTTTTTAAATGGTTATGGTTTGTAGTTTAATTAAAAGTTCTTCAATATGTTCCATACTTTCAGTTGTTCCTGATTCCATGCCTGCTTTTATCATTCCTTCAAGGTCTTCGATGGTTTGGAATGATGATGCGATGGTTAGTTTAGTTTTTCCTTCTTGTTCTGTAAAAGTAGTAGTTTCGGTAATTACATGCCCTGGCATACCTTCAAATTCAGAAGTGTTCACAATCTTTACCAATGGTATAACTTCCAGGTATTCCCCGTGGAATATAAATTTTTTTCCGCTTTCATCCTGTTGTATTATTCGCCACGTTCCCCCTTTCTTCACATCCATTTGAACAAAGATATTCGTAACTGTGTCGCATCTCCACCAAATGGCTTTGTGTTTCGGGTCAGTGAAAACACTATAGAGAAGTTCTCTGGGTGCATCAAATACCCTTGACATGGTGATTTCTAACTTTTTCCGCTCTATTGTGAAATCTATATTTTTCATTTTGTTTAGATGTATAATTTTAGTGGAGCTTTTTCACGAGTTATGTTTTGGTTCATAATGAAGCAGTACTGTCCCGCAAGTAAAAGGTTTACATTTCACAAGTGTCAATGGTAAAGGGCTTTTTAAAGATTTGAAGATTGGTTCACCACTTCCAACAGCAAACGGATTTACAAGTAAATAAAATTCGTCTATTAATTGGTGCTGAATTAATGATGATACAAATGAATAGCCGCCATAAACAATAATGTCTTTGCCTTTTTTCTTTTTCAAAGTTTTTATCTCTTCTACTATGTCACCTTTTACAATGCTTGCATTATCCCACTTACTTGTTTTTAGTTTTTTTGAAAAGATAACTTTTGGAATATCTGCCACTTTTTTGCCAAATGTGTAATCAATGTCTTTTGGTTTGCCAGCAACCTCTTTCCAGTAAAGGAAACCTTCAGACATATTTCGACCAAGAAGAATGCAGTCCACATTTTCCAGATTGTCAATGGAAAAATTTCTGACTTCGTTATCCCAGTTGAAATTTGTTCCACCATAATCAGCCTTTACAAAGCCGTCAAGTGAAATTTGCATTTGTAGTTTTAGTTTTCTCATCTTGTTTGTTATTTTAGAGTATTCAATAAAGTAACAAGTTTGTCGAGACTCATATTCCAACCCATTTCCTGACCTTTCAAATATGGAGCACCTTCTGCTGTTATATTTGACATTTCAAAATGTAACGTGAGTTTTGTTTTATCCCCTTCTTCCATAAAGTGGATGGTGTTTTGAATATCAAAAAGCCGTTTGCCACTTTTATCCAACGCACCCGCGGAGAAAACAATCTTCTCATGCAACTTTATTTCACCGAACTCACCATCCATGGGATAGAGAACTCCATCCGGGGCTTTCATCTCAATATATATTTTGCTGCCAGCCTTAGCATTCCAATTGCAAACCGGATTGGTAAATCCTTTTGGACCCCACCAGTTTTTTATATGCTCAACATCTGTCCATGCGGCCCATACAAGCGCCATTGGTGCATTAAAAGTGCGGGTGATGGTTAGTTCTTTTGTTTGTGTTTCCATAGTAGTATAAATAAATAGTTATTTAGCTTTAGAAAGATATTCTTCCAGTTGATCAAACGTGCCTGCAAAGCCCTGCTGCATGCCACTGAACATATTGGTAAAGAAGTTGAATTCTGCTTCGGTTGCATTTATCGGCGAACCCTTTAAAGTAACAGTTGTTTTACCCTCTTGTTCTTTTAGCGTTAGGATATTCATTATTTCCAGCGGGAAGTCATTGCTGAATGGAGCCCTTGTGATGTTTCCGTTTTTATCTGAAAATGAATTGGTGAATACGATTCGCTCCGGTTCAACAATTTCCATATAATAGAACCTGCCCCACATATCACCCATTGGAGATTTCATGCTATAGTGGAAGATTCCTCCCGGTTTAAAATCGAATTTATTCACCCCGATTTCTGCGCCTTTAGGCCCCCACCATTGTGCTAATGCCTCAGCTTCCGAAAAGGCCTTATAAACAAGTTTTCTGGGTGCATTGAATGTTCGGGTAATTACCAGCTCTTTTCCTTCCGACATTTTTGACAGGAGTTCTTCAAAGTGGTCAATGGTTTGTTTTTGACCCTCAATAGCTCCATGTTCTTTAGCGATAATATTCCTTATTTCTGCAGTTTCAAAAACATTGCACATGGTGAGCCTGGTTTTATTACCCACTGCTTCAAAAGTTACTGTAACATCAAATTTTGGAAGCGCGTGTGTAAATTTAATGAGGTCGGGTTTTACAATCTCTGTGAAGGTAGCTTCATTGGGATAGCCTTTTCCGTCGGGGCCATGCATGGTATGTCGCCATTTGCCTCCCGGACGTAAATCCATTTCATGTATGGTTGTGGTAAAACCATTCGGCCCCCACCACTCGGGTATATGTTTGGGGTCGGTCCATACTTCAAATACCAATTCTTTTGGGGCATTCAATATGCGTGTTATAGAGATTTCACGATCTGCGGTTTTGCTTACTGTTTGATTTTTTGTTTCCATGGGGTTATTTAATTGATTTTATTTTTGATTATATGCTTCTACTAATTTGGCAATTTCAATCTTGCCCATTTTCATCATAGCTTCCATTACGCGCTTGGATTTGACAGGATCTTTGTCATACATCAGTTCTCCCAATGCTTTAGGCACAATTTGCCAGGTGATGCCGAATTTATCATCAATCCAGCCGCAGCGGTTTGGTTTGCCACCTTCCGATAGTTTTTCCCACAAATCATCCACTTCTTTTTGTGTAGTGCAATCCACAAAAAAGGAGACAGCAGGTGAAAATTTAAATTGAGGCCCTCCATCCAGTGCCATAAATTTTTGCCCATCCAGTTCAATTGTAGCGGTAAATACCTTTCCTTTATGGCCGGTAACATCTCCGGGTAAATGGTGCACGCTGATGATTTTTGAATTTTTAAAAATGGAAATATAGAAGTTTATGGCTTCTTCTACATTGCCATTGAACCATAAAAATGGTGTGATGTTCGATTGAGTTGTTTTCATTTTTTCTTGGTTTTTTTCTTGGTTTTATTTTGTAACTTATTCAAATAGATTTCCAGTGCATCGAACCGCTCTTCCCAGAATTTGCGGTATTGCTCTACCCAATCCGATACTTCGTGCAGTTTATCAAATTGCGCTTCACAATAATGGTCTCGGCCTTCTTTCTTAATAATTATCAAGCCGCATTCAGTAAGTATTTTTATATGCTTTGAAACAGCAGGGCGGCTGATATTAAAATTCTCGGCAACCGAGTTTAGGTTTAATGATTGTGCCGTCAATAGCCCAAGGATCTCTCTACGGGTGGGGTCTGCTATGGCTTGAAATACGTCTCTTCTCATAATAATGTGTAACAATTCGGTTACAAATATATATGTGAAACTGTTCGGTTACGCTTTTTTTTGTTAAATTTTTGGGGAAATTTACTTATCTCATTGTTTTACAGAGAGAAATATTTTTTGTGGAGTAAATGAAAAAATGAATTTTTAAGAATGGAGTTTACTTCTCAATCACTTCCTTTAGCTTGGCCAGGCCCTTTTCAAAATCTTTCCCGATCATCTTTTCCATATTCATAAATACCATAGTAACCTTCATAGGGTATTTAATGGTACCATTATAATAACTCCAGGTTACTTTGGTTTGGTTATCAGACAAAGCATCGGTTGTAAAATAAGCATCCGATACATTTTTCCAGGGCTTTAAAAACTCCAATTTCATATCTATGCGTTCCCCGTCTTTAATGCCTATAATGGTTTGTCTTCCCGCACCCACTTTTTTGTTGGCGCTATCCCATTCCGATACAAAACCTACGGTTCCGTCGGTTCCTGAATATTTTCTTTTCATACTGGGGTCAAGCGACATCCAGACGGCAAAGTTGTCCTGATTCTTTATATGCTTTACATAATCAAAAACCTGCTGTTTGGGTTTGTTGATGGTCACTTCGCGACTCATTTTAAACTCATTGCTTTTAAATGCCCCGAGTATAAAAGGGATTGCAATAATGCAGAGTACAATTATTAGTATAATCATAGTGGTAGAATATTGATTTATACCGCAAAAATAAAAATCTTTCTTTAAGACAAACTGGGCCGCATATTATCTCAAAGGTGAAACGGATGTTAACCCTTTTTCACCAACGTATATTTCAACATCCCAAACCCTACGCTTCCGCATGTGTGGCTCTCTTTGTCGTATTTTAAACACTTTAATTCATAGATGAAGAGAGTATCCTTTCTAATTTTAAATGCGAATTCTTTCTGGTCTTGCTTGGTGGTGCCAAGCAAAACTTGGTCAACATCCATGGCTTCATCATAATAATCTATCCTGGCAGAGTAAGTTTTATAATCATCCAACCCTGATACTTTACCATCTCCTGTAAATTCAACTGCTGAGCCTGTTTCAGAACTATATTTTCCGGTAAACAAAAGTTCTTCGCCAACATTGGCAGATTTAATTCTATCGAAATACTCAGTGCCTATTTTTATTTTCCCCTGAGAAATAAGTTCAATATTTATGGCATGGCTGTAAACAGTATCTAAATCTTTAATTGAATCACTTGGAGGAGTAGTGATAAGTTGGTATTTAGTGCCTCTCTTTATTATGTAATAGCCAACTCCTTCATGAAAGTGGTAGCCCATCATTGCGGTTTTTAAAGTGTGTTGGGGGATATCAATACACAATCCGCTATCCTGAGCTAGTTTTAAGGATTTACTTTGGTTAACCAGGTTGAGGTAATTCTCCGATACATAAAAGCCACTGAAATAAACAGATGTGTCAAAAGTTTTAAAGTAGGGCGCATTATAAACCTCTTTATTGCTGTTATTGCAAGCAAAAAATAATACTATTGCAAATAGGAGTAGGGCTACCTTTTTCATTTCGTATTCTTCACAACTTCACACACACATTCTTAGGCTCTGTAAAAAACCGTAAGGCTTCCCAACCGCCTTCCCGGCCTACACCGGAGTTTTTCATGCCTCCGAAAGGGGTGCGTAAATCGCGCAGCAACCAACAATTTACCCAAACTATTCCGGAGCGGAATTGTTCTGCCATTTTATGTGTGCGGGTTAGATTTTCCGTCCATAGCATGGAGGTTAGGCCATATTCGGTTCCGTTAGCTAATTCTATAGCTTCGGCTTCTGTTTCGAATGGCATAATGGTTACAACCGGGCCGAAAATTTCTTCTTTGTTGGTGCGGCAATCCTGGGGTAATCCTTCAATTACGGTTGGTTCAATATACCAGCCATCAGCAAATTCTCCGTTCATCTTTATGCCTTTTCCACCGCAAAGAATTTTACCGCCTTCTTGTTTGGCCAGTTCAATGTACGAGAGTATCTTTTCATAATGCGGTTTGGAAACGATGGCTCCAAGTTTGCTTTGTTCCTCCAATGGAGGGCCTACTTTAAGGGCTTTTGTTTTTTGTACAAATTCATCGCGGAATTTGGCATAAACATTTTTCTCAATCATAATGCGTGAGCCGCATAAACAAATTTCTCCCTGGTTGCTGAAAGAAGAATCCAATGTTGTTTTCATCATCTTATCCCAGTTGCAATCAGAAAAAATAACCACCGGGTTTTTACCACCCAACTCTAGCGAAAGCTTTTTAAACATGGGAGCTGCCACAGTTGCAATAGCTTTGCCTGTTGCCGTTCCTCCTGTAAATGAAATAGCTTTTATGTCGGGATGAGAAACAATAGCGCCTCCGACTTTGCTTCCTTGTCCGTGAAGGATATTAAATACTCCTTTAGGGAATCCAATTTCTGCACAAAGCTTTGAGAGCATATAGGCAGTCATAGGTGTAATTTCGGAAGGCTTTGCCACCACACAGCAACCAGCGGCAAGAGCAGGAGCCACTTTCCAGGTAAATAAATAAAGCGGGAGGTTCCAGGGGGAAATACAACCTGCAATACCAACCGGATCACGCAGGGTATAGTTTATGGCACGTCCTTCCATGGAATGCGCCTCGGAAGGGAAATGTAAAATGCCGGTCGCAAAAAAGCGCAAGTTGCTTACAGCCCTCGGTATATCAACCGAACGTGATAACCAAAGCGGCTTACCATTGTCAATAGATTCTGCCAAGGCAAACTGCTCTAATCTTTCCTCCAGCAGGTCAGCCAAATCAAGTATCCATTTGGAGCGCTCATCTTTCCGCATGGTTGACCATGCCGGGAATGCTTTTTTTGCAGCCTCCACAGCCTTTTTCACATCCTCTTCATCGGAGTCAGGAATCAAAGAATAAACCTTACCGGTAGAAGGATTGTAGTTATCTATATAGCTATCTTTTATTGGTGCTACTAATGCTCCGTCAATATAATTCTGTAGTTTTTTCATAATTTTTTCAGGATTAAGTAATCCCATACAGCAAATATACAGTATTGCGCATAATCTGTTTATGCGATATTTGTACTCTTAATTCAACTTAAAATTAACCGAATTGGCTGCCATAGTTTATTATCTCACCTTGCCTTTTATTTATCTTCTGTCGCTGCTGCCATTTCCAATTCTTTATGCAGTTTCCGACGGATTGTATGTAATTTTATATTATGTATTAGGCTATCGTAAAGAAGTGGTAATGCAAAATTTGCACAATTCCTTTCCCGATAAAAGCGATACCGAGATAAAAAAAATCCGTAAAGACTTTTACCATTATCTCTGCGACCTTACGTTGGAGACTTTTAAAACGCTTACCATTGGTAAAAGTACTATGTTGAAGCATTGCTCCATTGACCCGGAAACACAAAAACTTTTTACTAAGTTGGCTGAGGAAAATAAATCATTCATATTGGTTATGGGGCATTGGGGTAATTGGGAGTGGGCAGGTAATAGTTTCAGTTTGTTATGTAAGCATCAACTTTATGTTATTTACCACCCGTTGAGCAATAAATATTTCGATGGACTGATTTACCGTATGCGCACCCGTTTCGGCACTAAGCTGATAGCTATGAAAGATACATTCAGGGAAATGGCCGGAAAGAGAAATGAATTAAGCGCAACCGCTTTTATAGCCGATCAAACTCCCTCTCCGGAAGGAGCTTTCTGGACGAAATTCCTTAACCAGGATACCCCTGTTTTTAAAGGAACGGAGAAAATAGCCCAACGAATGAACTACCCCATTGTATACGGAAGAGTGAGGCGAATAAAAAGAGGGCATTATGAAATTTCGGCAGAGATTCTTTTCGAAAATCCTGCAAAAACAGAACCGGAAATGATATCAAAGTCACATACTATGGCGTTGGAAAGGGATATTATTGCACAACCTGAGATTTGGTTATGGTCACATCGCAGGTGGAAACATAAGAGACCTAAAGAAAATTAACGTATATTTGTATCTTATCTTACGTACATGTTAACAGGTAAAGAATTAATATTAGCCACCAAAGATTATGCCAAAGAAGATAGGGCAAAGTCTTGGTATTATGCGCTTTCCACGCTTTTTTTGCTATTGGCCGCGCTTACCGGAACCATTATTGCACACTTCTTCCTTGCCCGTTTGGCATGTAGTATATTTGCGGGGTTATTAACTATCCGAATGTTTGTGATATATCATGATTATGAGCATCATGCAATATTAAATAAATCAAAATTGGCGCATTATATTATGACTGCTTTCGGAATATTTGTGATGGCCCCTGAAAGTATTTGGAAACGTTCTCACGATTACCACCATAAGCATAATTCAAAGTTATTTACTTCCAGCATCGGTTCTTACCAGATTATTACGAAAGAAAAGTTTCAAAGCCTCTCAAGGGCAGAGAAATATGCCTATTTGGTTTCCCGCCATCCGGTTACCATTGCTTTCGGATATTTATCCATGTTTATGATTGGCATGGCTATGCAATCATACCTCAGCAATCCCAAAAAGCACAGGGATTCTTTAATTGCGTTAATAGTACACCTAATATTAAACGTAACTGTTTTCTATTTCTTTGGATGGGAGGTTTGGCTGCTTACCATAATAATTCCTTTTTTAACAGGTGATGCCATTGGCGCCTATCTTTTTTATGCCCAACATAATTTCCCCGGAGTTACTTTCAGCGAAGCGGATGGATGGACATACGAAAAAGCAGCCTTGGAATCATCCAGCTTTATGAAAATGAGCCCGGTAATGAATTGGTTTACTGCAAATATCGGATACCATCATATTCATCACCTGAATGCCCGCATCCCTTTTTACCGTCTGCCAGAAGTAATGAAAGCTATACCCGAACTTCAAAATGTGAAAAGAACTTCTCTTTCCATAAAAGATATAATTGCATGCTTTAAACTAAAGGTTTGGGATTCTGTCGAAGGTAAGATGGTTGGATTGCAGAATGTGTAAATAACTTGCCTTAAGCAAGCCCCCTATTCATAATGCTGTAAATTAAGATTCCAAGGAATTTTAAACCCTTTCCATACGTAAAAATATTTTTATATTATGAAACTTATAAAGTATTTAATGACCGCTATTCTTGCTTTAATAATGCTTTCATTTACCCCAACCGGAAAGCATAAAAAACCTGTTTTGCCTCCTCATGCTCCATTTGGGCATATACAATATGTACAAGAAATCACTTACCACGCTATTATGGATAGTGCAGGCCAAATCACAAAAGGAGATATTATAAGCGACACAGACATTCGTGACAGGATGATAAAATATGGTGGTCCGCTTCGCTCCAAAACGTTTAGTAATCCGCCTATTGAAGCATGGATATATGATGAATATGGTGACCAGCTTGAAAATGATAAATACCATGCAAACAGTAAGCTATACGATAAAATAATCCATACATATTATCCCAAAGGCGATGTAAAAGAAATAATAGATTCCACCAATAATATGGCTACTTGGGATTATACCTATAAATATGATAATTCCGGCAATATGCTCGATTCTATAGCGTATTACCATACATCGGCACGTTTGTCTTTATATAGTAGGAAAATGAAACGTTACGATGACAAGGGCAAATTGCTTGAAACGTTTTCTTTTTATAATGATACCATTAATCCTACACGGTTAACATTATACAGATACAATGAAAAAGAACAACTGACAGAAACGGACGAAAGTAGGATAGGAGAGGGAGGGAGTAATAATTTAATTCCTATTGAGAAAAATAATTTTTGGTACGATGCAAAAGAAAGGATGATCGATATGGCCACATATCGTTTTCATGAAGGACTGATAAAGGATGTAAAAACCATATTCGACTCATCCGGATACAGGATTGAAACATATATGTATACGAGGAATAAAGTTATTACCGGGTCAATAATAAAAAGCTTTTTTACAGCAACCAATACCATGCAGGAAGATAGATACAATTCAGACGGATTGTTGACCGATTATACCATTTCTCATTTCGATTCAGCAAAGTATTTAATTGATAAAGGTGTATTTCATATTAATTACGGCGACTCAAAAAAGAATGATACTATTATGCTTCAGCATATTGTAAATGACGATCATAATAACATGGTGGTAGATGATGACTTCTCCAATGAAGGCACCCCCTTATCACAAAAATCATATCAATATACATACGATAATACCGGCAATTGGATTGCCAGAATCGAATACAATAAAGACAAACCCATTCTAATTATAGAACGGGAAATAGGTTATTTTAAAGAATAAAAAAGATTGTTCTTGTATTAGGTCTCCCTCTTTTTCTTCTTGGCTGCCGGAAACAAAACATTATTTAAAATAAGCCTATAGCCCGGTGAATTTGGATGTAGCGATAAATCGGTAGGTGGGTCGCCAACGTGGTGTTGGTAGCATTCCGGGTCGTGACCGCCATAAAAGGTCCAGGTGCCTTTGCCAAAATCCCCGTGAATATACTTAGCTTCGTTAGCGCCTTTATTCTCCCCCATAATAGTGACAGATGTTTTTAAAAATTGTTCATTGAACGCTGTTGTTTGGCCATAAAAACCCTTAATTACTTTGGTTTGATCCTGGCAAAGCATAGTTGGCACAGGGTCCCATTTAGCTGAGAAATCAAAAAGTGTAAAAAAATCATTTTGCTGGGTTATCCCATATTTTTGCATCCGGTAGGGAGTAGTATCAATATTTGATTTTGTATAATCTGCCGGATTAAGACTTACCGTAAAATCACGAAAAGCAAAGCAAGCATCATAGTTCAGTTTTTTATTACAATCCGGATCAATAGGGTCCCCGTCAAATTGGGCAGCGCAAATATCAATGCCTTCGGCTGACAGAGCAATGTCGTATGAGTCAGGCGCAGAACACATGGCAAAAAGAAAGCCTCCGCCCGAAACAAAGTCTCTTATTTTTTTCGCCACGGCAAGCTTCATTTGCGATACTTTCTGAAACCCTAATTTATGGGCCATGGCCTCCTGGATTTTTACGTCTTCCTGGTACCAGGCGGCATTTTGAAAAGCCGCCCAAAATTTCCCGTATTGCCCCGTAAAATCTTCGTGATGCAGATGCAGCCAATCGTATTTGGGCAATACTCCATTCATAATATCTTCGTCATAAATTACGTCGTAAGGTATTTCAGCATATTTAAGTGCCAACGTTACGGCATCATCCCAGGGCAATTGATTTTTGGGTGAATATACTGCTATCCGGGGTGCCTTTTCAAGTTTCACGGCATCCATATTTGCTTCCGGATTGCTTATTTGCTGTATAATGGAAGCTTCCTGTTCATCCGCTATCAGTTCAAATTTTATATTTCTTATTTTGCAGGCATCTTCAAAAATAGTAGCATCAGGAAAAGCAAAACTTCCGCCCCGGTAATTCAAAAGCCATTCCACGGTTACGCCTTCTTTCAATGCCATATAAGCAACACCATAGGCCTTAAGGCACTGGGTTTGGCCCTCATCCATGGGGATGAAAATATAAGTTGCCCTCGCTCCGTTTAATGCGAAGAGTACCAACAGAAATAAAAGAAATCTTTTTTTCATGACCGTTAAAACGGACCTTCTTCTTCTATGTCATTCATCTTCGATCCCCTGGTGATGGTTCTTGGTTCTTGGGGGGCATCTACTTCGTAATTATGATATTGACCCAAAGAAGGTTCGTCCACAAATTTAGCAAATTCTTTTTGAAACTTCAAATGAACGCTGTCAAGAGGACCATTTCTATGTTTTGAAATAATAATTTCAGCCATTCCGGGAATGCTTTCCGGGTCATCCATCTCATAATAGTCTTCCCGGTATACGAAAAGTACCATATCAGCATCTTGCTCAATAGCACCCGATTCCCGAAGGTCAGATAACTGGGGACGCTTGGCTCCGCCGCGTTGTTCCACGGCACGGCTTAATTGCGAAAGCGCTATGATGGGAATATTCAGCTCTTTGGCAAGACTTTTAAGGGCGCGGGATATGGAGCTGATTTCCTGTTCGCGGTTACCGCGCATGTTATCATTGCCGCTCGTCATTAATTGTAAATAGTCAATCACAATCATTTTTATATCGTGATTTTCTTTCAGCCGGCGAGCCTTTGCCCGTAGCTCAAAAACTGAAAGCGCAGCGGTATCATCTATATATAAAGGCGCATCAGAGAGTTTGGATACTTTGGATGTCAATTGTTCAAATTCATAATCTTCCAACTCCCCTTTTCTTAATTTGCTGAGAGAAAGTTCCGTCTCGCTCGATATCAAACGTTGTGCAAGCTGGAGGTTTGACATTTCAAGTGAGAATACGGCAACCGGATAACCAAAATCGATGGCGGCATTGCGGGCCAGCGTAACCGCAAAAGCCGTTTTACCCATACTCGGACGGGCTGCTAAAATAATAAGGTCGGAGTTCTGCCATCCGGATGTAAGCCTGTCCAATTCGGTAAAACCACTGGGAACACCTGTAATACCGGTCTTGCGGGTGCGGGCTGCCTCTACCTGCTTAATGGCGTCATGTATAAGGCTTCCTGCCTTGGCAGGATCTTTCTTGATGTTTTCATCGGCAATGGCAAAAAGCTTTTTCTCGGCATCGTCAAGAAGCACAAATACGTCTATGCTGTCATCATAGGAACTTTCAATGGTCTCTGAAGAAAACCGTATTAATTCCCGTTGAATAAATTTTTGCAGAACAATACGGGCATGGTATTCTATGTTGGCAGAAGATGCAATTTTACTTGTAAGCTGAGAAATATAATAAGCGCCACCTACGGCTTCCAGTTCGCTGGTTTTACGGAGTTCGTTGGTAACTGTAAGTATGTCTATCGCTTCCGAATGTTCAAACAGGCGGCGAATGGCTGCAAATATTTTCTTATTTGCATCCTTATAAAAAGCTTCTTCCCGCAAAATGTCAATTACGCTGGTAAGGGCTTCCTTTTCCAGCATAAGCGCACCAAGTACGGCTTCTTCCAGTTCCACCGCCTGTGGAGGCATCTTACCCATTTCAAGCTCTACAAAGTTAAGAGCGGTGTTTTTATTTTTATATTGCTTCTTGTTATTATTCATTTTCGATAGAGTAAATCACTTGTTTTTTATTCGGGGAACCAAAAATATAAAAATAGAAATGCACGGGGTGTGATAACTTATGAACAATGCCCAAACACGCTATTAATAAATGGCTTATATTTCTTTGTTGATTTTTTCATAAATTTACCATATGATTAGAAAATTCAGTTTGCTCCTTTTCTGCCTTACTTTAAGCATATATTCCTGCAAAAAGGATTCTCCTCCCGATTACCCCAGTGTGCAGATATCTGCTCCCTATTCCCTTGCTACTTTTAACGTACCCTGCACCATTCAAGTTACAGGTCATGTTAGTGATTCAAAATCCCTGACTTCGGTTACAGTTTATTTAGCCAATGGCCAGAATGTAGCCGTAGAACCGACCCTTCAAATCCCCGTCACTTCCGGCAATATGAATATTTCCTGTTTGTATCAGTTGAACGACATTCACCTGCCCGGCGGGGAATATTATATGACCATAACGGCATCTAACGGAACAAATATCGGCAGCGCTTTCCGGCAAATTTATATAGACGCCCTTCCGATTAAAAGAACCGCCATATATGCTATTACGCGCGATGCTACGGGAGTTCATGCCTGGGGCATTGACTCTGTTTTTCAGGTTTCCCCGGCTTACAGTTATACCGTTTCGGGAGATTATTCCTCTTCTGATATCAATTCCTATTACCAGCAGTTATATGTTGCAGGGCACGATTCAGGCAATGTAAATGTGAATGTAGTTCCTAATATAGCTCCCGCCTGGAACATACCCGGAGATGTTGCCCCCGCACCCTACTTTACCAATATATATTGCAATAACGATGCCGAGTTCGTGTCCTATTATAACAGTGCGGCTCCTGTTGTTAAATGCTACAATCACCTGGGGATATTGCAGCGTGTATATAATATAGCCGTAGGATATTATCCCGTTAAAACATATTTATGGGCGGGCTGGCTTTTAGCGGAAGAGAAAAGCATTTCTTCTTCTCAGGAAAATCTGGTGACTTTTTATGAAAATACTGCCGCTGGCTATGAACAGGCTACCTTGCCGGGACCCATTGTAACTATGTTTGGACAGGATAATAACGATATTTTTGTTTTTGGCAATAAGAGTTCAGGGGGAGCCTATATGCAATTGTATAATTTAACCGGTAATCTTTTCTACTCCCCACTTTCATTGCCTGCCGGACAGTTGCTCTCTGCCGCACAGATAAATGCCAATACCTATTTGTTAAGTTTCAGCAGCGGAACCATTTACCAATATACCTATAACCCGAACAGCATTGTTTCTTATATAAACGGAATAACCGCCTCCACAATTAGGTACGACAGTATCGATAACCAGGTGATTACGGCCTCAGGAAAAATAGTTAGCGCCTATAATTATACGGTCAGTAATGCAACCCTGGTTAACTCTGTCACTATTTCAGACAGTGTACGCGATTTGAGGATTCTATATAATAAGTAAGCTTTTAAAAATAACGGCACAAAACGGCTTATTTTGGGCATGCCCCAAGCTGCGCAAGGGTCGGGCTATACGCTGTAAGTCCTCGCTGCGCTGCGGGCTTTCCGCTTCTATCCCTCATGCGAAAATTGCTATTTTGAAAACATCTTTTTAAGGTTATACTTTAAAATCAGAAATACGATAAGAGCTAAAAATAAAGATAGCTCTATCAACAATGAATCTTCTATCCTTGATATGATATCGCTAAGTTCTGCCGGCTTCCAATTATGTGATGAAAAAAAATGTCTTTAAATTCAAAAGCTAAAATTACTACATAAATTCCGAGAAAATGAAGGGTCAAATTTTTTGTAGTTGCAATTATTTTTTTCATACCCCAAATCTATAAAATATTAAATTGCCTATCGGGCTCCGACTTTTAGTCCGTAGGACTTAAATCTTAGTAGCCCCCGGTGCAGCCGGGGGTAAACAATACACCACACACATTGTAACCCTGTAGGGGTTGGACAATAAACATTATCTTCTATTCAACCCCAACGGGGTTAAAATATTATGGGTGATTTATGTCCACCGATTTCATCGGCGGCTACTAAGATATAACGCCTACGGGTATTAAATAATTGCCAGTCATTGACTGCCCAAAATAAGCCGTTTTGTGCCGTTATTTTTTGTTGGTGAGAGGGTGAGGTTATTCAGAAGCATATTTTTAAAAATGGACTTCATGAGCCCTTCGGGGTTGCTTCGCAGAGCCTCGCAATTGAAGAACATAAATTATATGCCAGTCGGGCTCCGACCAAAAGGTCATAACGTATAACTCAATTTGTGTCTATCCTTGCAATTTTAACCACCCCGTCCACCTGTTCCAGTTTTTTAATCAGGTCGGTTAAGTGGGCTGTATCTTGCACAAACACCGTGATAGTGCCTTCAAAGGTTCCGTCGTAGGTATCAAAACTGATGTAACGCATGTTTACGTTCAGCTCTTTAGAGATGATTTGCGTTATTTTATTTACCAGTCCTATTTTATCAATACCCGTAATTTTTATTCCCGCCAAAAAGGAGATCAGTTTTTGGCTTGTCCATTTGGCTTTTACAATGCGGTAAGCGTGGTTGCTCATAAGGGCAATGGCATTGGGGCAGTTTACCCGGTGAATTTTTATGCCTTCGTGCGCGGTAATAAATCCAAACACGTCATCGCCCGGAATAGGGTTGCAACAAGGCGAGAGTTTGTATTCCAGGTTGTCGATGCTGTCGCCAATCATCAGGGTATCCTGCTTGCCGCGGGCTGTTGAAACCAGTTCTTCCAGGCTGGGAGCCTGAGCCGTGCCTACAGGTTTTTCGTCTTTAGCTTCCAGGTATTCTTTCAGTTCTTTATTGGTAACCCTTTCAAGGGCTGCACGGTAAAAGAGTTCCTGGCTATCCTCTAATTTTAAAAAGCCGACTATTTTATTGATGTTTTCATTGGTAAAATCAATCTTCAAATGACTCATTTTACGTTTTAGTATTTCTTTGCCTTCCAACGCTTGTTTGTTTCTTTCTTCCTTCAAAAGCGCTTTGATAGCCGATTTGGCTTTAGCGGTAACCACATAGTTTAACCAATCGGCTTTAGGGGCCTGCTTGCCGGAGGTAAGTATTTCCACCTGGTCGCCGCTATTCAGCTTATGGCTTAACGGAACTAATTTATGGTTGACCTTTGCCCCGATACATTTTGCACCAATGTGCGAGTGTATGTCGAATGCAAAATCGAGTGCGGTAGAATTAATCGGAAGGGCCTTCATTTCCCCTTTTGGGGTAAATACAAATATTTCTTCGGCAAAAAGATTGAGCTTAAAGTCGTCAATAAAGTCCAGTGCATTAGTATCCGGATTTTCCAAAGAGGTTCGTATTTTCTTAAGCCATTCTTCCAGCGGATCTTCTTCTTCCTTCCCTCCTTCTTTATATTTCCAGTGGGCAGCATATCCTTTTTCGGCTACTTCATTCATGCGCTCGCTGCGTATCTGCACTTCTACCCATTGCCCGTTAGGCCCCATTACCGTAGTATGCAAAGCCTCGTAGCCATTCGATTTGGGAGTTGAAATCCAGTCGCGCAGGCGGTCGGGGTTGGGATAATAGTAATCTGTAACCAAAGAATACACCCGCCAGCAATCCGATTTTTCCTGCTCCGTGGTAGGATCTATAATAATACGGATGGCGAATAAGTCATAAACTTCTTCAAATGGAACACCCTTTTTTTTGATTTTACTCCATATAGAATAAACAGACTTGGGCCTTCCGAAAATCCGGAATTTAAATTTCTGGTCATGCAGGGCCTCCCTAATAGGGGTGATGAACCGATGGATATAACGCGTTCGTTCTGCCTGGGTGTCTTTTAACTTCTGGGCTATTTCGGCAAATAAAGCAGGTTCGGTGTATTTCAACGATAAATCCTCCATCTCCGACTTGATGGCATTAAGTCCAAGCCTGTGTGCTAAAGGAGCGTACAGGTAAAGTGTTTCCGAAGCAATTTTAAGTTGTTTGGTGCGCTCCATGGAATCGAGAGTGCGCATATTATGCAGGCGGTCGGCCAGTTTAATAATTATAACTCTTACATCATCGGCAAGCGTAAGCAGCATTTTCCTGAAATTCTCGGCCTGAAGAGAAGAAGAAGCGTCAAAAACTCCTGAAATTTTGGTCAGTCCGTCAATAATGGAAGCCACCTTTTTGCCAAACATCCCTTCAATATCTTTCAGGGTAAGGTCTGTGTCCTCAACCGTATCGTGCAGCAAAGCACAGGCAATGGCAACAGCGCCAAGGCCTATTTCTTCAGCTACAATGCGGGCAACAGCTATCGGATGGTATATATAAGGTTCGCCAGATTTACGGCGGGCATTTTTATGCGCTTCCAGGGCTATGTTAAAAGCCTTGCGGATAAGCTTTTTATCATTATCATCTAACTTAGATCTGCACGAACGCAGCAAGCCCCGGTAACGGTTAAGTATTTCCTTTTTTTCTAATTCTGCTTGGGGTATAGGTAAGGCTGTCTCCATATATGCAATGGCAAAGTTAAAGCTTTTCTATTAAATTCTGGAATGCAAGGCAGCGTCCCGCATTTTTCCCTAACTTTGCACCATGAAAAACGACCTGGTACTTAGGGCAGCAAAAGGGGAGGTGACGGAGCGAGTGCCCGTTTGGTTAATGCGCCAGGCAGGCAGGATTCTGCCGGGGTACCGCAAACTCAGGGAGCGGGTAAAAGACTTTAAGGAATTAGTAAAGACCCCTGCGCTGGCTTGCGAGGCCACCCTTGAACCTGTGAGTTTATTAGGTGTGGATGCCGCTATTATCTTTTCAGATATATTAGTGGTGCCAGAAGCAATGGGGCTCGACTACGAGATGCTTGAAAGTAAAGGCCCCCTGTTTGAAAAGACGATTCAAACCCAAAAAGATATTGATGCGCTTAGGATAGGCGCTACAGAAAATTGGAATTATGTGGTGGATGCCATAAAGCTTACCAAAAGCGAGCTGAACGGAAAAGTACCCCTGATTGGTTTTGCAGGCAGCCCCTGGACCATATTCGCCTATATGACCGAAGGCAAAGGCTCCAAGACCTTTTCGGTTGCAAAACGGATGCTATACAGCCAACCTGAAATGGCTCATGCCCTTCTTGATAAAATAACGCAGACTACTATTAAATACCTGAAAGACCAGGTGAATGCCGGAGCCCAGATTCTACAAATATTCGATTCCTGGGGTGGTATACTTTCGCCGGAATCATACGAAGAGTTTTCCTTGCCTTATATAGCTAAAATTTGCGATGAACTCAATAGTCTTGTTCCAGTAATTGCCTTTCCAAAAGGGGCATACTTTTCTGCTAAAAAGATAGCCAAAATAAATTGCTCGGTGGTAGGCTTGGATTGGACCGTTGATCCTGCCGATGCCCGCAGCTTGCTTCCCGGTAAATCTCTGCAGGGTAATTTGGATCCTTGCGTGTTATATGCAGATCCCTCAGTTATCAGGAGTAAAACCCGAAAAATGCTCGAACAGTTTGGAGCGAAAGGGTATATAGCTAACCTCGGTCACGGGGTTTACCCGGATATACCTATGGACAATGTGAAACATTTTATTGATACTGTAAAGCAATATTCTGTTAAATAATCAGTTAATCCATAAAACCACCCAACCTATTGATACAAAGTTACGTAGTATAAGATGTATGGATTTTTAATAACTTTGTATTTCGCATTTAGCTTATGGGTATTGGTACTAAGAAATATATAGGCCTGTTTATGTTGGCTTTCCTTTTGGGAGGACTTAAACACGTTGGTGCCCAAAATGATGCTGTTAGTATAAGGTGCGTGGCAGTGGATTCTGCCGGGGATGTCACCCTTACCTGGGTTGCTCCTTCACCCGCTGCACTAAGTGCGGATGGTGCTACAGGGTATACCATTGATACTTCCTCTGTTTCTAATAGCCCGAATAGTTCAATAGCCATAGGAATTAATACGGCCTTTACTTCTTACCTAATTCCATACACTTCATTACCTAAATCTCCTAACTCTGAACCAATTTATTTTAATATTACTACCAACAACACTAATGTCAACACGAATTATACTTCAAGTACGGTTTCAACTATATTTCTTACCATAACAAACAATATCGGAACAGCTCAATTAACATGGAATCCCATAAGCACACCTCTTCCACAGGGTTCAAGCAAATGGTACCAAATATGGAGAGAGTACCAATATGTCTGGAGTTTAGTTGACTCCACTCAAAATCCGTCCTATATAGATACTATTACCTATTGCGATAGCACCTATTTAAAATACCAGGTTAGAATAGCCGATTCTACTATTTGTACATCCACATCGAACATAGCAGGCAGCAAATCTAAATTTATAGAGCAATTTGGTCCCCCGCAGGTTGTTATGGATACTGTCAGTGTTACTCCGGGAGATTCGGTGGATATAACCTGGGCAAAAAGCTCCAAGAAAAATGTTGTTGGATATATAATTTATGTCTATAATTATCACCTTGGCGGATATCAGGATATAGATACTGTGTGGGGCATCAATACCGATTCTTTATTGTATTATACCGGCGGTGGCAATCCATCCGACTCTTCCATAACTTTTGCAGTTGCAGCTCTTGATGGTTGTGGTAAGGTTGGTGCTATTAGCAACCCCCAAAACACCTTGTTTTTACAGGTAAAACATAATCTTTGTGCTCAATTCAACACCCTTACATGGAATTCCTACGAATTCATAGCAGGAGAGGGGGGCTATCTGGGAATTTATGGCATTGGGGGCTATAAGGTTTTTTATAGTGTTAACTCAGGTCCTTTTCAACTATTAGCTTCTTTAGGTAAAAATGTCCGAAGCTATACTGACAGCAATTTACACAGACGTGAATTAAGGTGTTATTATGTTCAGGTGTATGATTCTGCAAGTATTGATACCACTGCCTCATCAAACATAATCAGAGACTCGATATTGCCACCGCCTCCACCCAAGAACAATTATCTCAGGACTGCTACCGTTCTTCTGAACACCTCATCCATTCAAATAGTAGGATATATTGATACGCTTTCAGGGGCAGAGTATTATGCTTTTCAGCGCTCCGATTCCGGATCGGGATTTGAAACAATATATACCATGAATGCGCCCAGGCATACAGATTCTATAAGCTATATTGACAATTCGGCAAATCCAACCCTTCGAAGCTATTATTACCAGATAAGTACACTGGATAGTTGTAAAAAAACCATTGACTCAACGAATGTGGGTCAAACTATGCATCTTACTGCAGTTGGACAGACCAATGGGACGAATACCCTGACTTGGAACGATTATAGAAATTGGTATACAGGGCCTTCGTATTATCAAATTTACCGTTCAGAAGATGGAGTAAACTACACCTTTCTGAGTCCACCTATTATGTACTCGTCTGCCGGTCAAAATACATATATTGATAATATCAGCGGGATTACCAATGGACAAGGAACTTTCTATTATTACATTAAGGCAGTGGAAAACAATAGCGCCGCATTGTACCCGTTTACCGATACTAGTTTGTCAAACGTAGCTGAAGCCTATCAGGACCCGATTGTGTATATACCTGATGCTTTTTCTCCCAATGGAAAAAACAATATCTTTATCCCGGTTGGCGTGTTTATTGATGTACAAGGGTATGATTTTTCCATATTTGATCGTTGGGGAACCCGTATATTCGAATCAATTGACCCTATAGTGGGATGGAATGGCAGAGACGGAGGGAAAGTTGTACAGCAAGGTATATATATCTACTTGCTGACATTTACATCCAGTAAAGGAGAGTATTTCCAGCGAACCGGGACAGTAACCCTTCTGAAATAAGCAGAAAGTAAATAAAAAACAGCTTTTATTTTGCAGTTACCGTAGTAGATACGGTTTGCCCGATTTGCAACTGTATAATACCTGTACCCTTAAGGGTATCATTCGGGCCAAGTGCTTTTACAGCAGTTATACTATAAACGGCTGGAAGGGAGAAGTTAAAATTTATGGTGCCGCCAAGATTTGTAAGTCCAAGAGCTCCGGCGGTGGAATTGGGAGCATACAACCTGACCAAAGCGCTTGAAACGGCATTGCCGTTGGTGTCCTTGACTGTTATAGTGCAGGGGCAATTTGTACTTTGTTTCTGACAAGCTGTTTGAGTCCCTAAAATGAAAAAGAGGGAAACAAAAGAGATGCAAAAACAACTAATGGTAATAATTTTCTTCATGTAAACTGAAAAATCATGTACTTTTACGACGGGCAAATATAAACACTTTTCATAAATGACAATAAAAAATCTTAAAACTCTTATTTACTTAGTTATAACCGGTATAATTATTAATGGTTGCAAAACAACTAAGCCATCATCCGGTAAGCCATCATCCGGAAATACGAACACGGAAACCAAAGTCAGGATAGAAACCACGAAGGGAGACATGGTAGTAGTACTTTATAATGAAACCCCGTTAACAAGAGATAATTTTATTAAATTAGTTAAAGAAAAATTTTATGACAGTACGCTGTTTCATAGGGTAATACAAGGCTTTATGATTCAAGGCGGAGATCCTCAATCAAAAAAAGCCGCTCCCGGCGTAATGCTTGGCAATGGAGATGTGGGATATACTATTCCCGCCGAAATAAGGCCTGATTTGTACCATAAAAAAGGTGCTCTTGCCTGTGCCAGAACAGGTGATAACGTTAATCCCTCAAAAGCTTCGTCGGGCTGCCAGTTTTACATAGCCCAGGGCAAGGTTTATACAGATGCCGAATTAAACCAGATGGAAGACAGGCAAAATATGGGGGTAAAGCAACAAATCTTTACAACTATTATCGATAAGCCCGAAAATGCGCAATTAAAGCAAAAGTTCATCCAATATCAACAGCAAAGCAATATTGACAGCTTAAGGGCGCTAGCGGCAACTATCGAACCTCAAATTGATTCCATTTATGCCAAATCTCCTAAATTTACTTATAGTCCCGAACAAAGGAAAGCATATACCACTATTGGAGGTGTTCCTCATCTGGACGGACAGTACACCGTTTTTGGCGAAGTAGTAGAGGGCTTGAATATAGTGGATTCTATTGCTGCTGTAAAAACGGGCTCCGGCGACCGCCCTATACAAGATGTTAGGATTTTGAGCATGAAAATTGTGAAATAGAGTATGGAAGAAAAAATAAAACTCTTTCTGGAAGAAATAAATAGTTTCCCCGTTGCAAGTGAAGAAGATGCGGAAAATTTCCGTTTGAAATACCTGAGCAAAAAAGGAGTGATTACCACCCTTTTTGAAGAATTTAAAGCGTTGCCACCCGAATTTCGCAAATCTACCGGGAAGATTCTTAATGATCTGAAACAAGCTGCGGAACAAAAACTGGCTGATGCAAAAGAGATAATTTCTGTTCACACCAAATCAGGAAGCGACTCTCAACTTGATCTTTCGTTGCCGGGCAATCCTTTCACTCTTGGGTCAAGGCATCCTATTTCCATAGTAAGAAAGCAAATGACGGATATTTTTACCCGCATTGGGTTTGTAGTTTCTGAAGGGCCTGAGATAGAAGACGACTGGCATAATTTTGGCGCACTCAATTTTCCGCCCGACCACCCTGCCCGTGATATGCAGGACACTTTTTTTATTGAATCGGAAGGCAGTGAAAAATGGTTGCTCCGCACCCATACCTCATCCGTACAGGTTCGGGTTATGGAGAATCAAAAGCCACCTATACGAACAATTTCCCCCGGCAGGGTTTACCGGAATGAAACTATTTCTGCCCGCGCTCATTGCCAGTTTCACCAGGTAGAAGGTTTGTATATTGATGAAGGCGTTTCATTTGCCGATTTGAAACAAACACTTTATTATTTTGTTCAGGAAATGTTTGGTGAAAAAATTGAAATACGTTTCAGGCCTTCATTCTTTCCATTTACAGAGCCAAGCGCCGAAATGGATATAACTTGCCTGATATGCGAAGGCAAAGGTTGTCCTGTTTGTAAACACAGCGGCTGGGTGGAGATAATGGGATGCGGAATGGTTCATCCCAATGTGCTTGATAATTGCAAAATAGACAGTAACAAGTACACGGGTTTTGCTTTTGGCATGGGAATTGAACGGATTGCCATGTTGAAATTCAGGATAAGCGATCTGCGCTTATTTTTTGAAAATGACCTGCGTTTTCTTTCGCAGTTTAAGTCGGCTCTTTAGTAGATATTAACTTCTCTTTCCAAGTCCACACCAAATTTCTCTTTTACAGAGTTGATTATTTGCGTGGATAGCGCGTATATTTCATTTCCGGTGGCATCTCCGTAATTTACCAATACCAGCGCCTGGTCTTTATGCACACCCGCATCCCCAACTCTTTTGCCTTTCCAGCCGCATTGTTCAATCAACCAACCGGCGGCTAACTTGGTGAATCCATTGGTGGCAGGAAATGAAACAATAGCCGGATAGTTTTCTTTTATTTTTTCAAATATACTATCTGGGATAACCGGATTTTTAAAAAAGCTTCCCGCATTACCAATCTTATCCGGATCGGGTAACTTGCTCGAACGGATTTTTATTACAGCATTGCTTACGTCTTTTATAGTAGGGTGTGCAATACCCGCATCCTCCAATTCCTTTTTTAGTGTACCATAAGACACATTTACTGTCGGATTTTCGTGCAGTTTTAAAGTCACCGATAAGATGATATAATTACCTTTTTCTTCCTTCTTGAAAATACTTTCGCGGTAACCAAACTTACATTCGGCATTGGAAAATTTCCTTATTTCAAGCGTTTTTATATGCATTGCTTCCAATTCAAATAATACATCTTTCAGCTCCACTCCATAGGCGCCTATATTTTGAATGGGTCCCGCTCCAACTGTGCCGGGAATAAGTGAAAGATTCTCAATTCCGCCATAGTTACGATTGACGCAATACAGAACAACATCGTGCCATTTTTCACCGGCATTGGCCCGGATATAAATTGCATCCCCTTCCTCTTTAATTACTTCAATTCCTTCTATGGCGTTGCGAATAATAACTCCATTAAAATTGCCTGTAAATAATACGTTGCTTCCTCCGCCAAGAATTATAAATGGCATAGACCTGACTTCTGGCGATGAAAGAATTTGTTTTAAAAATTCCGGGGAGGAGAATACAGTATAATACTTGGCAAATACTTTCGCATGAAAGGTAGTAATATCCTGAAGCGGGTAATTTTGAAACAACTTCATCAGGCTGTTTTTTTTGCTGCCGATCTTCTCTGCTTCTCCTTTATAATAAGGCTCAGCTCCCTTCCGGTTTGTCCCTTTACCGAAGTGTTTTCCTGAGCCCGACGGATAAGATATGGAAGCACATTTTTTATAGGTCCATAGGGTACATATTTTGCAACGTTGTAACCTTCTTTGGCAATATTAAAACTTATGTGATCACTCATGCCCAGAAGTTGCGAAAACCAAACATTCGGATGATTGGCAGCAATATTATTTTGCTGCATAAGCTGTACAAGCAAAGCGGAGCTGTTTTCATTATGCGTGCCAGCGCAAATTGCTATTTTGTCAATATGTTTTATACAGAATTCAAGAGCGGTATTGTATTCCTTATCCGAATCAGGTTTTGTATCATTTATGGGTGAGGGGTATCCCAACTTTTCAGCTCTTTCCCGTTCTTTTTCCATATAAGCACCGCGTACCAATTTTATTCCGATAAAATATTTTTTTTCCTGTGCATCTTTCAATAGATTTTCGAGATACGCAAGTCTATCCCTGCGATACATTTGGGCTGTATTATAGACAATAGCTTTTTGCTTATTATATTTTTCCATCATATCCCGGATAAGGCTATCTACAGCTACTTGAGTCCATGTTTCTTCCGCATCAATTAGTAAAGAAACATTATTATCGGAAGCAGCTTTACATATAGCATCTACCCGCCTTTTCATATTTTCCCAAGCCTGTTCCTCTTCTGTATTTAACGTAGCAGCTGCGCTTACTTTTTCCATCACTTCAATCCGGCCTATTCCCGTAGGTTTAAATACCCCAAAAGGAATGTGCGCGTTTTTTGCAGCAAGTTGAAGGGTCTTTATTATTTCTTCCGCGGTATTATCGAAATCGGTTTCACTTTCCTTGCCTTCCACCGAATAATCAAGTATAGAACCGACATTATATTTTCCGAGTTCCTCAATGGTTTTAAGGCATTCGTTAATATTTTCTCCTCCGCAAAATTGTTTAAATATGGTTGCTTTTATAATTCTATTAATGGGAAGGTGCGTTTTGAGGGCGAAATCGGTAAAGGCCTTTCCAAAATTGACCAGTCCCCGATTACTCACCATTTTAAAGAGCATGTACGAACGTTTTAAGTCACTATCTGACTTGCCTGAAAATGCATTGGCCGTATTATCGAATGAAAGCATGATTTGATATAAAGATCAGCAAATATATAGAATAATGATAGCCTTTTTAGTGAGATGCTTTACATTTTACTGAACATGATTTTTTAATAGTTAAACAGGGTTCATGTTCATTTCTGTTTTTTACCGAAATGATTCTCTATTCAATAGACAATCCAAGCTCATGGAAACGGTCTACAATTTTCTGGAAGGCTTCCAGCGGTTCGGGGTTATTCCAAATATACTGATGGAAAGCTATGCCCGAGAACCCTATTTCTTTGGCCTTATCTATGCTTTCTAGCGTGGCTCCTCCTCTGGCAATTACCTTGTCAGGATAGTTGGGCAGCACCCTTTTTAAGGTAGTTGGATTAAAACTGGGCTGGTGTCCATTCGGGTTTGTAAATATGGGAGAGACCATTACATAATCAAAATCTTTATAGGCATCATCCAGCGAATCCAGGCTTCTGGATGATGTTGCTAATAAAAAGTTGCCTCTGCGTAATCGCAATGTGGCTTTAGAAAAGAAAAAGCTGAATTGTTTTTTTCTATGTTGTTTAGATACGTGAATTCCTTTCAAATCAATATTCCAGAGAATATTATAGTGTGTATGTATGATGATTTTTTTTTGCTGGTTTCTGCTGAATTTGCCGAGATAATTTTTGAGTTCGGCAGAGGATAGTTGCGGTTTTCGAACATGCAGGGAGGGAAGTCCCATATCAAGCATTTCGCCTAAAAGATAGTGTTCATCTTCAATAAGTTCAGAGGAGGTAATTACAATCAGCTTCATTTAACTATAATTAAGTTAGGGGTTAGTAAAAACGGGACGGTGGCTTGTAAGCCAGTATACCGTGTAAGTATTTAAGTATTAATATTTAATAGTTTTTATTTTAGGCCGGCAATATAAGCAGAACTTTGATTTACGGCACTTACTATTTCTGAAATTAATTCAGGAGATTGTTCGGCAACGGTTCCAATCACAATCATATCGGCTCCTGCGGTACAAATGTCGTAAGCATCTTCCGGGGTTTTTATGCCTCCTCCGATAATTAGGGGTATACCAATATTTTTTTTCACTTCTTTAATCATGTTTGCTGAAACATGGTTCAAAGCACCGCTTCCGGTATCTAGGTATATGAGCTTTAGGCCCAGCATTTCTCCGGCCATAGCGGTACAAACAGCAATGTCTTTTTTGGTATACGGTATAGGTACTGTATTACTCATGTAAGAAGCAGAGGTACTGGTACCTCCGTCAATAAGCATATAACCTGTCGGAATAATTTCCAGGGATGTTTTTTTTAATAGGGGTGCGCTTATTACATGTTTGCCAATAAGATTATCGGGGTTTCGTCCTGAAATGAGCGATAAAAAGAGGATGCCATCGGCATTGGGGTCTATCTGATCGGTTGACCCGGGAAAAAGTACAAGCGGTATGTCTGTAGTTTTTTTAATAATTTCTACACATCGCTGCAGGCTTCCTCTGGATAGCAAGCTTCCTCCTGCAAATATAAAATCAACCCCGGCTTCAATTCCATTCGTAAGGGCTTTGGTAGATTTAAACTTGTCGGGGTCAATAAGAAGGGCAAGTTTCTTTCTCTTGTTTTTTACTCCTTCAACTATTGATTCATATATATTGGCTGGCATTCCTTGAATAGTATAAAGGGTCAAAGTTCGGATTTTTTTTCAAAATCTCTATTACTATAATCTGTTTGTACCAATATAAAGTCTTTGATTTTCATATATTCCATAGGGATATATGTTGTAGTGGTTTTATGAATGATCCCATCCAGTAAGCCTTTTTCTGATATGGTAAACGGGTTTACGCTAAAGTCGTTTTTGAAGGAAATGCCTCCAAGTTCATATACTTTGAACATTACTTCTTTAGCGCCCCAAATAATGGTAAGTTGTTCAGCGGATGGGTGCGGTCCCAAATGTTTTTTTTCCAATTCATTTAAAAAGCGGGTGGCAATTTTAAATATTCGCGGGTGTATCATTTCAATATCAATTCCCGGGCTCTGTTCGGAATGTAATGCTATTGCAACCATATTACTGGAATGACTTATCGATATTTTATCAGGATGATTGACCAATATGGGTCTCCCGTTTTCAAGGTAATCAATAGTTGGGCCTGAGGGGTAAAACTCCTTTAACAAAGCCCTTACGGCCAGCCACTCTATACGCCGACCGGGATTACTAATTAAAGAAAGAGTATGTCGGTCGGATTCATGTAATGAAACTGTCTCAAGTAATGAGAATTCGTCTTCTTTAACCTCCCAAAGGGCAGTTCGTTGGCCATTTTTATGCGCTATCTTAAGAATTACTGGCATGATGAAGCAATATTAGTACCATTTTTCTTATCTTTGCAGCCTTTTTTAATAATTCAAGATTACCATCTAACCTTAAAACTTTATTCAGATGAGTTCAACCACCAAAGAAAAGAAATTACCCTACAAGGTAAAAGATATAAAACTGGCAGAATGGGGCCGGAAAGAAATAAACCTTGCTGAGGCTGAAATGCCCGGATTGATGGCTTTGCGCGAGGAGTACGGCAAAGCTAAGCCTTTGAAAGGTGCTCGCATTGCGGGTTGTCTGCATATGACTATTCAAACTGCTGTATTAATAGAAACCCTAAAGGAATTAGGAGCCGATGTGCAATGGTCATCTTGTAATATATTTTCAACACAAGACCATGCTGCAGCAGCTATTGCCGCTGCCGGTATTCCAGTATACGCATGGAAAGGCTTAAATGAAGCGGATTACGAATGGTGCATTGAACAAACTTTATACTTTGGCGCCGATAACAAGCCGCTGAATATGATTTTGGATGATGGGGGAGACCTAACTAACATTGTGTTGGATAAAAACCCGGAACTCATTGCCGGAATCAGAGGTATCAGTGAAGAAACCACCACCGGTGTTCATCGCTTGTATGAGCGTATGAAGAAAGGAACACTGGGCATGCCTGCATTTAATGTGAACGACTCCGTTACCAAATCCAAATTTGATAATAAATATGGCTGTCGCGAATCGTTAGTAGATGCTATTCGCCGTGCAACCGACCTTATGCTTGCCGGAAAAGTGGCTGTGGTAGCCGGTTACGGCGATGTAGGTAAAGGCTCGGCCGAAGCATTAAAAAATGCACAGGTTCGTGTTATTGTTACCGAAGTTGATCCTATTTGTGCCTTACAAGCCGCTATGGAAGGCTATGAAGTACGTAAAATGGATGAAGCTGTAAAACAAGCTGATATTATTGTTACCACCACAGGTAACCACCATGTAATAACTGACAAGCATTTCCTTAGCATGAAAGACAAGGCTGTTGTTTGCAACATTGGTCACTTTGATGTGGAATTGAATATGGCATGGTTAAATGAAAAGTTTGGTCATACTAAAGACACAATCAAGCCACAGGTAGATAAATATACCCTGAACGGAAAGGATATTATTGTGCTTGCTGAAGGCAGGCTGGTGAACTTAGGTTGTGCTATGGGACATCCTTCGTTTGTAATGTCAAACTCATTTACCAACCAGGTTTTGGCACAATTGGAACTTTGGGAAAATCATAAAAAATACGAAAACAAAGTATATACCTTACCTAAGGAATTAGATGAAAAAGTAGCCCGTTTACACTTAAAGAAAATTGGTGTGGAACTGGATGAGCTTACACCTGAACAAGCAGCCTATATTGGTGTACCGGTAAGCGGACCATATAAGCCGGAGTACTACAGGTACTAATAATAAAAGCTAATTTTATTACAAGGGAAAAGAAACACTGTTTCTTTTCCCTTTTTCAATTCTGCACAGTCAGGTTCGTACCGTCGAAATTGGTGGTATATTGCTTTAAGGCTATACTGCCGGGGCCTTTTGTTACAGTGCCACCGTATAAATTATAGGTTGTGCCGCATACCGGGCACACCGCGGTAATTCCACTCGTCTGTACATTAACAAAGGCCGTAGTATTTGTTTCGCAATCATAAGGGCATCCCCTGTCAAAAGCGAGGTAAGTACCCGGCCCATTACAAAAAAGTATTATTCCGTCATATCCACCGGTAACATATACCCATCCTCCAACATTCAGTAATTTAGAATATTGTGCATTATTAACACTAACAGTAAAGTTGACCGATACATTTGGAACTCCGCTGGTAGGCGGAGTGGAGTTTTTTTTACAACCTGTAATGATTCCAAATAAAAACAGGGGTAATAAGAAAACTCTTTTAAACATTTTGTTTAGTTGTTTGTCAGATAGAAGCCACTATTGACTGTGAAGTACTTCGTTTCGCAAATATAACGTATTTTTGAGTTTTAAATTGTATGAGCAGGCTAAAATCAATAGTTACATTAGGCGCCATTGCTATTATGATGCTTGGTATGGTTGATAGCAGTCAATGCCAGAATAAACCCCCGTCCAGTCCCAAATCGGCTGATAAAACAGCCAGGGCATTGCAGAAAAAAGAATGGAAGAAACAACGCGAGGCCAAGCGTGCAACTAAAAAGGCGCTGAAACTCCATATGCAGCATCAAACAAAAGATGTGCGTAAACGCATGAAGAAAGATGCGAAGGAAGCTGAAAAGCACAACAACGGAACAAATTAAAGCAAAGAATCGGGCTGTCCAATTTACCGTTTAATAAGTCAAACCCACCGTTTAATAAGTCAAACCCGCCATATAATAATTGTGGCTTGACAATGGATTTTCATGATATACCTTTGTATTCGAAATGGAATATGTTCCAATTTATGGTAACTGAAGTTAGAAATTTGACGCATAAGAAGAGCCAAATAGTGACAAATAACACACAGTTAACATACAGTACTTTTTGAAATGATTTTTTCTTGCTTATAAAAAAATAATACGGCTGATTACAAGGTACTTAATATAAATTACCTCTACATACAATGACAAGATGATACACCATTTGAACAAAATAATTTTACATTTGTGCGTTTGCTTTAACATAAATTAACAAAACACTACGTTTTATGTTCAGAAAGATACGCATTACATCAGCAGCCTTACTAATTACCGGCGCACTAGCAGCTCAATCAAGCGGTATTAAAGTGCATATAGTAGATAAAACCACTAAAGCATCAGTGCCATTTGTGCAAGTGGTGGTGGAACAAGGTAATAGGCAAGTTGCAGGAACCATGACCGACGATAAAGGTTATGCGGAAATAAAGCCACTTGATCCCGGCACATACAATGTTAGGGCCCAACAAGAAGGTTATAAGGATTTCCTGTATCAAGGGGTGCAAGTTAATCAGGATGCGTTATCGCATATTGAAGCTTCTATGGTTAGTGTTGCCGATACTTCTATTGGTGTTATTACAATTATGACATACAAAACTCCGCTTATACGACCAGGTACTACGACAGGCGGAGTAGCCGATAGTGGAGATATTCATCACATGGCGGCGAACGATATTAATTCTATAGCTGCTGATGTTCCCGGTGTTTATTCATCCGATGTAGGCGGCAGTCTTAATATGAGAGGCGGTCGGTCAGATGCTACTCAATATATTATTGACGGACAAAAAGTTACTTCCGACCAACTTCAAGGATCAGTCCCTATAGGCCTTGTTGATCAGGAACAGGTAATCACAGGTGGAATACCAGCAAAGTATGGGGATGTTTCCGGTGGTATAGTTGAAATTAATACTATTGCCGGTGCCGATCATTATTTCGGAAGTGTGCAAGGTTCAACTTCCAACTTATTTAATTCATACGATAATAACGATGTTAACTTCAGTCTTGGCGGGCCCATATGGTCAAAGACAGATAGCAACAAAAATAAAACTACACTTGTAGACTTTATACTTGGAGGTGATTATCAATATCAAAAAGACCACAGTCCAAGTTTCATTAACCCTACATATGTGAATTCGGCCACCCTGGCACAATTAGATGCTAATCCTATTACACCCGAACCCGGAGGTGTAGGTTTTTTCAGTTCAGCCGATTATGTAACAAACAGCCAAATGGAATCTCAAACCTGGCATCAAAATAATGCACAGGACCAAATAGGGATTAACGGAAAGTTAAACTTTCATGTTTCCAGTAATGTAAAAGTTACTGTTGGAGGTTCTTACCAATATCAAATAGGGCATGACTTTAACAATTACTCACTTCCTGGTGGTGGCGGAGGGATAGGCTTCAGTTACGAAATGTTTGATGCAGCGCAAAATCCGCAAGAAA
>Ga0302140_10000406_pt1 | contig 53461 bp, 49 predicted proteins | sample I_Bog_E1_1_FD_202095 | JGI IMG/M metagenome (GOLD analysis project Ga0302140, IMG submission 202095) | Peat permafrost microbial communities from Stordalen Mire near Abisko, Sweden - I_Bog_E1_1 | ecosystem: Environmental > Terrestrial > Soil > Wetlands > Peat | place: Sweden: Abisko, Stordalen...
AATGTAGTCATGCTTTTTTAACAAATTATCGATATCTTCATCAGCAATAAGCTGTTTAAAAATGTTTAGAAATGTGGTAGAATTTTTGATAAAGGACACCTCTTTTCTAATCGTTTGTGTTAGCAACTACGATTTTACAGAAAATGTGTCCTTTTGTCTTTACTTTTTTTGGTTAATCAACACTCGTGTTAAAATGAGGGAAAATCATGGGTCTAGATCATACACTGGATGAGCAAGCGCCCAAACATCAACGACGTATTCGCTATAAAGGCACTCACCCCCAAAATTTTAAAGAAAAATACAAAGAACTGCACCCCAATCAATATAAGGATGCTGTGGCAAAAATCATCGAAAAAGGCAATACCCCTGCTGGGATGCATATTCCCATTTGTGTCAAAGAAATATTGGATTTTCTGCAAATAAAACCTGGTCAGACCGGCTTAGATGCGACACTCGGCTATGGCGGTCATACCTTAGCAATGCTGAAATCTTTACAGGCAAAAGGGCGCCTATATGCAATTGACGTAGACCCTATTGAGTTACCACGTACCAAAAACCGCTTAGAAGCGCTGGGTTATGGTTCAGAAATTTTAGAAATCCAGCAAGGAAATTTTTCCCAAATAGATCAAATTACGGCAAAAGCAGGCAGCTTTAATTTTGTATTGGCAGATTTGGGTGTTTCTTCGATGCAAATAGATAATCCTGACAGAGGGTTTTCCTTTAAAGCAGAAGGACCTCTGGACTTAAGACTGAATCCCCAAAAAGGGACCTCTGCCTCAATTCGTCTAAAAGAACTAACGCAGGATGAATTGCAAGATATGCTGATTGAAAATGCAGATGAACCGCATCATAAAGTAATCGCACAGACAATTGTGGCTCAGCTAAGAAAAGGCAATGCTATACAAACAACAACTGAGCTGGGAAATATCATCAAAGATGCTTTAAAAAATATTCCACAAATCACAGAAGCCGAAATAAAAAAATCCTGTCAACGATCTTTTCAAGCCTTACGAATTGATGTTAACAATGAATTTGAAGTGTTGGATACATTTTTAGAAAAGCTGCCGAATTCCTTGGCGAAAGGTGGTCGGGTTGCCATCCTTTCGTTTCATTCTGGAGAAGATCGCCGCGTAAAAAAATCTTTTAAACATTTTTTTAGCGAAGGTATTTATCGCGAAATAGCACCCGATCCGATTCGTCCAACAGCAGAAGAATGTCATGTAAACCCTCGTGCGCATTCTGCGAAATTGCGGTGGGCAATCAAAGTATAAATTAGAGTTGCCGCACGAATTCTACCGAAAAACAAACGTATAGAATACATTAGAACTTAAACTTCATCGTAAAAGCCCAAAACCAACAAAAACAGGTTTTGGGCTTTTACTTATTTTAAAGAAATATTCTTCTTCGGTAGTGGCAGACAATATTTCAATGTAATTGTGAAAAAAATGTTTCCAGCTCCTCCATAAGTGAAAGCGCCGCCGCCGACATATGACGACCTTTTCGATATACGATGCCAATCATTCTTTTAATCGGATTATCCAGTAGTGGAATTGATTTTATACTGTGCCTGCACATACTGCGCACGTAGAGTCGCGGTAAAACACTAACTCCGACATTTTTTTCTACCATTTCACGCAAATCATCCATTTCGCTTAGTTCAATCGTTGGTGTAAAATCATACCCCGCTTCCTGACAAGCCTGATCAAACATTTGCCGAACCAAATATTTTCGTGACATAAGAATCAATGGTACTTCTTTCAGCTGGGCAAAGCCAATCCGCTTTAGATTTGCCAATTCATGGGTCTGCGAAGTCACAAAAACCAAAGTTTCCGAATAAAGTGGAATACTCTCCAACTCCTTATCTGCCAGAGGCAAAAACACAACGCCAAAATCCAGTTCATTCTGCAGCAGCTTATGCCGAATTTGTTCTGTTGATAGTTGCTCAACAGCAATTTGAATTTTAGGATAACGTTGATGAAAATCCATGACTGTCTCCATTGCAAGATATGTCCCCAAACAAGCTATTTTAATATGACCTCGTTCCAATCCATTCAGCTGGCTGATATCGGTTGCCGCCTGTTCCAAGGTATCAAAAACCCGCATACTATATTTAAATAGAATCTCTCCCGCCTCCGTAAGTAAAATTCGTTTCCCGACACGATCAAAAAGCGGCGTATTGACTTCCTGTTCTAGTACGTGAATCTGCTGACTGAGTGTCGGTTGAGCAATACCAAGGCTCTCGGCAGCTTTGGTAAAATGAAGATGTTTACATACAGCAACAAAGTATTGTAAATGCCTAAGTTCCATTCTTTCTCCCCCATCCATAGTCTATACCTATTATAATAATCGAAAAATCGTAATTGAACAATCGTTTTTTGCATGATATAGTGAATTTAAAAGTAAATCGAGGTGTTATATATTATGCAAACTTGGATATTTCTCTTACTCTGTAATTTGTTATGGGCTGGTAATTTTATTTCCGGTAAGATTGCTGCTGGTGAATTTCCGCCATTCTGGATAAGTCTGCTGCGGTGGAGCATCGCTGTGGTCATTTTGCTTCCCCTTGCCTTTTGGGCAAAAAAAATAAATTTAAAATCAATTGACCGGAAAACCTGGTTGAATCTTGCTGGCATGGGTATTTTTGGCATTGATCTTTTTACACTCTTCACGTATTCAGCTCTCCAATATAGTTCACCTGTCAACGTATCACTTATTAGTACTTTGACACCAGCCTTTGCCATGCTGTTTACAGCGCTCGTCCTCAAAGTCCGCACATTTCCCCGGCAATATCTGGGGCTTTTGCTGGCTGTTATCGGCGTATTGACGATTATATCGCAGGGCAACCTTACCAATATTTTATCAATCCAGTTCAACAAGGGAGATCTCTTAATGCTGCTGGCTGATATGTCATGGGTGCTCTATACTGTAACTGGCAAAAATGTCACCACACTCCCCCCACTTATGACAACAGCTCTTTCTTCCCTTCTGGGTGTTCTCTTTCTGCTTCCCTTTGCGCCTTTCATTCCTCTTCCCACAGAAACAATCACTATGGCTGGCATTTCTAGTATCATCTATATTAGTCTTGGTGCATCCGTTTGTGCTTTTATCCTATGGAATTTTGCCCTGCAGCGTGTTACAATCACGGCGGCAAGCATTTCAATGAACCTCATTCCACTCTATACTGTCGTGATTTCACTGTGTCTGGGGCAATCCTTCCAAATAGCACAGCTCGTTGGTGGAATCCTCGTTCTCGGCGGCATTTGCTGCATCACCTTGCCGCAAAAAAAATCAATGCCGCTGCCGACTATTGAAGCAAATAGTAAAAACATCACGTTATCTTCGGTAAAAAATTTAATTCAAAGCGACAATACCCTATAATTCACTTTAGAATGTGGCATTGTAAGACTGTAATGTAGTATAATAAACATAGATTTTGCACAACAACAGCATAGATACTGCTAAATTTTAAAGGATATGAGGTATAAAAATGAGTATTAAATCACTTACGCCGCTAGAAGGACGTTATGGAGCCATCACAGAACCTTTGGAAGACTATTTTTCGGAATGGGCTTTAATAAAATACCGGATTCATGTAGAAGTAGAGTGGCTTATTACAATGGCAAGCAACCCTGCTTTTGGTGAAATTCGTGAATTCACAACAGAAGAAATTGCTTTTTTGCGCAGCATTGTCAACAATTTTGACGAAACCGCTGCCCTCAAGATCAAAGAAATTGAACGCACCACCAATCACGATGTAAAGGCAATCGAATATTTTCTCCGCGAAACTCTGGGAACCATGTCACTGGCTGATATACTCGAATTTATCCATTTTGCCTGTACTTCAGAAGATATCAACAATCTTTCCTATGCACTGATGCTTAAACACGGTATTGAAAAAGTCTGGCTGCCAGAAGCAGAAAAACTAATTGAAAACGTTACGATGATGGCAGAAGAAGAAAAAGCTATCCCAATGCTTGCTCATACACATGGACAATCCGCCTCACCAACAACCGCTGGCAAGGAACTAGCTGTGTTTGTCTATCGTTGGAACCGCCAGTTAAAACAACTTCGTGCGCAAGAATATCTTGGGAAATTCAACGGTGCCGTCGGCAACTTTAACGCGCACAGCATCGCCTATCCAGAAATAGACTGGGAAGCTGTTTCCCGTGCGTTTGTTGAAAACTTAGGATTGACTTTCAATCCGCTGACCACACAGATTGAATCCCATGATTATGTCGCTGAAACATTCCATACGATTACGCGTTTCAACAATATTCTGCTGGATTTTGATCGTGACATGTGGCTTTATATTTCACTCGGTTATTTCAAGCAAAAAGCCGTTGCTGGGGAAGTTGGCTCTTCTACCATGCCACATAAAATAAATCCGATTGATTTTGAAAACTCGGAAGCAAACTTAGGTTTAAGTGATGCTGTCCTTGATCATCTGGCAAACAAACTGCCGATTTCCCGTTTGCAGCGTGATCTCAGTGATTCTTCTGCACTGCGCAATATTGGCACTGGCATCGCCCATTCTCTTATCGCGATCACATATACTTTAAAAGGTCTCCGCAAAACAGGTGTCAATCGTGAAACCCTTGCTGGTGACCTTAACCATGCTTGGGAAGTCCTTTCCGAAGCAGTACAGACTGTAATGCGTAAAAACGGTCATGCCAATTCCTATGATAAGCTGAAAGCCATTACCCGCGGAAAAGGCATCAGTGAAGAAGATATCAAAGCTTTCATTGAAAGTATAGATTTACCTGAAGCAGACAAAAAACGCCTGCTGGCTCTCACTCCAGCAAAATATGTTGGTTTAGCACCAGAATTGGTAAACCATATAAAATAAATACACTACGAACACAAAAAACGTCCAGTCAAATTTTAAAATTTGACTGGACGTTTTATTTTATTTAAGCATTGTTTATTCACTTTTGCAGTCTTTCAATATAGTATCTTTCACGCTGAGTGCCATCAGCGCAAATAAAGCCAGTGTTAAAATCGATACAGCAAAAAAGCTAGGAGCCAAAATATTTACATTTTTTTGAAGATACGCTGCTACAAGTGGACCGATGATCTGACCTAGAGCATATACCGTAGTTAATTCTCCGATAGCCTGCATTTGAGCTTCTGGTTTCATCTTGGATGCTAAGGTAATCGTTAAACTGGTTATTCCCATAAAGGTTCCGCCGAACAAGGCACCTCCGACCAAGATACTAACTTGATTTGGTATGGCAACCGTTAGCAAAATCCCCAATGCCTGCACTCCAAAAGCCAAGATCAAACTTACTTTGAGACCTGTCCTTTTTGCAATTTGTGCCCATAAAAGTGTGGAAGGAGCTGCCGCTAAGCCAATTAATATCCAGCTTTGGTTCGCAATATGGCTGAGTTCCGGCATTGCTTTTATCATTTGTACAATAAATGTAGCTGTGATGATATAACCAATCCCCTCAAATCCATAGCTAAGAAGAAGCACGTACCACCGAGAATCTCTTATAAAATGATTTGTATTTCGCATTTGTCTCGGTTTTCCAGCTTCCAAACGCAACGCTTTTGATAAAGTACACCACGCCACAATTCCGAAAATACTTCCACCTAATGCCAATCCTTGCCATGAGGCTTGCCAACCGCCTATACGATCAAACATTGGGGTAAATATGCCGCTAAAGGCAATGCCAATACCAACTCCACTATATAGATATCCAGCCCAATCACTTCGTCCTTGCCCTAAAGTAACACTTGAAGCAACAACAAATAAAATTGCACTGAAAAATCCAGCAAGTAGTCTCAGCAACATCCAAAACGTTTCATTTAGCGTAAGTGACATAGCTGTAACCGTAATTATACTGGCAACGATGCCAACGCCTAACCAGATAAGCAAATTCTGTCTAATATATTGTTTTCTTGAAATATATGCTCCGATAAGATAGCCTACATTGTTCGCCGAAGCGAGCACTGCGATAGACCATTCGGATACACCAATATCTCTTTGCATTAAAGGAATAATTGGCGTAAAGCCAAATCGAGAAAACCCCATTGCCAAGCTCAGAGCACAAATCCCACCAATAAGAATAGAAATACTACGCTGATTATTCACTATATTCATCTCCTTGTCAAAGAATATAGTTTTATGTTACTATAAAATTATTATTTACAGAAGCGATTACCTTCTATTATAGCAATCGTTTTTATCTATTGGAGTGGAATGAAAAATGGATTTTGATGATATAAAAATAGTTCGTGAAGTCGCTTTACACCGTTCTATGACAAAAGCCGCTGAAATTCTTGGCTACGCACAATCTAGCGTCACGGCACGCATCCGAAAACTAGAAACAAATCTGAATGTGGACTTATTCTATCGAAATGCGAAAGGGGTTCATCTCACCCCTGCTGGTAAAATATTCTTAGAACAGGGAGCAAAAATAACTCAATTGCTGGATGAGTTATCTTTGCTGTTAAATCCTGATGACCCGACGGGAGGTTTATTACGAATTGGTTCCATGGAAACGACCGCCGCAATTCATCTTCCTTCATTGCTCAAAAAATATCATTCATTATATGAGAAGGTTGAATTATCACTTCAAACCGGAACTACGGAATACTTACTCAATCAAGTTCTGAATTACGGTCTCGACCTTGCATTTGTTGCGGCGCCCATTAATCACCCTGACATTATTGAAATCGAAGCATTTAAAGAGGAAATGGTGTTGATTGCTGAGGGCGGACAGGAGCCAAAAGGCATTGAAGAAATCTTGAAAAATAGAGTCATCTTAGTTTTCCGTCCAGGCTGTTCTTATCGGGCATTACTGGAGCGATATCTATTCGAGCGTAAAACGATTTCCCTAAAACGTTTTGAGTTTGGCTCATTAGAAGCTATTATTGGCGGCGTAGCTTCTGGTATTGGAATATCTCTATTGCCAAAATCTGCTGTAAAAGACAAACTTCAATCAGGTATCCTAACCGCCTACGAATTGCCCGCTCATCTACGCAACTGTACAACAATGCTAATACAACGAAAAGATACAATCCAAACCATAGCCATGGCTAATTTTATTGATATAATGAATACTTGAAACTAATTTTTATTGTTAAATAAAAGCTATTATTCCGGTTTTAGCTAGTGGAGTTACACAATATCTTCAAAAACCTATAAAGAAAAAAACACGAAATTCATAGTTTCCCTCATAAGTAATCCAGATTTGATTGGTGGAGGCGAGGCGCAGAGAATCGCTCTCCACCTCCTGTAAAAAATACAATGCAGCATGGAACCTTATTGTTTTAAGGTTCCATGCTGCATTTTCGATTACCAGTGATACTTCTCGCCCCGATTAATTTTAAAAGCCCGGTAAATTTGCTCTACGAGAAGCAGTCTTACCATTTGATGGGTAAATGTCATGCGGGAAAAGCTTAGTTTTTCGGCGGCGCTTCTTCGGACTTCTTCGGATAAACCGAAAGCACCACCGATTAAAAATGTAATATTGCTTTGCCCCTTGAGCCCTAACTGTGCAATATTTTGCGCAAGTTCTTCGGAGGAAGATTCTTTGCCATACACATCTAAAACAATGAGGTAGCTCCCTTCCGGCACTTGCTTTAAAAGACGCTCACCTTCAATGGTGAGCGTCTTTTTCTTTTCTGCTTCGGATGGGTTATCCGGCATTTTTTCTTCATGGATTTCAATGATTTTAAGATTTGCAAACGTTGTCATGCGTTTTGTAAATTCAGCGATTCCCGCTGAAAGATATTTTTCTTTAATTTTGCCCGCTGCGACAATGTTTATCTTCATTGGCTAGCCGGCATTTCTTCAAGTGCTACATCCACACTGTGTTTTTCACCATTACGAGTGAATTCTATTTTCACTTTATCACCCACGTTATAGTTAACAATGGCTGTTCTGAGATCAACAACCGTATTGATTTCCGTATCTCCTATCTTGAGAATGATATCTCCTTTTTGGAGACCGGCCTTTTCACCAGGACCGCCCGATGTTACTTGTGCAACATAGACACCTTTATCAATATTCAAAGAATAGCCCTGGCTGGCCGCTGTTGCTTTATCGAAAATGCCCACCCCCAGATAAGGACGAACTACATGTCCCGTTTTAATAATATCTTCAATAATCGGGCGTACTGCATTAATCGGAATTGCAAACCCCATGCCTTCAACACCGGCTGCCGAAACTTTTGCACTATTGATACCAATAACCATACCATCTGCATTCACAAGTGCTCCGCCGGAATTGCCCGGATTAATTGCGGCATCCGTCTGAATCAATTTAAATCTGCGTTCACCAATTTCCATACTGCGATTCAAAGCACTGATGACTCCGGCTGTTACGCTGCCTTGGAACTCCAGCCCCAACGGATTGCCAATAGCAAGTGCCGGTTCCCCGACCATAATTTCATCTGAATTGCCAAAGGTTACGGTTGGCAAACCCGTCGCATCCACTTTAACAACAGCAATATCCGTAACCGGATCTGTTCCAACAATTTTTCCAGCTAGTGTCCTGCCGTCAGCAAGCGCTACCGTGATTTCTTTTGCACCATCGACTACATGATTATTCGTTACAATATAACCATTACTGTCAAAAATAACTCCGGAACCAGTCCCTTGATCGACCATCACCTGATTATTAAACCAATCACTTGCCACGGCTTTATTCGTTATACCTACAACAGCCGGTCCCACACTTTTAGCTGCTCTGACAAGCGCTGTATTTCTTGCATCCGAAAGTTTATCATTCGCAGCCGGAGGCGTTAAATTCGATGTACTTTCCTGCACTTGTGCTGCAGCTTCCTGTTTATTACCGAAAGCAGTACAGCCCGAAAACACTGCGGAAACAAGCAGTAGAATACCCACCATCACCACAAAATATGGATTCAACTTTTTATATAATGCTTTCATAAAAAAACCTCCTATAAACTTACAATTTCATTTTGTTTCGTCAAACGTATATCCAAATCAGTTCCTAAGTCATAACCTTGCTGTTCTACAATCCCGCAAACGGTAGCATGGGCAACATGTGGATCATTATTTTCAACACTCAGATGGGCTAAAAAAACTTTCGTGTTTTGTTTTTTCATACGAACCAGCGCCCACGCTGCATCCTCATTCGATAAATGTCCACGATTGCTCAAAATACGTTGTTTCAAATACCAGGGATAAGCACCTTTTTTCAATAAATCTGTATCATGATTTGCCTCCAGCACCAAAACATCCGAATAATCCAAAGCTGCCTGTACACTGCTTGTAACAAACCCCAGATCTGTCACCACTGTACACTTTATATCCCGATCCAAAATCGTGAAACCAACCGGATCAGCCGCATCATGCGAAATATTAAATGCACCGATTTTAAGATTACCAACGCAGAAACCCTCACCAATCGCATTGCAGCACTGATCGGGAATTGTATCTCGGCAATACATTGATTCAAAAGTATCAAGCCGTGTATAAATCGGCAAATTGTATTTGCGTGACAACGTCGTGAGCCCGCCAATATGATCACGATGTTCATGCGTAATTAAAATTCCATCTAATTCCTCAACCTCAACCCCAATAGCAAAAAGGCTTTTTTGGATTCGAAGAGCACTAATTCCTGCATCTACCAATATTTTTGTGCCATTCATTTCAATGAAGGTTGAATTGCCTTTACTACCACTTGCCAATACGGAAACCTGCATAAATTTTTCTACCTCATTTATATCCAATACATTCGACACAACATACATGAACTTTGCTTTTTTTACCAAACAAGCCTCTTGTTATAAAGTTAGCAAAGAATCCTGTAAAGCATCTGAAATCATAGCAAAATTCTATTTATATCATACTATTCTTTATCTCTAAAAACAACAATGCCTACCAACAAACACAGCTGAAAAAAAATCGCAAACACCCTGTATCCTCACAGAACATTTGCGAATTATCAACCACTGATAAAATATAGAAATAGATTTAGTGCATTTTTCCCGCTTTTGATTGACACTCAGGGCAAACTCCATAAAAATAAAACTGCTGACCTGACAGGCGGTATGCTGTTTTTTCACTGATCTGCTTCACATAAGCTGATTCATCCACACCATAAATATCATCAACCCGATTACATACCATACAGCGTACATGCGGGTGGGTATCTGTATTCGCATCATAACGAAAACTTTCTTCACCAACATTTAAAATTTGAACCAATTCTATTTCCTTTAAAATTTCAATTGTTTTATAGACCGTTGCCAAACTCATCGTCGGATAAAATTCCTGCAGTTTGCTGAATATCATTTCAGCACTTGGATGTACCGTTGTGTTACTTAACACATTGTAAATTGCCAAACGCTGTGGCGTTACCTTAAAGCCTTTTTCCCTTAATAATGCTGTTACTTCTTTTGCATCCATTACAATCCGCCACCTTACATGAACATTTCTTCGTCTACTCATTCGTTGGAAAATAAACTAGATTCGTTCTTTATTCTTATATATTCCTAACAAAGTACAAATATATATAGATATTTATTATTCTACTGATTAAAATGATTTTTGTCAATATATCTATTGCAGTAATTAAGAATTTATATTGTACTAAGAATTCTTTTCCATAATTCTAATTTTTAAAAAGTATTAAATAGCAACAGTATTCAGTATATAGATCCAGATCTATCTTTGTCAAGATTCAATTATGTTATTTTTTTTTTAAACAGTGTCTTTCATCCATTTTAGCAAAAGTTCAAATTTATGCTATAATATTTGAAGACGAAATGATTTTAAATTCACTTTCAAGACTATGTTCTTGAAAAATAAAGAAAAGTTGGTGACTTCATGATTTTAGAAGAAATTGGCTCTTATCTTGCCAATGAACTGAGAGTTAAAAAATATCAAATTGATGCAACGATAAAATTATTAGATGAAGGAAATACAGTTCCCTTTATATCTCGTTATCGAAAAGAGGTAACTGGTGAACTTGATGAAGAACAAATCCGTACGATTGAAGAACGTCTAGCCTATCTGCGCAACCTTATCAAAAGACAGGATGACATACTAAACAACATTGAAGAGCAGGGAAAACTCACGCCAGAATTAAAAACAGCCATTGAGCGTACGATCAAGCTCCAGGATCTAGAAGATTTATATCTTCCTTATAAACAGAAAAAGCGGACACGCGCCCAAATTGCCCGTGAAAAAGGTCTTGAACCATTCGCTGAGCTGATAATGGCACAAGAAATTACCAGCGGAAATCCACTGGAGTACGCAACACAATATATAAATGCAGAAAACGAAATTGATACCGCTGAGCTTGTCTTCGCTGGAACGATGGATATCATTGCTGAAATAGTTTGTGAACGAGCTGACATTCGCTCAATGTTGCGTAAATACCTATGGCAAAATGCTCGTATCCAAACCGAACTTCCTGAAGAAAATGAAGCCAGTCAGGCATTTTTAATGTACAAAGAATACAGTGAACCACTCAAGACATTACCGTCTCATCGTACACTGGCAATTAATCGCGGTGAAAAGAAAAACTTTCTCAAAGTCCGGCTTGATACCGATCACGAAAAAAATCTCAGCCTGATTTTAAATAAAGTTATAATAAAGCCATCAATTTTTAGCGAAATCATAACAGCAGCCGTTTCCGATGGTTACAAACGCCTGCTATTTCCGACGTTGGATCGTGAAATCCGTTCTTTACTGACTGAAAATGCAGAAACCCAAGCTATTCATGTATTCGGGCTGAATCTCAAACAGCTTTTACTACAAGCACCATTATCCGGTAATGTCGTTATGGGGCTTGACCCAGGTTATCGTACCGGCTGCAAGATGGCTGTCATTGATGCAACAGGGCATGTACTCGACCATGGTGTTCTCTATATTACAATGAGCGATGACGCCAAAGCCAAAGCGGCTGAAATAGCTCTGGCTCTAATCAAAAAATACAACGTTACCCTCATTTCAATCGGCAATGGTACTGCCTCTTATGAAACAGAAGAATTTGCCGCAAACTTGATTAATACGAATCAACTCAATGTTCATTATATTATCACGAACGAAGCTGGCGCCTCAATTTATTCAGCTTCAAAGCTGGCAAAAGAAGAACTACCTGACTATGATGTCACCATTCGCGGTGCGGTATCAATCGCCAGACGTGTCCAAGACCCCTTGGCGGAACTTGTTAAAATTGATCCACAATCCATTGGAGTTGGTCAGTATCAGCATGATGTTAATCAAAAAGGGCTGACAACAACCCTTGATCATGTAATTGAATCAGCTGTGAACCATGTCGGCGTTGAACTCAATACTGCTTCGATTGAGCTGTTAAAACATGTTTCTGGAATCAATGCAACGGTAGCCAAAAACATCGTTATGTACCGAAATGAAAACGGTGAATTTAAAACACGGAAAGAACTCTTGAAAGTAGCCCGGCTTGGTCAAGCAGCTTTCACGCAATGTGCCGGTTTTCTTCGTATTGGTACGGCAAAATCACCACTAGACAATACCTCAGTTCATCCTGAATCTTACAAACTAGCCGAAAGCATTTTAGCAAAACTCGGTTTTACGCTGTCGGACTTGAAAGATAAACATCAGCTTGAAATTTTACAGGCAAAAATGAAACTCATCGATATAGAGCAGCTGGCAGCCAGCCTGGATGCCGGTGTACCAACCATCCGTGATATCCTTGATGCCTTAGCAAAACCAGGGCGTGATCCCCGTGAAGATTTCCCGGCGCCGCTTACTCGTAAATCCATTGTAAAATTGACCGATATTGCTGTCGGCACAATTATGCGCGGCACCGTTCACAATGTAACCGATTTTGGTGCTTTTGTTGATATCGGCATCAAGACAGCCGGACTCATCCATCGCTCCGAACTCAGCTATAAACGAGTTAACCATCCACTTGATGTAGTATCTGTCGGTGATATTATCGATGTAATGGTTATCAGTATTGATGCCGATCGTCACCGTATCGGACTCAGCCTAAAACAAGTACCAAAAGAAGCCTGATAGGGAGGATCGTATGAATTTACTGACACAAACCATAAAAAACATTAAGCCACTTGACAAAAAAGCAATACACGACGTGCAAAAAAAACTAACTGACACCATGACCAATGTAGAAGGCTTGGGATATTTAAAGAGCATTTTATTAAATTATGCTGGCATTAGTGGTGAAAAAATCCTCAGCGAGCCCAAAAAATGTACGATTATCAGCTGTGCTGATCATGGTGTTGCCGAAATGAAAGTCAGTGCCTATCCACCTGAAACAACCGTACACATGACAAAAAACTATCTGATTTCAAAAGGCGCGGTAGCCAATGCCCTTGCCAATTTCTCAAAATCTCATATGGTAGTTGTCGATATGGGTATCGCGGCTCCGATGGACAAAATACCGGGGCTGCTTGATCGAAAGATTGCCCTTGGCACAAAAAATTGTGCAAAAGGAGCCGCCATGTCAAGGCTTGAAGCAATTCAGGCTCTGCACACCGGAATTGAACTTGTGCAAGAATATACAGCGCAAGGCTACCATTGCTTTTTACCTGGTGAAATGGGAATTGCCAACACCACCTCAAGTGCTGCTATCGTAGCTTGTTTATGCGGTCTTAGCCCTGAAGAATCGACCGGACGCGGCACAAATATCTCGGATGAACGCCTTAAAGTTAAAATTGATGTCGTTCGCCAAACCCTTGCAGTCAATCAACCAAATCCAGCTGACGGAATCGATGTCCTCATGAAACTCGGTGGATTTGAGCTCGGTTGTATTGCCGGCATCATTTTAGGTGCAGCGGCAAATCGTGCTTTTGTCGTCCTCGACGGTTTCAATACCGGCGCAGCGGCCCTTATCGCAGCAGTGCTCTGCCCTACGGTAAAAGAATACTTGATGGGCTCGCATTTAGCAGCAGAGCCAGCACATCAAGCAATCTTAGAAAAACTGAACCTACAGCCTTATATGGATATGCATTTTCGCCTTGGTGAAGCCACTGGTTCCTCGATCATTGTGAATCTTCTGGATGGTATGCTTCTCGCCTATACGACCCTCACAAGAGATCACATACCAGATCTTTTTTGCTGCAAGGCAGACAAAAAGTTATTACCCCTGACCTCGCAAGAACTACAAGAATACAATGACACCATCCGCCCCTTACACCAAGTTTCCATGGAAAAGTGCCAATTGCGCCTTGATAACCTCTGTAAACCAATTTACAGTCTGGGGCGATTAGAAGAAATTGCTGTAAAGATCGCTGGCATTACAGCATCAGCGAAACCGAATGCGTTGCAAAAAAAAATCTTGTGTTTTGGTTCGAAAGCCAATATGTCAATCACGCAGCAAAAACTTACAGCAGCTTTTGCTAAACATGCACAAGCCCAGGTCACGCTGATTGAACTGCCTCAACCGGCACAAAATTTATTGGCAGCAATCAAAGGCGGTATGATTCTAGCTGAGAAAGAAATCCGACAAGGCACTAAAATTATTGGTATTGCCACAACTGAAAATCAGCGGCATGATATTTGTGGGACAAAAGTAAAACAGGCACTGCAAAAACTTTTGACTACAAACTATCTAGAATTGGCAACATTCAAGGATCGGCTGCTTACTTCCTCTACAGATTTAGAAACACCTGCGGCCAGCGATACAGAATTAGCCTACATGATTGGTCTCATTTTGGGTGCAGCCCACGGACAAGCACTCATCGTACTCGATAATTTCATTTCTGAAATTGCCGCGAAGATTGCAATGGATCTGGCTCCCAATGTGAAAGACTATATCTTACGTACAGAAACACCGCCCGATTCTGCATTAGATTGGGATATCCCATCTTATCTCAACCTCAATATGACAACAGGCGGTGGTTGTATTGCCGCTCTTGGCATGAAACTTATAGATGCTAGCTTACATATGTTAAATGATATGAAAACCTTCACAGAGGCTTCTGTAGCGGTTGCTAATGATGGACCGGGGGCTGGACGGCAAAAAATATAAGAAAAAATAAAACAACCTATGACAAAATTGCTCAATTGCAGCAACTCGTCATAGGTTGTTTTATTTTACTCATCTAAAATCAAATCAACAAGACATTTTGTTTTAACCAGCAAAACTGACACGCGCTCATTGAGATGTGCCTTAAGGTCAGCCTGCTCACGTATTAAGTCAATATTTGTTTGATTGAGCATCATACTCCCCTGTAAAGCAGTATGGCAGTTGAGGGCTGCAAATCGTATATCACAAACCAGATTAGGCTCGGCCAATTGAATCATATTCTTAGCAATTTCCATTGCCGCAAAACAGGCATCTGCTGTAGCAAAAGAAACCGACATTGCTGCAGCGAGTAATCGATTCCACTCCTTCGTTTCAAGCTCCATAGGGCTTAGAAAAAGCGGTAAAACTTGCTCCAGCACCACGGCGTCCTCATCAATCAATTTTTCTAATGTTTCTTTTAACGATGTCAATTCCTCTTGCCAAAGCTGAATTGGCTGCTCACTATCATATTTACTGTTTGCTGAACATAACTGCAGTGCTAAAAGCAAAAGGCTTACACCACAAGCACCAACGAGTGCAGCAGCACTTCCACTTCCAGGTACTTTTTCACTCGACAGTTTACTTAGAAACTCCCCCACCGATAACTCTTTCAACATCACTTCATCCTCCTAAAAGCTCAAACTACTTCACAAACGGCTGCATGTTTCTGACGTTTTCAGCCAGAGACTGTTCTTTTTTATATAGCGTTAACGCTTGCAGACCCGACTGCATATCCTGTGTCTTCAGATTGGCAACTCGATCCCCTAAAAGTTCTTGTACCTGCTCTACCACAAGGACAATATTTTTACTGTTTGGCAAAATAATATACTGCTTAGCAAAATCGCTATGCACAGCATTTACAAAATCACCAACAGAAGGATTCATGCCCCTGCCGCCAATGATCACCAGACTGGCACCGGCTTTTTTCATTTTTTCAGACATATCTGCATCACTAGCAACTGCAATAATTGCCAGTGCTTCTGCATGTTCTGTCATAACACGTGATTCGTGGTATTGTGCCATATTATCAATTTTCACATCGTGCAAGTTACCCCAGCCAACAGCCTGTTCAATAATTAAACCGGGATGATCGGTATGCAGATGAACCCGCGTATTACTGCCATGTTTTTGCACAACAACAGCATTACCTATTTTTTGCAAGATTCGCTCTACATCATATACATCCACTTTCGAATGTTTGACTAAAAAGCTTACACAGTAAGGTCGTACCAAATCAACTTCCGGCTTTGGAACCTGATTTGATGTTTTAAAATTTGTTGACAAACTCAAACTTGGCGAAACAAAATTACCATCGAGCCCCTTCATACAACCAGTAAGCAAAACCATCATACCCTGTCCACCGGCATCGATAAAGCCATACTGCTGCTTCGTTCGTTGGAGCTCTTTTTCACCTGCAATCAGAGCTGCTTCTAAAATTTCTGATATCGGTAAATTAGCTCTTACTGCATGATACGCTCCTTTTGCCACACCTTTCGCTACCGTTATAATAGGGCGTTCTTTCGAATCAGGAATACTGCGATGTGCATATAATATACCATACTGGAATGCTTTTCCTATATCAGAAGATCCCGCATCATACTTACCAGAAAGACCTTTACTCAAGCCGCGGAAAATCTGTGATAAAACAACTCCCGAGTTACCCCTTGCCCCCAAAATAGCACTATCAGCTGTACGTTTTGCTAAAGGACCAATACCTTCTTCTTTTGCATCCGCAAGTGCTGCCGCGGCCGCCCCCATCGTACGCAGCAAGTTTGTACCGATTTCACCACTATCGGATAAAGAAGCTGCATTCAATTGATTCAAATTTTCATACTCAAGTAAAAATTCACTATAAGCACCTGCAATCATTCTTCTAAAATCACTGCTGGTAATAACTTCTTTATTATTGGTCATGTCTACCACTACCTATCCTATTTTTCCTGTTATTTACTATATTATACTCAATTTTTCAGTAAAAAACCAATTCGGCAAAATTTCTCTATAATTAAGCATGTTTTTTTAGCCGGAAAAAGGATTCTCTCCTAAAACCAGCGAAATATTACAAGTAGTATTGTTTTATTGAATTCTTTATTGTTAAGGAGATTTCCTATGGCTACAAAAAATAAATTATTATTTTCTTTGGATATCGGCACTAGAAGTGTGATTGGTATTGTTGCCGAACAAAACGGCAGCCAATTAAAAATCATTGCCACCGAACGCAAAGAACATCGTACCAGAGCCATGCTTGATGGACAGATTCATGATGTGCCGCAAGTTGCGGCTATTTTGGAAGATGTCAAAAATGCTTTGGAGGTCAAAACCGGACCATTGAAACAAGTTGCAGTTGCTGCAGCTGGACGTGCTTTATATACAATGACCTCCGAAGCTGAACTTGAAATCAACGAAGTCATTACAGCGGAAACGGAACGCAGTCTTGATTTTATTGCAATCCAAACAGCGCAGCATAAACTGGCCACCTCAAATACAGTTGCCGACCCTACACTATATTATTGCGTAGGTTATAGTACCATCAAATATACCTTAGATGGTACCCAGCTTAAAACTTTAGTCGGTCAACGCGGCAAGCTGGCAACAGCTACTGTTATTGCGACATTTTTACCACGTCAAGTCATTGATTCGATGCAATCGGCACTTGATACAGCAAAACTGGAAATGAGTGCACTTACATTGGAACCAATTGCCGCCATCAACGTATTGATTCCACCGACCATGCGACATTTAAACCTTGTCTTAGTTGATATTGGCGCCGGTACTTCCGATGTAGCCGTAACAAAAGACGGCTCTGTGACCGGATATGGAATGGTCCCACTCGCTGGCGATGAAATAACGGAAGCCATATCCCAACAATATCTGCTGGACTTCAACGTTGCAGAAACAGTAAAACGAGATATTTCTGCTGACAAAGCAGGAAAAGTAATCTTCCAGGATATTCTGGGCGTTGAATATAAACTAACCCCAAAAGAAATTATTGAAAGTGTCATGCCCAATATACTAGATCTTGCTCAGGCGATCGCCAAACAGATTTTAGAATTAAATGGTGGTGCACCGCAAGCCGTACTTTTAGTCGGTGGTGGATCACTAACGCCTGAACTGCCCGAAATGGTCGCACAGGCACTTGATATTCCTTCACCACGTGTGGCTGTCCGGAAACCGGAAACAATTGAGGGAATTGAAAGTATTCCCGAAGAACTAAAATCTCCCGATGCAGTAACTCCGCTCGGTATTCTCAAAATAGCTTCACTCAACGCCTTACACTTTTTAAGTATAATGGTAAATGAACAGGAATTTCGCCTGTTCAACTTTGGTCATTTAACGGTGTCAGATGCACTTTTGACTGCAGGCATTAACCTCAAAAAGCTAGGTGGGAAACCAGGTCTTGGTCTCATGATTACATTGAATGGCGAAAAAAAATATCTTGCTGGGACCATGGGAACAAATGCCAAAATAACTCTGAACGATGAAATAGCTGCCCTCAAAGACCCTATTAAAAATGGCGATAAGTTAACGATTGAAAATGGAGTTGATGGGCTAGCACCTGCGGTTAACCTGCAGGCAATTATAAAACCAATGCCGCCTGTTACGCTTTTTATCAATGGCAGCAAAACAAGCATCCCGCCTACAGCTCTCATCAACGGTCAATCAGCTGACATGCAGCAGCTTCTTGTCGACCATGATGAAATCACCTGGCACGAAACAAAAAATCTAGGTGAAGTCTTACTAAAAGCCGGCTACACTCCTACCGCGCGCAAATTTAAATATTTGCTAAATAGCGCACAATCGATGTTCAGCGTATCACCAACCATCACCATCAACGGAAATCCAGCCACACTTTCTACTGAAGTTTTTCCAAATGATGAAATTGATTTCATTGAGCCCACGTCCCCAAAACTTGGCGATGTCATTAAACTATCAGAACTTGACACTCATATGATTATCTACTTTAACAAAGCAGAATGCAAGATGCCAGCGGCGAATTGCCAAATGACGGTCAACGGTAAATCTGCTACAGCCAATACGATTGTCTATGATGGCAGCGAAATAGAATACACTCTGTCCGAACGCAAAACAACGATCGTCAGCGATGTACTTCTCGCGGCGGATTTTCATCCACCAAGCGCTCTCAGTCAGGTAACCTTTAAAATTCTCGTCAATGGTCAAAGTGCCGAGTTTATTACACCCGTCAAAAATGGTGACAAGATTGATGTTTTGATTACACCGATTGAACACAAAGTGACTATTTAAAATAAATTTCTTATAAAAAACCTCCAAGCATAGATGTAAATCCTATGGTTGGAGGTTTTTTGTTATATCATCTTTTGACAAACAATCGTCAAGGTTTTACATTTGCTTTAAAAGTTTGTTTACCATCAATCATTTCAATAACAACTGCACTTTTGATTGCATCATGTGTTTCGTTTAAAGTAATTGCTCCCGTTATGCCCTTAAAATCTTTGGTTGTCGCCAGTGCTTCCGTTATTTTTGCCGGATCTGTACTATTTGCCCGTTCAATCGCATCAATCAATACTTTCGCTGCATCGTAACCAAGAACCGCTAATGCATCCGGTTTTTGTCCATATTCTTTTTCATAAGCCTCAGCAAAAGCCTGCGCTACAGGTTCTTTGGAATCAGCTGCATAATGATTCGTGAAAAAAGTATGATTCAGTGCATCAGCACCTGCTATTTCAGCTAATTTAGGAGAATCCCAGCCATCAGCACCGATCATGACCGCTGTAATCCCAAGTTCACGGGCTTGTTTGACAATCTTGCCCACTTCTTCATAATACCCGGGGATATATACAATTTCCGGATTTAATGTTTTGATTTTCGTTAAGATTGCTTTAAAATCCTGATCTTTTTGTAAATACGCTTCTTCTCCTAGAATTTCGCCGCCGCCCTGCTTCATGGCATCCTTAAAAAACTCAGACAGCCCTTTACTATAATCACTGCTATTATCAACTAAGACAACCGCTTTTTTCAAATGAAGATTATTCAAGGCGAAATTAGCCGCTACGGTTCCCTGGAAAGGATCAATAAAGCAAACTCTAAATACATAATCATTTACTTTGCCGGTTTTTTCATCTACCGTAACTTTCGGATTCGTCGCTCCCGACACAAGATAAGGAACTTTTGATGCCGCAGCTACACTTGCAGCCGCAATTGCATTGGAACTAGAAAAAGTTCCGGTAACAGCCACTACTTTATCTTGCGTAATCAGTTTCGTCATAGCATTGGAAGCTTCAGCTGGTTCCGATTTATTATCAGCCACAACTGCCTCAATTTGTTTGCCTAAAAGACCGCCCTTGTCATTATATTCTTTAAAGGCCATTTTCGCACCATTTGCCGAAGATGTGCCGAGTGTTGCATTACCGCCTGTCATTTCATTTAACAGACCAATCTTAATCGTATTTGATTCGCCGCCACAGCCAGCTAACGTACCCATCAAACCAACCAGCATCATAACAATCACTACTTTAAACTTATTACGCATAAAAAGACCTCTTTCCAACCATATCATTTTCAATCTCCATCAAAAAATATATGGCGAACTGAAAAATCTGCTAAATCCTCACTAAAAAAGAGTCAAATCATAAATGATTTGACTCTGGATATCAAAAATTGCATAGGCAAAACAGACTTCAACAATCAAAAATTTGCTTGTTGAAGCATGCCTGTCTCTGTCCATTTGCCTGAGAGATTTACAGATTACAATCCGCTTTCACCTTCGGCGTCTCAATTAAGAGCACTCTCCAGAGTCCCGTCCACTTGCGGTTTTATTCACACCATTGTGAATGCCTGAGAGTGTTACTCCTTCGGCGGGCCTTGGCCTCTCTTCCGCAAACTTCATTCGGTATACATATGTTTTTTTCAGGTGTACTTGAATGTTCATTATTATAACTTACAATCTTTTAATTGACAAGCTTTTTCTTAGGTAAATATTGAGTCTCACCTTTTATTTCGTCATTGCTGCCACTTTTGCAAAAGCAACCGCTCCAGCCTGTATTGTTTTTTCAATATCAGCATCGCTGTGAGCCCCTGACATAAATGCCGTTTCAAATGGCGACGGAGCCAAATATATTCCCTGTTCCAGCATCGACTTAAAATAAACCTTAAAAGCTTCCGCATCCGAAGCCGCTGCTGTTTCATAGTCATAAACTGGATTTTCATTAAAGAAAATACCAAACATAGAGCCAGCTTGATGAAATTGCAATTTTAATCCGGCTTTTTTTGCTTCTGCTTGCAGACCTAAGAGTAATTTTTTCGTTTTAAGGGTTAGCACGCGACTATAATCTGGTTCGCCTTCTTCTGGGATTGCAGTCATAATCTTTAACGTTTCAATCCCCGCGGTCATCGCCAAAGGATTCCCGCTAAGCGTTCCTGCCTGATAGACTGGACCTGCCGGTGAAATCTGCAGCATAATATCCTTACGTCCGCCATAAGCCGCAACAGGAAGACCACCGCCGATAATTTTACCAAGACAAGTCAAATCCGGCACGATACCATACGCTGCTTGCGCACCGCCCAAAGAAGCGCGGAAACCACACATAACTTCATCAAATATCAATAGTGACCCTGCCGCCTCTGTCAAAACTCTAAGCTCTTTCAAATAGCCTTGTTTTGGCAAAACAAGCCCCATATTACCCGCAACCGGCTCAACAATAATTGCAGCAATGTCCTTGCCGTTTTCTGCCATAACTTTACGGATTGCTTCGACATCATTGTACGGAACAGTAAGCGTATTCTCTGCCACACTTTTCGGTACGCCAGGGCTGTCCGGAACACCAAATGTAGCCATACCTGAACCGGCTTTTACCAGTAAACTATCATGATGTCCATGATAACAGCCAATAAATTTTACGATTTTTTCCCGTCCAGTAAAACCACGAGCCAAACGCAGTGCACTCATCGTTGCTTCCGTACCCGAATTTACCATGCGGATCATTTCAATCGATGGCATAATATGTTTGACACGCTTTGCCAGTTCTGTTTCCAAAAGAGTGGGTGCCCCATAGCTTGTTCCTAGTTCCACTGCCTTTTGAAGAGCCTTAACGACGGCTTCATGCGCATGCCCAACAACCATCGGTCCCCAAGACCCTACATAATCTATATATTCATTACCATCAATATCATAAATTTTACTTCCCTTTGCCTTAGCAATAAAAGGCGGATCACAATCCACACTGCGATACGAGCGTACCGGACTATTTACCCCACCAGGCATATATTGTTTCGCCTCAGCAAACGCTTCCGCTGATTTCGATAAATTAAGAGTCATCTCAAAATCCTCCATTTCTAATTATGCTGTAACCCCTATTCTTTGAGCCATCTTGCAGCATCAATAGCATGATATGTAATAATGATATCTGCTCCCGCCCGTTTCATACTCGTCAAAGTTTCTAAAACGATGCGTTTTTCATCAATCCAGCCCTTAGCAGCTGCTGCCTTAACCATTGCATATTCACCACTTACATTGTATACAGCAATTGGATGATCAATAGTATCACGAACTTGACGCACAATATCCAAATAAGCCAAAGCCGGTTTTACCATAATAATATCCGCACCTTCGGCAAGGTCGAGTTCCACTTCCTTCATCGCTTCGCGAGAATTGGCAGGGTCCATCTGATAAGAACGACGATCTCCAAACTGCGGTGTAGAATCAGCTGCATCACGGAAAGGACCATAATACCCCGATGCATATTTTACCGCGTAAGACATAATCGATACATTAATAAAACCAGCCGCATCAAGAGCCTCACGAATTGCCGCAACGCGTCCATCCATCATATCCGATGGTGCAATCATATCCGCCCCAGACTCAGCCTGGCTTACTGCAACCTTCGCGAGCAGTTCAAGCGTGGCATCATTATCGACATATTCACCGCACAATTTTCCGCAATGTCCATGACTTGTATATTGGCACATGCATACATCACCAATAATAACAAGTTTTGGTAATTCTGCTTTTATAGCTTTCATGGCTCTCTGTACAGGACTCGTCGCATCCCAGGCACTTGAACCTATTTCATCTTTATATTCAGGCAGCCCAAATATTTCAACCGATGGAATCCCCAATTCGTAAATTTCTTTTGCTAATTTAACAGCATTATCCACCGACAAATGATAACAATTTGGCATGCTTGGAATTTCCGTTTTGACATTTTCTCCCGGCACAACAAAAATCGGATACACAAAATCTTTCGCCGATAATGTCGTTTCCTGTACCATGGACCGTACACCTTCTGAAATACGCATTCTGCGTGGTCGTAATGTTTGCTTCATCATTTTCATTCCACCTCATATATTATATTTATCTAAAAATCCAGATCATGCTTTTGCTGAAAAATCGGCTTCGATCGCTTCCACAAGTCCAGCAATTGTATACGTTTCAGCAACAATTGCTGGATTAATCTTATGATCTAGGCAAGTCTGCGCCGTAATTGGACCAATACAAGCTGTTTTAACTTGACTGACCAAAGCGGAACCATCCGGCCCTAAAATATTGAGCAAGTTTTTTACCGTTGATGAACTTGTAAACGTAACCAAATCAATTTCACTATTTTTTAACATAGTTTTAATTTCTTGACCATTCAAGTCACCTTCTATGGTTTGATACACCGGCACAACCGTGACCACAGCACCCAGTTCGCGCAATTTTTCCGGTAGGACTTCACGTGCTTCCTGCGCCCGTGGAATGAGTATCTTCATTCCCGTTCTAATCTGCTCTTTGACCGCTTCAATAATACCTTCGGCTCTAAACTCAACGGGTACGACATCCGCTATAATCCCATATTCACGCAGCTTCTGCGCAGTTGCTGCACCAATGGCTGCAATTTTAGACATTCCCAGACGGCGCGTATCAAACCCCTTGGCAAAAAGTCGGGCAAAAAAATGTTCGACACCATTTGTACTTGTAAACATCAGCCAATCATAGCCTGCCAAATCATCCATTGCCTGATCGACACCACGATAAGCATCTGCCGGTGCTGCCATTTTAATGGATGGCGCTTCGATACAGCGTGCACCCAGTGCTTCTAACCGACTGGTTAATTTCGAAGCCTGCTCACGAGCTCTTGTTACAAGTACCGTTTTGCCAAACAGTAAACGATTATCAAACCATGCCAATTTTTCCCGTAAATTGACAACATCTCCCACAATAAAAATGGCTGGCGGCTTAAGATTGTTTTTCCGCACCGCTTCGGCAGCTTCGCCAACCGTCGTTACAAGTACACGCTGCTCGGGTTTGGTTCCCCAACGAATCACAGCTGCCGGTGTATCGGCTCCGCGACCATTTTCGATGAGTTTTGCCGTAATATGAGGTAAATTTTCGACCCCCATCAAAAAGACGAGTGTATCAACCGCTGTCGATAATTTATCCCAACGCATATTGGAATTCCCTTTCGTTGGATCTTCATGTCCTGTAATAACAGCAAATGAAGTTGCAACCGCACGATGTGTAACGGGAATTCCCGCATAAGCCGGAACAGAAATCGCGGATGTAATCCCTGGTACAATTTCAAAAGGCAGCTTATTTTCATATAGCAGCAATGCTTCTTCACCGCCGCGACCAAAAACAAATGGATCGCCGCCTTTCAGACGAACAACGACCTTGCCTTCTTTGGCCTTATCTACCAAGAGTTGATTAATATCATCCTGTTTCATTGTATGCTGACTCGATGCCTTACCAACGTAAATAAATTCTGCGTCTTTGGGTGCATAACTTAAAATTCTTTCATCCGCTAAACGATCGTAAACAACCGTATCGGCACTTTTCAAATATTCACAAGCCTTCACACTGATCAATTGATAATCTCCCGGACCTGCTCCTACCAAATACACCATACCTGCCATTATATATCCTCCTATAAATAAGAGGCTGCCCCCCGTTCTCTGCTTTTGCAAAACAGAAAATCAATATTGAAGCACCCTCTTTATAAAAAATTTTACAATAAAAGTCCTAATTCCTGCATAATCTCCCGACCACCAGCATCTAACAGACGCTGCGCCAAAGCAGACCCGAGTTTATCGGCATCGGCACCAGAACCCGTAATTGAATCACGAATCAATCGTTTGCCATCCACCGATGCAATGACTGCTTCAACATGCAGCTGATTCTCTTTCGTTTGTGCATAAACCCCCACCGGAACCTGGCAGCCACCTTCGACTGCTGCTAAAAAAGCACGTTCCGCCGTAGAATGTTGTACAGACTCTGCATCATTTAAAAAAGCCAGAAGATCTAAAACTGCTGCATCATCAGCCCGTGCTTCAATTGCCAACGCGCCCTGCCCAACGGCCGGCAAACAAATTTCCGGCAAAATAATATCAGTAATCAATTCTGCCAGCCCCAGCCTTTTTAGGCCAGCCGCTGCCAGTACAATCGCCGCAAAATTTTCTGTTTCAAGTTTCTTTAAACGCGTATTAACATTACCACGCAAATCACAAATGTCGAGATCCGGGCGAACATGCAAAAGCTGAGCCTTACGTCTAAGGCTCGATGTGCCAACCTTTGCCCCGCGCGGCAGCGCATTTAGCGTTTTATATTTCGGGCTGACCAAAGCATCTCCTGAATCAAAACGTTTCGTAATAACGGCCAGACAAAGACCCTCTGGAATTTGCGTTGGCATATCTTTTAAACTATGTACAGCAAAATCAATATCCCCCGCCAGCATTTCCGTTTCCAATTCTTTCGTAAATAGACCCTTACCACCAATTTTAGCCAGCGGTGTATCAAGTATCTTATCACCCGTGGTCATAACATGTTTCAGCTCAACCGTAAGGTCCGGATATTGTTTTTTCAAGCAAGCTGCGATGTGCTCTGCCTGCCAAAGCGCCAGCTTACTGCTGCGCGTACCGATAATGATGTTTTTCTTCACTGCTCTGCTCCCTTACCGTATCAAGTTTAAACAAATTACTCATTGCGTCAATATAATATTGCTCATTAGCACTACCAGCTGAACCATTGATTTTCGTCATCGGTTCACGCAGCAATTTGCGTACAATCATTTTCGTCATATTTTCCATGACTTTGCGCTGATCTGGTGTAATGTCCGAAAGTTTTGCCATAGCTCGTTTCACTTCACGACAGCGAATCCGATCCGCTTTATCTGCCAAAAGTGCCATAACTGGACGAAATGACAAATAACGGAATTTATTGACCAGTTCATATACTTCTTCCTCGATAATATCACGAGCCTGTTCTGCTTCTTGTTCACGAAATTTAATATTCTCATCGACAACGGCTTCCAAATCATCGATATTATACAGCTGCACACCTTTGATATCAGCAACTTCCGGTTCCACATCACGCGGTACGGCAATATCGATAAACACGATTTGACGTCCCTTCCGTTTTGTCATGAGCTGCTGCGTTTCCCAGGTATTCACAATATAATGCGGAGCACCCGTTGATGTAATAATAATATCAACACCCACAGCCTGCTTCATAGCCTGTTCAAACACAACCGCTTCGCCATGAAATTTTTCTGCCAGTTCTGCGGCTCTTTCATAACTACGATTGGCCACATAAACTTTTTCGACGCCTTTATCCACTAGATGCTGTGCAGTAAGTTCTCCCATTTGACCTGCTCCCAGCAAAAGAACCCGTGCCTTCGTCAGATCGCCAAAAATATTTTTAGCCAGCTCAACCGCTGCGTAACTGACGGAAACCGCATTATAAGCAATCCGTGTTTCCGTACGGACACGTTTGCCAGTTGCAATCGCCCTATGGAATAATGTATTTAAAACGGTACTCGTCGTTCCCTCTTCACGCGCAATTGCATAAGCCTTTTTGACCTGACTCAAAATTTGACCTTCACCAATCACTAAAGAATCCAAACTTGACGAAACTTCAAACAAATGTGAAATGCACTCTTCACCGCCATAATAAAATAAATAATCATCAATATCTTCTTCATTACCCGCCAAATCAAATAAAAACTGTTTGAGCATTGGCAAATCTTCATCCGCATCTTCCACGACCACATACATCTCACTGCGATTACAAGTCGAAAGAATGACCACTTCATTCATTGCATCATATTCATCGATATGTCTGAGCCCCCTCCGGATTTTCTCTTCCGGAATCGAAAAACGTTCACGCACATCCACTGGTGCCGTCTTATGATTTAGACCTAAAACTATCAATTGCATTTCTAACTTCAGCCTCCGCCTCTTCTAACTTTCCTTGTTTCACAAATGCAAGGATCTTTGTATTCATCGCTTGTTGCCAAAACGCTTCTCGGTCTTTACTTTCAACCAGAACCATTTTGAGCTCCAAGCGAACTTTCTCAATCATATCCAATAACATTCCATATGTATCGCCATATTCTTTTTCGAGTTCAACCCTCAGTTGACGCGCCAATGCGGGTGATTTGCCGCCAGTTGAAACCGTAATCAATAAATCACCACGGCTAACTTGTGCCGGTACGATAAAATCACTGGGAACAGATTGATCCACTACATTGACTAAAATATGCTTAGCCTTCGCTTCTTTAGCTGCCGCAGCATTTACAAAAGAAGAATCTGTTGCGCAGACCACCAAAAAAAATCCAGTCATATCGCCACACATATATTCTTTTTGTTTGTAAAAAATCACTCCAGCTTGTGCAAGCTCTGCTAATGAACTAGTCAAGCTCGGTGCAATCACCGTAACCTGCGCCTCCGCCTTCAGCAATGTCTTCACTTTACGCAAAGCCACTTTACCACCACCGACAACTACACACTTTTTACGCTTTAAATCTAAATTAATCGGATATAGAGACAATTTTTTGCACCTCTTTAAAATCTATAACCAACTTCGTTTTATCTATAACCAAGAATGAAAGTTCATCAAATACGAATGACATTCACTTTCTCTTACCATTATATAATATTATTCTTCTAAATTCCATTTTTATCGTAATATTTTCAAAAAAAATACATAAAATAATTATACACTGCTTCGAAAACATTGCAAATCAAAAAAAGCTCCCAAATTGAACTTAAAATTTGAGAGCTTCATCTTAATCTAATGTCATTATTTTATTTTTAAGTACATAAATTAAGGCCTGTGTACGATCATTCACATTGATTTTACGAAAAATATTTGTCAAATGATTTTTAACCGTTTTTTCACTGACAAAAAGTGCCTGTGAAATTTCCTGATTATTAAAACCGCGTGCAATACAACGTAATACGTCCATCTCTCTGGTTGTTAAACGTTCTGGACGAAACTGTCGCCACATTTCACGAGCCTTTTCATTGACATCATCATCTGAATTTAAATCACCAAATAATTTTTCTTCCAATTTCGGATAAACAAAAGTATTGCCTGCATAAACAACATGAATTGCTTTTATCAGCATGGAAGGTTCTACATCTTTCAATAAATACCCATCCGCACCACTTTTTAAAAGTTCAATCACATAGTTATCACTATCATGAATCGTAAGTACAATGATTTTTGTTTTCACCTTCGCCATCTGTAATTGACGTGTCACATCAAGACCACTCAAAATCGGCATATTTAAATCCAAAAGTAAAATATCCGGCTGTAAAACCATGGTTTTTGCCAAAGCATCTTGACCATCTTCCGCTTCACCAACTACCTCTAAATCCTCTTCAAAATTCAAAACTTTTCGTATGCCTTGTCGTAAAAGCGCATGATCATCTGCTATTAGTATTTTTATTGCCATTTTTACACTTCCCTGTCAATCTACAATATGTGCAGTCAAAAAGATCATCACTTCCGATTCACTTTTGCTCTGCTTTTCATTTCGAAAAAAACGTCCCAAAATTGGAATATCCCCTAAAAAGGGAATTTTACTGATTGATTTTGAATCTTCACTGCCAATCAAACCGCCAATCACCATGGTTTGACCATCTTGAAGCCGGACATTTGTATCCGCTGAACGTTTGCTGAAGCGATAGGCTTTCAGGTCTTCCACATACATCGGTGAACTCACCTCGGTATGAACCTCAGCTGTAATATAACCATCTTTATTTACTCGCGGTGTATAACGTAAAATAATTCCTGCCTCACGATACACAATCGACGTAGTTGTCGTCGAATTCGTTGTAGATACCGTCGGCACGGGGACTTCGCCACCAATGTTAATGACAGCTTCTTTCCCCTGAATCGTCATAATATTTGGTCTTGCCAAAATATTGGCTTTGCCATTACTAATCAGTGCATTTAATGTCGCTTCATAATAAAATTCAAACGGATGCCCCTCCGGACCATGACCAAATTGAATAATTCCCGGTATTGATTCACCATTTTTCCATTGTCGCTGCACATTCTGCTTAGGAATATCCTGCGTAATTTTCTTCAACGTTCCATCAGGCAAAACAACCGTATTTTCTAATGTTTCGTATTCCGTCGTATAAGCAGGATATTGCGGTAATTTAGACCATTCCCACTCAACACCAAGATTCTTTGCCGCATCTTTATTGATTGCAATAACTTTGGCTTCCAACGAAACTTGCTGTGCTGGTATATCAATTTTTTCTAACATCTTCATAATATTTGCTGCCTCTTCATCCGTTCCATAAAAAAGCAGTGAATTGGTTTGTTCATCAATCATTAAACGTTTACTTATTCGATTTTTTGCATCATATATTTCATGCACATTATTTTTTGCAATATCTTTAGTATTCTGCATAATCTGATTAATTCCTGCTTCACCAATCACTAAAGTTGCAGCCTCTGCTGCACAGCGCCAATCAGTGAACTTTAATTTCATAACATGCAATGTACCAAAATTACTTTGCATCATATCTTTTTTACCAACAAGAATAACATTACCTTGCTTTTGATAGGTCAGACCTTTCATTTTTGTAATAACAGCCAGAGCCGTATCAAAATCCATCGACTCCATCTGCACCGTAATTTTTCCCGTCACTGAATCATCCGCCACAATATCAACATGTCCCAATACGGCTAGTGACGTCAAAACATCGCGAACTTCACCATTATATACATTTAAAGAAATTGTGTCGGCAGCATAGACCGGACCACCCATCAAAAACAAGCTAAAACAAAGAAACAAAATCTGGATCTTGGTTCCAGATAACATCGTGTCATCTCCCAGTTCTTTTATTTTTAGATAAATTTTATTGTCTAAGCTGCAGCAGCTCTTCTCCCTCAATCCCTTTAAGTCTTACAGCTGTATCCGTAATTGCCAAAACCTCGTAATCTTTGATAATTGTACCAATCTGGCAGGAAAAGCTCTCTTTACCTGCTTCAATCAAAGCAATTTTTTGCTCAGATCCAGCTAAAATTCCTTTTAAAACAAGTTTATCCGTCATTACCTGTTTCTTTTCTATGATCTTTTTTATACCCGGCAACTGCTCCATAACATTTACTGTAGATTTACCTAAATTAGAAATTTTCGCTACATTATCGACCAATTCCATTTTTCTATCTTTCTCTGCCAAATTAAAAGGATCACGCCCCTGCATTTTTTCTTCACTGCCTCGTACAGCCTGAACCGTATTTTTTTGAATCTTACTATCTTGTGAGCTATTATATGGAGCATTCTGCTCAGCATTGCTGTTCTCTATCGTCTCGTCTGTACTTCCCCAGCCCGCATATAAAAGCACAAGTAATAAAACAAGCAGGCAACCTTGATTTTTACGAACACCAAAAACCCTCTTCCATTCCACTTTCATATACAGTCCACCTTTTTCAGATTTTCACGAAAATTATTACATATAATCTTCTCTTTAAATAAAAAAAATCCTGTCGGATTTCGACAGGATTTAAAGTATACATTCTATTTATTTTTAAGGGCTTGCAGTTTAGGTCCCATAATACGTTTATACCCTTCAACCCCTGGCTGATTGAATGCATCAACATTTGCCAGTTCGCCTTCATACGCAATTGACAATGCCAGCATATAAAGCAGTTCTCCCAAGTGATATGGAGTGAGCTCCGGTAAATTAAATACGGCACTAAACCGATGATTTGATGCCAAAGCATCTGCATTGGACTGCAACGCTACATCCAGGGCTTGGCTCATCGTCACACCCGAAATATCGGATAATTTAGGTGCTGATGGAAAAGCATCCGGAATAACAGGATCAACATCCCATTTTTGAATACGAATAAACTGAACAATCTTGTTGAGTTTACCTTCTTGATGCTGTTGTGTTTGCGCATGCATATCCGTTGTTCCCACCGCAACAACCGGTGTTCTCCCATAACAAACTTCGTTGCCCTGTTTGTCAAACTGTTTGCCCAATGATTCAGCTAATAGCTGAATATACCATTCGGAAACAGATTTCAGATAATCACCATATGGCATCATAACTTCAATATCACGACCATGTTTTTCTGACGCAATAAATTTAAGTGCTGCATTGAGCATTGCTGGGTTCTGCCAGATATCATCATTTTGACAAACCTGATCCATTGCTTTTGCACCAGCCAAAAATGCTTCAATATCAAAACCAATGCAAGCAGCCAAAGTAAGACCAACTTCACAAAAAACAGTGAATCTTCCACCAACACCATCAGGAACACTATAGGTAGGCCATTTTTCTTCTGTGGCAAGTTTCTTTAAAAGCGTTGGCTGCTTTTCATTGGGATCTGTTACAGCGATTACTTCAACTTCAACTTCAGGATTTTTTTTCAATGCTTCATAAATAACCATGAAATTGGACATCGTATCAAGTGTACCACCAGATTTTGAAATCAAAAGCAACATAACATGATACGGACGTTTTTCACCATGGCAGCTCGCCACTTTAGCCGAAGCATTGATATGTTGAATCAAATCGGTTGTTCTTCTTGGATCAATGTTATTGCCACTAAAATAAACCCGTGGAAATCCGTCACGCTCTGCTTTTGATTTACTGTTCCAGAACTCGCCGCAATGAACATCAAACAAAACTTTATTACCGAGGAACGAACCGCCTATACCAAGTGAAATCACCGCATCGACACGATTTTGTACTGATGCAGTCAGTTCATTTAACCGAGCGATTGATTTTGGTGAATTCAAATGACCTTCTTCAATATAAGGAAGTTCACTAAATAAAACCTTCTCCGGTTCCCCATCTTTCGAAAGATGACCTGCAATAAAACCGGTTTTACGCATCACTTTCATTGCTTCATGTGCCTTTTTCAAATCTGCTGCAAAATCTTTCAGATCTGCTGCTGTTACTTTACCTTCACCAAATAAATTTTCATAATCAAACGAAAATCCAGATTTTAATTCTAAACTCATTTATTACACCTTCATTTTTAAAATTTATGAAACACGCAACACCGCAAAAAATCGGTGGTATAAAATATTATAGCACGCAGACGTTTGACTGTTAAGCTTGATTTAAGATTATTCCTTATGGTCTTCATCAACCAGCTCAGAATGTTTTTCCAATAGCGGTCCGACAGTCTTAACCATATAGGCCAAAAAACGATCCCTCAGTTCCGGTCTTTTCAAGGCATATTCAACCGTTGCTTCGAGAAAACCTTCCTTATCGCCAATATCATAACGCCGCCCATAAAAATTATACGCATACACACGCTGAATTGTTGCCAATTCACCGATAGCATCGGTCAATTGTATTTCACCACCACGACCTGGTTTCGTATGTTCCAGAATTTCAAAAATTTCTGGCGTCAAAATATAGCGACCTAAAACAGCTAAATCAGAAGGTGCTTCTTCGATGGATGGTTTTTCAATCAATTTAAGCGCCTGCCAGACATTTTGTTTAATGGGAGTCGGATCAATGATTCCATAATTCGGCACCTGTGATTTTGGCACACGTTGTACACCAAGCACGCTGCCCCCCAAATCATCATAAACATCGATCAACTGTGCCAAGCAAGGCACTTTTGCATCGACAATATCATCCCCGAGCATAACGGCAAAGGGTTCATTCCCCACGAACTGTTTGGCACAAAGCACTGCATGCCCCAGCCCCTTTGCTTCTTTTTGCCGAATAAAATGAATGGTAATATTGGATATTTCTTCAATCGTACCCAGTAATTCATATTTACCCTGCTCTTTTAACTGCATTTCAAGTTCAATCGAACGATCAAAATGATCTTCAATCGAACGTTTATTACGTCCAGTAATAATGAGAATTTCTTCGATTCCAGAAGCAATGGCTTCTTCAACAATAAATTGAATCGCTGGTTTATCAACAATCGGCATCATTTCTTTTGGCTGAGCTTTCGTAGCTGGTAAAAATCGCGTGCCGAGTCCAGCTGCCGGAATAATGGCCTTACGAATTTTTTGCATATAGTATCGTCCTATCTATAATAAATTCATTTAGCCGCGAATAATTGCTAATAATTCGTCGGTTTTTTCTTTGAGCAAAACGGCATCTTCCCGTGTTTCAACATTCAAACGAATAACTGGTTCCGTATTTGACATGCGAAGATTGAATCTCCACTGCGGATATTCGATGCTGAGACCATCGACTTTTGTAACCGTGCCGCTGGGACCATATTGTGCTTCGATTTTATCAATAACAGCTTTGGCATCAGCGACCTTACTGTTGATTTCACCACTGATAGGATAACGATTCATGCGTTCGGACATCAAATGTGAGAATGGTTTACCAGCCCGTGAAATCAGTTCCAATACCAAAAGCCAAGGAATCATCCCACTGTCACAATAGGAAAAATCTTTGAAATAATGATGGGCTGACATTTCTCCGCCATAAACAGCCCCTTCTTTACGCATCCGTTCCTTAATAAAAGCGTGACCACTCTTACACATTACCGGCGTACCACCATCGGCTTCGACAAGTTCAATGGTATTCCAAGTGAGGCGTGGATCATAAATAATCTTCGATCCAGGTGATTTACTTAAGAAAGCTTTTGCGAGAAAGCCAACCATATAATATCCTTCGATAAATTCACCTTTTTCATCAAACATAAAGCAGCGATCAAAATCACCATCCCAAGCAATACCAATATCAGCTTTTGTTTCACGAATTATCTTCGCCGTTGCTTCGCGATTTTCTTCGAGAATTGGATTTGGTACACCATTTGGGAAATTGCCATCTGGTTCGTTAAATACTTTGATAAATTGAAACGGTAAATGTTTTTCCAGTTCATTAATAATCGGTCCTGCCGCACCATTGCCGGTATTTGCCACAATTTTCAGCGGTTTCAAAGCACTGATATCAACATATGTAAGCAAATGTTTGATGTATTCTGGCATGATATCAACCGATTCAACTGTCCCAGCAGTGACACCAAGAATTGGTTCAAACACACCGGTTATAGCACGTTCTTCAATATCTTTCAGACCCGTATCACTGCTGATTGGTTTAGATTGTTCACGAACAAGTTTCATACCATTGTATTCTTTTGGATTATGGCTGGCTGTAATCATGATGCCGCCATCAATTTTCAAATAAGCTGTAGCAAAATAAATCATTTCTGTACCGCACTGACCAATATCCACTACATCGCAACCCATTTCCGTTAATCCGCGTACCAAAGCAGCTTGCACACTTGGACCGGAAAGACGGATATCATGACCTACTGCAACTTTTTTAGCTTTGAACAATTCAACAAAAGAACGTCCAATACGATACGCCAGTTCTTCGTTGACTTCTTCTGGATATTTTCCCCGAATGTCATAAGCTTTAAATGCATCACGTTTTAGTTCCATATCAATCACTCCATTTTTCATATTTTAAAATATTACACATCTTGCTATTCATAAACGTATTCGTTATATAAAGCAGTTTTTCCTTTTTTATGAAAAGGAAAAAAGAGAAAGTGCTGTTAAATGGCTTGCTTAAAAGCAGCATTTAACAGCACTTTCTCTAAAAGGGGGTAAATAATTTATTGTCTTGCAGCTTTCACTGCATTAACAAACTCAATTGCAGTTGCTGTTATTTTAGCAAAATCGCCAGTTTTCGCAGCACCAGTCAAACTGCCGCCTGCACCAACTGCCACGCAGCCTGCATGAAGCCATTCGGCAACGTTCTCAACGGTAACACCACCAGTTGGCATTAATTGTGCCTGAGGAAGCGGTCCTTTGATAGCCTTAATCATTTTAAGTCCAACAATTTCGCCGGGGAAAATCTTAATGATATCCGCACCAGCTTCTAGTGCCGTAACCACACCATCTAGCGTAGTAGTCCCAGGCATACAAGCTACACGATACCGATTACAAAGACGAATCGTTTCTAAATTAATGGATGGTGAAACGATAAATTCAGCCCCATTCAACATAGCAATTCTTGCTGTTTCAGGGTCCAAAACCGTACCAGCACCAATAACAACCTCTGGATTATTTCTATATTTATCAGCTAACACCTTAATGGTTTCCTGCGCTCCAGGAGTTGTAAACGCAACCTCAATTGCAGTCACACCGCCTTTAATGCAAGCCTCTGAAATTTTAATACCATCTTCTGCATCCGTGCCCCGAATAACTGCTACAACACCTAATTCTTTGATTTTTGCAATAACTTTTTCTTTTTCCATAAAAAAACCTCCCAAATTTATATTGATACTTTGTGACAAACTACCTGATCCAATCTTAGACAAAATACTCCATAAGCCTGTTTCAGGACAAGCCTTATCGTGCCAGCCAGCCGCCATCGACTGCAATCGTATAACCACTTACATAATTTGCTGCATCGGATGCTAAAAAAACAACCGGACCAGCTAAATCAGATGGTATTCCCCAGCGACCAGCCGGGATACGATCGAGAATTTCCGCATTACGTTTTTCATCTGCCCGCAGTGCCGTCGTATTATCCGTAGCCATATACCCTGGTGCAATCGCATTCACATTGATGCCATGTTTAGACCATTCATTGGCCAAAAGTTTTGTAAGACCCATGACAGCACTTTTACTGGACGTATAGGATGGTACCCGAATACCTCCTTGGAATGACAGCATCGAAGCAATATTAATGATTTTCCCGCCATTCCCCTGTTGTATATACTGCTTTGCGACTGTCTGTGACAAGAAAAACAATGTTTTCAAATTGATATTCAGAACATCATCCCAATCCTTTTCCGAAAAATCAATCGCGTCATTACGGCGGATAATACCTGAATTATTTACTAATATATCAACATGTCCAAATCGTTCCACCGATTCATCGACAATGCCCTGAACCGGACTAATCGTAGCAAGACTTGCTTTGATACCATGAAACTGGCGGCCTAATGCTTTGACTTTATTTTCGGTATCCGTATAATCACTTGTGGCAACGCTGACAATATCCGCCCCAGCCTGAGCAAGTCCCAATGCCATACCTTGCCCCAAACCTTTTGTTCCGCCTGTAACAATCGCAACTTTGCCTGTTAAATCAAACATACCCATTTTCTCTGCCCCCTTTTCTACTTACTCTCTGCCTAAATTAAACGAATATTTTAACGTAAATCAGGTATTTTAATATTATCCATATCATCAAATTCCTGATTTTCACCAACCATGCCCCAGATAAATGTATAATTATGGGTTCCCACCCCAGAATGGATCGACCAGCTCGGTGAAATAATTGCTTCTTCATTATGCATAACCACATGGCGTGTTTCTTGCGGCTGCCCCATATAATGCATTACTACATCTGTTTCCGGTAAATCAAAATACATATACACTTCCATACGGCGTTCATGCGTATGACAAGGCATGCTGTTCCACATATTGCCTGGTTCGAGTGCTGTCATTCCCATTACCAGCTGACAACTTTCCACGCGACCCGGAATAATATACTGGTAAAGATTGCGTTCATTGGACGTTTCGATACTGCCTAAATGACGTGGTGCAATTGAGCCGCGTTCAATTTTGACAGTTGGATACGTTTTATGCGCTGGTGCACTATTAAAATAAAATTTCGCCGGATTTGTGGTATCATCACTGGAGAAAACAACTTTTTTAGCTCCCATACCAACATACAAACCATCCGTACGCGCTAAATCATAAACAGTTCCATCTACAGACACTTTGCCACTGCCGCCAATATTGATAACTCCTAATTCTCTTCTTTCCAGAAAATATGAAACGCCCATGTTTTCACCAACTTTTACTTTAAGTTCACGCGGTGAAGTTGGTGCTACACTGCCTTGGATCATACGATCTACATGGCTGTAAACTAGTTGAATTTCAGTCTGGAATAAACCTTGAATCAAAAATTCATCTCTCAGTTCATCTGTTGTAAAACGTTTAACATCTTTCGGATTTACTGAATATCTTACTTCCATCTTGAATTTCCCCCTACGTATTTATCAAATTTTATTTATTAAATATAGTATGGAATAACAAAACTATTTTTTGTTCTCACGAAAAAATTTTTCAAGTCCAGCCACAGTTGGCAGACCATCATTATCCCCCGGTGACATGACAGCAAGGGCACCAATTGCCGAACCGCGTGTCACTGCTTCCTGTAAATTCTGTCCTTCAAGCAAAGCACTTACCACACCTACGGCAAAACCATCACCAGCACCAACTGTATCAACCACATGATCCACTTTAAAAGCCGGAATCATAAATTTTGCATCTTTGGTCTTAACAAAAGCTCCTTTAGCACCCACTTTTATGATAGCCGCTTCCACACCCTGTTTCAGATAAAAATCGGCGATCGTTTCCGGATCATCTGACCCAGTCAAAATTTTACCTTCACTAACTCCCGGCAAAACAATATTAGCCTGAATGGCCAGAGCGTTGATTACTTCTACCATTTCCGTCTTATCTTTCCATAACGCCAAACGCAGATTTGGATCAAATGAAATGCGAACCTGTTCTTTTTTGGCAGCCTCAACTAAAGCATAAATGGTTTCCCGACAAGATGAAGACAATGCTAGTGGTATGCCTGTTACATGAAGATGTTTAATTGTACTCCAGTTAATGGCTTTAATATCAGCCAGACTAAGATTCGCAAAAGCTGTATTTTTACGAAAATTAACAACTTCTGGATCACCAGATGCTACTTTTGCTTTGAGCTGCATCCCTGTCATATGCTCATCATCAAACCCTACATAACGATTATCAATCTTATTCTCCACTAAAAAATCCTTGATATGTTTACCAAATGGATCATTACCAATTTTACTGACATAAGCTACTTTGTGCCCAAGCCTTGCCAACCCCACAGCAAAATTAACCTCCGCTCCACAAACATAACGAGTAAAATGCTCCACCTGCTCCAACGGCTTGATTTCATCTGCCACCAATAGACCCATGGGTTCACCAATTGTAAGTACCTCAATCATATTCTTACCTCCTCTGATAATATATATTCACCAAAATGTAACTCTATCTATTTTAATAATATATAACAATTCCGTTTATCGGTTTCTATTATAGAAAAATCAAGTTGAATTGCGAATCACCAGTTCACAAGGGAGTTCAATCCTTCGCGGTGCCGCATTATGATTGCGATGCAATCTGAACATCATCCGTTTTACACACTCTCGCCCTACTTTATAAGATGGTTGTGCAACTACTGTAATTCCGCCATCTACTAAATCAGTCCAATCCCAATTATCAAAACCACAAATACCAATCTCGTTCGGAAACGAAATTCCCATTCGTTTTAGTGCCTGAACCACATACAACGTTGCTATGCCGTTGCCTGTGTAAATAGCCATACGCTGTCCACGGTTTTTCTGCCTGAACTCTTCTATTAAAACGTCACCCATGTTTTGATTGGTTTTATCAATAATATAAGTTTGCGGCTCTATGCCAAAAATTTCATAACAAGCATCTCGATAAGCCTGTGAGCGGCTAAGACGCGTACCATTCTCCAAAGGCTCAGAAAAAAACCCAACGCGCGTAAACCCGCGCATTTTTAAATGCCGCAATGCCGTAAAAGTAATCTCTCGATCTGCCGTACGAATTACATCAAAAATGCTGATATCAATCGGACGATCTGCCAAAATAATGGTGATGCCAGACTGGGCTAATTGCTGCAAAAATTCATTATTTTTGCCAGTTGTATTTAAGATAATACCTTCCACACGCTGATCCAACATGGCTAAGATATAATCCCGTTCTTTTTTGGGATTATCATCCGTATTTGTAATCAGCACACCATAGCCATATCGTTCACAGCAATCACCAATACCTTTCAGTAAAATTGCTGAAAAAGGATTGGTAATATCCGAAACAATAACACCAATCAGGCGGCTGCGTTTTGATTTCAAACTACGAGCCAAGTTATTGGGTCGATAGGCGAGTTCCTCAATTACTTGCGTAATTTTAGCTTTCGATTCATTTGACATAAATTCAAATTTACCATTTAAATAACGAGAAATAGTGGTCTTTGATACACCAGCTTTAGCGGCAACATCAACAATAGTAATGTTTCTTTTTTTTTGATCCACAAGCAAGCCTCCCAGCATAAAAGACTCATATCGAATAAACAGCACTTTTGTATCTTAGAATTCGTTTTACGAAATCGTTTTACATATTTAAATAAACACATGACTTACAATATTTATTTTAGATTATTTTGTATTATATGTCCAGTATTTTTTAACAATTCTTTTATACGAATAAATTTATATTTTTTTGACTTTCATAAATGGAATTTATAAAAGAAAAGAGGCTGAAACGCCCCTTTCAATTTTCCAGATATTTCGTCACCAAAGTCCGCAGCTTCTCCTGCAAAACCATTGCATTCGCCTGCAATGCCCAGGCTGACGGACTCAATTTATTATAGTGAAAAGCATGCTCGCGATTCACCATATAATCTGTGGGGAATGGCTGCACTGCAACATGTTCCTTTTGAAAATCTAAAACAGCTCGCTGCATATGGAAAGCAGATGTCACTAAAATCGGCTCCGCTAACGCATTCTTTTTTAATATTTCCTTTGAAAATTTTGCATTTTGTCGTGTAGTAAGACTCTGATCTTCCACCAGAATATCACTCTCTTTAACTCCCAAACTCAAAAGCATCCGTTTGGCAATTACAGCTTCACGACCACTGTCTGCATACACCTGCCCACCGGATACCAAGATTGGCACATGCAGACGATTGTATAAACGAACCGTTGTAATCAAACGATTTGCCGGACTACCAGACAGTCCTCCAGCTCCATCCAGATCCGGTGTATCTTGGGTCGCACCGCCGCCTAACATAATGATAACATCGCCCGTAGGATCAGCAGGGGGATCATAAAGACTCTCCAAATTGCCGAGTAACGACTCCGCCACTAAATTTGTTGACAATAGATAAAACACAAAAGTCAGCCCTATAATACCACTGGCAATTGCAGTCTCTTTACGCTGCCATAACAGAACTGCCAAAATTATAAAGCCAAGAAAAAATATACCTGGCGGCAAAATAAAACCAGCACCAAATTTCAATAAATAAATCATTCTATACTCCTTTTTCTACAAAGGTATTTTTTAATTATTCGCGAAATCTATAATATATATATTAGACATAAGGGAGCTCGATTACAAATGGCATTACTCAATGACAGAAAAATTTTAGATTTTGAAAAAAAAGCTGGCGGCAAGGGACATGTTCTAATTGAACCATTGCTTGGTGAAAAAGAGCTGGCTGGTCAATGCGGTCTTTATGCCCGTGTAACACTTGAACCCGGCTGTTCACTTGGTTATCACGAACACCATGGTGAAAGTGAAACCTATTATATTCTCACCGGTCAAGGTACATACAGCGATAATGGTAAGAACATACTCGTCAAAGCAGGCGATGTAACATTTTGCCCCGACGGTGAAGGACATGGTCTGGAAAATACCGCAAAAGCGGGAAATCTGATTTTCATGGGTCTCATTATCAAAAATAAAAGCTGAAAACTGCAGAGCCGTTGTTTTCATTGTGAAACAACGGCTCTTTTTTATTGAAACAAATCTCGTTGTGTCTCCAGTGTCAATTTGCGCCAGCATAAGACCATCTGCTCTTTCGTCAAACATTCTTGTGGGTAATAGGTATGATCCCGTAGCAGCATTCGGCGAATTCGTCTGGCATCCAGCTCATCCCAAGCTTCACAAAAAGCATCCAATGCCTGGCAATTCACCGTCTGCTCGATCTTGCCAAATAAACAATCCATATTAAACAGTTCTCGATAAAATGACATAGCCAGCTGCACTGGCAGCTTTGCCTGCAGTCCATACCAAATTGCAATCCCCTCTAAATCCAAATCACCAAAATAATAGAAAGAATGCTGCTGTCCGACTAGACCAAGTTGACGTGGCAACACAAAAAGATTCCCGATAATTTTCCAACCACCACCAAAAGTAAGGGATGTAAACTTTGTTTCTGGTAAAAGAGGCAGCAAAGCATAATAAACAGCTTTGTTTTCTACAACCAGGTGCCGGTGTTTATTATTTAAAATAACAGTCGGATTGATTGCAGTCATAAGCGGATCAGGACAATTAGTAATTCGCATTTTTTCTTCCAAATGCAGTTTTTCCAGCAAAGCCATCCCACCCTGCAATAAAACTTTTTCATCACCAAAAATTTGATAAGACCGTTCCTGATCCGTCGCTTCATCACAAGGAAACCCATACAATTTCAAATAATCAGCAATTTTTTTCAGCAAAGGTTTATCATTTTTCCACTCAATCCAGCTGACTTTAAAATAATAAGACAAATCGAGCAGATGAGATACCTGCATCTGGATCATCTCACGCTGCAATTTTTCTCTGTCATCACGGATTAATTGAGAAAGATTAAGGCGATATTTGGGGCATAATACAGCCTCGCGATAGGAACTATGTTTCGCTCCATAACCTGTTAAAATACCAGCCTTAACAAAAGACTGTATCACATCACAAAACTCCTCGTAAGAATATGGAGCTGGACAAATTTTTTCTAACTCAGTCAACGAAATTATTTTTTTTCCATACGCTTTAAAATACGTCAAAAAACGTTCTTTCATTCTTTCCTCCAAAATCACATATCTTCAATCCTAAAATCAGTTTTCCAACTCAACAAATTTTCTTTTTACCATTGAATGTATTTCAATCTAATCAATAATCTCCTATTTGTGTTTATTCCATACAAAAAGGCGTTCTCCTCCATTGAGAAGAACGCCTATCTTAATTTGTTACCACCTATTTCGGCGTTGACGCTGCTTCTGACATTGCCAGCGCTGCCATAGGGATTGCATGAACAAGAAAATCAAGATACCGCTGCTGCTGCCTTTAAAGTCCAGCAGCACATCCACTACTTCCGATGAGCGTCCCGGTGAAAAAAGCTGTGAATATTCATCACAGACTGCGGTAAACAAGCAAAAAAACAAAACATAGCCCAGATAAGTTCGTCGTTTTAAACTGCAAACACTAAAAGCAGCACACAACAAAATTCCCTGCAAAAAATATTCTATAAAATGAGCATCTTTACGGATTGGTGAACCATCCAAAAAATCAAAGGATAACCCAATCGCATGCGCTATTTCAGTCAATTCATTAAAAACAAATTGACTGGTCAATGTTGATACAGCTGCTGTCTCAGACGAATAATAAAAAATCATAAACGTCACAGCGACCGCTAGTAGAATGCATAAAATTTTTCTCATACAAAACCTTTAACTTTCCAGATAACGTTTAACCGCATCCTGCCAAACTGGCAAACGATGAAAACCCGCCTGTACCAGTTTTCCTTTTTCCAAGCGAGAATTCAACGGGCGCAATGCCTTCGTGTGATAATCCGAAGAAGGAATCATTTTTACACGAACCGGACGATCTGCCAAACGAAAAATCTCCTCGGCAAATTCGCCCCAAGAACAAATTCCTTCATTAGCTGCATGATAAATACCATACTCTTCCGTTGCAAGCATATCACACAGCAGGACTGCCAAATCAACGGTATAGGTCGGTGAGCCAATTTGATCCCCAACAATAGAAAGCTCCGTATGATCTTGTGCTAAACGCAGCATACTTTTAACAAAATTGCTGCCATTTTTACCAAATACCCAAGAAATACGAACTATAAAATACGCCTCCAGTATATCCTGCACAACTTTTTCGCCAGCTAATTTACTTTTTCCATATACATTCAGCGGTGCCGTTGCTGTTTCAATATCATGATACCAGCTGCCAATCCCCGGAAATACATAATCGGTGCTCAGATAAACCATCTTCGCCTTAATTTTTTTACAGGCAAGTGCGATATTTCGCGTACCAGTTTCATTAATTTCCATGCAAAGTGCAGGCTCATCTTCGGCTTTGTCCACCGCTGTATAAGCCGCACAATGCACGACTGCATCCGGTGCATACTTTTCGATGAATTCCAGCGTTGCTGCTGCATCACGAATATCAAAATCTTTACTTGATGTTCCCACACATTCAATATTTCGTTTTGTGAGTTCTTGTACTACATCATAACCAAGCTGTCCGGTTACCCCTGTTACTAAAATTTTTATAGTAAGCACCTCATTTCAAAATTTCAAAAAATTCTCTGTCTCTGCTAAGTATACCACATTTGCCACCAATCGAGAATTGACCATCAATCTATTTTTCACTTAAGCAATCTAGAGGCAAAATTCATTCAACTCAGCCTAATAACAGCACCATTCAGCTCTCGTTCGCATTTTGCTGTAAAAGAAATAGCATAGTACTCTATAAGCAAGCGCTAATTTACGAGAAACCGGTCTCTCAAAAGGTGAGACTATGAAAACAGAAATTCTTGTTCAAAAAGCCCAAACTGGCGATCAGCAAGCTGTATTAAATTTACTTGATCAATTTCAGCCATTAATGCACAAAGCTGCTTGGCAGGCACATTTGGCTGCTATTCGTGAAGATGCCTTATCACAAGCTTATATAAGTTTCTTAGAAGCAGTCCAAGCCTATAATCTATCACGCTGTATTCCCTTTGCCGGTTACGTCAAAGCAAAAATCTACGGTGATATCCGAACCCTTTTTAAACAAAACCGCCGCAATTGGCAGCGTGAATTATCCACCGAATACGAAACAGCCGGTCAGACTATCTTAGATCAACTCGTCAGCCCCACAGGAAATATCAACAGTATCATCGAGAAAATTGATATACAATCATTACTCACACAACTCCCCCAAAAACAAAAGCAGGTACTCTGGCAAACAATTATTCATGACAAAACACAAAAAGAAACGGCCTTACTCCTGCATCTTTCACAACAATCCATAGCTTCACTACAAAAAAAAGCGTTAAGCACCCTGCGCAAACAATTGCGCTCAACTTAGCACCGATGACATCCCCCAGCGTTTTTCCAGATAATGCATGACCATTCGATCCAAATACCGCTGTTCAATTGCCAGAACGAGCAAAGCATTTCGCAGATGCGCCTCGACCGTCTGTTTATTCCATAAAACCAAGAAAGACTGACCATTTTTCATGCAAAGCATCGTCCAGCGCCCATTCTCTTTTAAGTCGTTGATTTGACAATAATTGAAAAATCCCGCCGTCGCATCTCCAATTATTTTAGGATTACGCACTTTAAGAGATACCAGTACCAGTTCGGGACCTAAAACAAGCGGCATCCAGTTTTTCCCTTTTGTTAACTTGCGAGCCTGCTCTTCCAGTAAATAAATATCCTTACATGCACGCCGTACTAAACGATGTACTACTGTTTTAATCCGTGATGGCACAACGACTTGATCGCCATCACACGTATGTAAAACCGAACAATCTCCGAGTTCTGTGTAACGAGGTAAAATCGCCGCAATCTCTTCATCAGCTACTAGGTCTTGCATAATAAAACCTCCTTAAAATTAAGAACATTCGTTTGTTTATATGTATTAATATAACAGAATTTTGCAAATATTTCAATATTAACAGCCTAAAAATCTTCCAAAAATAGAAAAAACTACCGAAATAAGTTAGAATCTTATTTCGGTAGTTTTTTATTTATGCTGACTAAATGAATGATAGGTTCGTTGAAGTCCCTCCGCCAGTGACATAACCGGCTTCCAGCCAAGGTCAGCAATTGCTTTCGCATTAGATAAAATCGAGCGATAAATATCACCTTTTCGAGCTGTTCCATATTGTGGTACTACATGCTTCCCTGTTATGTCATCAAACAACGCAACCATTGCATTGACGCTGACTTCCGTCTGGGTACTCAAATTATAAGCTGTATTCACGTTACCAGTAGTAAGAGCACAATAAATCCCCGCGGCAATATCACCAGCATAAACAAAGTCCCGTGTCTGCCCGCCATCACCATAAATGGTAATGGCTTTTCCACTCGCAATTCGTTTCGTAAAGATGCTAATGACACCGCCCTCACCACCATCGCCCTGCCGTTCGCCATAGACATTAGCAAAGCGCAGCACAACATAATCCAAATTGAATATTTCATGATAAAGTTTCAAATAACGTTCCACTGTGACCTTGCTCAATCCATAAAATGATAACGGTAAAAGAGCCGTCGTTTCGACGATTGGCAATTCTTTTGCATCGCCATAGGCTGCCGCGGTTGAAGCAAAGATCACTCTTTTAACACCGGTTTTGCGTGCTGCTTCCAAAATATTGATCGTCCCCTGGATATTTACCGCAGCATCAAACTGCGGATCATCAACTGAAACATTAACCATCGTCTGCCCCGCCAAATGAACGATCGCATCAAATTTTTCTTTGGCAAATACCGACAGAACCTTTTCATCCCGCACATCCATTTCCAGTAAAGGAACTCCCTCTGGAATATTTTCCTTAAGCCCCGTATGTAAATTATCTAAAACCAGCACCTGGCAATTTTCTTTCAATAGTTTTTCGACTAAATGCGAGCCTATAAAACCAGCACCGCCCGTAATTAATATTTTCATTTTTTGCCCTCCTATCATTATCTACCCGATAAAAACAAACAGTACATCTTCTTAAGTATAGCACAAAAAGTGTTTTGTTCCTATGTTTTAAGGCTGCGATAAAAGGGGGTTCGACAAAAAACAACAGGACTCTGGGTGGTTAATCCAAAGTCCTGTTGTTTTGTAGGAGTTGCTGAGTTATCGGGGAATGGTAAGAACCCCGCTCAGCCAGTGTTGAGCAATGTGTAGGATATATAAAACGAAATAAATCGTTTATTAGTATAATAAATGTACTATTTTTTAATTGCTTTAAAAGCAGCAGCTTGCGCTTTAATACCTTTTTCAGCTGCAAAACGTTCAATGCTCGATGCCCCAAAAAAACCATCGATATTTTTTGTATGCTGAATTACATAAGCTGCATCATCTGGTTCAGCAATCGGACCACCATGGCAAATGACCATAATATTCGGATTCACCTTTTTACCAGCTTCAATGATTTCTTCAATCTTTTTGATGCAATCATCCAAAGTTAATGCTGTCTTCGCACCAATAGTCCCCTTTGTTGTAAGCCCCATATGAGCCACTAGGATATCAGCACCTGCTTTAGCCATAGCCTTAGCCTGCTCAGCATCAAAGACGTAAGGAGCGGTCAGCAGATCGAGTTTATGCGCTTTCGCAATCATATCTACTTCCAGACCATAGCCCATACCAGTTTCTTCAAGATTCTGTCTAAAAACTCCATCAATCAAACCCACGGTAGGAAAATTCTGAACCCCAGAAAAGCCTTGTTCTTTTAACTGCTTCAAAAAAACATCCATAACTCTAAAAGGATCTGTACCACACACACCAGCAAGTACAGGAGTATGCTGTACAACGGGCAGTACTTCTGAACCCATTTCAACAACAATCTGATTGGCATCACCGTATGATAAAAGTCCCGCTAAAGAACCTCGCCCTGCCATTCTATATCTGCCTGAATTATAAATAATCAGCATATCAGCGCCGCCCTGTTCACTGCTTTTTGCCGTGATTCCAGTTCCTGCACCAACACCAACTAGGATCTTGCCGTCTTCGATTTGTTTCTTGAATTGCTGCATAATTTCAGTTCTTGTCAATGTATTCATATATGTAACCCTCCTAAAAATTCGCCTAGCTTTTCACTTCATCAAATCAATAAGTTTTTGTGCCGCTGTTTCCGCAAACAGCTTATCATTAATATGCAAATCAAATTCTTCCAAATTCACTATTTTTTTGTCAATGTTGCTGCGTAACGCATCAAATAAAGTCTGATCCTCCGCCGGTCCGTAAAAAGGCTGATTTTCCATATCAATCCCAGAAACGCCCAAAAGTGGCAGCATCAAAACCGTCGCCCCTGTCGCTTTATTCAGCTTTTCAGCAATTATTTTACCCAAGTCCGCATTTTCAGCTTCTGATGTACGCATAAGCGTAACACTCGGATTATGTTTATATAAATTACGATGCAAAAACTTAGTAGGAACCGTATCCATTGCTCCAAAGTTCACCATATCCAGTGCTCCGACTGAAACAACTTGTGGAATGCCTTTTTTTCCAGCCGATTCCAAACGATTCGGTCCCGCTGACAGTACCCCGCCAACAAGCTCATCGCACCATTCCGTCGTTGTTAAATCAAGAACGCCCTGAATAAAACCTGAGTCAATCAGATTTTCCATGGCTTTACCGCCGGTTCCCGTTGCATGAAAAATCAAGACTTCATAGCCTCGGGCTTCCAAATATTCGCGGGCAAATGTAACACAAGGTGTTGTCACGCCAAACATAGTAGCTGCTACCAAAGGTTTTTTTTCAGCAACAATAGCATGACTGTAATTCACCATACCTAAAATTGCAAAAACAGCATTATCAAAAATCTTGGTCGAAATCACATTGAGTCCGGCTACATCGACAATCGATGGAATCATGACAATGTCACTCGTGCCTACATACTGTTCCGTATTTCCTGAAGCCATAGTCGATACCATAACTTTTGGTACACCAATCGGCAATTTTCGCATTGCCGGCGTAATCAGTGCTGTTCCACCGGAACCACCAAAAGACAAAATACCATCAAATTTTCCTTGTTCATACAGTTGAGGAAGCAATACCTCAATTCCTTTTGACAAAAGTTCCGTCGCTAGGGCTCGATCTCTTTTCTGAACAATTTCATCGATATTCGCCTTAACTGCTGTTGCGACCTCACGATTTGAAACATCCGGCTCAAATTCCGGTTCAAATACACCAATATGAATTGTAAATGTCTTTACACCAAAGCTTTCAATTAGTTTCTTAACATATAAATACTCTGTACCTTTTGAATCAAATGTCCCTGCAATTGCTATTGTTTTCAATAAAAATCCCTCCGGGCACTTTCTTATTTGTTAAAACTAGTTTGCTTGTGCTCTAAAATACCAAGTACTTTTTATTATAATGAATCTCAAGTAATTTGAATATGTAATTTCATCATATTTTAATGTCATTTTATGATATTTATCAGAATTTTATAAAATACCTGTTAGGTTTTATAATAATTAGGTGACACACCTGTATATTTTTTAAAAATCTTGCTAAACTGTGCATAATCTGTATAACCAACAAAATTTGCCGCTTCTACGCAAGCAGCATCCTGCTTTGTCATCAATTCAATCGCTTTATTCATACGAAAAGTTATCAAATATTCGGAGAAAGAAGACCCTGTATCTTTACTGAATAACCTACTCAAATGCCCCGCCGAAACATGAGCTATCTCCGCCAATTCTTTAAAATGAATTTCATACATATAATTCTGGGCTATGTACTCCTTGACAAAACTCACATAATCATAATGTTTGGTTATACCATCTAACATGTTTTGTAGCAAACGATCTTCGTTGACATTCTCCATCTTTTTAAAAGATTTTGTCACATGAATCAACGATTCTTCCGATGGTATTCTTTCAAAGGCAGAGCCGCCAATATATCCATCGATCTTCGTATTATTATACATATATTGCACGTCAACCGGATTCTTAATTGGACCACCATAAACCATCTTAATTAAATCAGGATTGAGTCTATCACAAATTTCAAAAATTTGATTAACCTTATCTTTCGCCTTTTTTAAAGACAATACTTTTTTAGACCCTAATATTCCGCCTTCGGTCAACCCCAAATGCACACACAAAATATCCGCTCCGGCTTCAATCATAAGTCTAGTCTGCACTTCATTAAAAACAAAAGCAATCGTCAGCATATGTTTTTTATGGGCCAGACGAATGGCTTCCACCTCTTGTAAAAAGAGCCCCTCTGCCGCCAGAGCTTCATAAAACTTGCCATCAAATAAACCAACGCTAGGAAAGTTATTAATTCCTGAAAATCCATGTCCTTTTATAATATCTAAATACGTTGGTAAATCAATGGTTGGATCGGATGCATTGATACCAAAAAATACCGGAAACGGCTGAACCAGCGGCAATATTTCTTTAACCCCCAATTCCATGACAAGCTCATTGCTATTGGCAAAAGGTAAAAGTCCTGCTAATGAGCCTCGTCCCATTTGCCGAAACTTACCCGAGCTTAAAATAAGTAAAAAATCCGCTCCACCACTTATGACGCATTTTGCAGTCAACCCTGCGCCCACAGCAACCCCAATTAGATATTCATGCTGCTGGATTTGTAATTTCATCTTTTTGATAAAAGCCTTATACATTGAAAGTTCTAACTCCTTCATCCTTCATAATAGTGAATAAGAACCAGAAAACATGTCATCTTTCTTCAAAGCACAATAAAATCAGCCATTTACTACAGAGCATGGCCCTTCATAAATGGCTGATGTGTATATTACAATCCATATATTACAAATAAATCCCTTTATCCATCTAACATTATTTTATAATGTTAGACTGCTGTTGTCCACTGTTATATTAGATATATTAGAAGCAATTTCTTTTGCCGCTGGCTGCCAGCAGCAAAAAGCACACAAATTCTTACTTCAGAAAAAATTTTGTTGGGAAAATACAAAAAAGCAGGTATGATATATATATTGTCAACATACAACAACCGATGAAAACGGAGGAAAAAATAAGATGCTCCAAAAAATAAAAAAGTTCCTATTGTTTAAATATGCTGCCGAACTCCTCACTCGCTATAAATTAGATGATTTATCAGGTATGAGTGCACAAATTACATACTATTTGATCTTAGCATTTTTCCCGTTTTTACTTTTTGTCATAAATCTGCTCAGCTTTACGACGCTTTCCAGTGAAGCCTTTATCACCAATGTCAACAATCTCCTGCCAACAGATACTGGTTCTTTAATCAAAAATCTGTTAATCGAAACGGTACAAGGCAAAAGCAAAGTTTTATTGATTTTTGGGATGCTTGGCAGTCTTTGGGCATCATCGCACGGCATAACCGCACTGATACAAGGTCTAAACAAAGCTTACACCGTCGAAGAAACACGTCATTTCACGAAGCTTTATTTAATTTCACTCATCGCAACCTTTGGTGTAGCTTTGATGATCGTATTTGATTTTACATTAGTCGTTTTCGGCAAAATCATCGCTACCTATCTATTTGAGCTAGCCGGTGTTAAAGCTTTTTTTTATACCGTCTGGGGAATAATCCGCTATGCGATACCACTGCCTTTAATGCTTCTCACATTTTATTTGCTCTATGCCTATGTCCCCAACAAAAAATTGAAATCAACATATATTATACTAGGATCTATTTTTGCCTCAGGTGGCTGGCTCAGTGCCTCTTTATTGTTTTCTTTTTATATAAATATGTTTACCAATTATGAAAAGATTTACGGCAGTATAGGCGGCATAATTGCTCTGATAACCTGGCTTTATTTAAGTACCTTGATCATATTGCTCGGTGGTGAATTAATCGCCATTATCAGCCATTTTGAAAACAAGAAAAAAGATGATTCCTCCTTTCGGATATAGGAATCATCTTTCCATTTACAACAGTTTTAATTTTATACTAAACAATCGTAACAGCCTTATTTAAATATACATCCTGAATTGCCTGAATAAGTTTTACGCCTTCAGCAAAAGGTCTCTGAAAAGCTTTTCTGCCGACAATCAGTCCTGAACCACCGGCACGTTTATTAATAACAGCCGTTTTAACTGCATCTGCCAAGTCATTTTTACCAGAAGCACCCCCTGAATTAATTAAGCCAATTTTGCCCATATAATTATTTAAAACCTGATAACGAGCCAAATCAATCGGATGATCAGAACTTAACTCTGTATAAATTCGTTCGTCAAATTTACCATATGAATGACCACCCGTATTCAACATTTTATAACCGCCATTATTGGTCGGCAGCTTTTGTTTGATAAAATCCGCACCAATCGTTACCCCAAGATGATTCGCCTGACCCGTTAAATCAGCAGATTCATGATAGTCTTTATCTGTTTTGAAAGCAGCATTGCGCAAGTAACACCATAAAATCGTAAATAAACCTTTTTCATGAGCGTACTCAAAAGCCTTACTTACTTCAATAATCTGCCTAGTTGATTCCGGTGAACCAAAATAAATAGTCGCTCCAATACCAGCTGCTCCCATATTATAAGCCTGATCTACCGACGCAAACATGATTTGATCAAATTTATTCGGATAAGTCAACAATTCATTATGATTTATTTTTACAACAAACGGTATTTTATGCGCATATTTACGTGACACCAGACCAAGCACACCCAATGTTGACGCAACACCATTACACCCCGCCTCTACCGCTAATTTTACAATATTTTCCGGATCAAAATAAATAGGATTTTTAGCGAAAGATGCTCCGGCAGAATGTTCGATCCCCTGATCGACTGGAAATATAGACAAATAACCCGTACCACCTAAATTTCCTTGATCATAAAAACGAGCAAGGTTGCTAAGGACTCTATTATTACGGTCAGAATTAGCAAATACTGTATCGACAAAATTTGGATTTGGCAAAGTCAATGTATCTTTCGCTATTTTCGGCGAATCAAATGCTAACAAGCTCTGAGCTTCCGCACCCAATAACTCCTCAATTTTATTTATGGTTAAATGCTCTCTTAACATGTTATTCATCCTCTTTTCTATTTATTAAGTAATGTCCCAATTCTTCAATCTACGGTTGATTAAACAATTTCATTGTTTTCAGTATTGTAATATCGCTCCTTTATTAATAATTTTTATCCTTTATTAATAATATTACACAAAAATCTTTATAATCCTTTATTTTTCTCTTACACTAAACAAAAAAACGATGCACCTGTGTGCATCGTTTAAAAATACCCCAGCCTATCTGGTCAGGCAATTTTTATATTCACTTCCAATATAGTACCATCAACATTCATCTCAATAATTAAATATTGATCCTCGCTGATATCTATAAAAAAATCTTCGCCAATGGTCAAACTCGGAATAGAAATATCCACCGGGTACTGCTCCGAAGATAAGTTCGTTGCAACATTTGCGCTCAGCATATTCGCGAGTTCCGAAATAGCACTCGCTGCCATTTCGTCCAATTGCACAATTGGCATTCCCATCATCATCGTCGATGCAATATGACAAGCCGCCACATTTGTCATATTATAAGCTACATTACCGCAAATACTATTGCTGAAGCCAACCAGAGCTGTAACACCCAAACTTTTTAAAGAACGTTGTCCCATTCCCATCTTGCCCCTTGTGATCTTTTGAAACCCCATTTGTGGCATAATCGTTGCAACAGATTCAATAAAAGGATTCACCAATTTGATATCCATTATTCCGACCCTCCTGCAAAACTAATACTCAAAGCAAGTTCACCAAGATCGGTCTCTGCCACAATAATAAAAGAACGCATTTTCAGATTGACGATTTTCATCTTATGTCCGCGAATCATCCCCGGAGGAGCAATACGCAAATCTTTATCTTTCAATGTATCATCAATCTGCGACACATAATTTCCAATCATAATATTACCCGCTTCCGCAAAAGACTCTCTGGCATCCTCATCATTAAGTTTTTCATCCGGTGCCATATGAAGCATCAAATATGCCAACGCAATCATAACGGTATCCGCAGCATACAAAACAACTCTGCCAGTTGGGTTGCCAGTTAAACCAATAATGACAGCCGTGCCCGTAATCGTATTTTCTTTCTCAACACTTTCATGAAAACTCATCTTACTTTCAATACCATATAATTGCATAATTTCATTCTGAAAAATCTTCAGCAAAGGATGAATATACGATTCGACTAAAAAATCACCTGTATTAAACTCATTTTGATAAAGTAATAACAATGTATCAATAAATTCATAGGGCACAACTGGTTTCTGCAAAAAAGAACTAATTCCAACTTCCCGTCCCTGCGTCATCAACTGTGCATCTTTCATAGCACTAATCATCAGAATCTTGGCTTGCGGATTTATTTCTAAAATGCGTCGGCTCGTTTCGATCCCATTCTTCCCCGGTAAATTCATATCCATCGTGACAAGATCCGGTTTATGCTGTTCATATTTTTCAACCGCTTCATTACTATTACGAGCATAATCACAAACCTTAAAGTTTGTTTTGACCAAGATGTTTTTCAACATTGTATAGCTAATTCTTGAATCATCCACAATTAAGACACTAACTTCCTTCACAGTCACTCACCTCTTCTGTTTTTTTGATTACAGTAAGTATATTAAGCATTCGTGAAAAAAAAACCTGCCTAAATTTAATTTTTCTTATTTAAAACAGCTGGAATGCACTAATAAAATAAACCCACACTCCTAATAACACGGTGTAACAAAGACAATAACCTATCGTTGCCCTCAGCA